>P_A23_Liq_2_FmtDRAFT_1000133_pt1 | contig 17132 bp, 19 predicted proteins | sample PonA232FremontCA_FD_10599 | JGI IMG/M metagenome (IMG submission 10599) | reverse complement strand
CTCTCGAACCGACGGGACGCCGGCCCGGTCGTCCTCGCGTTCTTTCCGGCGGCCTTTTCAACCACCTGCACCGCGGAGCTGTGTACATTCCGTGACGAACTTGACGCGTTCACCGATCTCAACGCCACGGTGTTCGGTATCAGCACCGATCTTCCCTACGCNCTGAGTCGGTTTCGGGCGGAACACGACCTCGGTTTCGACCTCGTCAGCGACAACGACGGTTCGATCATCGACGCCTACGATGTTGTCGACGAGTGGGAGGATATCAATCTCTCGGGGGTTGCCCAACGGGCCGTTTTCGTTATCGACACCGCAGGAACCATCCGTTATGCCTGGCGTGCGGACAACCCCGGACAGGAGCCCGACTACGACGCGGTCGCCGAGGCGGTCGCATCAGTATCGTAGGCCGGCGGTCACAGCCCTGTTACTCGGCGCGACGAACCGTCGACACCCGGGCGTTTTCCTTGAGCTTCAGGCCGGCCCCACCAACGCTCAGCGGAACATGCGCAAGCTCCCGGGTATGGAGTGTCGGATGGAACGCCCCGCGGGCCAATAGCTCCTCGCGGGTCTGGACGACGAGGGTGACATCCGCAGGCAATGACAGCGTCTCGTTGTACGCGATGAGATACTGCCCCGCATCGAGCGTCCACCACGTGTAGTCGTCATCCGCCTCACGCTTCGCGGCTGGGTGTGGGTCGATATCGGCCGGCTCCAACTCGCCGCCGCCGAAATCGACGCGTCCGGGGGCGGTGATCTCGTAGATCTCGGCGACAGTGAGATCCACACCCGAGCCCTCGGTCTGTGTTGGTTCATGAACGATCCCGTCGACGAACGCGGTGAGATCCGTGGCTGCCATAGGCGACGATAATGCGTCCGAACCCAAAGCTGTGGTGTGGCCGTTTGAACTGCGATGGCTACATACACTGAATGTCACCCTCCGAACCTGTTGGTACCTACGACCCGGCTGCCGGCCACCCGTTTCCTGACGCGGCACTTAGCGAGATCCTGACCGCTGTGACCGACGGCCCAGAGACCGCGACCTCTCTCGAAGGCAAAAACGTGACTGCGGTGACCCAAATGGGGGAGGGCGACCATAGCCCCACAGATATCGAGATCGTCCCCAACCGCCTACTGGGACTGTACGCTGTTGAAACCCGCCGCCATTGAGTTCAACGGCGCGACAGATCACAATCTCGATGAGCGGATCGGGCTGTGATCGCCACGAGAGTTTAAATCCGAAGCAGCGGCCACAGAGCGTAGAACAATGTCGCCGCCCGACATACCGATGCCGCACGGCCCCAACCACGACGCCGGGGAGTCGATCGGAACCGGTCTCCGCGATCGCCTGCGTCGGGTTGTTCGTGCTCTCCGTGGCTCAACACTGTCGTATCGCCCCTACGACCCGACCCGTGACGACCCGCTTTCGACGGTGACCGTCCCCGACGACGAACAAGAGATCGACCGCTACTGGGTGAACAACCCGTTTGCCTTTGTCGTCATCACCGAACGCGCCGACGGCGAGCAGTCGTACTACGCCGTTGAGCCGGATCTCGACGCGTTTGAGACCGCTCTTCTCGACCGCATCCGGAGCGATATCCGCGCGCCGTTGCTCTACGGCACCGGAGATGATAGTGTCGAGGCGGGCGGCGATGGAGCCACCGGTGTCGGTGCCGAGACGATCGACGAGCACACCGCAGCTTCGTCGTCAGCTGATAGGTGGGGCCGTGACGCCGTTATCGACGCCGCCGGTGCGGCCTGTGCCGATATCACCGACACCGACGCCGCCGGCGAACGACTCCGGGCGGAGCTCGCCACACTGATCGAGCGATACGGGATGGGCGTTGACATGCGAACCTTCCACGCGCTGTGGTACTATCTCTCCCGTGATTTCCGCGGCTACGGCCGGATCGACCCGCTTCTCCGGGATGATTCCATCGAGGATATCTCCTGTGATGGCCCCGACAACCCGGTGTTCATCTACCACGAGACGTACACCGATCTGCGGACGACCATCAGCTTCGAGACGGATTCGCTCAACGATTTTGTCGTTCGGCTGGCCCAGCAGGCCGGCCATCATATCAGCGTTGGCGACCCGCTGATCGAGGCGACATTACCGGACGGCTCACGAGCGGAACTCAGCCTCGGCGAGGAGGTCACCCCACACGGCTCGGCGTTTACGATCCGGCAGTATGCCGCCGATCCGTTCACCCCGATCGATCTTATCGAACGCGGCACGTTCGACGCCGCGGGGTTGGCCTACTGCTGGCTCTGTATCGAGCACAACAAGAGCCTGCTGGTCGCCGGGGGTACCGCCGCCGGCAAAACCACGACGCTGAACGCACTGTCGATGTTTGTCCCGCCCGGCGCGAAGGTCGTCACCATCGAGGACACCCGGGAACTCACCCTTGCCCACGACAACTGGCTGGCAGCGGTGACCCGCGAGCAGCTGACCGAGGGGGCCGATATCGATATGTACGACCTCCTGCGATCGGCACTCCGGCATCGGCCGGAGTATCTCCTGGTTGGGGAGGTGCGCGGCGCGGAGGCCCAAACCCTGTTTCAGGCGATGAACACCGGCCACACCACGCTGTCGACGATCCACGCCGACTCCATCGAAACGGCGGTCACCCGGCTGGAAAACGAGCCGATCGGTCTCCCGCGAACGATGGTTGAGTCGCTGGATCTGCTTGCCGTCCAAAGCCAGCGACGCCTCAGCGGCCGACGGGTTCGCCGGGCCGAACAGATCGCGGAGTTCCGCGGTATCGACGACCGCACAGACGACCTTGATTACGCCGAGACCCTCACGTGGCAGCCCGAGAGCGATAGCTTCAGCCGGTCACACAGCGAGGTGCTGGAATCGATCCGAGCCGAACGCGGCTGGGAGCCCGCCGAGCTGCGTGCGGAGCTAACCGCACGCGAGGAGTTTCTTGAAGACTTGCGGGAGCGTAGCGTCACCGATTACCGTGAGTTCACCACGTTGATCGCCGAGTATTACGCCGACACCTCTGACGGCTCCCGCGAATCAACTGCCCCTCCCACACCGACTGACCGATCGCCGACCACGCCGTCGCCACCCAATCCGGCGACCGAGTCGCAGACACCGGCTGACGCCACGCTTTGGGCTTCGGATGACGCCTCACCAACCGACACCACGGGTGAGTCGCCCGACGAGCCATCGACGACCGTGCGTTGGCCACCGACCCAATGAGCCCCACCCGATCAGCTAACGATCGCCGCTGGCCCCGCCCACTCTCGATGATCGGTCAGCTCGGTGATCGACTGCGACAGGGTGTTGACACCATCGCACTCACCTGCTGTCACCCGCTTGTGTCGGCGGGTCGGCGTCGGAAGCGACACACACAGCTGGCGGCGATCCATGCGACCGACCCACCAGAGCTTGTCGCTGCGCGAACTGTTCTCTACGCGCTTCTCGCCGGCCTCGCTGCCGGGGTGGCGACGCTTCTCGGAGCTATCTTGCTGTTTCGATCGGAATTTTTGGAGTCAATGCCGATGTTCGGGCGGTTCAGTGTTGTGACCGACTCCTCGGTATTGACTCTCGGGCTCGCTGTCGGCGCGGGGTTGCTCGTTGCCATCGTTGTCACGGTGGCGACCTACCGGCTTCGCTGGCTATCGATCAACCGCCGGGCGACCGCCCGCACGCGACGAATCGACCGGACGCTCCCCCGTGCTGTCGCGTTCATGTACGCGTTGGCCAGAAGCGGGATGCCGCTGCCCGCGGTGTTGCGGACGCTAGCCAACCACAAGGCGGTGTACGGCGAAACCGCCGTTGCCATCGGTGTGACCGTTCGTGAGATCGATCGCTTCGGAGCCGACGTGATCACCGCCTTAGAGGCGACCAGTGACCGGACGCCGTCGGCGGAGTTGGCGGAGTTCACCGCTGATCTCGCCGCCGTCGTCGACAGCGGTCGCCCGATCGACGACTACCTTCGGGGCCAACACGAGCGATATCGGGAGGCGGCCGCCGACAGCCAACAAGGGTTTCTTGACCGGCTGTCGACCGCCGCTGAGGGGTACGTGACCGGCTTGGTTGTCGGCCCGTTGTTCGTGGTGACGACGCTGACGATCGTCGGACTGGTCGTCACGGACACGGTGTCAGTGTTGCGCCTGATAATCTTCGGGCTGATCCCGCTTGGAACCGCCGGCTTCCTGCTCGTGATCGATCGCTTGCTTGCGGATCGGGGGCAGGCGAGGGTTCCCCCCGGCGGCGATAAAAAATCCCACCAGTGGGCAACCAAGCCACCAGGGTCGGACCCCTCGCCGCAGGCGACACCGTCCGATCACAACCGGGAACGACAGCGAGCAATGCTCCGACTCACAGACCGTTTCTCGCGGTATCGCCGGTTGTTTCGCCGACCGGTGGCGACGCTCGTGGAGCGTCCCTGGCTAACCCTGCTGGTGACCGTTCCACCCGGGCTGTGGTGGCTCGTCGCTGTGGCTGACCTCCCACGCTCGCCGGCGATGATGGCCTCGGCAACCCGGCCGCTGTCGATCGTGACGATCGTGAGCTGTGGGGCCTACGCGGTCGCCTACGAGATCGGTGCTGCCCGTCATCGCCGACTTACCGCCGCCGTCCCCGCGTTTCTCGATCGGCTCGCCGGGGTCAACGAGGCCGGGCTCTCGGTCGTCGACGGTATCGATCGAGTCGCCGACGGCGATCTCGGCGCGCTATCCCCGCCGCTCGACCGAACGCGGCGCGACGTTCGGTGGGGAGCCGACGCGACAACCGCCCTCCGACGGTTGGCAGGGCGGGTTCGGTCGCCGGCGGTCACCGGTGCCGTTGCGCTGGTCACAAACGCCCTCCGGGCCAGCAACCGGATCGGGCCGGTCGCCGGGATCGCCGCCGCGGAGCTACGGGCCGTCCAGCGACTCACCCGTCGTCGCCGGCGGGCGATGGCGACGTATCTGGTCGTGATCTACGTCGCGTTTTTTGTCTTTCTTGGGATCATCGCTGCCCTGTCGGCATCGTTCATTCCGGCGATCGACACCACCCACGTGGCGACCGGTGGCCTGCCGACCACCGGGGTTCCCGCCACCGGTGGCGGCGTGGGGGGTGTAACCGCGGATGTCGGCCCCTATGAGACGCTGCTCGCACAGGCCGCCACCGTTCAAGCGGTCTGCTCCGGCCTTGTTGCCGGCCGCCTCGGTGAGGGCCAGCTCCGCGCAGGTGTCAAACACGTGGCTGTGTTGCTGGTGTTTGCACAGCTCGCGCTGTGGCTCATCTAAAATGCTATCTGTTGGTGTCCCGTACAGATCGAGACAGTGAGCCGAGAGCAGGTCGCCGTCGACGCCGAGGAGACAGGCCCTTTCGATACGGTTCGACAGTTCTTTGCCCTCCAGCAGGACGTGTTGGTGTTGTCGTTGGCGATGTTCGCCTTCAGCCTCGGTTTTCAGATGACAAACCGGTTTCTCCCCGAGTACATCGTCGCCCTCGGTGCCTCGGGGTTCGTCGTTGGGCTGTTTGGCACCGTTGGCAACGTTATCTCGGCGGTGTTCCCGTATCCGGGTGGGGCGATCTCCGATCGGATCGGCTCCCGGTACGCGCTCACCCTGTTTGGGTTGCTCTCGACGCTCGGTTTCGGGATCTGGCTGGTCGCGCCAACGCTCGGCGTGATCGACGTTGTCGGCGTGACGATCCAGCCGTGGGTGTGGATCTTCGTCGGGCTGCTGTTCGCTCAGGGCTGGAAGTCCTTCGGGCTCGGCGCGACGTTTGCGGTCGTTAAACAGGCGACCGACCCCTCGCGGCTGGCCGCCGGCTTTGCCAGCACCGAGACGTTCCGACGGACGGCGTTTCTCATCGGCCCGGTGGTCGCGGCCGTCCTCATCGATCTCCATCCCGCGTTCACGGTGAGCTTTCGGTACGTGCTCGCTGTTGCCGTCTTCTTCGGGCTTCTCGGCACGGTCGCCCAACACCTCCTCTATGACGCCGGCGAGGACGCGATCGGCGACTCCTTCGATGGGATCGCCCAGATCAAACGTGACCTGCGGGAGATGCCCGCCCCGCTCCGCCCGCTGTTGATCGGCGACACGCTCGTGCGGTTTGCCAACGGGATGGTGTACGTCTTTTTCGTGTTGGTGATCACGCAGTTCTACGAGGTCGGCTTCGAGACGACGATCTCGCTGGCGAGCGTTTCGTACCCGGTCGCGCTCTCGCCGGAGGCGTTTTTTGGCTATCTGCTCGGCGTCGAGATGTTGATCGCCCTTGTTTCGATGGCTCCGGCCGCAAAGATCGCCGAGCGGGTGGGGCTCAAACCTGTTGTCGCGGTCGGCTTTGCGGTGTACGCGCTGTTCCCGGTTGTTCTCATCGGCGGGCCGGCGGTGTTGGAACCGGTAGTGCCGCTCCAGTGGGCGATGGTGCTCATCTTTGCGTTTTCCGGACTCCGATTTGCCGGACTGCCCTCACATAAGGCACTGATCGTTGGGCCGGCCGAACAGGGGGCCGGCGGGCGCGTCACGGGGACGTACTATCTGCTGCGCAACACGATCGTGATCCCGAGTGCCGCTCTCGGCGGCTATCTGTGGGAGTTTGTGAGCCCTGAGATCGCCTTTACGATCGCCGCCGGCATCGGCGTGGTCGGCACGGGGTATTTCCTGCTGTTCGGCGAGGAGTTTGAGGCGTATCTGTAACCCTGTCGGCGTTTCGATGGGTCGGCGGTCTCTACGAGCGACTACACTACGACGGCCAACCCACCCACCAGGACGGCGAGCCCGATGGCAGCTGTGGCTATCGTCGGTGCTGTTTGGGCGTCGGGGATAAGAAACGAGTGTGCGGGATTATCCGGGTCGTAGTAGACGGTGGTTTGTCCGCCGGGCTCGTAATCCTCGATGGCTGTTTCGGCGGCGGATTCGGTGCCGAACCGCTTGCTGAACCGACTCTCCCCGGGGTAGACGGTCGTGCCCTCCTGTTGTGCTGTCGGGGTTCGGTACTCGTAGTCGACAACGGGGACGTAGCTCTGTGAGCCGCTGGCACCGTTGACCAGCTGTGTCGTGACCTGTTGTACCGTTCCGGTTGTCGACACAGCGCGTTGGGTGACCGCCCGCAGGTGTCGGTATCGTCGTAGCCCGACCACAGCGACGAGCGCGCCGCTCCCGATGGCGACGACAGCGAGCACATCGAGCAGGCTGAGGCTCGATTCGATCATATCATCTGTACGGGCGCGCGCTACTTAAGCCCAAAGCGGTACGCTACACCGGCAAACAGCCTCGGGGTCAAGCCCTGTGGCATCCGCCCTACAACCTGTGAACGGCCACCAGAGCATCCTTGCGGGAGTCGTCCCAGCACGCGTACATTTATATCGTTGGAATTGAAACATATAGGTAGCGGTTACCATGTTCAACACTGGTTCGCGCGGTCAAATAGGGACAGGTACGCTCCTCGTCTTCATCTCGGTGGTGCTCGTTGCGGGTGCCACCGCCGGTGTCGTGACCAACACAGCCGGCTTTCTGCAGTACCAATCCGACGAGACGAGCGAGCACAGCACAGCGGAGGTAAGCGACCGACTTGAGGTCGCCTACTCGGTCGGTGTCGTCGGAAGCGATGGCTCGGCAGCCGAGCTTGAAGAGCTGGAACTTATCGTAAAACCGGCTCCCGACGCAACCGCGATCGAGTTGGAGAACACGACGGTACAGTACCGGAGCCCCGACGGGAGGACGACGCTCGTGAGCGATAGCGCGGGCGATACGACGGAACCGACGTTCAGCGTTGAACCGCTTCAGGGTGACGCTGCTGACGGGGTTCTCAGCGACCAATCCGATCGGGCGAAGCTGACGATCCCACTCGACGGCGAGACGGGGGGGTTGGGGTCACTTCGACGTGGTGAGGAGGTACAACTCACACTGACGACCGACAGCGGCGCAAACACGCGGGTTCAACACACGGTTCCGGCGGTCGCGCCGGATGATGGAGCTGTCAAACTCTGATCGGCAGCAGCCGGTGGCTCGGTAGCACGAACCGCTGTATCGTTCGTGCTTTTTGCCGCGCCGTAGCCGCGGGATTTACAGTTCCGGCCACCAACCGATAGATATGGTATTTGGCCCGGTATCGACGCTGCTTGATTTTGTTGGGCCGTTTATCATCCCGGTCGTGCTCTTCGGTGGCGGGATCATCGGGTATCTGGTCTTGCGGTGGCTTTCCCAACGGTATACCACAGGGTAATCCACACGCCAGCGATCTCGATCACGACGAAGACACCGACATCGCCGTTCTGCGCGCGACAGGAAGATGCCACGATTTAACTGGCTTCGGGGCCGCTGTACAGGTGTGTCAGAAGAATCAGGCCGGAACGATCTCCGGATGCCAGACGAAAACGAGATGTTCGCGGTCGTCACCAACATGCTCGGTGGGGGTCGCGTTCGGCTGCGCTGCAACGACGGGAAAGAGCGGATGGGTCGCATCCCTGGCCGGATGCGGTTCCGGACGTGGATCAACGAGGACGATATCGTCCTTATCGAACCGTGGGATTGGCAAGACGAGAAGGCCGATGTCGAGTGGCGATACGACAGCCAAGACGCCGACCAGCTTCGCCGTGAAGGCCATATCGACTAGCTGTGCGGTCACACCTTCTGTGCCGTACTCACGCCTTGTCTCCCGCGTTGTAAACGCTGAACAACAGGTCTGAGACGCGTCGACACCAGCCACCATCTCGCCTCCCGCCAGCGACAGCACCGGCTCCGACCACGGCGAGTGCGAATTACTAGAGGGTGAGACTTACGGTAATGCGGTTGAATGAGGGGGTATGTTCGGTATCCTCTCTGCGCATTCGGCTGGGTTGCTCCCCGAAAGGACGCAGCCACCGATGTCAGCACCGGTGGTGGGTGAGACACGCCATGGGTGAACCTAACGACCAACTACCGGCTGAGCCGCCGGAGCGTCTCTCGCCGGATGCGTTGCCGCTTCCTTTTGTTGCGGTCGCGACGGCCGACCCCGAGCCAATCATCGTCACAACCAACGACGCGTTTAGCTCCGTCTTTGGCGATGCTGTCGGTCGATCTGTCGCCGGGTGGGCTGACGATCGAACAGGTGATGGCCACCACGCCGAGACCGTGTGTGAGACCCTAACCAGCGACCGTTCGGATGAGACGACCGTCGAACTCCTACCGGCGTCGGCATCGGAGTCGACACGCTACCGTATCCAGCCGGTTGACCTCCCGGAGACGGAGGGCTATCTACTCTCGGCGGTAAGTGACGATCGCGTTGCCGTCGACCGGCTGGCGCGTGTCATCAGCCACGATCTTCGGAACCCACTCGACGTTGCTGATGCTCACCTCCAGGCAGCCCGCGAAACGGGTGACGCCGAACACTTCGAGCAGTTGGCCGCCGCCCACGATCGGATGGCACGCATTATTCAGGACGTGCTCACCCTGGCCCGCGGTGAGGACGCACTCAACCCTGAACCGGATGTTGCTATCGAGGCTGTCGCCAGAGATGCGTGGGCGACCGTCGACACCGGGGCGGCAACGCTGTCTGTCACCGACGACGCACCGAGGTTGACAGCCGACCCTGACCGTCTTCAGCGACTTTTCGAGAATCTCTTTCGGAACAGCGTGGAGCACGGCTCCACGNGCAGTCGGCCNCAGGCCGACGACAGNGTNGAACACGGTTCGACACGCAACCGGACACAGACCGACGATAGCCTCACCGTGACCGTCGGCCGCGACGACGAGGGGTTCTTTATCGGCGACAACGGGGTTGGTATCCCCGCCGCCGACCGCCAGCAGGTCTTCGATTCCGGCTACGTCAGCGGCGACAGCGGTGGCGGCACCGGCCTTGGACTGACAATCGTCGAGGAGATCGCCGACGCCCACGACTGGCGGATCGAGTTGACCGAGAGCGACGGTGGCGGTGCGCGCTTTGCGTTCTACCCCCGATCGGAGGCGTCAACCACATGAACCCACAGGGTGTACCCGCAACCTAACAGCTGTCAATGAACGAGGCTCTGGCGAGCGCGCCGATCGGCGTGATCAAGGCGACAAACGACGGTACGGTCACCGCGATCAACGACCGTGCAGCGACGCTGATCGAGACCTCGCCTCCGGAAGCCGTCGGCGAGCCACTCGTTGATATCTGTCCGGCCTCCGCCGCCGGAACGCTTCACTCGGCGATCGACGGCGAGCCGACCCCGACGACCGTTGAGGAGTATTACCCACGGCTTGACCGTTGGCTCGCCGTTGAGGTGCAGGTCGCCGACGAGATCCGGCTTTTCTGCCGTGAGACGACCGAGGCACACGAGCTTACACAGCACGTTGAGGAGCTTGAACGCCGGCTTGATCGGATCCAGCGGATCGATTCGCTGATCGTTCGGGTACTCCAGCAGGTGATCGATGCGGCCGACCGGACGGCGATCGCCGACACCATCTGCGAACAGCTCGGAACCACCAGCCGGTACGATTTTGTCTGGGTTGGCGACCGCGAGTTTCCAAACGACCGGCTTGGCGTGATCGCCACCGCCGGAACGGCCCCGGAGATCCACGACCGGATCGAGACCGCACTCGGCGAGACCGATACCCTTCCGGGACAGCGCGCTGTCGATCAGGAGACAACACAGGTCGTCGACGGCTTCGCCGACAACCGATCGCTCCCACGGCCGCTTCGACAGGCCGCGTTTGCCAGCGGGCTACAGTCCTGTCTGGCGGTGCCGTTGCGGTATCAGGGGGCCGTCTACGGCGTCGTATCCGTATACTCCGGACACACCGGTGGGTTTAGCGACCAGGAACAGGCCGGGCTTGAAACGCTCGGCCGGGTTGCCGGCTTTGCGATCCGGGCGACCCGCCAGGAGGATCTGCTTGTTGCCGACACCGTCACCGAGGTACGGCTGTCTGTGACCGGCGCGTCGATCCCGCTGGATCGGGCCGCCGCCGAGATCGAAACGACACTCTCGCTTGACGGTGCTGTCCCACAAGGTGACGGTCCGGTTGTCTGTTATGTCGCCCCGGAGACACCGGTTGTCGACGCCGACGAGGAGCGCGATGGCGATGATCCTGCCACCGACAGCGATGGGACATCGGCCGCGGACGACGCGGGTCAGCTGACCCCACAGCTGATCGAACAGACGCTTCGGGGCGACGAGCAGGTTGTCAGCGTTTCGTGGGTGCGAACCGGCGACAATCCGTTGTTGCAGGTCACCGTCGCCGGCGAAACGCCGGTCACAGCCCTGGCTGGATGGGGGGCGTCGATCCGGTCGGCGACCTACCGTGGTGGTACAACCGAGATCGTCGCCGAGGCCCCGCCGGATGAGAGCGTCCGCCGACTGATCGAAACCGTCGATGACACCGTCGCTGATACCGAACTACTCGCAAAGGAGGAAACCACCCGCAGTCCCGACACCGTTGAGGCCTTTCGGAACGATCTCACAGCGCGGCTCACCGACCGCCAACAGGCGGCTCTCCGGGCGGCCTACCTCGCGGAGTACTTTGCGTCACCGCGTGGGAGCACCGCCGCCGAGGTTGCCAACGCACTCGATATCACCGGGCCGACGCTGCTGTACCATCTCCGACGGGCCGAACAGAAGCTGGTGGGGGCGTTTCTGGAAACCGAGCCTACACACGGTGACGCCGATCAGTAACCGCCGCGATCGATCTCCTCAAACGTCGACAGCAGCGACTCGGCGTCGGGAAGCAATGCCCGGACGCGCCGTTCGGCCTGTTCCATCTCCGCCTCGATGGCCGCAAGCCGCTGGTCGGCGTCGGCGGTCGCTGCGGGCTCACCTGTGAGCACCGCCCGGGTCGACGCCAGCCGAAAATACTCCCCGAGCAGCTCGTAGGCCAACACCTGACACTGTTGATCGACGGCCGCGTGTAGATCGTCGCGATCGACCGGCTTTGAGAGATAGTCGTCAAACGGCATCTCAACGATCCCCAGGTCAGGATCGATGGCTGTCACCATGATCACCCGCGTCATGATCTCACGCTCGCGGAGCTCCGCCAACACCTCATCACCGGAGTATCCCGGCATGTGTCGATCCAGTAGAACGACATCCGGCGGTCGGCCGTCGTCGACGACCGCCAGCCCCTCCTCGCCGCCGTAGGCGACGGCTACATCGGCAACGCCCTCCAGACGCAGCGCGTAGGCGTCGGCGACCTGCTTTTCGTCGTCGATCATGAGCACCTGCGGTTCCGCAACCGTGAGCCCCTCACCCATTGTGAGACTGTGATAGCTCACCGTACTAATAGCCGATGGACGGGGCTGTTGACCGCTCACCCGTGTGGCCGGTGAGTGATAATAGCTAGAGGGTCAACACCCTCGTGGTTGGGGCTGGTAGCCTGTATATATACCAAAATCACAGCACAAGGATATTTTACCGATGTCAACGACCCAGCAACCCACCGGCGAGGGAGCACCACCCGAATTCCCGCCAACTGACCGCCCGCAACGATCGACCGCCTCGGTTGACGCCGACGCGGTGCTTGCGCTGCTGAGCGACACGTATGCCCGACAGATTCTCGACGCGCTGATCGAGCGGCCAACCGCGGCTCCCAGACTTGTCGAATCGATAGCTGCCTCACGAGCAACGATCTACCGGCGGCTTAACGATCTTGAGGCGGCCGGGCTCATCGAGGCGGCTGTCGCCGTTGATCCTGACGGCCACCACCGCAAACGCTACCACCTCGTTGTCGACGAACTCCATCTCCGACTCGGTGACAACGGGATCGAGGTCGCTCCCCAGAAGTGACCCCTCTCTGTATAACTAGAGCCCAACGCAGCATTCGATGAGAGATAGAAGCCCCACACTAGAGGGTTCTGTCGGTTGCACAAGCTACATATGATGGAAACCCCGCCACCATCGCTGTCCGCCGCACACGAACAAGCAAGCGAAAAACAGCCGGTTGACACCGAGCAGTTGCTCAGCCTGCTTGGCGACGAGTACACCCGCGCGATCGTTGACGCCCTTGGCACCGAGTCGTTGCCGGCCCGCGAGATCGCTACCCGTGCTGATGTCTCCCGGCCGACCGTCTACCGCCGGCTTGAGCAGCTGGAGGCTGCTGGCGTCGTCGAACCGACGATGCGGGTTGATCCTGACGGCCACCACCGACAGGCCTTTCAGCTCACGATCGACGGCTTCGAACTCAGCCTTGGCGACCAGCCCGACCCACCAGCCGAATCACCAGACGGTACAGGATCGTCCGGGTCGCCGATCACGCTGTCAGTGCACGCAGATTCACCCTGACAGCGGGATGAATCGAACCACAACCGGTTTCTGAACCACCCCAGTTGCACCATCCATGCCCCCCAGTCCCAACGCTGAGCCCGCCGCTCTCGATACGGTTGTCACACGCTACCACCGACTGGAACGAACAGCCAGCGGGGCCACCGCGCTTTTTGTTGGCCTCACTGCCGCCGGGCTGATCCTGTTGTTGCCGCTCTGGCAGGGGGTTCTCGCCGCCGGGGTCGTTTTGGCCGGCTTTCGTGTCCCGCTGTGTACCACCGGCGGCCACGCTCGGCTTCGGACGAATCTCTCGCCGGCGACCATCCAACAGAGCTTTGCTGGCCTNCCAACAGAGCTTTGCTGGCCTGCGNCCGCCGGTACTCTCNTTGCAGTGGGGGATCGCCGACGAGATCACCCCGCTTGAACGCGGAGCNCGATACGACNTCTCCTATCTGTTTGGGTTGCGATCGATCACGATGGAGACAACGGTAACGGAGACGCCGGCGGCGGCAACCGACTTCGAGCTCCGGGTGACAGCCGGCGACGCCCCGTGGGGTACCTACGGCGTCACCCTGACTCAGGAGGCCGATGCGACCGTCATCGAGATCGATGTCGAAAGCGATCGGCGGTTCGGCCTCCGAGGGTTGCCGTCGTGGCTCATCGCCCAACGCTACTACGATCCGGCACTCACCGCACAAGGGTACACCATCGTCAGTCGGGATCGGTCGCTCTCGCTTCGCCGCGGCTGAGCCTAACGGTTGCCACAGCCCTCCAGCACGCCGCGATCGTGTTACCCGTCGTCTTCGACGGCCTCATCATCGCCGTAGCGGCTTCCATCCTCGACGGCCTCCGGCTTCTCCGGCTCGTAGGCGTCGTCGTCGCCGTAAGACGACCGGGCGGCGGTGACCCCGGCCTGCTCGGACCACCGGGATTCGACCTCACCGTACAACGATTCCGGATCGGCCTCGGTGGTATCCGGGGCGGGTGTGGCGTCGCCTTGGCCGTACACATCGCCGGCTTCGACGGCTTCCGGCTCCGGCGGCTCGTAGGCGATCCCGTCGCCGTAGCCGGGGGCCGCGCTGTCGGTCTCGGCTGCGGTCACCGCCGCCGGCAGCCGGACAACGGTCTCCGGTGGTTCGGCATCGTCGGGCTCTAAGACGGTGGTTGTGCCGTCCGCGTACTCGATGCTGACCGTTGGCGGTGTCAGCCACGCCGCCAGTTCGTCGGCGAAGCCGCCGGCGTAGGCGTAAGCGGTCTCGATGCTCTCGCCGTCGGCCAGCGACACCGTCAGTTCGAGTTCGTCGTCACGCGCCTGCCAGTGGGCGGCCGTGTCGGCGTCGAACTCGATCAGCGTCGCGTCGGCCCCGGCCGGGATCGATTCGGTGACCGTCACCTGCTGGGGGTCGGACTCGAAGTTCTCGATGAGGATAACGATAGCNGGATCAGGGTAGGCCGCCTCGTGGTAGGATTTGTGTACCGTTACACCGCCGCCGGAGAGGGCAATCGGGTCTGCATCGCTCATATCTGGATGGTTGCGTTGCTTTATCAACGGGGTGGTAATGAGTGTATGGGTTCCCCTTTCAGGTCTCGGNGAATCAACCGATTTTCGCTTTTGATGTGGTGATGTCACCGAACGGATGCCCGGCAAGCCGACGCTCGGGTTGAGCGTCCTGACCGGCGATCGATAGATGGAGGGTGTGTCGTCAGCGGGAACGAGGACAGCGTTGTCAGCGGATGATGACAACGGGGACAGCGTTGTCAGCGGGGAATGCGGACGGTGCTGTGAAGCGGATCGCCGGCAGCGTTGTCAGCGGGGACGGCCAGCCATCACGGCGGCCTCGGCGTGTGGGGCGGTTGGATACTCCCCATCGCGGACGAGCATCGACAGCATAAAAACACCATGTGGCGTGTTTCAGAGCCGGAAACACGTGGTTACGGTTTAGGTATCTGTCCACACATACCCTATCTATGCCACTCACGTCACAGACACAGCAGTCACCGACCGCCCCCGAGCAGACCTGTACCGACGCACTACTCCTCCGAAACTACGAGGGCGCGACCGCGGTATCGATCGATGTTGTCGTCAGCGACGACGGCCAGCCTGTCCACGAGACGACGGTCACACTCGATCCACTGACGATCGAAAGCGTTGATCTGCCGATCGCCCCCGGCGAGTACTGCGTCACGGCACTGATCGATGAGAGCCAGGCCGCGACAACCTGCACACTCGGGGATGAGCCGACCGCACTCGCCTTTGTTGAAGCCGGCAACGGCGTTGTCAGCGTCGTCGACGAGGCGTACTAGTTCACAATCTTCATCTCCGCGGCAGAACGATCTCTCATATATGTCAGGTTGGTCGCCACCCACGCTCTCCCGTGGACAGCTCGCTGGAATAATCGTTGGACTGCTTGCGGTTGCTGCCTACTCGGTGGTCATCATCGGACAGCTTCTCCTTGTCGTGATTCCGGCTGTCGCCGTGGTCGTCGTGTATCTCATCTGGCGGTTCGTCCGTGCTGTCGAGGCGATCGCCGACGCCCAGCAGCGACGCGCCGCCAATGCCCAACAGCGACGCGCCGCTGACCCCGATGAGTAACCGCGCACAGTACGATTTATCCGTTTCAGCCACATACGATAAGATCGTGTCACCTGTCGGTTCTCGCCGTGTCGCTGCCGATGCGCATCTCTGCGTTGGAGGCCACCGATGAGCCTCCGCCGTCGCCTCGGGAGCCTATTTAAGAGCCAATCCGAGCTTGATCTCACCGACGGTTCGATCCCCCGATCGCTGTTTTTTCTCTCACTGCCGATCGTTATCACCAATCTTCTGCAGGTCGGCTACAACCTGGCTGATACCTTCTGGCTGGGCCGGTACAGCACGGAGGCGTTGGCGGCGATCAGCCTCGGCTTTCCGCTTGTCTTTCTGTTCATCTCACTCGGCCTTGGCCTCACCGTCGCCGGCAGTGTGCTTGTCGCCCAACACACCGGAGCCGAGCAACCTGCCAAAGCGGAGTATGCCGCCTCACAGACAGTGGTGTTCACGCTTCTTGCGGGGCTTATCTTGGGTACGCTTGGCTTCCAGTTTGTCGCCCAGCTATTGGGCCTGTTTAACGCTGAGCCGGCGGTACTGACCCTGGCGACCGACTACATGGAGGTCATCACGCTTGGCTTGCCGTTTCTGTTTGGCTTTACCGTCTTTATCGCGCTGATGCGCGGGGCCGGCGACACCGTCACACCCATGCTCGTCATGTTTGGGACGGTCGTGCTCAACGTCGCCCTTGACCCGCTGTTGATCTTNGGCGTCGGGCCGCTGCCGGANCTCGGCGTCGAGGGGGCGGCGATCGCCACCGTCNTNNCNCGNGGNTCGGCGATGGTTGTTGGGCTGTGGCTGATGTTTCGNGGTGCTCACGGGATCCAGATCCACCTCCGACAGATGGTGCCGGATCTCGCCTACAGCAAGAAGCTGCTCCGGATCGGCGTCCCCGCCTCGGTTGAAAACACCGGCCGGGCGATCTCGGTCAACGCCGTGTTGGTGATCGTCACGCTGTTTTCGACACCTGTTGTCGCCGCCTTCGGCGTTGGCATCCGCGTCTTTTCGATGATCTTCATGCCCGCGATCGCCATCGACCGCGGTGTTGAGGCGATGACCGGCCAGAATATCGGCGCGGGCCGTCAGGATCGCGTTGTCGCCACCAACCGGTTTGCGGCGAAAACGTCGTTTCTGCTGCTTTCGTCTCTCGGCGTCATCACCTTCGTGTTCGCCCCGGAGATCATCCGGGTATTCGATGACTCGCCGGCTGTTGTTGCCGAAGGGGCGACCTTTCTCCGCTGGATCGCGCCAACATTCGGCTTTGTCGGGATTCTGCGGGCTTACAGCGGTGGCTTCCGTGGGGCCGGCAAGACGCTGACCGCCGCTGCGATCGCGGTGCTGTTGTTCGGCTTCATCCGGCTGCCGATCGCTTACGTCGCCTCACAGGG
>P_A23_Liq_2_FmtDRAFT_1000132_pt1 | contig 17162 bp, 16 predicted proteins | sample PonA232FremontCA_FD_10599 | JGI IMG/M metagenome (IMG submission 10599) | reverse complement strand
GTGTCGCTGGACGAGATTCGAGAGAACGACTACAACCTCAACATCGCGCTGTACGTCGATACGGCCGAGCCGGAGGAAGATATTGACGTGGAGGATGAACTGGCGAAGTTGCGCGAATTGCAGGCCGAACGTGACGAGATCGAGGCGACGATGAACGAGCATATGGAGGCATTGCAGTATGAGTGAGGAGGCAACACTCGATGAGTTTGCTGATTCCCCTGATGGAGATGGCTCTCAGGAACAGGTGACGAATCGATTTTGGGGAAATATTCCCGAAGATTGGCAACTTAAGAACGGCTCTGAGGTGTATGACGTAAATCCCAACCCGAAGCCAACCGAGGAACCAAACACATATATCGAGATGGACGCTCTCGATACTGAACTCCCGTGGCCGAAATACTTCGGGACACGGAATGCCTCTGAGTACAGCGGAAAGACGTTTGCCAAAGGTGATACTCTTTTTGCACGAATTACGCCGTGTACCGAGAACGGAAAGGCGGCTCTCGTTCCAGAAATGGAAACAGAGGTGGGAATCGGGTCAACAGAGTATGCTGTTCTCTCACCAAATAGGGACACCATCAACCCGTGGCTTCTGTACTACCTCGGTAAGTCGCACCCAGTACACAACTACGCAGTTTCCCGAATGCGTGGCTCTACCGGACGCCAGCGTGTTCCATTCAGTGTATTCCGTCGTGAATTGGATGTTGCCCTTCCACCACTCCCCGAACAGCGAAAAATAACCACCGTACTCTACACGGTTGACCGGGCGATTGAAAAGACCAAGGAAATCATCGAGCAGATTGAGAAGATTGGACGTGGGCTTAGACAGTCTTTGTTTACAGAAGGTTACTACGAACACGAGACTGAATCATATGGGACGTTAGGGGAAGTTCCTGTAAGTTGGGAAAAAACTCGGCTGTACAAAATTGCTGATGTTGCAAGGGGAAAATTCACGCACCGACCGAGGAATGACCCTGAGTTCTACGATGGCGAGTATCCATTCATTCAAACTGGTGAGGTAGTTGAAGCTGTAGGAGAACTCACCGACTTCAGCCAAACGCTAAATGAGAAAGGAAAGGGTGTAAGCAAAGAGTTCGCTCCGGGAACAATCATCATAACGATTGCAGGGAATATTGGAGACACAGCGGTAGCTACTTTCCCTGTGTATTTCCCGGATAGTCTGGTGGGAATTACGCCCGGTGAGGAAACTGATGAGCGGTTCTTGGAACACTTTTTACGCTACCGACAAGCGTTTCTGAACAGATTATCCACGAAAACAACGCAGAAAAATCTCAATCTAACCTTGCTCCGACCTATCGAGGTTGTCAGGCCACCTTTAGATGAGCAAAAGAAGATTGCAGATGCTCTCTCAACCGTTGATAATCAAGTAAAGAAAGAGAGAGAGTATAAGAACTATCTTCAACGTCTCAAACGCGGCCTGATGCAAGACATCCTCTCTGGAACAGTCAGAACAACCGACACAAACATACAGGTGCCGGACGAAATCGTCCAACATGGTTAGCATCCCCTCCGAGGGTGGCGTCGAACGCTCACTGCTGTCGTGGCTCGACGGCCTCGGATGGGAGACACACGGACAGGGCGGTGATCGTGGGGCGAATGTTCTTGATACGAAGTACGAGCGCGATAGCCACGAGGTCATCTACTGGAACCTTCTCGCTGAGCAGGTCATCAAACTCAACGACGCCATTACCGAGGACAACGTTGAGCAGTTCCTTTCCTCGCTCCGCCGCGATCTCGATGCCGAGAATCTAATGGACGCCAATCAGGACTTCTATGAGTTGCTGACCAAGGGCAAGAGGTTCACTGTTCAACGCGATAAGGGCGGGAGTGACACCGTTTACGTTGATCTCATTGACCACGACAATCCCGAGAACAACCGCCTCCACGCGGTGAATCAGTTCTCTGTCTCTCTGGAGACGACAATTCGCCCCGACGTGAACCTGTTCATCAATGGGATTCCACTCGTGACGATGGAACTCAAGAGCCTCGCACAGGACAACGACTGGCACGACGCTGTGAGCGACCTCAAGGACTACGAGGACGACGTGCCACGGCTGTTCATTCCCGGCCTGTTCAACATCGCCGCCGATACGATGGAACTCCGCTATGGCGCGGTTGGCGCGACCAAGGAGTTCTACGAACCGTGGAACGACGCCCCCGAAGAGTTTCAGGACGACAATGATATGCGGCAAGCAGTCAAGTCCCTCTGCAATCCCGATTCACTCCTCGATCTGCTGAAACACTTCGTATTCTACGAGCGACGAGCCGGTGGGAACGCGAAGATCGTTCCTCGGTACATGCAATTTTACGCAGTCAATGAAATCCTTGATCGTGTCCGTGAGGGCAATCACAAGAACGGGCTAATTTGGCACACTCAAGGGTCTGGCAAGTCCTTCACGATGCTGTACGCTGCCGAGAACCTGCTATCACAGCCTACTGTGGCCCACAATCCGCAGGTCTTCATTATCGTAGATACGGACAAGCTGAACTCCCAAATGCGCGACCAACTGGCGAACCTCTCGCTGGAACAGTGGACTGAGGCCGAATCCATCGACCATCTACAGCAGCTTATTGAGGAGGGAAGCAGCGAGCTTGTGCTGACGACCATCCAGAAGTTCGAGGATGTTGATCCCGATGTACAGGGCAACGACGAGGTAATCGTCATGTCTGACGAGGCACACCGATTCATGGAAGCCGATCTTGGGAGTCGGCTGGACGCCGCGCTTCCCGACTGTTACCACTTCGGCTTCACCGGCACGCCCGTTCGAGAGGGAGAGAAACACGAAGATCGCAACACCTTCCGAGAATTTTCGCCAGAGGGCGAAGAGTACATTCACCGCTACTCTGTCAAACAGGGGATTGACGACGGGCTGATTCTGCCCGTCTACTTCACACTTCGACACGAGATGGAGTGGGAAATCGATGAGGCCGGGTTAGACGAGGAGTTCGAGGCGGAGTTCCGGGGCATGACGACCGACCAGAAGCGTGAGGCAATCCGCGAGAACGTCACGGCGACGACCCTTGCAGAGATAGAGCCGCGTGTGGAGAAAGCAGTCGAAGAAATCGATTCACACTACGATGAACACCTTGCTCCGAACGGCTGGAAAGGTATGGTCGTCACACCGAGCCGGCGGTCAGCAGCTATGTACGGTGAACGGCTCACCGACTTACGCAGCGAGAAGGGCGTGGAGGTACTCTATACTTCGACCAAAGACGACCCCGACCTCATTCAGCAGTTCCACACCGACTCTGAGGAGCGCGATAGCATCGTCAAATCGTTCAAGAAAGACGAGAATCCGCAGCTGCTCGTCGTCCACAACATGCTGTTGACCGGCTTCGATGCGCCGGTTCTGAAGACGATGTATCTCGACCGCAACATCAAGAACCACAATCTAATGCAGGCTATCGCCCGGACGAACCGGCCTGCCGCAGGCAAGGAGAACGGGGAGATCGTGGACTTTCAGGGCGTCTTCGAGAATATTGACGAGGCACTCGATTACGACGCCGAAACGAAAGCCTACGCCGCCCGCGACAAGGACGAACTATTCGATGATCTCGTTGAGCAGGTTGAGCGGGTGATGGACATTTTCGATGGCATATCAAAAGACGACACCCAAGAGGCGACCTCGGAAGCGATAGAGCGCGTCAGCACCCATCCCGAACGCCGCGAGTTCAAGCAGAATTTCCGGCGACTACAGAACCTCTACGAGGCCGTCGCTCCCGATGGCCGGCTGGTAAGTGAGGGAATCGAGCGAGACTACAAGTGGCTAAGTCGGATTCATGTCGCGTTCAAGCGTACAACCACTGGCGACGACGATCCCGAGAAAGAGATGCGTGAAAAGACGCGGGAAATCATCAACAAGCACGTTGATATACCCGAGATCAAGCGGGATTTCCCCACGTACAAGCTCGGTGAAGATGTTCTTGAAGATGCAGAGAATATGGATAATCCGGGCGTCAAAGCGTCACAGATCGCCCACGCTACCCGCGAACATCTTCATCCCCGAGAGAATCAGAATCCCCGATACAAACGATTGAGTGAACGAGTGACTGACATCGTTGAGCGGTGGCAAGGTGACGAGATGAGCGACCCCGAAGCAGTTGACGCGCTCAGATCAGTCGAGAAAGAGGTGCTGGAAGTCAAGGATGAAACCGATAAGGGTGGGATGGAAGCCGCACGATTCGCTATCTATACCCATCTAACTGAGGAGACGCCAGATGCTATAGCGTCCGAAGAACAAGCCGAGGAAGTTGCTGAGGAGATCGTTTCACAATTCGATGAGCGAGTTGATCGTTCCTATCCCGGTTGGAAAACGAACCAGCAAACTATCGCCGAGATCGAGCGAATCCTACTGGATGTACTGGTAAAGCAATATGACCTCGGCCACCTTATCGGAGATAACGACGAGTTCGTTGATGCAGTGCGGAACTATCTCATCCAGAACAATGGCTAAGACGCAGCGGCAAGAGGTCGATCTATTAGGAGAGTCCGTTGAGTACGAGGTACGAAACAGTTCAGACGCCACTAAGCCCCGGATCGACGTTGACATCCACGGTGTTACAGTTGTTGTCCCGGAGTCCGAAGAGGTACCTCCAGCAGAACTGCTCAAAGAAAACGCCGCGTGGGTCACTGAGAAGACACGGCAATATGATGCCTACCGTGATGAAATCCCCGAGCGTCGATTCGAGAAGGGCGCAGTGTTTCCCTATCTTGGTGACGATCATGAGATAGTGATTGAGAAACGATCATCGTCAAGCATTGAGACAGGTGAGTTTCGGCTCGCAAAGCACCATGTTGAAGAGAAGTCGGTTAAACGCGCGCTTGAGACGCTTTATCGACGCAAAGCTCGTGAGATATTTGAAGAGCGGGCAGACCAGCTTGCGGCAGAAATGGATCTTCAGTACGAACAGATTGAGATACGCAATCAACGAACTAAGTGGGGAAGTTGTTCCACCACAGGAACGCTCGGGTTGAATTGGCGTCTGATGATGGCTCCAATGGAAATCATCGACTACATTGTGATCCATGAACTGGCTCATCTTCGAGAGTCAAATCACACTGATTCGTTCTGGAATCTTGTTGCGGAGTACGATCCTGATTATGAAGACCACGCCAGATGGCTCGAAGAAAACAGCGTGAAACTCATTTTCTCAGAGGCAGATCTCTAACGTCGAAGAATTTCTCGAACCCTCTTCCACCTGATTCCTGACCTGATCGATAAACGCGGGAAGGTGTGGGACGCGGGTCGCCTACGCCACCGCTACCGGCCTTTCGCTGTCTCTGAATTTGACAGTGTCAAGGAATTAAAACAATAGCCCGTTGTTACCTAATATGGATTCTGCTCGTTTACTACAGCAGATCGCTGAAGATTTCGCTTCAGCCATCCCCTCCATTGACGCGAACGCAGATCACGACCGGTGGAAACCGGGGATTGGCCCTTTCGAAGAAGACCGACAGGTCGAGATGCTTCGGGAAGCTGTTGAACCAAATGTAGACTATTCAATCCGTACAGAGGAGCCGTATCTCGAAGGTGGACAGCGGGTGGATTTGTTGATCGAAGGTGGTGAAACAGAGATACCCGTCGAAGCGAAGCTGCTCCGTTTCCGCTACGATAACGGAAATATCGACCCAAACAGCTTTGCGAAGGTGTTCAGTCCATTTCCTGAACAGACGACATCGACCCTGCTTACAGATACTCGAAAGCTTACCGAGGCTGGTTTCGAGGAGGCCGGTGGGCTACTCGGATTGTACTACGAACCAGTTGATGAATCCTATGAGCGAATGACGCCTGAAGCCATCGCAGAGAAATTCGCTCTTGATGCTAACTACTGGTATGACTTCGAGATTGAGACGAGAGCGGTTGCGCATTTCGAAGGGCTGCGGCATCCAGTCCATCAGCAAGGGGCAGTCGTTACGTGGGAAATCCTATGACTACAAAGAAGGAAATCTGGCAAGACTGGACGAATCGCTACATCGACACCGAGAACCCCGTTCCACTTTTCGAGACTGACGAAAATCTGACCGTAGAGTACAAGCAATACGGACAGAACGACCGCCGTATTCTGAAGCGAAATGAATCGATGGAGAGCCGTCTTCGGGAAGAGGGGAGGAAGGTGATCAACGACTGGTCAACGACTGACGACACTTACGATGGACTCATTTACCTCATGTACTGGCTGCAAGACGAGCAGGTTGTTCCGTTGTATATCGGCAAGGCTGGCAAGCACGGGCGCGATAATGAGAGCCTGAGTTCCAATCTTGAAGATCTACGCGGAAGTAGCACGCGGAAATTTGCCCGTTGGGGTGACGCTCACTTCTATCACATCGGAAATCTGAGCGCGATTATATTCGACCACGAGAAGAATCAGAAACAGAAGTATCGGAATTGGGTTGACCGCCTCTTTGAACAGGATCGCCAGCTGAAACAGCAAACCTACTTTTGGACGAAGGCTTGGGATCAGGCCGATGTGGGGTTGTATCACGACTTCGAAGTTCCACTGGAACAACTCGAATACCAGCTTATCGGATTAGCCTCAGACATCTACGAGGATCAACTGCTAAACGAGGAAGGTGCGTGAGACCTTACGGGTTAAGCCAGTAGAAGGTCTATCTGTACTGTTCAAAGAGCTTCGAACTCGGGAAGGGGAGCGGTGGGCCGTCTACGCTCTGCCTTCCGCACCGTATATTCCCATCTCTTCGACTCTCCCCGAGTTCAATCAAACTGGAGCGGTAATGGATCACCAGCCGCCAAATGTGAAAGTGATTGAACTAATTACTGTGCTAATATTTTATTAATAGTTGGTATTATTTTAATATTCCATGCCACTTCGTTCTTGAACAATCATGATTGGTAGATTTTTGACATCATATGCCACTCTGATCCAAGTCGAGTATATCCTCAGAAGCGTCGTCATTCAAACACTACTCTGCCGAAGAGACTGAATAAAAAGAGCATATCAGGAAAATTGTAGCTGATTCTGTGCAAAAAAGAGGATGGATCGGCTGTCTCAGAAAATCAACTTATAACTTCTGAATCGGTACTTTGTTAAATATAACTAAAGAGGATCTGTTGAAGAAATCCAAGTATCAACAAGCTGAGGCCAGTTCGTCTAATCCGACTCTTTTGTTTCTCAATCCGGCTCCTTAGACGCTTATTAACCATATTTATCGGAACAAAGAACTGAGAACTGTCTGGTTCCATAACACCGCTTGACCATCCTGCATAGCCATTTCTATGGTTATCCCGAGGGTTGTTGAATAAAGCTATATCCGCAGATTGAGTTTTGCTAACTGTATCAATATCAGATAAATCCAGATTGCTATTTATAAAATAGGTGCTGTGTGCGAGTTCGCTCAAACCTTCCTCCATAATTGGTTCAAGTGCATCAATCAATTCCAAAAACCCGGTGTAATTATGATGAGAATGAAAGCTAATGCCCGGGCGATGTAAAACTGAAAATCCACCAATGCCATTCCCGTTTAACCTATCTTTTGCGTACTGAAGTCGCCCACTATAGGTTCGACGCCAAAGTAACGGTATATCAGGGATTGCTAATATAGAAGCACCGATAACATCAAGTAATAAACCAAACAATGACCCAAAACGTAAAATGTTCTCACAAATTAGAACAATGTTGAAAGATAATAGTGCCATCACAGTTGGAATTAACAACCATTTCGACTCTGGAAATACAGGTGCAAGTCTTTGACTTGTCATACTCCACCAAAATAAAGAATTGATAACATCTTTAATCAAATGTATAACACCGTTTTGAAAAATTTTGGGTTCATTTGATTCTATCTCATCCAATCGATCTGCCAGTTACGTGCGTTCTATCTTGTAAGACACTCGTTGAAAATATCACTGGCATGATGAATGTCTTTAGTCACGTATAGGAGAGCTACAACTACATCGTAATTCCAACACAATTCCAGACGCGGGAAGGTGGGGAACGGGCCGTTTCCACCCACCTCAGCACCGCATTTTCTGATCTCTTCGATTTCCCCGAGTTCAATTAGTCTGGCAAACCTACCCGTCCATGCAACACCGTTATTAAATACATTAATGAATTTGATAAATTAGCTTGTAATATTAATTATGGCGTCTAACCGAGAGAGTCACCGAACCCCGCAATCAGTTTTAAATTGATTTTTGCCGCGGGAAGGGGAGGGGAGAGAGCTTAATCTAACAATTTAGCCTCGGCCCTTTCCGCTTCCTCTTCCATCCCACGGTCACGCAGATCGGAAATATACTCTTCCACGCGGTCGTGCAGGGACGCTTCTTCGTCTCTCTGCAAACGTCGCTCTGTTGCTGGCAACATTGTACCGCTCTCAACACGATCAACTACCGAACCACTATCATCAGTACGAACAATGCTAAACTCTGACCCATCGTGATTCTGTTTGGGATCTTTCGGGTGTTGTCCTTCACCAGCAGCTCGGCCCAAGTGAACCATTACCCCTTGCTTTCCGCGGAATACCTCTTTGCAGTACGGACATTCCCGACCCACCGATTCAGTATTGCGTGTCTCCGGGTAATCCATAGAAACCTTCTGAGTACCTGTACTCTCAAGATTATCAAGACTAAGTCCAGTCGGCGTTTCTCCTTGTGGGCCATGACCGTTACCCTTGCTTTGTCGTACATGCAGGTAGATACCTCGGCTCAATTTTTCCGCGTCGCATCCCTCTACCGGGCATTTTACCACAGTTTCAGAACTCCCTTGATCCGGCATATTTGATCCTGTTCTAAAGACTTAGTTCCAAGGACTTAATTAGCCTGCTCCGGTACTACATGGTAGGGTCAGAAGGACTCCAGACGCTTGCGCCTTCAGGAACCCTGAAGACTTTCATCAATGCAAGATCATTCCAGCACCTTGTTAGCTCACGGCCATTTGCAGAACCAGTCTATCACCAACTCAACCGATCTGTCTACCCCTTCACAGAACCCTGCTTGCCATGTTGCCCGTCCCGCAGAAAGTCCGGACGCCGCCCGTATAAGATTCTACTATAGAGGAAGTGTCCGCACTTTCAGTGCAGCAGAGAGAGTTCAGCCATGAGTGTTGAATCTGAGGAAGCAGCAACAGTTGATGCTGCCACTCCCGAGAATGACGACGACTCGGATAGTGAGTCAAATGTTCGTTGGCAAGAATGTCTCTCTGCCGCTATCCAGTACTATCACGAACAACTTGACTCCAAAATCCGGGATCACACCAATGAGGGTGATCACTTTGACCGCCCTACAACTGCCCGTGAATACTTCGCTAAACGGGGGTGGAGTAGCGACACCATCTCGAAGTTCAAATTGGGATGGGCTGCTCCCGACGATGGTGAGCTACGGCACCATCTTACAAAAGAAGGGTACTCGGAAGAGGAGATGCTTGGAACCGGGCTATTTACGGAAGACTTGAGGCCCCTTTGGAACGGTCGATATGTTTTCCCATATCTCAATACTGAGGGAGAGCCGACCTATGCAATCAGCAGGAGTACCGGGAATGAAGATGGTGACAGCCATCCAGAAGATTTCATATCCGGCAAATACGCGAAGCTGGCACATAGCAAGGACTACTCCTGTGTTTCAGAACCCATCTTTGGACACAATTCAATTAGTCAATCTGACTCTCTTATTATCACCGAGGGTATTGCTGATGCGATTACTATCCAACAGGAGGGATACGCATGTGTATCACCTGTTACCACGAATTTCTCAGAGAGCGGGTATGCTGAGTTACTTACTCTTCTGAAATCAGAAGAGATTTCTTGGGTATTTGTCATTCAAGATGCTGAGTATCCACTTAAACGAGCTAATATATCCGAGCGGTCGGATATTCCCGAGAGTCCACCCGGTATCCAAGGAGCGATCAATACGGCATCATTTCTTGTGGAAAATGGAATAGATGCCCGGGTTAATACACCTCCACAAATAGGCTGTGAGAAGTTGGATGTTGACGACTACATTCGGGAAGGGTGGGGAACACTTGACGCCCTAAAACAGAGTGCGAGACCTCCCGGCCAGCATCAAGAATCTGCTACCGCAACCTCCACCACCCCCTTATCGCTTTCTAAAGATGGGTTCCAAGCATCTGATACAGATTCCTCTGAAAATCATAGCGGGATCTTCTCGCTTGACATCACAGATATTTCTGGAGTGTCCGAAAACTCACGCGGGATGAACCCGCTCGGACACACAGGGGACAGTGAAGACTACTTTGTAGTGTCCGGGGATGGTGAGGTGGCCTACGATCACAAGCGAGGGGCCAGCTACAACGCTCTCACCTATCTTCTCTGTGATGCGGGATTGCGTAGAGTAGGCAAACCGAGCGGATCTCTGTCGAATAAAGAGCGATTTGCGGCTTGGAAGCACGCCAAGAAGAACGGGCTGCTTCCGGATTCAGATCCAATTCCTCACCACGGCTTGATCCACATTGCTGTCGAGAATGGACTGTGTGAGCTATCAGACATTGAGGATGAAAATAAACTTCCAACTGCGGTTTACAACTCTGCTCTTGAGGTCGTCCGAGAGGAGCATGACTTAGATCCGGGGCGCGACCCTTACAGCTCTGCGGACGATTCAAAGAATCTACACTACTCTCTTCCAGATACCACCGGAAGCAGTGCGAATAAAGGCTCGTTAACGCTGCCAAAGGCACGCGAGCGGTGCCAATCTGCGATCAGTCAGGCAATAAAGAACCGTGAAGACACCCTTATCGATGCCTTACCTGCTCAGGGCAAAAGTCGAGGAGTCGTGGAGGCAGCAGCCGCACAAGACGAACCTCTCACAGTGCTGGCACCCCGGCGAGAACTACTGCATGACGAGTATGCCGACTGGTGTGACCGTCTCGGACTAACCCACCACACCCTTCCAGCCTTTCAGCGAGACTGTTCCTCAATTAGAGGAGACCACGGTGAGGCTTGGAAAAACCGGATGGAAAACCTATATGATGCTAATGTGTTCGCCTCTGAAATACATAATTTAGCTCATAAAAGATTCACAGATGATCCTCCCTGTTGCGAAGATGGGACGTGTGATTATATCGAAAAATGGGAATTTGATCCGAGCGACTACGACGTTATCCTTGGTCACTACACACACGGATACCGAGAAGATGTGACCACGGATCGAGTCGTGGTTATCGATGAAACGCCGGAAGATGCGTTCATCGAAGAATTTGACCATGAAACGGTATCCTCAGCGGTCGGCAACTATCTGAGAGATAACGACTCTTTCCCGTTCACTAATTACGCGGATCTCACGGAACAGCGGTTTGACGAAGTTCGTAAAAAAGCCGCATTAGCATGGTTTGAACAAGAAAACCGGAATGTCAAACGGGATGGTTTTTCGGTAATGATCGACAAAACCGGGAACGCAGATGCATACGCCTCTCACCTGACATGCGCCATCTTGAAAGGTGAAGATCTCGGGAATGGGTGGGAACATGCTGAGTTACCCAATGGAGAAGTTTGCGTCAGAAACAGAGACCCCGACGCAGATCATGATGAACCAGAGCTGTCCCTACTTCAGCCGCCGAAGCTGGACGACTCGAAATGCGTTCTTGGGCTGGACGGAACCCCATGGCCGACTCAATGGGAACTGTGCCTCGGGCGGACGTTGAATCACGAGGAAGTNCTGGACGATGATGGGCGAGCTTCATTCCTCGGGGAGACGCTCAACCTATCTATCTATCAGATTGGCAACGCTGCTAAGCCGTACTCCAGTGGGATGCACGTGAATCCAGAGAAGGATGCAGCTCTTCTGGAGTACATTTCGGATCAAGAAAACAGCCCCGTTGATCTGATCTCCAGTAAAAAAGCCATATCTCAATACGGGAAGGTCGGCGCGTTGGATTCAGTTGGCAACACCGCGCACTATGGCAACATCAAGGGGAGTAACAAGCTAAAGCACTCCCGGATCGCAGCAGTGATCGGAAGCCCACACTACGGCGATACGTACCTCAAGAAGTGGGGAGCGTTCGCTAATGAGCCTGTTGAGCGTGAGGAGCCGGGAGACTACGGTTCCTTTGGCAACGAAATCTGCCACAACATGCGTGAAGATGAGGTTCTCCAAGCTCTGATGCGATTTGGTCGTACAGAAGACGACACAACAATCTACGTCTACACATCTGCAATCCCGGATTGGGTTCCTATCGAAGCTAAAGGAGAAATAAAGACATGGAGCAACGGGATGAAGCAGGTTGTTGCCGCCATTGAGGGGTTAGAAGAGTGGAAAACCGCCGACCTCCTTACTGAGGAGGGGAACAAGCTCGATAGCAACATGCTCGATCCGATTAGCAAGCGGCAAACACGCCGCAACCTAAACACACTCTCGGACTTCGGATTCCTTGAGACGACCACGGAGGGATGTGGAACACTCTGGCAAGAGGCCGCCATGGATGAAGTGACCTCTGACCACCAAGTGTTGTTCAAGCAGTAGGCCAGCCATCGGGGCGGGAAGTCCGGACGCAACCCGTATAGGATTCTACTATAACGATGGTGTCCGCACTTTTATTCGATATTTTTCCTTACTCAGGACAGCAGATCAGATACTTCTCTGATAGCACTCTCTTCAGACGTTCGTTTCAATTTGGATTCAGTACCCCATTTGAGAATTTTCTGAACCTTTTCGGGTTCGAGATCGGGGACATGCAAAGCGTGAAAATTGATCATGGCGTCAGCAAGAATTTTTAGAACTCTTTCTTGTGTTTCTGCAACCCTCTGCCACCCCGCATCGTGAACCCAATTGTTCCGCACGTTCCAGATCTCTTCTGCAATTTCATCTATAATAGGATCATAATCGTTTCCAGTTACTACACTAAGAGCAAAGCGGGCCCTTTCAACGATTTCCTTTTTTTGACCTCGATCCACCAGAGAAAGTTCTTCTATGACGCGCCAAAAGTTAAGAAACGACTCGGTGTGCGATTCTGTGGTTAGTCCCTTCTGATAATCAATGAGGGCGTCATGCAGAGTTGTGTCGTCGGTGGTTGATGGCGTATCGAAATTTTTGTGATTCTCGTATGTAACTTGTAGATCTTCATAATCCAGCTGAACTTTGGGTAAGCCCCCTTTCGTGTAAACATTACAACCTTGGAAGCCTCTGTCAACCCCCATCGTTTCATCTGTACGGTCATCTTCCCAAAACATCGCGAAGGGTAGACGGATATTTGTCCACCTTGCGTCGATGAGCGTTTGACGACGAAGTTTATTTCGGCGGTCTGCAAGCGGTTGCAGATTAAGATTGAGCAATGAGTGATTAATCTTTGCTGAAAGCAACTGTAATCCGTTTCTGAACTCAATAAATGCGTAATGAGGGCTCTTAGCAGTCAGCTCGGTCACCCATATCTCGTACTCTCTCTCTTGGATTTCTTCAGAGATGTATCTCCCATCATCAGCATCAGGGTCGGAAACTAATGATTCCAGTCTATCTTTCCAGTAATCGCCAGATCGCTCAATCGAGAGATCATAAATTTGGAACGTGTCTGGTTCATTTTGCCAGCAGACGTGCCAAGGAAACCAGATAGTGTATGTTATCGGATCTGATTGACCTACGTCCTTCTTGATCGCATTAATTTTTTTCTCAAACACTTCAACCAGCCCATCTTCATCAAGAGTTGCACCTGTCGGGTAGGCGTCGTCTCGCTCATGCGGGGGTTCAGAACTCTGGTCTACTTCTTCTGTTTCTTTCGACAGTTGCCGTCGCTTCAAATCCATTATAATAGACATTATATCTTTCTGGAGATCTCTTGCGGTGATTTCCATCTCGTGTATGTCAAAATAATTATTTATTATCTTACGAAGGGCATAGTGGAATTTGATTTCCGCGATGTCTGAATCTTCAGTCTCTGGTTCTTCTGGTGAAACCCGTTCGGACAAGCTATTTTCCAGTAAAGTCTGAATTAGTTTTACTTTCTTTTCTTTATCCATCATTTATACCTCGTGATTAGAATCCAAGGAGTATTTTACCAGATTCTTATCGTTCAGATGTTTAGTTTCACTCAAAACTTATAAATTACCGTGGGAGATTCTCATATTCCATCTTGCACAGCACGTCCTAATAGAACGCAAATAGGATTGTCCCGAATTTCAGTCAAACTGTTCATATTTTGTGCGCCGGGTTACTAAATATATTAGCCGGGGGGTTCCGCGCTAATGTTCTAACCTTCATCTTCATCTCGATCCCATTGGATATAGACCACACCTTTCGCCCCGACTTTCTTTTTTATCAACATATCCTTGTCAACTAACTCTTCCAACTTATTGTAAGCTGCTTGGCGTGAACAATCAATCGCGCTCGCTATTTCTTTCGAAGTGAGGACAGGTATTTCGACTTCTTCGAATATTTCCAGAACTGAATCAAGTGGAATCTCTTCCGTGTACTTGCCTCCATCATCACGGTCACGTTCATCGCTCATACGCATACGTCCGCGCGAACGCGTAATGTAACCAGTGGCTTTGTGTCTATTGGCAAAGACTTATGTCCTATGGCGTTAAAGCAAATGGTAGAAGGCGACCGTCCACTCGGGGCGTGGCAGTTCGTAGAAACGCCCGGTGTTCCAGCACCGGACGCGTGGCCTTCGTGGGAAGACCAATGGAAGCTAAAACTACCGCGTCAGATAACGGTATCGTTGACCAGTTAGATTTCGGATCGCGCACCGCGAAGCGAGTTGGTTGGGAAGCGTTCGAGTTCTCGATAGTCGGCTCGCATCAGGTTGAGGTTATCAATGCGAGCTACGGATTCGAGAAGGATGATCACAGTTACACAGTGGGCGTTGAAGTCCGTGACGGCGTCGCCGTTCCAGTCGAATGTGCCTGCCCCGCAGACATCCATCGTGAGCCAGACTGCAAGCACAAGGTAGCTCTTGCGACAGTGGGCGGCTCCACAGTAATGGAGGCAGCCTTAGAGTTCGAAGAGACAGCAGAAGCGGCCCCGGACACACCCTTCCCGCTGCTAACGTCGGAGGAAACCACGACTGTTGCAGAAAAGATTGAGACAGATGGTGGCCCACAGACCTGTCCTAACGGAAATGTTCACTGTAACGGCTCAACGGGTGAAACACTGCCCTGTTTTGCTTGCTTCGGGGGTGAACAATGACCGATCACTCCAACGACGAGCGCACCGTCGTATGTCCGGTCGAAGGGTGCGACGCTACACCTCTCGCTCGGGGTGTGTATCTGCACGTTCGAAGATCAGGCAGTGAGGGCCACGGGCCTCAGGGTGAGATTCCGGACGACATCTCACTTGATGATCTCGAAACGGCTGGCGTACGCGAAGTCGAGATGGATTATCCAGAAGAACGAGACCACGAAAATCAAGCTCGACTTTGCCCATACTGCTCACAAACGTTCTCGGGACTCTCGGGCTTGATGATTCATCTTAGCCAAACAGCTGGCCGAAAGAATCACCCTACAGACCCGAAAGAGCGGCACGAACCCGGGGACTTCCCCCGCGTAAACGTAGATGAGAACGGGAACATAGAGCAGGTCGTTGACTCGTCGGCTATCCCGGAGGTAGACAGCGGGAAGGCGGGGGTGGCAGAATCACGCGTCTTCCGCCTTATCGCTGATCTCATTGCCGATGACGAAGCTCGGATGGCCCATAGGGTGAGGAGAACCCTTCTCGGCACGGACAACTCGGTTGCGCCCAATCGTCGTGAACCCCCACAGCCAGAACTATTTGAGGCTCTACTCACCCAAGGTCGTATCGAGGAAACTGATCATCACATCACCTTTGCTCTGGAAGGAGAATCCGTCTCAGTCGCCTGTAGAAATGAGTCGGGGATACTCTCTCCGGACGAAGCTCGTGAGATAGCGAGACGTATGGAACAGGTCGCCGCCGCGGAAGGCTGGCTCGAAGAGCAAGTTCGGAAATTCATCTCTTTCCTTCGAGAGGGGGCTGAAGTCCTTGATGGCAACAAAAGTGAACATGAACTCCACGAAGAGTTCGACTTCTGGAGGTAACTCGCATGGCACTTGCAACTCGCGTAAGCGAAGCCTGTCCGAGCTGCGGGGACGATACAGAGGTTTGGGTCTACGAGAAGGACGAGCCAACGGCCACAAAGAAACACTACACTTGCGAAATGTGTGGCTGCGAGTGGACTGAAATCCGTCGGGACTAATTGAGTCCCCGGGTTACTGTCTTTTGAGTAGATGAAAGAGTTCGAAGAGGGAGATCGAGTTCGGGTAGATATACCTGATGTGACCGATCCCGATCATGAACAATATCACGGGGAGCATGGGACTGTACTGGCCCTTATCGAGGACGACGCCGAGGAGATAACAGGTGTGGAACAAGATTCAGCTCTGTTCCGGGTTGAGTTAGAAGATGAGGAGACGGTGGATTTTCGCCGCCGTGACTTGCGACCTCCATTGGAGTGAACTACAAAACATCCTGATCGAGGTTATTCGACTATTTTGTCAAGTTATGTTCGGAGGGGATTTGCGAGACACACAGCTCGCATCTTGCAGAACGGAAGTTCAGATTCGACTCGTCAATTTTACAATATTCTTACTTTTTTCCGATCAATATTTCTTCATTTTCAACACGAGGGGCAAGCTCGGTTAAACGGATTTGTGAAAATGAGCCTTGTGATGATTTGAACGAGATTACAACTTGGCCAGCTTGGGTGGTGTCGCCTTGTTCTGCAACGATTATTTCATTAACCACACGATGTGTTCCCGGGTCGGGATTTCCACCAAACTGGTTTAGTGTTGAAAGAACGATGAATTGAGAATCGATTTTTACTGTTGCGCCGTTCGGCAATTTGATTTGATCAAGATTGATAGCCATATGATATATGTTATATCGATGACTTATAATAATGTTGGAAGCACTATTTGGACTAACTGCCAAATTCACTCTTTCTAAGCAGCAGTCATTGTTAGAAATATCAAACACCGAACATTCATCCGCCAAATTAGACCAGAAGCTCGCAGGAATATTTTTACGCGTTGCAATCTTCGGCCAATAGGAATTGCAAGACGTGAGTACCCGCAACCGATGATCGGTTGGACTCAGAATCAACTATCGGTTCTGGTGTATAAGGAACCCGCCGCTGTACGGTCAATTTGTAGCGACCGAAGGGAGCATGGGCCGACACGGATTTGAACCGTGGGCCTCCCGGTTATCAGCCGAGCGCTCAACCTGACTGAG
>P_A23_Liq_2_FmtDRAFT_1000130_pt1 | contig 17423 bp, 17 predicted proteins | sample PonA232FremontCA_FD_10599 | JGI IMG/M metagenome (IMG submission 10599) | reverse complement strand
GACCGGCTCGCCGGTTGCTCCCCGACGATCTACTCGGGCGCGCGCAGCGCTCGCCTCGTGAGAGGCTGCGGTGCGGAGGCGGCGCTGTGCGGTGGCGGTGCGGAGGCAGCGCTGTGCGGTCGACACCAGCGTCGTGTACCGCGGAGTGAGGGCCGCAGGCCCGAACGGAGCGGCTTTTTCATCGACGTTTTTTTCCTCGGGTGCGCGCCCCGCGCGCACCCGAGGAGTAAAAAAGGTCGTACTACAGCGCCCGGAGACTCTCCAACGCCTCCTGGAGCGGGGCCGTCGAGACGGCCAGCGAGAACCCGTCGGCGCGGGCGAGCCGCGGGGCGTGTTCCCACAGGTTCTCGGAGTCGACGCCGTGGAGGATCACCGCGTTCGGCGTCGGCGTCACCACCCGCAACGCGACCAGCGGTGACTCCCCGCGGGTCACCTCGGTGAACACCAGCGCCCGGTCGGTCGACTGGCCGTACAGGCGGTAGAACTCCTCGCTGGAGAGTGAGGTGATCGCCTCGATACTGTCGATGACGGTGTGGCCGTTGACGGTGTCGCGGCTCCCGGCGGCCACCTCGGTCGCACCCATCGCCTCGTACACCCGGTCGGTCGGGCGTGCCGTAGAGTACTCCCGGATGTCGCGAACGATGTCCGACTCGAACCCCGCGGAGACGACGCGGGCGTACTGTCTGATCCGGTCGCCGCCGCGCGCCTCGTCGATGTCGAGCAACGCCGCGACGACGCGAGAGACGAGCCCGATCCCGGGCGAGGCGCGGCGACCGCTCTCGTAGTCGGAGACGACCGACGAGGAGACGTCCATCCGGTCGGCCAGCTCGGTCTGGGAGACGCCGAAGTCCGTCCGCCACTTGCGGAGGGTCGCCCCCGGGTCCTCCGACAACGTGATCTCGCCGGCGATCCGCCGCGCGAGCTGCCCACGCGGCGTGTCGCCGTCTGTCGCCCCGTCACTGTCCATACCCCGGCTGGGCCGGCGGTGGGGAAAGTCCTTCCGACCGAACTTTTTGCGGTTCGGGTGCGCGCCGCCGGCGCGCACCGCTCACCACAAAACTTCGATGCTGCCAGATCCCGGAGGGATCTGGCTGCCAACCGGATCGCTCCACGATCCGGTGATGAAAAAGGCCGCTCCGTTCGGGCCTGCGGCCCTCTCTCCGCGGGACACGACGCTGGTGCCGACCGCATCGCGACCGCACGGCACCACCTTCGCGCCGCACCGCAGCCTCGACCCTCCCCAGCCTCCTCACTCGCTTCGCTCGTTCGTCCCTCGCACGAACGTGCGCTCGCACGAGGCGAGCGCTGCGCGCGCCAGGATTCGTTGTTCTCGTCGTGTCGGCTCGCACGCTGTCTCACTCGTGTCGCGTCTCCGTCTGTCTCGTCGCTCCGTTCGCCTCGTCGCCGCGCCGACAGCCGCGAACGCGACCTTTTTGCCCGCGTACCACTGGCGTGGAGGCATGGACGACGAACTCGCGGCGGCAGTCGACGCGGCTCGGGAGTCGTTGGCCGCTCGGGACGGTGTCGTCGTCGCCTTCTCGGGTGGTGTCGACTCCGCGGTCGTGGCGGCGCTGGCCGCGGACACGCTGGGCGAGAACGCGGTCGCCTGCACGGCTCGGAGTGAGACGCTCCCGGCCGCCGAGCTGGACGACGCCCGCGCCGTCGCCGACGAGATCGGCATCAGACACGAGACGGTCGCCTTCTCCGAGCTGGACGACCCGGCGTTCGTCGAGAACGGCGAGGACCGGTGTTACCACTGCCGGACGATGCGGCTCTCGAAGATGTACGAGACCGCACAGGAACTGGGTATCGGGACAGTGTGCGACGGGACGAACGCCTCCGACCCCGGCGAGGGACACCGCCCGGGCCTGCGTGCCGTCGAGGAGTTGGAGGTGTACTCCCCCCTGTTGGCTCACGGACTCGACAAAGACGACGTGCGTGCCGTCGCGGACGCCTACGACCTCTCGGTCGCCGACAAACCCTCGATGGCGTGTCTCTCCTCGCGCATCCCGACCGGGCTGGAGGTGACCGAAGAGCGACTCACCCGGATCGAGAAGGCCGAGCGACTGCTCCGCACGTGGGGGTTCGACCAGTTCCGCGTCCGGGACCACGACGGCCTCGCGCGCATCGAGGTCGGCGAAGCGGAACTCGACCGCGCGCTCGACCCCGACTTCGCCGCCGCGGCGCGCGAACACCTCTCGGATCTGGGGTTCGACCACGTCACACTCGATCTGGCGGGCTACGACACGGGGAGTGTGAGCCCCGCAGACGACACCACTGAACGGCACGACGACGGGACCGACGAGAGCGAGCCGGTCGTCGAGGACGTGTTCCGGGAGTACCCCAGCGGTGGTTGACGCGGCCTACGGCCTGAACGTGGTCGTGCCCAACAGCGTCAGGCGCGTCGCGGCCGACCTGGAGCCGGCGCTCGCCCCGTTCGACCACATCAGAGATCGCCACACGCTCCTGCTCAAGCGGTTCCAGGAGGACCGCTCACACCACCGACTCCGCGCGCAGGTAGCGAACGCACTCGCCGACGCGGAGCCGGTCACGGCGCGGATCACCGGGATCGACGCCTTCCACGACCCGCCGGCCGGTAGTTCGCCAGTCGTCTACCTCACTGTCGACAGCCCCGGCCTGGAGGCGATCCACCGCCGACTGGTCGACGAGTTCGGCGGCGTCGCCGGCTTGGAGGGTACCGACTACACCCCGCACGTCACGCTCGCTCGCGACCTCCCGGCGGACACCCGGACTGCCGTCGGAACCACCACCAACGACCCCGTCGCCGCCTTACGGGCCCGAGACGTGCCGACCGTCGAGTGGACTGTCGACGAGCTCGGCGTGTGGAGCAAACAGTACCGGGAGTTCGTCACCCGCCTGTCGTTGTCGGGGTAGCCGCCCCCCGCGACGCGAGGGCGCGGACAGGAACGCCGACAGACACTCGTCGCTCCCACCCGGAGTCGGCCCGTGCAGACGATCGCGATCAACGTCGCCGCCAACACGACACTGCCGGGGTTCCGTGGCCCGATCTACCCGGACGGCTCGTTCGTCTACGTCCCCATCCCCGAGCGGGAGCCGACGGACGACCCCGTCCCCACCTACGGCGAGTTGGGACTCCTCGACGCGGTGCCGTTCGAGACCGACCCGGCACTGGCCGACCGACGGGTCCACTTCGACCCGGAGTTCGCCGGCTACCGCGGCCGGGAGCACTACACCTACGGCGACGAACACGGCGTGAAGGCCCGCCCACTGTCGGAACTGGGCCCGGGCGACAGACTCCTCTTCTACGCGACGCTGACGACACACGACCCGGCGGAGTGGGACGGCCCGTGTGTCGACTGGCGACCGCCGGAGTGGGGCGCGTACGTGATCGGCGAGTTCGTGGTCGGCGAGGTAGTCTCGGGTGCGGCGCTCGGTGACCCGGCCGACCTCCCGGGGTGGACCGCGAGCAACGCACACGTCGCGCGGGAGACGGCCGACGCCGAGGTGTTCGTCCGCGGCACCGAGGCCTCCCGGTTGTTCGACCGCGCGGTCCCGTTGTCGACGCCGACGGCCGGAGCCGACGCCAACCCGCTCGTGACGGGACTGTCGAACGACTCCGGTCGGGGGCCGTGGTGGCGACGCGTGTTGCGGTACGACACGACCGCGAGCGAGCGACTCCAGACCCGCCTGTCGACGCCGCCGTCGGCGTGGTCGGAGTGAGGCTGCCGGGTGGACAACGTTCTTGCCCCGAGCGACACAGCCGGCGGTATGGACGGAATCGGGCCGCCACTGGTGACGCCGTTCGACGACGACGGCGACGTGTGTGTCGAGCGCCTCCGAGAACTGGTCGCGTGGGTCGAGTCACGCGGGGTGGACTTCCTCGTCCCGTGTGGCTCCAACAGCGAGGCGGAGCTGCTGACCGCCGACGAACGGGCACAGGTGATCGAGACAGTCGTCGACGCGGCAAGTGTGCCGGTGCTCGCGGGAACGGGCCACCCCGGACTCCGAGAGACCCTGGACGCGACCGCCCGGGCGGCCGCCGCCGGCGCAGACGCCGCCTTGGTCGTCACGCCGTTCTACTACGACCACGACCAGGCCGCCCTGGCGGACTACTATCGGGCGGTCGCCGACGCCGCCGAGATCCCAGTGTACCTCTACTCCGTCCCGAAGTACACCGGCGTTCGACTCGCGCCGGAGACGGTCGCGGAGTTGGCGACCCACCCGAACGTCGCGGGGATGAAAGACTCCAGTGGCGACCTGGGCGTGTTCGTCCGCACCTGCCGACGGACCGCAGCCGTCGACTTCGACCCGATGGTCGGCAGTGGGAGCGTGTTCGCACAGGCACTCGACGCGGGCGCGACCGGCGGTGTGCTCGCGCTGGCGAACATCGCGCCGGAACGCGCGACGAGCGCCTTCGACACACACGGCGACGACCCAGCAGCCGCACGTGCCGCCGCGGCCGACCTCGCCGAACTGAACCACGCCGTCACCGCCGGCCACGGCGTCGCCGGCCTGAAGTACGCGATGCGACAGCGTGGCGCACCTGCCGGACAGGTCCGCTCGCCACACCAGCCGGTCGACGACGACGCACGCGAGCGATTGGACGCGCTCGTCGATGGGCTCGACAGAGACGGCCCATCTGACAACTGAACTGCGGTGCGGCGGCGCGCCACGCCGCCCCTGTGGCGGCGTGCGCAGGGCGGGAGCGAAGCTCCCGCTTGCAGCCGGGTGGGGCGGGAGCAGGGCTCCCGCTAACAGCCGCGCGGCGATGCCGCGCGGCGACGGCGGAGCCGCCCGACGACGCGAGGGACGAACGAGCGAAGCGAGTGAGGAGGCTGGGGAGGTTCGAGGCTGCGGCGCGGATGCGGTCACGGTGTAGTACGAGAGCAGTACGGTGCGGGGGCGGTGTGGAGGCGGTGCTGTACAGTGGTGGTGCGGAGGTGATGCTGTGCGGAGGCGGCGCTATGCGGTCGGCACCAGCGTCGTGTACCGCGGAGTGAGGGCCGCAGGCCCGAACGGAGCGGCCCTTTTTGATCGAGCTTTTTTCTTTGGGTGCGCGCGGAGCGCGCACCCGAGGAGTGAAAAAGGTCGGTTCCTAGTAGAACTCCCGCACCAGATCCGTCGCCCCGTCGGGTGCGCCGTCTGGAATCTCCGCCATGTTCTCGTCGACCCCGTGGGCCTCGTGGTACGGCACGCTGTCCTCGTCCTCCCAGATGACGCCCATGTACTCCTTGTCGGCGTCGAGCACCTTCTCCTTCGCGGCCTCGCGGTCGGTCGGATCGTGCCCGGCCTCCTGCAGGTCGACCAGCGAGTCGCGGAAGTAGTCGTAGGTGTCGACATCGTTGAACGTCACACACGGCGAGAAGACGTTGACGAAGCCGAACCCGTCGTGTTCGATCGCCTTCTGGACGATCTCCTGGTGGCGGAGCGCGTCCGAGGAGAACGACTGCGCGATGAACGTCGCGCCGCTGGCCAGCGCCAACGCGAGCGGGTTCACCGGCGGTTGTTTCGACCCCTCCGGCGTCGTCGAGGTCTCGAAGTCCTCGCGGCTCGTCGGGGACGCCTGCCCCTTCGTCAGCCCGTAGATCCGGTTGTCCATCACGACGTAGCTCATATCGATGTTCCGGCGGACGGTGTGGACGAAGTGGCCCGCACCGATGGAGTAGCCGTCACCGTCACCGCCGGCGACCATCACTTCCAGGTCGGGGTTGGCGAGCTTGACGCCCGTCCCCACCGGGAGCGCGCGGCCGTGGACGCCGTGGAGCGCGTAGCTGTGCATGTAGGTGCCGATCTTCCCGGAACAACCGATGCCGGCGACGACGAAGGTGTTGTCCGGGTCGTTCCCGGTCTCCGCCAGCGCCTTCATCATGCCGTTCATCGTCCCGAAGTCGCCGCAGCCGGGACACCATGTCGGTTGCTTGTCGGATTTGAAGTCTGTGAATCGAACGTCGGAGCTCATTCTGCCTCCACCTCCGGCGAGTCGCCGGCCGTCGGAGCCGGCTCCGCCATCGTCTCTTCGATCCGGTCGGCGAGTTCGTCCGCCTTGAACCGGACGCCGTTGTACTTGTTGATGCGTTTGACACGCTGGAGCGTGTCGTGTTCGAGCACGTCCGCGAACTGCCCGGTCGCGTTACACTCGACGACGATCACGTCGTCGGCGCGGTCGAACTCGTCGACGAGATCCGGCCGCGGGAAGATGTACGGGACGGTCAACACCCGAATCGGCTCGTCGACCATCTCCAACGCCTCGACGAGCGCGCCCTCGTTGGACCCCCAGGTGACGACCAACGTCTCCGCCTCGGGATCGCCGAACTCCCGGTAGTCGAACGCCTCTCGTTCCCGGGCGGTCTCCACCTTCCGGTCGCGTTTGTCCACCTGTTCGACCCGCATTCCCGTGTCTTCGGTCCGCCGACCGAGTTCGTCGTGTTCCAACCCGGTGGTCATGTGTGCGCCACCGGTCGTCCCCGGGAACGCCCGCGGGCTGATGCCGTCGTCGGTCAGCTCGTGGGGTTTGAACTGGCCCGTCTCCGTCGCGTGTTCGGCGGCACCCTCCGCGTCGACGACGTTGCCGCGCTCGATCTCGACGGCGTCCATGTCGAACGCCTCCGGCTCGAAGGTGCGCTCGGTGACCGCCATCGACAGGTCCGCGACGAGGTACACCGGGATCTGGTACTTCTCGGCGAGGTTGAACGCCTCCACGGTCTTCCAGAAACACTCCGCGATCGTGGTCGGCGCGAGAACGAACCGCGGGATCTCCCCGTGGCCGCCGTACAAGGTCATGTTCAGGTCGCCCTGCTCCTGTTTCGTCGGCATCCCCGTCGACGGCCCCGAGCGCATCACGTCACAGATCACCAACGGCGTCTCGCTGGTGGCGACGAGCCCGAACGTCTCCGACATCAGGTCGATCCCCGGCCCGGAGGTCGCGGTCATCGACCGCGCGCCCGCACGGGCTGCACCGAGCGCGAGGTTGATGGCAGACAGTTCGTCTTCCGCCTGGACGACGTGCCCGCCGAACTGCTCGATCCGCCCGGTGAGATACTCCATCACGTCCGTCGCGGGCGTGATCGGGTAGCCGGCGTAGAACCGACAGCCGGCCGCGATGGCTCCCATCCCGATCGCCTGATCCCCGTTGAGGAGGACGTAGTCCTCGTCGGTACACTCGAGGTCGTAGTCGAACTCGGTGTCGGTGTACTCCTCCCGGACGTACGCCTGCCCCTCGCGGGCGGCCGCTTTGTTGTTGTCGACGATGGCCTGTCCCTTGTCCCCGAACCGTTTCTCCAACGCGGAGTCGAGGTTCTCGATCGGGAACTGCGTGGCCTCACACGCCGCCCCCAGGGCGACGACGTTGGCCATGATCGCGCCGCCGGCCTCCTCGGCGAGCGACTTGAGCGGCACGTCGAGCCCGATCATCTCGTCGGGGATCTCCAGATCCTCCATCGTGGTCCGCTCCCCGTCGTAGATGACGACCGACCCCTCGTGGAGTTCGTCGAGGTTCTCCTCGACGGTCCGCGGTGTCAGTGCGATCAACACGTCGAGTCGGTCGACGACCGACGAGACCTGCTCGGTGCTCGTTCGCACCTTGTAGGCCGTGTACCCGCCTCGAATCCTGGACGCGAAGTCCTTCGACGTGAAGACGTGCCGCCCCGCCCGGGAGAGCGCTTGCGCGAAGATCTTCCCGGTAGAGGCGATGCCATCGCCGGCCTCCCCGCCGATGGCCCAGTTGAAGTCCGCTGGCATGCTACCGAGGCCTTCCCGTGGGGTGGCGAAAAGCCTTCTGAACACCCGACCCCCCGTTTCCGGCGTCTCCCGGACCGATCCCCGGACTGTTTCGGCATCTGTCGACTCCCGAGTAACACAGACGCCGACAACTGGACGCGTGTTCGCGGGTCGTGCGTGCGAGTGAGTGTGTGTATGAAGAACGCGAACGGCACTGTGACTGCTGTGAGAAATCCTGCTCTGTGAAACTAGTTGTGCTAAGATCAGATATTAACTACTGCATTTAGGATAATCCACCCTCATAACATTACCGATATCTCAGAGCTACATACTGTCCTTCAACCGGCTTGCTATCTCTTCTCGGTCCCCTGGTGAGAAAGACATGGTTCCTCCTCCGACCCAAATCTCAAACTCTGTGTCCTCGCTACGTCTTTTGACCTCTCCTTGGTTTGCGAGTTCTCTTATTATGTCAATATTCCAGCATCTAATTGCAAATAGCGTAGACGGATTTCCAGCTGAGAATATTCCTCCAGATGTCTTTTTAGTTTCTATTGTAAAAGCCAAAGGTTGGCTAAAAGACTGAATAACTGATAAGTTGCCCCTTTTCTTAGCTGTGTTGGGTTGAAAACTCGTTTCGGTATCCTCTGGAATAGCTGTGTTGTCTGGCGACAAATCACTATTACTCCAAATTGAAGATGATTTGATACCAGTATCGGAGTCTAATTTAGAATTTGATTTGAACTGGCTAATCATCGAGCTGACACTTTTATCTGTCCGAATGGTAACGACTATGCTCACGATAAATGTTGTTGGTCTCATCTTATATATCTTTCCCTCTCACCACAGATGGGTATAATTACGAATTTAAACATGATAAACACAGTGATGCGCGAACAAGTGTATCTAAAGCTGTTTTTCAACGGCTGCGGCGCAAGACGAACACCGAACGCGCAACAGCGTCTCCCCTCGTGGAAATCAAAAGCTTGGGTTCATGAGCTAATACCTCTCGGAACACTGTCTAACTCCACACCACCAGTCGTCTCGTCTCCGTCTCACCCCTCCTCCACCCGCACCTCGTCACCGACACTGACCGCCTCGGCGGCACCCGCTGGCAGTTCGATCAGCGTGTCGGCCTCGTTGACGGCGAGCCCCCGCCACGCCGAGAGTCGTTGGCCAGCCTCTACCCGGCCGTCGACGAGCCACAACACGTCGATGTCGAACGGGACGAACACCATGTGCGTGTCGCGTTGGGCGACGCCGCCGAACGGGAACACCAGCGCGTAGTCGTCGGGGATCGACCGCCGGAACATCAGCCCACGGGCCTGTGCGAGAAACGACTCCGCCAGTTCCACCTCCGTCGCGAGCGTTGACTCGTCCCCCTCGGGGGGGTCGTGAACCACGCGCACGGACGGGAGAGTGCGCCGGGACGACTTGGTCGTTCCGTTCGCGCTCGCCGCCACCGCGGCGTACATCCCTCCACGCCCCCGAACGAGACGTGTGTGTACACTCACGTTCGCTTGGCAGGTCTTCGACGCCCCGGTCGTGGCGGCCGCGAACCGCGACGAGGCCCACGACCGCCCCTCGGAGCCGCCGGCGGAACTCGATCCGGGCGTGATCGCACCACGTGACGCCGAGGCGGGCGGCAGTTGGATCGGTGCGACCGACGACGCTCTCTTCGTCGGACTCACCAACCGCTGGGTCGACGGGCTCGCCGGCGAGCGTTCCCGTGGGTTGCTCGTCCGGGACTGTCTCCGTGCCGACGGCGCGGAGGCGGCCGCTCGGCACGTCGCGGACGCGACCACCGAGGCGGAGTACGACGGGTTCAATCTCCTCGTCGCGGACGCGACCGCGGCGATCCTGTTGGAGTGGGACGGCCGACTCACGACGACGACGCTCCGGCCGGGGGTCCACGTTCTGGGCAACGTCGGGATCGACGGCGCGTTCTACGAGCCGCCGGGACGACCCGAACTCGGCCCGGAACAGGCCGCAGACGTGCGGCGACTCCGCGACCACCTCCGGCCGGAACCGGGCGAGACGGGCGACGCCTGGCGCGACCGCGCCGCGGACGCACTGGGTGACCACGAGTTCGGGGCGTGTGTCCACGACGACGGCTACGGAACGGTGTCGGCGTCACTCGTGACGGCCGACACGGACGGCGTCGATTATGCGTTCGCCGACGGCCCGCCCTGTCGAACGGCGTTCGAGCGGGTCCCCGACGACAGGGTTTAACACGTCGACCGACCGACCGAAGAACATGAGCGTCGCCGACGCGGAGTCTGACCTCTCGGAGGTCGAACGACAAGCCCTAGAGTTGGTCCGCGAGACGGGTGGGATCCACCAGAGCGACTTCTGGAAGGAGCTCGATGTCTCCTCGCGGAAGGGGAGTCGGATCGCCGAGAAGCTGTTGGAACGGGAGCTGATCCAACGCGAGGAGACCGTCTACCAGGGGCACAACACCTACCTCCTGTTGCCGACGGCGAGAGACCTGGACTTCTCGTTGCTGATGGCGGGTGACATGCTCTCGCCGTTCATCGGCGAGGAGGAGGTCGACGCCAACAGCGACTCGTTCACGCAGTGGCTGATGAACCTCGCGTACGAGGAGTGAGCCACCGCGCAGACGGCGGCCCGCGAGTCGAGAGCCGGCAACCGAGCGGGCGAGCCGAAGACACTTCTCGTGGCCACCCGTCGCGTGGGCCGTGTCAGAGTCGAACACGATCGTCGTCCGTGGCGGGCGAGTCCACACACAGACCGACCGCGGCGTCGTCGACGGTGACGTACTGATCGAGGGGTCGGAGATCGCGGCCGTCGGCGATGTCGACGCGCCGGCAGACGCGACGACCGTCGACGCGACCGGGCTGGAGATCACACCCGGGCTGGTCGACGCACACAGCCACGCCGGGATGGCGGAGTGGGGAGAGCCCGAAGACGGCGACTTCAACGAGGGGACGAGCGCGACGACCCCGCACGTCAACGCCTTGGACGGGTTCCACCCGCGTGACGAGGAACTGAAACACGCCTTCCAGAACGGGGTGACGACCGTCTCCGCGCGGATGGGGTCGGGGAACGTGATCGGCGGCGTGATCGTCTCGGTGAAGACCCACGGCACCGTCGCCGACCGGATGGTGCTCCGCGAGGACGGGATGAAGGCTGCGATGGGGGAGAACCCCAAACGGTTCCACGGCGACCAGGAGGGCCGCCAGCCGTCGACCCGACCGGGTGTGGCGGCGACACTCCGCGCGGAGTTCACCGCCGCCGAGGACTACCGGGAGCGGCGCGACCACGCCCGGGAGACGGGCGAGCCGTTCGAACGCGACATCGGGATGGAGAACCTGGTGCGGGTGTTGGAGGGTGAGCTACCGCTCCGGGTCCACGCCCACCGTGCCGACGACATCGCCACCGTGTTCCGCATCGCCGACGAGTTCGACATCGACGACCTCTCGATCGAGCACGCGACGGAGGGCCACCTGATCGCCGAGGAGTTCGTCGAGCGAGACGTGCCCGCTGTGGTCGGGCCGTCGATCTCGTCGGCGACGAAGTACGAACTCCGGAACATCACCTTCGAGACGCCCGGAATCCTCCACGAGGCGGGCGTGACGGTCGCGATCCAGACGGACGCCCCAGTGCTCCCACAACAACACCTCGATGTCTGTGTCGGACTGGCCGTCCGCGAGGGGTTGCCCGTCGAGGCGGCACTCGACACGGTGACAACGAACCCCGCCGAGATTCTCGGTGTGACGGACCGTGTCGGCACGCTCGCGCCGGGGACGGACGCCGACTTAGTCGCCTGGGACGGGGATTTCTTCCGCGTCGACACGCGCAGCCGACACGTGTTCGTCGACGGCGAACACGTGTTCGACCGGGAACGCGACGCGGTCGACCCCCGTGAGGAGTACGCGTGGTGACTCGTCTTGCACCGGTGTGACGACTCACACTGTGCCCGCCTGCCGACTCGCACTGTGCCCGCGTGACGATCTGCACAGCACTCGTGGCACAGGTGAACCTCGGAGAACCGTTCACCCCCACAGACCCGGCGAGCCGGTGTTCGTGCTGTACCGGTGTGATTCGACGGAGCGTCGGTTAACTCGCAATTTTGTCTAGAGGAAAGAATAATCAATAATAAAGAGTATCTATAAGCCGAACGAGTCGAATCGTCGTACCGTGCACAGGGAGCGAGTGAGCGGCCCGGACGCCGTCGACCGGTCGGGCTGCTGCGGATCGCTGGAGCGTCGACGGGAGGCCGAGACGACAGCGTGAGCCGACCACCTGCCGCGACGGCGGTTCTGACGGTGTTGCCGGAGCCGGTCGCGACTGTCGACGTGACCGACGAGGAGGCCGTCGTCCGGAGCCACAACGAGGCGTTTCTGGAGACGTTCCAGGAGCCGGAGCGAACCGTCGCCCGGTCGTGTGAGACGGTGTTGGGAGAGACACCAGCACAGGTCGCAGTCGAGTCCGACGACCAGATCCAGACGAGAGCCGACGAGGCGGCCGTAGCGGCCGACGGTCACCTGACGGTCCGGACGACCGACGGGGAACGCGAGTACTGCGTCTCGTTTCTCCGTGGCGATCCAGCGGTGCGAGACTCCACAGACGAGACAGTCGAGACCGACGGGTCGGGGGAGACGCCGACCGGACGGTTCGTGTGGACCCCGCCACCGCGGGACAATCGGGGTCGTGAACGTCTCGTCGAGCTCCACGGCGCGACTCGGCGGATGCTCACCGCCGACACGCGCGAGGAGGTGGCCACCGTCGCTGCGAGCACGGTCGAGAACGTGTTGGGGTTCGCGCTGACGACGGTCCAACTGTACGACCCGGCGACGGAACGGTTGTTGCCGACGGCGATCTCTCGGGCGACGGGGGGAACGAACCCGGGGGAACGACCCGCCTACGAGCGCGGGGAGACGGTCCAGTGGGAGGCACTCGACGCCGAGGAGTTTCTGGTCTTCCAGGACATCACCGTGATCGACGACGACGTGAACCGGACGGACAGCGGGAGTATGCTCGTCGCACCGCTCGGTGACCACGGGGTGTTGACGATGGGAACGAAACGCGAGGACGCGATCACGGAGACGGATCTGGAGTTGGCACGGGTGTTCGCGGCGAACGTTGAGGCGGCGATGGACCGGGTCGAACGAGAGACCACGCTCCGGGAGCGAGAACGCGAACTGGAGCGACAGAACGAACGACTCGACCGGTTCGCCAGCGTGTTGAGTCACGACCTCCGCAACCCCCTCAACATCGCGAGCGGCTACGCGGAGGTGGCACGCACGGAGTCGGTGTCGTCCGATGTCGCCGACGCGGTCGCCGAGATCCAGACTGCGGTCGAACGGATGTCGACGCTCGTCGACCAGACGCTGACGCTCGCCCGCGAGGGGACCAGAGTCGACGAGACCCGACCGGTCGACGTTCCGGCGTTGACACGCCGGCTGGCCGATGCGACGACGGGACAGACGCCGACGCTGCGGTTGGACGACGGCGGCGACTGGACGGTCTCGGCCGACCCCGCTCGACTGGAGCGTATCCTCGACAACCTGCTCCGGAACGCGGGCGAACACGGCGGCTCGGACGTGACCGTCTGGCTCGGCCGGCTCGACGACGAGTCGGGGTTCCACGTCGCCGACGACGGCCCGGGCATTCCGCCCGACCGCCGAGAGGCCGTCTTCGAGTACGGGACGAGCTTCGACGGGAGCACCGGGCTAGGGTTGGCGATCGTCGCCGAACTGACTCGTGCACACGGCTGGACGGTCACCGTCGAGGAGAGCCGAGCCGGCGGCGCGCGGTTCGTGTTCCACACCGATCCGGACGGCCCGAACTGTGGTGCCGAGCGAACGGACGGGTGAGTCGGAGTCCCCATCCCCCCGGCAGCGACACTCGCCGTGCCGGCAGCGTCACTCGTCGCGCCGGCAGTGACACGACTTATGTCGACGCCCGCCGAGGGTCGTCGTATGCCAACGGACACGGACGAGCGGCAGTCTGACGCGGAGCCGGACGCCGAACTGGTCGGGTTCCGGCGCGACCTCCACCGACACCCGGAGCCGGCGTGGTGTGAGTTCTACACGACCGCACGGATCGTCGCGGAGTTGGAAGAACGGGATCTCGACACGGTCCACGTCGGCGAGGCGATCCACGGCGGCCAGCGGCGGAGCGTCCCCGACGACGAGACGCTGTCGGAGTGGCGCGACCGTGCGCTGGCGACCGGCGCAGACCCGGACGTGATCGAAGCGATCGGCGACGGCTACACCGGTGCAGTCGCCGTCGCCGAGCGTGGTGACGGCCCGGTCGTCGGGCTCCGGGTCGACATCGACGCGCTCCCGATCACGGAGTCGACGGCCGACGACCACGTCCCGACCGCCGAGGGGTTCCGCTCCGAGAACGAGGGGTACATGCACGCCTGTGGCCACGACGCCCACGCGACGTTCGGGCTCGGGGTGATCGACCGTGTGCTCGACAGTGCGTTCGACGGGACGCTGAAGGTGTTCTTCCAGCCCGGCGAGGAACAGGTCGTCGGTGCCGAGCCGATGGTCGCCTCCGGACTGTTGGACGACGTGGACTACCTGTTCGCGGCACACGTCGGGCTCGACCACCCGACGGGCGAGGTGATCGGTGGGATGGACGGGTTCCTGGCGGTGTCTCACCTCCGCGCGGACTTCACCGGTGCGCCGTCACACGCCGGCGGCCACCCGGAACAGGGTGACAACGCGGTCCAGGCGGCCGCGGCGGCGATCCAGAACCTCTACGCGATCCCCCGACACGCGGACGGCGCGACCCGGGTGAACGCCGGCATCGTCGGCGGTGGGACTGCGACGAACATCATCCCCGAAGAGGCGTTCGTCGAAGGCGAGGTGCGCGGTGAGACGACGGCACTGATGGAGTACGCCGACGAGAAGGCCGAGACTGTCCTCCAGGCGGCCGCGGACATGCACGAGGTAGACGTCGAGACGACCCGGCTCGGCCGGGCACCCTCCGCCGAGAGCGACCAGGCGCTGGTGGAGTTGGTGACGGAGACAGCCGACGGCGTCGGCGTCGACTCCGTCGTCGAACGCGACGAGTTGGGCGGTAGCGAGGACGCGACCTACATGATGCAGGCCGTCCAGGAACACGGCGGGCTGGCGACGTACGTCGGGATCGGGACGGACCACCCGGGCGGTCACCACACCGCGACGTTCGACGTTGCGGAGCCGTCACTCGGCGTCGGCGTCGACGTGCTCTCGGGGGCGGTGTTGGCGGCTGCGACCGAACGCCCCGGTGGGAACTGACGCCGTCTGCGGTGGGAGGCTCGTCCCGTCGCCGGAACCACGGAGGCTTTGACTCCCCCAGCCGGAGGTGAGGTGATGAGCCGGCCCCGGGCGATTCTCGTGGACGACGACGGCACCCTGGCGTCGTCTGCGCTGACAGTCGTCGACAGCGTCGCCTCCGAGGATGTCGGTGCGCTCCTCGCGGCGGACCCGCCGGCGTGTGACGCCGTCGTCACGCTGGGCGAGCGGGCGTTCACCCGGGCCGCACGGACCGTCCCGTCGGTGCCCGTGCTCCCGGTCGCGGCACAGACGACACCCAGCCGCGGTGTCGGCTCCGACCGTCGGCGGATCGGTGGGCCGGCAGACGACCCGGCGACGGCCGTCGAGGCGCTCGCGGCCGACCGGGTGGCGGCCGTCGACTGGACGGTGTTGTCGGTCGCGGTGGCCGAGGAGTCGGTCGGCACCGCGGCGTTGGATGTCGGGTTGGTGACGAGCGAACCGGCGCGGATCTCGGAGTACTCGGTCGTCGACGGCGACCGCCACGTCGAGACCGTCCGCTCCGACGGGGTCGTCGTCTCGACGCCGCTCGGCTCGGACGGCTACGGCCGCGCCGCCGGCGGGCCGGTGTTGGCCCCGGACACTGGGTTCGCAGTGACGCCGGTCGCGCCGTTCGCGACGGGCACCGCGCCGGCCGTGTTGGGTGGCCCGATCCACCTGCGTGTCGAGCGCGACGAGGGCGGGGTGTCGTTGCTCCTCGACGACGAGGTGCGTCAGGAAGTGCCTCCGGCGACTCGTGTGACGTGCGCTCCCGCCGGCCGGGTCCGGGTGTTACACCTCCCCGACCCCGCGACTGACACGGGTGAGTGAGCCGACTCCCGGTGCCGAACGGAAACGTTCAAACGAGTGGTCGACAGAGTCGGGGGTATGAACCCGGTTCCACTGGCGTTCCCGTTCCCCGTGGACGCCCTGGAGAGCGTCTCCGGGACGATCCCGTACGTCGTGATGGGGCTCGTCGTCGCGAACCTGCTCACGCGGTTCCTCGCGCACCGCCGTCACGTCGAACAGGCACAGACAGGCGACGGCGACGAGGCGATGTCGCGGTTCCTCCCACACGAGGTGACCAACGTAGCGTTGTTGTTGGCGTCGTTCGCGTTCCTGGTCGTCGAGCCACACGGCGGGATGGTGATGTCGGCACTCGTGCTCGGGTTGTTCCTGACGGACTTCTTCGAGTACGAGGCCCGGTGTGTCGAGGCGCGAAACGAGATGACCGTCGAACAGCCCAAGGGATCACTCGTCGCTGCGACGCTCGTGTTCCTGTACGCCGGCTTCCAGTCGTTCTTCTACCTCGTCGAGCCGTTCTGGAACACGCTCGTGTGAGCCGTCCCCCTGCGCTCGTCGCGTGGTCTCGGTCTCCGGTGTCGCCCGAACGACTTTCTCCCCGGGTGTCGTCGAACCGGCCGTGACACGACAGACGACGAGGTGGTGGCCGTGACAGATCCGCCGGCGACACCGGACGCGACGGCGCTGCGAGGCGTGACCGTGACGTTCGCGCCCGACGCGGAGTTCTCTCGGTACGACGGCGACGTCCGGCTCCACGCCAGTGGCTGGATCGAGGTACCGGAACTGCGTCGGTTGTTTCCACCGGACGCCGTCGCGGAGATCAGCTACTGACCGGCGACGCTGTCCCCGCCCAAAAGATACTTGTACACATGACAGTGAAAGTCGGCTGCGCGCCGAAAGGCGCGGTCCCCGGCGACGCGCCGGGCAGCTAGCACATGGTCGGGCTGGCACCCCACACCACTGCCACATGGTCGGGCTGGCACCCCAAACTGCCCTTCAGTCGAGCTCTTCGTAGGTGTCTCTGACAGTCTCTGCCAACAGCCCGTCGCGCCTGAACACGACGTAGGCGACGACGAACGCCCCGTCTGTCGGTCGCAGAACGAACACCTCGCGAGCCGGCAGTGTGCTCGTCTCGCCACCACTCGGCTCGCTGTCACTCCCGTCCGGCTCGTCCACCCGCTCCAGCCGCGCGGCGAGCCCGCCCAACGTCGGGTCGCCCGTTCCCCCGTCGTCACCACTCGGTGGAGCCTCTCCGTCGGCAGTTGGGTCGTCCTCGTCGACGCGCTCGACGAGCGGGTCCAACGGGCGGCGACCGCTGCGGAACTCGTCGAACACGTCCCGACCCGGCGGGTCTGCGAACACGTACAACGCGCCGTTCGGCTGCCCGTCGGTGTCGCGTGTCACCCGGGAGCCGACGGCGTCACCGGCGTCTCGCGCCGCCGCCCACGTCTCCCGGGCGGCCTCGAACAGTCCCGTCACGTCGTCGCCGAACCGGTAGCGCGTGTGCCGCTCCACCGTCACCGTCTCGAGTGCCGCGACGGCGTCCGGCCCGGTCCAGTCGAGTCTGGCGCGGACGACGTTCCCCGGCTCTAGGCCGGCGACGGTCTCCGAGAGCGTCCCGCCGTAGCCGTCACCACGGACTACGACCGGCTC
>P_A23_Liq_2_FmtDRAFT_1000129_pt1 | contig 17513 bp, 17 predicted proteins | sample PonA232FremontCA_FD_10599 | JGI IMG/M metagenome (IMG submission 10599) | reverse complement strand
CAGCTGGACTCGACCGCCGCGAGCGCGGCCGAGCGACGCGACGCCGTGGCCGAGGCGACGCCCGCCGAACTGCGGGCCGCCATCGCCGACGCCGACGCGACGGGCGCGATCGCGGCGCAGGTGTCCGTCGACTACAACCCCACCGCGCAGGCGGCCGACACCGCGATCGTGGGGATCACGTACGACCTTCCGGCGTCGGCGACGACGGCGCGGGTGACGGAGCTCCAGACCCGCAGCGTCGACGTCGTCGACTCCGTCCCGGGCAACGTCGCCGGCGAGAACGCGATCCTCTTCGGCGACGGCGTCCTCCAGTCCGAGATAACCGCGCTGTTGACCGACACCGCGATCATCGTCTTCCCGGCGGCGCTCATCCTGATCGTCGGATTCCTGATCTTCTCGTACCGCGACCCGTTCGACATGGCGATCGGGCTGTCAGCACTGCTCATGTCGCTCCTGTGGACGTTCGGGTTCATGGGGTACGCCGGGATCCCCTTCTCCAACTCGCTCGTGACGGTGTTTCCGCTCCTGCTCGCGGTCGGGATCGACTTCGGCATCCACATCGTCAACCGCTACCGCGAGGAGCGGGCGACCGGGGCCGGGATCGAGCGGTCGATGCGGACCACGACCGACCAGCTGCTCATCGCCTTCCTGCTGGTGACGATCACCACCGTGTTCGGGCTCGTCTCCAACGTCGCGAGCCCGTTCGACCCCAACCGCGACTTCGGGATCGTCGCGGCCGCCGGGATCACGTTCACGCTGATCATCTTCGGCGTCTTCCTCCCGGCCGCGAAGGTGTTCTCTGACCGGTGGCGCGAGGGGCTCCCGATCCCGGAGTTCGGCACGAGCGCGCTCGGCACCGGCGGCTCGCGGATCGCGCGCGTCCTCCGCGTCGGCGTCGACCTCTCGCGGATCGCTCCGGTCGCGGTCGTCGTGCTCCTCCTCCTCGGCGGCGCCGCCGGCGGCGCCTACGGCTCCGGCGTGGACACGGAGTTCTCGCAGGAGGCCTTCTTCCCGGATCAAGACCGGTTGGAGACGTACGCGGAGCTGCCAGAGCCGTTCGCGCCGACCGACTACACGTTCCTCGACGTGCTGACGCTGTTCGAGGAGGAGTTCGAACAGGACTTCGTGGGGTCGGTGACGCTGTACATCGACCAGTCGGTGAGAGACGACGACGCCCTAGAACTGATCGACCGGACCGCGCGGAACCCGCCGGAGACCTTCGCGACGACCGACGAGCGCCGCGCGCAGGCGACGAGCGTCGTCACCGTGATCGACGACCGCGCGTCGCGTGACCCCGAGTTCGCGGCGTTGGTAGAGCGCAACGACCGCCTCGGGAACGGCGTGCCCGACCGCAACGTCGACGAGGTGTACGACGCGCTCTTGGACTCCTCCGCGGAGAGCCGCGCCCGAGGATACGTGGCGGCCGACCGCGGCAGCGCGCGCGTCGACTTCACGATCAAACCTGGCGTCGACGACTCCGAGGCGGTCGCCGACGTGCGCGACCTCGCCGAGCGCACGCCGCTCGAAGCGGTGCCGACCGGCTCCCTCGTGGTCAACGAGGCCGTGATCGACCTGCTGACCGAGTCGGCGATCCGGAGCCTGTTCGCCGCCTTCGGGCTCACGGCGCTGTTCTTGGCGCTGTCGTACGCGTACTTGGAGGGGAAGGCCGTCTACGGCTTCCTGAACCTCGTTCCCGTCCTCGTCACCGTCGGGCTGCTCATCGGGTCGATGCGGCTGTTCGACATCCCGCTGACGCCGATCAACGCCCCCATCCTCTCGGTGTCGATCGGGCTCGGGGTGGACTACACCGTCCACTTCGTCCACCGGTTCGTCGACGAGTATCAAGAGGGGCTCCCGATCGACGAGGCGCTCGACGTCACCATCGCCGGGACCGGCGGCGCGCTCACAGGCAGCATGCTCACCACGGTCTCCGGGCTTGGCGTCCTGTGGCTCGCGGTGATCCCCCTGCTTCGCGACTTCGGCGTCCTGCTCGCGCTGGGCGTGTTCTACGCCTACCTCTGTTCGATCCTGCTCGTGCCGTCCCTCGTCGTCGTGTGGGACCGGTACGGCTCGCGCGTCGGGCTCGGGCTCGACGACGGGCTCCGCGGTTCCGGCGCCGAGAGCGGGCGCTGACGGTCGAAGGGTTTCGCCGGGGAGAGAACGCGTTTCCCGTCGATCAGCCGACGACGCCGACGAGGAGCTGGACCGTGACGAGGACGAGGAACGCGGCGCCGGTCGCGAGGGTGCCGGCGGCGACGCCGTGCGCGTTTCCGAGTCCGCGGCTCCGCGTCGCGAAGTACGCGCCGAGGAAGACGAAGCCAACGAGGAGCAGCCCGACGATCAGGTACGCGACGTTCACTAGGGTGCCGGCGAGCCCCTCCGGGATACCGAAGCTCCCGACGCCGAGGATGATGCTGCCGCCGAAGAGGACGGTGACGCCCACGAACGAGATCGCCCACACGACTGGCGTCCGGGCGATGTCGCCGAGCGTCTCGACGATCGCCTCGTAGCTACCGCCGCCGCCGTCGCGACCGGGCGCCGCTCGCTTCGCGCCGATCTCGGCGACCGCGACGAAGGTGGCGACGACGAGGAGGCCCATCAGCCCCGTACTCAAGAGGGTTAGTGATGTCATGGATATCCGTTGTTAGGGCCTCCGTTCGCGCGTACAAATACCCTTCGACGCGCGAGTTCCCCGCGTTCCGACACGTGCGCCCGCGCCGTTCGCTGCGTGTCCCGCTCGACCGTCGCCGGGTTCGTCGGCGGAGCGGCTCCGGCTCCGCTCGGGTGCCTGAATCGCTGCCTCTCTCGTCCGATCGCCCGGCCCGCTACACAAGAGATAAGTGTACCATCGCCAAGGGAGGTACAAGGGCAGACAGACGAACATGATAGATCCAGTTATCCTACAACAGGGGAGTGACTGGCGCGCACAGGCGGAGGTCTTCGACGAGATCTTCTTCGTCTTCCTCGCGCTCGGCACCCTCGTCGGCACCATCGTCGTGGCGTACACGCTGTGGAACGTGTACAAGTACCGCGACGACGGGAACCGGTCGGACGAAGAGTTCGACGCGCCGGTCGTCGGCGAGCTCCCCACGGGACAGGGCGGTCCGAAAGCGAAGAAGCTCTTCCTCTCGTTCGGGTTGAGCGCGATCGTCGTCATCAGCCTCGTCGTGTACGCGTACGGGCTGCTCCTCTACGTCGAGGACGGACCGGACACCGGCGACGAGGGCGACATCGAGATCATGGTCGAAGGCTACCAGTACGGGTGGGCGTACGAGTACCCAAACGGACACACGGAACGGGGTGAGCTGATCGTGCCGGCCGACCAGCGGATCGACCTCAACATCACGTCGAGGGACGTGTGGCACAACTTCGGCTCGTCGGACTTACGGATAAAGTCCGACGCGATCCCCGGAGATCACAGCGAGACGTGGTTCGCGGTGAGCTCCGAGGACGTCGAGGCGCAAGGCGGGGAGGCGACCTACCGCGTCGAGTGCTTCGAACTGTGCGGCCCGGGTCACTCGCAGATGAAGAGCCAGATCACGGTCCTCCCGCAAGACGAGTGGGAGGAGTGGTACGCGGGAACCGGCAACAGCTCCGCGAGCGCCAACGTTCAGGCGCCCGGAGCCGGCGTCACCGCGCCTAGCGGGGTGAGCGCATGAGCGGACTCCCGCCGACGACCTCCGTCAAGCGGTGGCTCGTCACGACCAACCACAAGGACATCGGGATCCTGTACACGATCACCGCGCTGTTCTTCCTGCTGTTCGGCGGCGTGATGGCGCTGCTCATCCGCCTCCAGCTGTGGGACCCGACGAGCCAGATCCTCTCCGGACTGGCGTACAACGAGGCCGTCACCGCGCACGGGCTGATAATGGTGTTCTGGTTCCTCTCGCCGTTCGCGTTCGGGTTTGCGAACTACTTCGTGCCGCTTCAGATCGGGGCGGACGACCTCGCGTTCCCGCGGCTGAACGCCGTCTCGTACTGGCTGTACCTGTTCTCGGGCGTCCTGCTCGCGGTCAGCTTCTTCCAGGGCGGGACCCTCTCTGCGGGGTGGACGATATACGCCCCGCTCAACGTGCCGATGTACACCCCGAGCATCGGGTCGACCGGCGCGGTCCTCGCGCTCGCGATGTTCGTCACCGGCACGACGACGTCGACGGTGAACTTCCTCACCTCCATCCACCACTCCCGCGCCGAGGGGATGGGGATCATGGACATGCCGATGTTCACCTGGTCGATGCTCGCGACCGTGTGGATGATGCTGTTCGCGTTCGCCGCGCTGCTCGCGGTCGGGCTCATCCTCGCGGCCGACCGCGTCCTCGGCAGCGTCTACTTCTCGGCGACCGAAGGCGGGTCCCTCCTGTGGGGCCACCTGTTCTGGTTCTTCGGTCACCCCGAGGTGTACATCGTCTTCTTCCCGGCGCTGGGCGTCATGCTGGAGCTGTTCCAGACGTTCTCCGGGCGTCGCCTGGTCGGCCGGAAGTGGGTGATCATCTCCATCTGTCTGATCTCCGTCCAGTCGTTCCTCGTGTGGATGCACCACATGTTCCTGACGACGATCAACCTGGAGATCAAGACGCTGATGATGGCGACGACCATCGGCATCTCCTTGCCGTTCGACCTGGTCGTCTTCGCGCTGATCTACACGCTGATCAAGGGGCGGATCCAGTTCACGACGCCGTTCCTGTTCGCGTTCGGGGCGCTGCTACTGTTCATCCTCGGCGGGATCACCGGCGTCTTCCTCGGCGCCATCGTGCTCGACTACGAGTTCCGCGGCACCTACTGGGTGGTCGCGCACTTCCACTACGTGATGTTCGGCGGCGCGACGGCGCTGTTCGGCGGGGCCTATTACTGGTTCCCGAAGATAACGGGGAAGATGTACGACGAGTTCCTCGGGAAGCTCCACTTCGTGATCTTCTTCATCGGCTTCAACGCCGTCTACTTCTCGATGTTCCTCGGCTGGGAGACCCCCCGCCGGGTGTTCGAGTACAACCCCGAGTTCCAGATCTACCACCAGTTCGGGACGATCGGTGCCTTCGTGCTCGGGTTCTCGTTCTTCATCATGTTCTACAACTTCGCGAAGTCCTACGTCTCCGGCGAGCCCGCGGGCGATAACCCGTGGGACTACTCGCGGACGGCGGAGTGGGCGGTCTCCTCGCCCCCGCCGCTGGAGAACTGGCCGAACCGGCCGTCGTACGCCTCCGGGAAACTGGAGTTCGTGAAAGACTACGTGCCGGACGGCGGCCCCGCGATGAAGACCGACGACAACGGCGACGTCGCCACCGACGGCGGCGACAGTCACTCGGCGCACATCTCGGAGTACCCCTACTGGGACAAACACCCGAGTCACGCGAGCATCTGGCCGTTCGCCCTCGCGCTCGCGCTCGGCGTCACGCTGTTCGGCTTCTCCGGCTTCGCCGAAGCGGTCACCGTGGAGCTGGGTGAGACGGCGCTGCAGAGCAACGTCGTCATCTCCAACGCGATGTATCCGATCGCCATCGTGGCCGGCCTCGTCGGGCTCCTCTACACCGGCGTGAAGTGGGGACTCGAAGACTTCTACGCCCCGCCGACCGAGTTCGCCGAGCGCTGGCCGTTCAACGGCGTCGAGAAGGTGAAGCTGGGGATGTGGTTCTTCTTGGCCTCCGACGTGATCGTCTTCGGCGCGTTCCTCTCGGCGGCCATCTTCGTCCGCTACAACGCGGGCTGGATGACTTGGTCGCCGCTGACCGAGTCGCTGCCGGGGCTCATCAACACCTTCGTGCTGATCACCTCCTCGTTCACGGTGATCCTCGCGCTGGTCGCGGCCCGCCGCGAGAGCCGGCAGGGGCTGCTGGCGACGCTCGGGACGACCATCCTGCTCGGGTTCACGTTTATGGCCATCAAGCTGTGGGAGTGGAACCACGAGATATTCGACCGCGGCGTGACGATCTCGGCGAACGCCCACGGCGACCCGATTCAGGCGTCGATCTACTACGTCACGACCGGACTCCACGGGATCCACGTGCTGCTCGGCTTAGTGATCGCCATCTTCCTGTTCGTCAGGGCCTACCAGGGTCACTACCTCGACGACGAGCGGCCGATCGAGTACTTCGGCCTCTACTGGCACTTCGTGGACATCGTCTGGGTGTTCATCTTCCCGCTGTTCTACCTCTTCTGAGGTCGGTCGCGGTCCGGTCTTTTTCCCTTTCGTCCACTCATGTAGCGTCGTCGCCGAGCGGCTCGGCGCACCACTGACAGAAGTCGACGGTCGGGTCGGTCTCCTTGCCACACTCCGGACAGCGCACGGTCTCGTCGCTCGTCGTCTCCGTTGACGGCGCGGCCGGGCCGTCGACCGTTCCGCCGGCGGTCGGCTCCGCGGCGTCGGCCGAGCGGGCCGCGTCGCGTTCCCGCTCGTGTTCGCGGTTGTTGCGGAGCGCCACGACGTACGCGTCGATGACGCTCGCGCCGACGACCGCGGCGGCGGGGGCCACGTCCCGAAGCGGCGGGGGCTCGCCGGCGAGGACGCCGGAGATCGCCGCCTCGGGGACGAACACGAAGACCGCGGCGGTGACCGCGACGTACCAGCCGAACGCGCGGGCCCACCGGCGGAGGTATGCGTGGCCGAGCCCGGAGACGACGAGCGCGAGCAGGGCGGCGAGCCAGGGTCGCCGACGCGTGTGGTCTGTCATGAGCGCCCGTACGGGTTCCCGCCCCGAGAACCTACCCCTCTCTCGGAGCGTTTATGTGGCGGACGCGCCGAACCCGGGTATGTTCGGCGTTCCGCTCGGTGAGTTCCTCTCGGGGGTCGCGTTCGCGGTGTTCGGCGTCGGCACTTGGGGGATCGGCCTCGGCGTCGCGTACCTCCTGTATCGCCGGTGGCGCGGCGACGGGCCCCGCGGCGACGACTGAGCCGGCCCGTCGCCTTCCGGTTCGGCCACGTTTTTTACCTCGCTCATCGGATCTCGGGTATGACAGACACGGCGCTCGTCGTCGGCGGCACGCGGTTCATCGGGCGACACACCGTCGAGGAACTGCTGGCACACGACTACGAGGTCGCGATATTCAACCGCGGGAACCACGAGAACCCATTCGCGGACGACGACCGCGTGACCCACGTCGAGGGGGATCGGAAAGACGAGACCGCGCTGCGCGCCGCGAAGCTGTCGGTCGAACCGGACGTCGTGATAGACTGCGTCGCCTATCAGCCGGCCGACGTGGAGACCGCGACCGAGATCTTCGCCGACGTCGACGGCTACGTGTACATCTCGTCGGGATCCAGTTACGCGGCCGAGGAGATCCCCAAGCGGGAGGGCGAGACGCCGCTGGAGCCGTGTACCGACGCGCAGGCCACCGACGACGCCCACGAGACGTACGGCAATCGGAAGGCCGAGGGCGACCGCGCGGTGTTCGCGGCCGCCGAGGACGGCGTGTCCGCGACGGCGGTTCGCCCGTGTATCGTCTACGGGCCGCACGACTACACGGAGCGGCTCGACTACTGGATCGACCGCGTGCTCTCGCACGACCGCGTGGTCGTCCCCGGCGACGGACAGAACCTCTGGCACCGGGCGTACGTCGAGGACGTGGCGAGCGCGCTGCGGATCGTCGCCGAGCGCGGCGAGCCGGGCGCGGCGTACAACGTCGGCGACCGACGCGCGCTCACCCTACGAGAGACGTTAGAGGCGATCGCCGACGCCGCCGGCGTCGACTGTGAGGTCGTCCCGGCGAGCGACGACGCGCTCGCGGCCGGCGGGCTCGACGCCGACGACTTCGTCCTCTACCGCGAGTACCCGCACCTGCTCGACACCTGCGCGCTCGCCGACCTCGGCTGGGAGTCGACGCCGGTCGACGAAGCGATGGCACGGACCGTGGAGGAGCACCGCGAATCTGACCGCGACGGGAGCGAGTGGGACCCCGGCCGCGAGGCCGAGGAGCGGGTCATCGGCGTGAAACAGACGCTCTGAGAGAGTGGTCTCGGCGTAGCGCGGAGCGACGTTCTCCGCGGGCCGGAGCGTGTCAGTACGCGGCGTCCCACCGCGTCGGCTTCCGGCGGTTGCCGCAGTTGCGACACTCCATCCGGTCCATCGTGTCGATCGCGACGTCCGTTCCCTCGCAGTTGCCGCAGAGGTAGCCGTACCGGCGCTCGTGGTCCGCGTCGACGTAGGCGACGTAGAACGGCGCCAGCGACCCGCGCTCGCTCTCGTCGAAGGCGACGTGGACCCGGTCTCCGTCGTCCGTCTCGTAGATTGCCTCAGAGATGCCGGTGAGGCGACCGATCTGCTTCCGGTACTCCCGTTCCGCGAACGGCTCGCCGCCGATGTCGACGTCGCGCTCGCCGGCGAGCTCGTACCCCTCTCGCTGGTAGAACGCCGTGCCGGCCTCGTTGTCGGCGAGGACGCGCGCCTCGATCCGGTCCACGTCGGCATCCCGGAGCGCGGACTCGACCCGTTCGAGGAGCGCGGAGCCGATGCCGGACTCCCTGTGGTCGGGGTGGACGTGGAGCCAGTCGATCTCGCCGACCCGCTCGCGGCGGCCGACGACGTAGCTCTCCGCGAACCCGACCACGTCGCCGTCGACGGCGGCGACCGGGAACACCGCGTCGTCGTCGTCGATGTCGTCCCCGAGGTCGTCGGCGTCGTACCACTCCTCGACGGCCTCGTCCAGCAGCTGTTCGCCGACGGCGTGTCCGTACGACGCCACGAGCGACTCGCGGGCGACCGACCGGACCGCGTCGACGTCTTCGACCGTTGCGGCGCGTAGGTCCATGCGGACGGATCACGCTCCGGCTACAAAAAACTCGGTCGGCGTTCCCGCCGTCGGCGCGACTGCTCCTCGACTCAGACCTCCCACGTCTCCCGGGTGTAACACATCTCCCAGAACGCGTGTTCGAGGCGGGCGCTCCGCAGGAACGCCGCGCGCATCGCGTCGCGCTCGCCCGGGTACGCCTCGCCGTACCGGTCCACGAGGTCTCGCATCCACGCGACCGTCTCGCGGAACGCGTCGCTGTTGTACTTCTCGATGAACGGCGTGTACCGGTGGGTCTCGGTCGCGAGGCTCGCCATGTGGTCGGCGACGTCGAGGTACCCCTGCCCGCACGGGTAGATCGCGGCCGCGATCTCCGCGATCGACCCCTCGTGGGCCGTCCGGACGAGGAAGTCGGTGTAGGCGGCGCAGGTCGGCGCCTTCTCGACCGCGTCGAGGTCGTCGACGGAGAGCCCGTAGTCGGCGGCGAACGACCGGTGGAGGTCCATCTCGTCGTCCAGCGTCGCGTGCGCGGTCGCCGTCAACCGCCGCGTCGTCTCCTCGTCGTCGGCCTTCGTACCGGCGAGCGCGAAGACGCGCGCGTAGTCGAGCAGGTACCGGTAGTCCTGTTTCACCCAGTGACGGAACGCGCCCTCGTCGAGCTCACCCTCCGCGAGTTCGACGACGAACGGGTGTCGCTTCTGTGCGTCCCAGATCTCTGATCCGGCCTCGAGGAGTCGGTCGCTGAAACCCATCGCATCGGCCCCTCGTCTTGCGGCGAGTTATAACTAACTAATACCACTAGGTGGTGGCAGCAGAAAGACCCTCGTCGGGACCGTGCTCGGTCGAGCGAAAACCCGGCGAAAGTGCCGGGAAAACGGTTCGGAGGCGTTCGAGCGAGAAAGAGACGCCGCGAGTCGTTACGAGATGGAGTACGTCGCGGCCGCCATCAGCAGCATGGTGAGCGCGAGCGCGAGCCCCATCAGGTAGGTCAGCGAGCGGTTCTCCCACTTCAGGTGCTGGAAGTACGCGACGATGAGCAGCGTCTTGACCGTCGCGATCACCAGCGTGCCGCCGAGCGCCTGCGCGTAGGTGAACTCGATGAACGACGTCTCGAAGAGAGCGAAGTTCAGCGTCGCCGCGACTAGGAGGGCGACGTATATCGCCGAATACATTTTCACGGAGTCGTGCGCCATCTTACTCACCCCTTCGTCCCTGCGCTTAAAGAATTAACCATCCGGGGTACCCGCTGCGGCGACGGCGAGGTCCGTCTCGGCGTCTCGGATCCCGAAACGCCTATCAGCGCGACGACCCCATCTGCGTCCGGTCGCAGCCCCGACCGGTACCCCTCGTGACTCCGCTCGAACCGACGGACGACCTGCTCGAATCGCTGTACGTCGTCAACAAGGTCGCGAAGCAGTTCGCCGACGAGGCCACCGCCGCCTACGAGCGCGGCGACGTGACCGAGAGCAACGTCCGCTCGGCGCGGAAAGACGCCCTCTACCGGCTCAAAACCGCTGTCCTCTCTAGGATCGTCGCGTACGACGCCGACGGCGTCACCGGCGAGTACCACGCCATCAACGGCGACGTGTGGCTCTTCCTCACGGTCGGCGACTGGCACTTCCACCAGCCGCCGCACGCGATCGGCGGCGACCTCACCGACGCGATCGCGATCTCGAACTCGCCGGCGGACCCGATCGACGCCCCCTACGAACGCGACGCCAGCGTGGAGCGCTCGGAGCGCACGCTGGAGGAGGCGCTGTCGCGGCTCGCCGAGGCCGGCGCCAACGCCAACGACCACCTCGCGCGGCCCACGGTCACCAGCGAACGCGACCGGATCGTTGACGTGCGCTGGTCGTTCCTCTCGTGAACGCCGAGCAGGCGTGAAAAAATCGCGCTCGCGTTCGAACCGCGCGAAGTGGGCCGCTTACGCTTCGACGACTTCGATGGCGCCGAGCATCCCGTTCGCCTGGTGGGGGGTACACTGGTACAGCTGGATCCCCGTGTTGTCGAACGACTGCTCGAACGTGTGCCCCTCCTCGGAGACGGAGTCGCCGCTGTTGAAGTCGGACTCGGACCCCTCGACCGAGGCCACGTTGTGCGCGCCCCCGTTGCCGGTCCACTCCCAGACGACGGTCGTGCTGGAGTCGATGCGGATCGCCGCCGGCGAGAAGGCGAACCCGACGTCGCCGGCGCCGACCTCGACGGTCACCTCGTCCTGTCCCGTGAAGTCCATGATGGTGCCCTCGTACATCCGGGCCTCGGACAGGTACTCGTCTATCTCGCTCGGGACGTCCTCGACGGCGCTGCCGCCTCCGCCGGAGCCGTCGGAGCCGTCGGAACCGTCGGAACCGTCGGAACCGTCCGACCCGTCGGAGCCGTCACCGCCTCCGGAGCAGCCCGCGAGTGTCCCGATGGTCAACGCGGCGCCGGTTCCGGCGAGATACCGCCGTCTGGACAGTTTATCAGACATCACTTTTCGTAGGGGTCGAAGCCTTACAAACCCCGTGATAGCTTCCGGTTCGCAGGAATTTCCCGAGCGGCTATGACTCCGGTCGGCGGGCGGTCGCAGCGCGCCGCGAAGGGCGGACTTATCGCCCTCCGACGCCTCGCGAGAGCCATGCGCGAGGACGCGCTCGCGACCCGGCTCGTCGAACACTACGAGGCGACGGCCGAGTCGCCGGCGATCCGGCTCGAGGAGCCGTACGACGCCGACGGGCGGCAGGGGGTCGTCGACCTCTTCGTCCGAACCCGAACGCCCGAACCGGTCGACCGCGTGATCGAGCTCAAGGCCGACGCCGCGGTCCGCCGCGCCACCGGCGCGAACGAGATCCTGCGCCAGTACCGCCGGATGGAGCGGTACTTCCACGTCGACGAACGCCACGCGCTCCGCCCCAAGCTCGGTCGCACCGAGCCGGGCGCGCGCTACCTCCTGTGTTTCGCGCCGACGCCGACCTGCGTCCACCACGTCGCGGAGAACCGCACGCTGTACGGCTCCATCGACCCGGACGCGCGGGCGGGCGACGTGCCCGCGGTCCGCACCGTCGCGTTCCTAACGGGACTCGACGGCGACCCCGTCGACCTCGGGCTCGTCTCCGTCAACGGTGAGGCGGCGTTCGGCTCGGCGCCGTTCCGGCGGGCGGTCCCCGAAGGCTCGCGGCTCGCGGAGAGCCTGCGCGCCGTCGACGACGACCTGATCGAATTCCCCTGAGGCGCGCCGAGCGCCCGGCGTCGCTGACTGACGACTCGCCCGACTAGAGGCCGAGTTCGCGCCCGATGACGACGTGCTGGATCTCGCTGGTCCCCTCGCCGATCTCCATCAGCTTCGCGTCGCGGTAGAAGCGCTGCGGCGCGAAGTCGGTGGTGTAGCCGTAGCCGCCGAGCGTCTGGACCGCCTCCTCGGCGACCTCGCGGGCCGCCTCGCTGGCGTCGAGTTTCGCCAGCGCCGACTCCCGGGTGACCGACTCCCCGGCGTCGTACTTCGTCGCCGCCCGGTGGGTGAGGAGTCGGGCGCGCTCGATCTGCCGGTGCATGTGGACCACCTTGTCGCGGACCGCGTCGAACTTCGATATCGGCTTGCCGAACTGCTCGCGTTCGCCGGAGTACTCCTTGGCGGCCTCGTAGGCCCCCTGCGCAAGCCCGACCGAGAGCGCGGCGATGGAGATGCGCCCGCCGTCGAGCGTCTTCATCGTCTGTGTCCACCCCTCGCCCTCCTCGCCGAGCAGCCGGTCCTCCGGGATCCGCACGTCGTCGAAGCTGATCTCGCAGGTCGGCGAGCTGTTGAGCCCCATCTTGTCCCAGACCGTCGTCACCTCGAACCCGTCGTCGTTCTCGGGGTCGACGATGAACGTCGAGATGCCGTCGTAGCCGGCCTCGGGGTCCGTCACCGCCTTCACGAGGACCGAGTTCGCGACGTTCGCGTTCGTGATGAACTGCTTGGTGCCGTTCAGCACGTACTCGCCCGCCTCGGCGTCGTACTCCGCGGTCGTGTCCATGTCGGAGGCGTCCGAGCCGCTCCCGGGCTCCGTGAGCGCCCACGCGCCGAGCCCCTCGCCCTCAGCGAGCGGGCGGAGCCACTCCTCCTTCTGTTCGTCGGTGCCGAACAGGTCGATCGGCTTCGCGCCCAGAGAGGTGTGCGCGGCGTACGAGAGGCCGATCCCGCCGGAGACGCGGCCGAGCTCCTCCGTGACCAGGGCGTACATCAGCTGGTCGCCGCCGAGCCCGCCGTACTCCTCCGAGACCGGAATCCCCATCATGTCCAAGTCCGCGAGCGACTCGAACACCTCCTCGGGGAAGCGGTGTTCGTCCTCGATCTCCTGGGCGATCGGCGCGATCTCCTCCTCGCAGAACTCTCGGACGGTGTCGCGTATCATCCGGTGTTCGGCGGGTACCTCGAAGTCCATGGGCAAGAATTGCGACGCGTGGGCATAAACGATGCGAACGACCGTGATGGACTGTAGCGGGGTCGGCGGTGTCGCCCCGCGCCGACGACTTATCAGGCGCCGCCGCGAGCCGACGACTTATCAGGCGCCGCCGCGTGCCGTCGGTATGGAGTTCCGCGAGCTCGTCCGGGGGCGCGTCGACTGGCCCGACGTCGAGCGCGTCGCGCGCGAGCTGGCGGACCGGTACGACCGCGATACGATCCGGGTCCGGTTTCTCGACGCCGACAACTGGCTGTCGACGCCGATGGTCGTCGACGACGACCTCTTCGTGAAGGTGATCACCCGGCAGAACACGCTCGTCCACGCGCTGTTCACCACCGGGCGGAACCTCGGCGCGGTCTCGTCCGGCACCGAGGGGTTCTTCGAGCGCCACGAGACCCCCTACGAGATGGCGCGTCACGAGCTGGAGGCGACCCGCCGGGTCCGCGAGCTCGGCGTCAACGCGCCGGAGCCGGTCGAGGCGTTCGAGGTCGGCGACCTCGGCGTGCTGGTGTTGGAGTACCTCCCCGAGTTCCGCACGCTGGGCGAGCTCGACGCCGACGCCGTCGCCCGGCTCGCGCCAGAGCTGTTCTCGACGCTGCGGACCGTCCACGACGCGGGGCTCGCGCACGGCGACCTCCGGGCCGAGAACGTCCTCGTCGCCGACAGCGACCTCTACGTCATCGACGCGACCCGCGTGAGCGAGGACGGGCGCGAGGCCGCTCGCGCGTACGACCTCGCGAGCGCGCTCGCGGCGCTGGAGCCGATCCTCGGCGCGGCCGACGCGATCGCCGCCGCGCTGACGAGCTACTCGACCGACGAGCTGCTCGCGGCGCGCCGATTCCTCGACTTCGTCGCGATCCGTCCCGACCACGACTTCGACGCCGCGGAGCTGACGGGCGAGCTCGAGAAGCGCACGGCGTGAGACGCCGCGAGAAAGCGGACCGACCGGAGACTCAGCCGCCCAGGTACAGCTGCGAGACCTCTTCGTCGTTCAGCAGCTCCTCCGGCGTCCCCTCGAACCGGACGGTCCCCTGGTCGAGGACGTAGCCGCGGTCGGAGATGCCGAGCCCCTTCGTCACGTTCTGCTCGACCATGAGGATCGCCGTGTCCATGTCGTTGACCTCCTTGACGTCCTCGAACACGTCGTCGGCGGTGTTCGGTGCGAGCCCCGCCGACGGCTCGTCGATGAGCAGCACGTCGGGCTCCATCACCAGCGCGCGGGCGAACGCGAGCACCTGACGCTGGCCGCCGGAGAGCGTCTTCGCCTTCGAGCCGCGCTTCTCGTCGATGATCGGGAACCGGTCGTACAGCGTCTCGATGACTTCCTCGAGGCTCCCGTCGCGGGCGACGCCCCCCATCCGGAGGTTCTCGTCGATCGTCAGCGAGCCGAACACGTTGTCGGTCTGGGGGACGTAGCCGATCCCCTCGCGGACGATCTCCTCGGGCGCCATCCCGCCGATGTCGCGGCCGTGGTACTCGACGGTCCCCGTCCACGGAGTCAACATCCCGAACGCGGTCTTGAGCACCGTCGACTTCCCGGCGCCGTTTGGCCCGACGAGACAGACGATCTCGCCCGGGTCGAGCCGGACCGAGCAGTCGTCGAGCACCTGCACCTCGCCGTACCCGCTGTCGACGCCCGACAGCGAGAGCACGGGGTCGGTTCCGCCGTGAGGCCCGTCCGCGGCCCCGGTCGTGTCGTCTGTCATACCGTCGCTCATCTTCCGCCTCCGAGGTACGCGTCGATGACGCGGTCGTCGTTCCGGACCCCCTCCGGCGTCCCCTCCGTCAGGACGTGTCCCTGATCCAAGACGACGATCGGGTCCGCCAGGTCCATCACGAACTCCATGTCGTGTTCGATGAGCAGGAACGTCGTTCCCTGCTCGTTGAGCCGCCGGATCTGGCCTTTGAGCTTCTTCGCCAGCGTCGGGTTCACCCCCGCCACCGGCTCGTCGAGCAGCAGCACCTCCGGCTCGGCGAGCATCGCCCGCGCGAGCTCGACGAGCTTCATCTGGCCGCCGGAGATGTCGGTGGCGGGCTGGGTCGCGAGGTGGTCGATCTCGAAGTCCTCCAGTATCCGCTCCGCCTCGGCGAGGTTCGCCGACTCGCTCTCCGCGACCGTCCCCGGCGAGGTGAAAAGCGTGAGGAACGACTCGCCGGGCTGTTTCCGCGGGCCGACCAGCATCGCCTCGCGGACCGTCATCCCCTCCAGCTTCCGGGGCGTCTGGAACGTCCGGATGAGCCCGTGTTCCGCGACTTGGTACGGCTCCATGCCGGTCACGTCGGTCCCGTTCACCTCCACGGTCCCGCCGTCCGGCTCGTAGAAGCCGGAGATGAGGTTGAAAAGCGTCGACTTCCCGGCGCCGTTCGGGCCGATGAGCCCGGTGATGGTTCCGCGCTCCACCGCGAACGTCGCGTGGTCGGTCGCCGCGAGCCCGCCGAACGACTTCTGGAGGTCGTCGACGCGGAGGACCGCGTCCTCCTTCGGAAGCGCGCCCTCACTCATCGTCACCACCTCCCTTCCGCTCGCGGACGCCGCTGTCCGGCGTCTCGGGCGTTCCGCCACCGCCGACCGCGCTCGGCCAGATCAGCTCCCGCTGCGGCGGGAGGACCCCCTGCGGCCGGTAGCGCATGACGGCGACGATGACGACGCCGATCAACAGCAGTCGCAACGGCGCGGGGTCGATCGGGAGCGCCACGTCGTTCAGGAAGCGCGTCCCCTCGCGGATCGTGACGATGACGATCCCGCCGAACAGCGCTCCACGGTTGGAGCCGCTGCCGCCCAAGATCACCGCGACCCACGCGTAGAACGTCGTGATCGGGTCCAGGTCGCCCGGCCCGACGTAGAGGTTCAGATGCGCGTAGAAGACGCCCGCAAGCGCCATTATCAGGCTCCCGAGGACGAACGACTGCATCTTGAACGAGTAGGTGTTCTTGCCCAGCGCCCGCGCGAGGTCCTCGTCGGAGCGGATCGTGCGTAGCACGCGCCCCCACGGCGATCGGTGCGCGCGCCGGAGGACGAAGTACGCCGCGCCCGCGAACGCGAGCACCAACAGGACGTTCAGCGACGCCTGCCAGAACGCCGTCTCCAGGATCACCGGCGACCCGGGGATCACCTCCAGCCGGAGCCCCGGCATCGCTTCCGGGAACGTCGAGAGCACCGGCCACCCGTCGAAGAAGCCCGGGATGCCGCGCAGCCCCGCGCTCCCGTTCGTCAGCCAGCGCTCGTTTAACACGATCAGCCGCACGACCTCCGCGAGCCCGAGCGACGCGATGGCGAGGTAGTCGGCCCGGAGCCTGAGCGTCGGGATGCCGATGAGCAGCGCGAGCGCGAGCGCGACGACGAGCGCGACGGCGAGCCCGACGAGCGGACTGAATCCGCCGGCGATCGGCGAGCCGCTCGCGGTCATCAGCGCGGTGCCGTACGCGCCGATGCCGAAGAACGCGGCGACGCTGAAGTTGATCAGTCCCGTGAACCCCCACTGGGCGTTCAGCCCGAAGGACAACAGCGCGTACATCCCCGCCAGCCCGACGAGGAACAGGAAGTACGTCGGACCGAGCGCGCCGGTGAGCATCGCGACGAAGAGGAACAGTACGAACGCGACGCTGACGCCAAGCACCCACCCCTCCGGGCGGGAGAGGTCTGCGAACGCCGCTTTCGGGTCGTCGAGGAGGCTCACGTCGCGCCCTCCCCGGCGATCCCGTTGGGCCGGACCAACAGCACGACGACCATGATCACGAACGCGATCGCGTTCGCGTACTCGATGGTGATCATGTTCTCGATCACGGTCGCGAGCCAGTTCGGACGGATCGGTAGCGCCTCGACCACGTTGGAGAAGAACGGCGTTAGCTGGTTTATCATGCCGATGAGGAACCCGCCCGCCATCGCGCCGTAGACGGAGCCTATCCCGCCGAGGATCACCGCCGCGAAGATCACCAACAGGAGGTTAAAGCCCATCCGGGGCGCGAGCTGATTGAACAGTCCGAGGAACACGCCGCCCGCGCCGGCGAGCCCGGCGCCGATGACCCACGTCCACAGCTTGACCCGCTTCGTCCGGATACCGCTAACCCGCGCGAGGTCGGGGTTGTCCGCCATCGCGCGCATCTTCCGACCGAGGTCGGTGTACTGGAGCAGGACGTGGAGCCCGACGACGAGCGCCACCGCCGATCCGAATATCGCGACGTCGTGGAGCGTTATCCGGACGCCGTACGGCACCAGCGCCTCGATCGGCCGCAGCGGCCGGACGTCGAACCGGGTGAAGTCGGAGCCGAACCGGATCTGGATCACCGCGCGGTAGATGAACGCGATCCCGATCGACGTGATCAGCAGGCCGATCGAGTCGACGTCGAGCGGCTCGTAGATGAGCTTCTCGGTGG
>P_A23_Liq_2_FmtDRAFT_1000127_pt1 | contig 17875 bp, 15 predicted proteins | sample PonA232FremontCA_FD_10599 | JGI IMG/M metagenome (IMG submission 10599) | reverse complement strand
GGCGGGCCGAGTGTCTCGTCGTAGCCGACCGCGTACGCCGCCGGCGGGACGGCGACGACCCCGCCGAGGAACACCGCGCGCGTGACTGCCGTGCCGACTGCACCCCGTGCCTGGACGACCACGTCGCCGACGACGATCACACCGGCGAGGAGTGCGACGCCGCCGACGACCCACGGGATCAATACCCCCGTCGGGTCGTCGTCGACCCGGACGGCGTAGCCGGCGAACGGGTACGCGAGGACCGCACAGACGAGCACGGACTGGTGGAGGTCGCCGGTCGCCCACAACGCGAACCCGCCCAGCGACAGCCCGAGGAACAGCCCGGTCAACAACGCGAACTCCGGCACCCGTCGTGTCACGTCGCGCCGTCGGGCGGGGACGAGCAAAACGGCGTCGAAGCGACGACGGGCGCAGTAGTTTGCGTTCGCCGTAGATTTATACTCTCGGCGGCACGACGGGCAGCCGTGACAGAGGGTCAGCCAGGTGTCTCCCGGTGGGTCGAGGAGACGACGGCGTTCGACAGGGTCCAATCGGTCGCGACGGCGTTGTCGACACCGGCGTCGGCCGCGGAGGTCGCTACCGAGGCGGCCGTCGCCGAGAACACGGCACGGGCACACCTCGACCGACTCGTCGAGATGAACGTGCTCAGGTCGACCGACCGGGACGGATCGACCGTCTACGCCCCGGATCCACTGCACACACGTGTCCAGACGCTCCGCGATCTCCTGTCGGCACACGACCACGACGGGCTGCTCGCGTTGCAGGCACAGCTCCGAGAACGGGTCGAGGGGTGGCGCGAGGAGTTCGGTGTCGACGACCCGAGCACACTCCGGGCGACGGCGACTGACACTGCCGCCGAGACGCGTCGCCGTCGCGAGGCGGCCGCAGAGTGGGAGACGACAGCCCACCGTCTGTCGGTCGTCACGGAGGCCGTCGAGAACTACGAGACGTACACGCGTGACCCAGTCTCGGCACGATGACGGCCGAGTCGGACACTCTCCGATGACGAGTGGCTGGGACGCCGGCGTCGTCTCCCACCGCGCACTCCGCGGGATTCGACGAGAACTCGACCGCCACCCGGCGGTCGTCACCGCGGAGGGGTTTCCGGCGACGCTCCACAGCGAGGTGGTCGCCGAACTGTCGGCGTCGACACTCGACGCGGCCGTGACGGCGACAGAGCCGACACTGACAGTTCGGTGGTTCGCCGGCGAGTGTCCGGCCGCACCGCCGGAGTTCTCCTTCCACTACAGCGACCGTCACGGCGACTTCGGCTGGCACTACGCCCCGAACTCACACGTCGACGGTCGGGGTCACTACCAGGAACGACTCGACGGCGGCTCGTACACGTACACGTCACACGAGTTCGACTCGACGGAACCCACCCGTGTCGTCTGGATCGTCCTCTCGCTCGTCGAGGACCGACTGGCGACCTGGCCAGACTAGCGACACGGCTGACCGCCGAACCCCTGAAGCCGTTCGCGCCCGTACCGATCTCCGATGAGTGACGCCGAAGCGCCGCTCGCGCCCGACAGGCCGTCGGTGGACCGCGACTTCGCGGTGGACGCGCCGTTCGACCCGGCGGGCGACCAGCCGGACGCGATCGAACAGCTCGCCGCGGGGTTCCGCGACGGGATGGACGAACAGACCCTGCTGGGAGTGACCGGCTCTGGGAAGACCAACACCGTCTCCTGGGTGGTCGAGGAGATCCAACAACCGACGTTGGTGATCGCCCACAACAAGACCCTCGCGGCCCAACTGTACGAGGAGTTTCGCGAACTGTTCCCGGACAACGCCGTCGAGTACTTCGTCTCCTACTACAACTACTACCAGCCGGAGGCGTACGTCGAACAGACGGACACGTACATCGACAAGGAGCTGTCGATCAACGACGAGATCGACCGCCTCCGCCACTCTGCGACCCGCTCACTCCTAACCCGCGACGACGTGATCGTCGTCGCCAGCGTCTCGGCTATCTACGGGCTCGGCGATCCGGGCAACTACCGCGAGATGGCACTCGAACTGGATGTGGGCCAACAGGTCGGCCGCGACGACCTCCTCTCGCAGTTGGTCGATCTGAACTACGAGCGCAACGACGTGGACTTCCACCAGGGCACCTTCCGGGTGCGGGGTGACACCGTCGAGGTGTTCCCGATGTACGGTCGCTACCCCGTCCGGGTCGAGTTCTGGGGCGACGAGATCGACCGGATGCGGAAGATCGACCCCGTCGACGGCGAGGTGGTGAGCCAGGAGCCGACGGTGATGGTCCACCCCGCAGAACACTACTCGATCCCGGGCGAGAAGATGGCGACGGCGACCGAGGAGATCGAGGAGCTGATGCACCGACGCGTGAACCACTTCGAGCGCGAGGGTGATCTGGTCGCGGCCCAACGGATCGAGGAACGCACCACCTTCGATCTGGAGATGATCGAGGAGACGGGCTACTGCTCGGGGATCGAGAACTACGCCGTCCACCTCTCGGACCGCGAGCCGGGGGACGCACCCTACACCCTCCTCGACTACTTCCCGGACGACTTCCTCACTGTCGTCGACGAGTCACACCAGACACTCCCCCAGATCCGCGGGCAGTTCGAGGGTGACAAGTCCCGCAAAGACTCGTTGGTCGGCAACGGATTCCGGCTCCCGACCGCCTACGACAACCGCCCGCTCACCTTCGCGGAGTTCGAGGAGAAGACCGACCAGACGTTGTACGTCTCCGCGACCCCCGCCGAGTACGAGCGCGAACAGTCCGACCAGATCGTCGAACAGATCGTCCGGCCGACACATCTCGTCGACCCCGCCGTCGAGGTGACACCCGCAGACGGGCAGGTGGACGACCTGCTCGACCGGATCGACAGCCGAGTCGGGAACGACGAGCGCGTGCTCGTCACGACCCTCACCAAACGGATGGCGGAGGACCTGACGGAGTACATCGAGGAGGCGGGCTACCAGGTGGCGTACATGCACGACGAGACGGACACGCTCGAACGCCACGAGCTGATCCGATCGCTCCGACTCGGCGAGATCGACGTGCTCGTCGGGATCAACCTCCTCCGGGAGGGGCTCGACATCCCGGAGGTGAGTCTGGTCGCGATCTTGGACGCCGACCAGGAGGGGTTCCTCCGGTCGGAGACCACACTCGTCCAGACGATGGGGCGGGCCGCCCGGAACGTCGCCGGCGAGGTCGTCCTCTACGCGGACGAGCGGACGGACGCCATCGACTCGGCGATCGGAGAGACGAAACGCCGCCGGGAGATCCAACGCGAGTACAACGAGACGCACGGCTACGAGCCACAGACGATCCAAAAGGAGATCGGCGAGACGAAACTCCCCGGCGCGGAGACGGACACCAGCAACGCGACGGACGCGGAGGTCGCCGACAGCGAGGCGGCACAGGCCCGCATCCAGGCGCTCGAAGAGAAGATGGACGAGGCGTCCGCGAACCTGGAGTTCGAACTCGCCGCGGACATCCGCGACCGCATCCAGGACCTCCGCCGGGAGTTCGAACTCGTCGACGACGACGGGGTCCCGCCCGAGGAGGCCGGCAGCGTCCCGATCGACGACGAACTCGGGGTCGAACCCGGGGAGTGACCGACCGGAACCGACTGTTACTTTGCGGTGCCGGGCGGACCGACGAGTCATGTCCGACGAAGGGGAGCCGACGGTGCCGGTCGTGTGTGAGGCGTGTGGAACGGAGACGGCAGTTCCGCTCTCTGAAGTCGCCGAGACAGTCGCGAGCCACAACGACCGTCTCCACGACGGCACAGAGGAGGCGGGGGTCGACCCCGCACTGACCGACCAACTGGCGGACGTGGTCGCAGAGGACATGGGACTGCTAGAGGAGTGACGGGTAGCCGTCTCAACTGGAGCCGGCGCGGTGTTCCGAGATGATCTCGTCGACCATCTCGGCGGTCTGTTGGCGTTCCCGTTCCCGGGCGCGCTCCTCCCAGTCGTCGATCACGCTCACCACGTCACTCTCGCGAGCGACGGCCAGCTCGTCGACCTCCTGCATCGCCACGTCGTCGGCGGGGCCGACCGGCACGTCGTTGTCGAACAACACCTGGTCGGCGGCGTCCGACAGCCCACCCGTCCGGAGGACGACCCGCGGGTCGGTCGCGACGAGTCGCTCGGCGGTCGCCCGCCCCGCCCCGGAGGCGTCACGCAGGTAGATCACGTCGCCGGAGGCGAGCCCGTACTGTTCGTCTGCCGTCCGGATCGCGTCCTTGGTGAACTGTTCGATCGTCTTCACCGGCACCAGGTCGCGTCCTTCGGCTACGTCGGTGAAGTCGTCGTGGTCCAGCTTCCACAGCGTCTTCAGCCGGGCGAGCTTCTCTTCCATCTCCTCGACCCGGTCGCGCGCCTCGTCGCGCTGGCGTTCGAGCCGGTCCTTCTCGCGGGTGAGCCGGGTCACCTCCCGGCTCTGACGGGCCTCGCGGCGTTCCTCGCGGCGGGAGTCGGAGAGCTCCCGTTCGAGTTCGACCACCCGGTCGTCCTTCTCCTCCAGTTGTCGTTTCAGGTCGTCAGTGTGCTCCTGCAGCCGGTCGACCTGGGTCTCCAACTCCCGGATCCGGCGTTCCTCCTCCGAGAGCTCCGGCTCCTCGTGCCCGTCGTCCTCCTCCTCTGGCTCGGGGTCGTCACCCAGATCCCGCAACACGGCCTCGACCGACTCCTCGCCGGAGACGACACGCGCGATCACCTCCTCGCGGTCCATCCCCGCGGGCACCTTCCGGGTGATCCGTTCGAACTGGTCCTCGTGGTCGTCGAGCGCCGACAACGCGGCCGCGAGTGCGTCCCGTTCGTGGTCGTTGTCGTAGCTGTACTCGCGGGTGCGGTGGAGCTTCTCGTCGACCGGCAGGTCCGAGTCGGGTGTCCACCCGCCCGCGTCGAACGACCGCCGGAACTGCTCGACCGTCTCCGGGATCGGCGTCACGTCGGCGGCGACGACGATCGGCCGGCCGCGTTCGACCAGCCACTCGATCACGTCTGCGGTGTCGGCCGTCCGGGTGGAGTGGACGTCCAACACGTCACCGTCGAGCCCCAACACGGCGACGGCGGTCGTCGTCCCGGGGTCGATCCCGACGATCACGTGGTCGCGGCGCTTGACCAACGGCTCGAACTCGATCCCGTCCGTCCGTTCACGGTCGATCTCGATCCGGGTGTCGCCGGCGCGTTCCTGCGACACCGGAAGCTCGTGAGGCGGTGCCTCGACGGTGAAGACCGCGTTCTGGAACCCGCCGTACTTCTCGGTCGCGTCCCGCTCGTAGGCCAGCCCCGCGTCGTCCAACATCGACTCCACCTCGCGGGTGCGCTTCTTGACGTTGCCGTGGATCCGGCGAGTGAACCGGTCCTGGCTCCACCCGCCGGAGCCGGTCGACCGGCCACGGGCGACCTTCACCTCCGTCGTGTCCGCGAACGCCGACACCTCGTAGCCGACGTTGGCAGCCCCCAACCGGGCGGCCGCCTCCGCCTCCTTCATCGGCTTCTTGCCGTACGGGACGCTGTGCCGGGCCGCGACCCGCGAGAGCGGCTCCGGTCGTTCCGCTCCCGTCACCTGGACGAGCGAGGTCCCACCCGGCAGCGACCGGAGGAACCTGACGAGCGCGTCCTTGTCGGCGGCCAACTCGTACATGTTGTCGGTCGCGACCAACGCCGGCTCGACGTCGTCGATCCGGCGGCGGAGCTTCCGGTGGCTCACCACGTCCCGAGCCAACTCCTCGCCGTCGAACTCGACGAGTGCGTACGAGGGACTGTCCCCCCGAACGTCGCCGCTCTGTACGTCGACACCGAACACGACCGAGTCGAGCGCACTCGTCCGGGCGTTCACGACGGCTCGTACGTGGGTGAGTGACAAAAACTCCGCGGCGAGTGCTACCCAGTCACCGACGGCAGCACTCCGAACTGGTGGCGACGACACCCCAGCTGGAAGCACCGACAACCGCAGTCACACACCTCGGCCGAATGCACAGTTCGGGTACGCGCTGCTAGAGCGCGGACGGCAGTAGACGCCAGCCCGTCCGTAGTGGACGGGTGCTCGCTAAAGCGTGCGCCGCGGTGTCGGTATTGGCCCCGTTCTAATTTTTAACTCGTCTAGAGCCACCGACAGGTACTTAAACTCACGAATCAATTGAAGCAGCGTGACAAGAGAGCAAACAGAAAAAGCCCCTGCAATTCTTGTCGAAGAATTGCGAAAGAAATTCGGTGGAGATGACGGAACGATGGCTGTCGACGGGGTGAGCTTGGAGGTCCACAGTGGGTCGGTAGTCGGTATTCTCGGACCGAACGGAGCCGGCAAGACGACGATGATCAAGTCCATACTCGGCGTCGTTCAGCCCGACGAGGGCAGTATAGAGGTTTCGAACGTAGACGTGAGAGAACGGCCACGGGCTGCGTACCAGCGGATGGGTGCAATACTTGAGGGTGCACGCAACATCTACTGGCGGCTCACCGTTCGGGAGAATCTCGAGTTCTTCGCTGGCTTGGGAGGAGACCGACCGGAGCGTCTGCAGGAACGTCACGACAGACTACTCGAACGGTTTAAACTCACTGACTGGGCGGACACGCCGGTCCGAGATCTCTCGCGTGGGATGAAACAAAAGGTGTCTCTCGCTACGACACTCGCCAAGGATGTCGATGTCGTGTTTATGGACGAACCGACTCTCGGTCTTGACGTTGAGGCGTCTGTCGAACTCCGGTCCGAGCTCAAGCGGTTGTCCGAAGACGAAGAAGTGACAATCGTTCTAACCAGTCACGACATGGATGTCATTGAGCAGGTCTGTGACAGTGTGCTACTGCTCAAAGACGGGTCCGTGCTGACCCACCAGCCGGTCGATCAGCTGATCGACGCGTTCCGAACCAAGAAGTACCGCGCGACGCTCGCTGCTCCAGTCTCGGACCGGACTCGACAGCGTATTAATCGACTCGCCGAGGCAGACTGGGAGGACGGCGGTGACCGTGTTCTGTTGGAGTTCCGCGCACCTGGAGGCGAGACTGTGTACGAGGTGATCGATGTCCTCTCCGACTCGGGCATCGAACTGCGCGAGATCGACTCCCTGGAACCAGAGCTTGAGGACGTGTTCCTCCACCTCACCGACGAAACGACCGACCTGACTGCGTTCGGCGGGTCACCTGAACTGACCGAACGGAAACAGTCCTGAAATGAGCGGATCTGACTCGGACCAATCCGTCTCTCTGTGGTTGCTGTTCAGAACGATCTCGCGGAAGGCGGTCGTCACGATGACCCGGTACCCAGTCGACACTGCGTCGCAGTTTATCGGGCTGTTTGTCCTGTTTTTGTTGGTGTTCTTCGGTGGGAGCGCGGTCGGCGGACAACAGTTCTCCAACAGTCTTGAAGGGGTAGTGATTGGATTCTTCATTTACACAATCGCGTCCGGTGCGTACGCCGGAGTCGCAAATAGCGTCTCGACCGAGTCAAAGTGGGGAACACTGGAACGGCTCTACGTCTCTCCGTACCGGTTCGGGACAGTTGTCGCCGTTGACGCGCTGATCAACGTCGTAATAACCACTCTCTGGGCAGTCATACTGCTACTCTTGATGATGGCCGTCACTGGGCGGTGGTTGAGTGTCGACCCACTCACCACGGTACCGTTGTTGTTCGCAACCCTCGCTCCAGTTCTCGGCGTGGGCTTCGCGTTCGGGGGTGCAGCGCTGGTGTACAAGCGTATCGAGAGTGCGTTCCAGTTGGTGCAGTTCGCGCTTGTGGCCCTCATCGCCGCACCAGTAGGCGACATCTGGGCCCTCCGACTGCTGCCGACGGCACACGGTGCGTACCTCACCCGACGCACTATCGAAACGAACCGGAGCCTGTTTGAGCTCCCGGCGGACGAGATCGTGCTCGTATTCACAATCGCAGCTGTCTACCTATGTCTCGGGTACCTCATCTTCGTGCGCGCGACGAAAGTGGCCCGAGACCGCGGTGTGATGGGACACTACTGACCACGCACACATTTCGGTCCTGTTGATGTCCGTTCTCGGCTTTCCCGAAGGCTCGACTCGTTCGCCTCGACTTGATCCTCTCTGAGGGAAAACTTTGTTTGACGATGTTTCATAAGATACTTTAGGAAAAGTATAAGAGGTAGCTAGACGAGCATTAGGTGTGCACGCACAAAGCACACGCGATGTACTCCACAGGAGTATGGAGAGTGAACAGTTCATGCAGGCGATGCAGCAGGACGACGTGGACCTCAGCGACGCCGACCTGACCGACGAGGAGGTGGAGGCGGTTCGTTCCAACGACGACAGCGACATCCAGGAGCTGATTGGGACGATCAAGTCCGACGTTCTCGTCGCAATCGTCGTCTCTATCGCCAAGGCCTGAGCGGACACACCTTGTTTCGCTGTAGCCGGACTTTTTCTTTTTATGATAAATGTTCAGAGTATCCGGTAACTATAATACTATCTAGGTTCTAGCGTATATCGCATGTCAGAAAGCGCTGACATTCGAGGAGTGCTGGACAGAACGATGGACGACGAGCAGTTCCTCCAGCGGTTCAGGTCGGACCCGGAGGCAGCTCTCTCTGAGGTGGACGTGAGTGAGGAGGCAGAGGAGAGCCTGAAGACGGGAGACGACAGTAGCATCCACAGCTACCTTGAGTCCCTCAACATGGCCACGGTGTTCACGATCACGTTCACGTACGTCTCGAAGGACTGATTAGACTACCGAACTTATTTTAATATGGAAGATTTCGACAATCCAATCGACATCTACATCGTCGGAACCGGAATGGTAGGCTACCGGCAGATGACCGAGGAGGCAGATGCTGCACTTCGGAACTCGGAGACGACGTACTTGGTTCACTACCAGAAGGTCGTCGCCGACTACCTGGAAGACACCACCGCCTCCGAACTGACTGACGTGTCCGGAGAACTGGTCAACCTAACTGACGAGTACGAGGAGGACGAAGACCGGAAAAACACGTACGAGCGGATGGCGTCGCGAGTCATCGAGGGTGCAGAGGAGGCCAACAAGCCCGTCTGTTTCGCGCTCTACGGGCACCCGAACGTCTTCGTCTCCCCGACAGAGTGGATCGCTGAGGAGGCGGAAGACAGAGGGATGAACGTCGACATTCGTCCCGGGGTCTCCTCTATGGACGCACTGTACTGTGACCTGATGCTAGATCCGTCTCGAAACGGGATCCAGATGTTCGAAGCCACGGACCTCCTCGTCAGAGAGTTTGACCTCAACCCCAAAGTTCCAGCGTTCATCTGGCAGATCGGGACTCTCGAGACCGCGTTGTACACGACGGCGGACAGCAGCCCCGAGCGGTTCGAACGGTTCCGGGAGTACCTCGAACGCTTCTACCCCTCTGACCACACAGTATACATCTGCCAGACAGCGGTGTACCCGACGACCGAGTCGAAACAGATCCCGGTTGAGATCGGGGGCTTCGAACAGATGCACGACAGGATCAACGGCGTTCAGACCCTGTATGTCCCCGCTGTGGAACAGAAAGAGGTTGTCAACGAGGAGATGCAAGAAGAGATAGTCTCTTCGGACCACTTGGAGACGATCACGCAGGACTGAGTTGCGGCACAGTCTCTCACCCCTCAACTCCCCCGCGCGTGCATCAGCTCGGCGGCGCGGTCGGCCCACCCGGTGTAGCGGAACCCCGCCAACACCACCAGCGCCATCCAGACGTAGTGGAGGCCGACCGCCCAGTACGCGCCGGTCGCGCCGAGTCCGAACACGACACCCAGCAGGTAGGTCCCGCCGAGCAACACGCCGAACACGCCCGAGAGCCGTGCCACCAACGGGATTCGGGTCTCACTCGCGCCCTGGAGCGCCCCCGAGAGCACGGTGTAGCCCGCGAGGAACACCGCCGTGACCCCGTAGACACGGGCGAAGTTGATCGCGTACGGCACCGCAGCGGAGTCGTCGGTGAAGACGGCGACGAAGCTGTCGGCGAACCCGACGAGCAACACCCCGATCGCGCCGACCGTCACGAGCCCGAGCCCGGTCGTCGCGTACCCCTCGTACAGCGCACGGTCGGCGTCACCGTCGCCCAGTGCCTGGCCGACGACGACGGAGCCGGCGACGTTGTACCCCCGCGAGAGCGGGCCGGTCACCTGTTGGTACATCCGGCGGCCGATCTGGAAGCCGGCGTTGACGGGGGTCCCGAACGTCAGCAGGATCGAGTTGAACGGGAACTCCGCGACGGTCGCGGCGAACCCCTCCAACACGCGCGGGGTCGACACCCGGACGAGTTGGCGAGCGATCACTGGGTCACGTGGCCAGACGAGCGTCGCCTCCGACCAGTCCGTCCACATCGCTGCCAGCAACGCCCCGGCCGTGAGCACGTTGCCAACGGCGGTAGCGACGCCGACACCGACCACGCCCAGCCGCGGTGCGCCGAGCAGGCCGAGCCCGAAGACGACCGAACCGCCGATGTTGACCGCGTTGGCGGCGACGTTGACGTACATCGGTGTCCGGGTGTCTCCCGTCCCCTGGAGCGAGCGAGCGCCGATCAACGCGACGTGACGAGCGGGCGCGGTCGTGAAGATGATCGCGAGGTAGAGCCCACCCAGCCGTGCCGTCTCTGGGGCCGCCCCCAGAACCGCGAGTAGGTCGTCGCCGACGAGCCACCCCAACAGGACGAACGGGATGCCCGCGAGGATCCCCGTGAGGACGGCCTGTGTCACCGCCTCGTCGCGGTTGGCGACGGCGTCGGCACCGGTGTCCTGACTCGACAACGCGATGGCACCGCCACCCAAGCCGAGGCCGATCCGCAGCGGAATCCGAGCGTACAGATCCGCGAGCCCGATGGCGACGACCGCCGCCGGAGAGAACTGTGCGGTGACGATCACGTCAGTCGTCCGCATCGCCGTCCGGAACGTCTGCTCGGTCATGACGGGCCACGACAACGAGAGCACCCGTCGCCAGACGCCGAGCAGTCGACTCCGGTCCATGCCGTCGTCTGGGGGGTGTGACTGTTGACGGTGACGGATGCGGAACCGACGCCGGCGTTCGATCCACCACGCTTGCCGTGTTCCGACCGAACTATCAGGCGACCCGTCGAGCCTCGGGGTGTCGATGCAACGGAGACGCTTTCTCGAGGGTGTCGTAGGGGGAGCCACGGCCGCCGGGTTGGCGGCCGCAGACGAGACCGGCTCGCAGACGGCGGACAACCCGGTCCAGTCACACGACGGGCACGACGACACGGTGTCGGAGCTGTACTTCGACTCGGCGTGTAGCCTGTTGGACGCCGACGGCGAGCCGCTGGTGAGCGACGACCACGTGGCCGTCCGGGCCGCCGACACCGCGACCGTCACCGACGAGGACGGCAACGGTGACACACAGCCGTACGGCGACGCGGGTGCGCCGGCGTTGGTGACCGTCGCGAACGGGGTCGTGGGGATCGGCGCGCCGTTCGTCACCGACGACACGGACTTCACGGCCGGCAACGACGAGTTCCTCCTGAACGTCTGGGACGAACTGATCGGTAGCGGGACGGTGTTGTGGGACGAGGGCCACGACCAGTACTACACCGCAGACCGGTTCGGCTCGTTCACCGACCGGGCCGCCGAGGTGGGGTACACCGTGCAGTCGACGACAGAACTGACGGCAGATCTCGACGGGGCAGCGGCGTTGGTGATCACCTCCCCCTCGCAGGCGTACACGGACGCGGAACTGTCGGCGATCCAGTCGTTCCGCGACGACGGTGGGACGGTGGTGCTCCACAGCCAGTCCGACTACAACGACTTCGACGAGACGGCCAACGTCAACGCGGTCGCGGCCGGGCTCTCGGTGCCGTTCCGGTTCGACGACTGTCAGGTGGTCGACGACGCCAACAACGCCGGTTCCTCCTTCCAGCCGGTGACGACCAACTTCGTCGGTCGGGACGCGTTCTTCGGTCCCCGCGACGGGGTGGCGACCGCGCCGGCGTTCGACCCCACCCAGTCGTACACCGCCGAGATCGTCGAGGCCGCCGACGGCGACACGTTCACCGTCGCGTTCCCCGACAGGGAGGGTGGTCGAGAGGAGGTCCGCGTGCTCGGCGTCGACACGCCGGAGGTGCCGGCAGCGGCGGACGCCGAGGATCCGACGGAGTGGGAGGGGTTGGGCGACCAGTCCGAGGACCCGGAGACGGACGGCGACTACCCGTACCTCTCCTCGTGGGGTACGGAGGCGTCGGCGTTCACGCAGTCGGAGCTGTCGACGGGGACGACGGTGACGCTCACCTTCGACGAGAACGAGGGAGTACGGGACCCGTTCGGGCGCTTGTTGGCGTACGCCCGGTACGACGCCGACGACGCCGGCTCCCGGGACACCCTGTGGTCGCGACGGCTGATCACGAACGGCTACGCCCGAGTGTACGACTCCGGCCACGCACGCCACGACGACCTCCTGCAGGCGGAGTTGTCGGCTCGCGAAGCCGGCCGCGGCGTCTGGGAGGAGAGTGACCCGACGGCCTCGCGCACACTGCGTGACGGGCCAGTCGACCGACTCGTGTTCCCGCAGGCGGTGACGGTCGGCCAGTTCGGCGGCGAACTCTCGGACCGGCAGGTCCCGGTGCGGACACCGGAGAGTGCGTCCGCGGCGGGCGCACCGCTCGTCGGTGTCGACCCCGCCAACCGGGTCGCCGCGGTCGGTGGGACACTCGTCGGCGACGACTACGTCGAGGAGTTCGGCGACTACGGCAACGAGGCGTTCGTGACGAACCTGTTACGGGCGTTGTCCACTCGTGAGGGTGCCGTGTTGTGGGACGGCGGTCACGGTCAGTTCTCCGCGGACGCCGGCACGTCGATGGAAGGCGCGAGTCAGTTCCAACGCTACCTCGAGGGAGTCGGTCTGGGCGTCGAGCAGATCAACGACTACCGAGGCGGGCTGTTGGAACGCGGCCAGGCGCTGCTGGTGACGCCACCCGCGGAGGCGTTCGGCTCCGACGAACTGTCGGCGATCCAGTCGTTCCGCGACGCCGGCGGCGCGGTGTTGTTGTTCGGCTCGGCGGCGTCGGCGGACGCGACCGAGCGGCTCGACGCCGTCGCGGCCGCACTCGGATCGAGTCTCACACTCGACACGGACGGCGTCACCGACCCCGAGACGGGCGCTGCCGACGAGGCAGACGTGACGACGACGGCGTTCGGCGACCAGTCCCTGTTCGACGCGGCGGCCGACGCCGACCCGGCCGTGCCGACGGCGACGCCGACCGCGACCCCCGCGGACACGCCGACAGACAGTCCGACGCCGACAGAGGGGTCGACTGTGACGAACACGGCGACAGACACCCCGACACCGGTGGGGACGACTCCGGCGGGAACCGAGACGACGGGGACGGCGACGAGCGCGCCCGGACTCGGCGTGCTCGCCGGAATCGCGGGTGCGGTCGGCGGCGGGCTGGCGACACTCGCCGGCGACGACGCGACGGACGACGAGGAGTAGTCGACGACCGCCCGTCGGGAGCCTCCCGTGCGGCGGTGTCGATCCGACGCGCCGTCGAGTCAGGCGGTCGGGTCGGTGACGAACTCGAAGCGTGCGCCGCCGGTCGCCGACTCGCCGACGGAGATGGTCCAGCCGTGGGCGTCGGCGATCTCCCGGACGATCGAGAGGCCGAACCCGGTGCCAGCCTCGCTAGTCGTCGTCCCGGGGTCGAACAGTTCCCGTGGCGACAAGGACGGTAGACCGGTGCCGTCGTCGGTGACGGCGAACCCGTCGGCAGTCTCGTAGACTCCGACGGAGACGGCACCGTCGTTGTGTTCCAGTGCGTTCCGGAAGAGGTTCTCCAGTAGCTGTCGGAGCCGGCTCTCGTCGGCCCGGATCCGACAGTCCGTCTCGCAGACCAACTCCCCACGAGCGTCGTCGTCCGTCTCCGTCCGAGCGGCCGGCCAGGCGGCGCGTGCGATCCGTTCGAGCCCGACGGGGTGTACGTCCGTGACGTGTCGACCCTGCCGGGCGAAGGTGAGCATGTCGTCGATCAGTTCGTCGGCCCGGTCGAGCGCCGTCACGGCGTTGTCGAGTCGTTCGCCGGGGGCCTGATCGGTCAGTGTCGCGAGCTCGACGTTGCCACGGGCCACCTCCAACGGCGACCGGAGGTCGTGACTCACCAGGCTGGCGAACCGTTCGAGCCGTTCGTTCTGGCGTTCGAGTTGCGCCTCGCGACGCCGGAGCGCCCGCTCGCCCACGAGTCTGTCCAACACCGCCTCGGCGTTGGCAGCGAGCACACGTCCCAACGCCCCGTCGCGATCGCTCAACACCCCCGCTTCGTCGGTGTACAGCGTCAACACTCCGTGTTCGCCCAGCGGGTACGCGACCGCGCTCGCGACGCCCGACGGCGTCTCGACGACCGTCGGCTCGTCGGCCGCCTCGCTGGCGGCTCCCGTCGCACCACTGTCGGTGTCACTGGTTGCGTCGAGTCTCTCTGGGTCGGCGGCGGCCCACACCGGTTCGCCGCGTCTGAACGCCCGCCCGACGACACCCTCACCGGGGTCACGTGGGACCGCGACGAGACCGTCCGTCGCACCACGCTGTGTGAGCACGGTCAGTCGCTCCCCCTCCGGGTCGTAGCGGTGGACAGCACACAACGGTGGCTCCAACAGGTCCGCGGCGACGTCGACCGTGTCCGCCGCGGCGGCAGGCACCGAGCCGGCCTCCATGAACTCCCGGGTAGCGTCGTGGAGTGTCGCCAGCCCACGCCGGTACGTCCGAGCGGCCTGTTCGCGCGCGACCCGGTCCAACGCTGCCCCCGCCTGTGCACCCAGCGTGGTCGCCAGTTCCCGATCGAACCTCGACAACGACCCAGCCCCGGCGGCCGCCACGAGCACCCCCCAACGGCCGACCGGGACGGCGAGGACCGCACCACCGTGTTCGCCGGCCGTGGTCGTCGGTGCCTCGGTCCCGGTCACCGTGGTCGTCGACCCGCCGCTCCCGGTCGACAACACACCGTCGGCCGCGTGGACCGCGGTCTCCGTGCGGTAACACCGACCGACAACTCCGTCGTCGACGGGGCGGGGATCGACCGCAGACAGCTCCACGCCGTCCGTCGCGACCGGTTCGAGCACGTCCGCCTCCTCGTGGTAGAGCACACACCGGTCACAGGCGACTGTCGCCCGTACGGCCTCGACCGCCGCCTCGTGGACCGCCGCCGGCGTCCCGGCTGTCGACAACGCCAACCCTCCCTCGTCGAGCGCGGTGACGCGTGCCCGGCCGTCGCGAGCCGTGTCGACCGCCCGCTCGATCCGAGCGGCGAGCGCGTCGAACCCGGCGGGGNCACGCGGTTTCCGAGCGTAGTCGGTGGCCGCTCTGTCCAACACGTCGGCGGCGACCCCCGGTGTCCGCTCGGCGGCACAGACGACGACCGGGAGCCGGGGGTGGCTCTCGCGGACCGTCGCGAGCAGGTCTCGTCCGTCTCGGTCGGACAACTCCTCTCCACAGAGGAGGAGATCGACCCCGTCGCCGAGTCGGTCGATCGCGGCCGCCGGCTCCGACTCGGTGACCGTCTCGATCCCGGCCACGGCCGCCAGTCGGTCGCTCGCCCGTGCCAGAAACGCTCGGTCGTCGTCGACGTGTAACACCCGTGGCCCCGACATCGAACGGTGGCCGCTTCGGGTTCCTCCCACATACCTCTGACCCCCGTTCGCCAGACGGCGACCCGGCCGTGACGACCGTTCGCCCCGGTAGATTGAATACCGTGTGGTCACCTGGTCCAGCTAGCCTGGGGGGCGTTCACATGGAACCGGAGCCACTGTTGTTGTACCTCTTCGTGGTCGCGCCGCTCGTGGCGTTGTCCGTGTCCGTTCTCGGCTCGATCCCGGTCGTGCTGGCGGTCGGGCAACGGTGGCTGTTGTTGCTCGTCGCGGTCCCCGTGACGATGGTCGGCTCGCAGGTGATCGAACTCGTCACCGTCGTCCAGACGGGGGTGCTCCCCGGCACCTCCGGCGGGGAGTTCGTCGAGACGGCCGTGAACGTGCTGACGGCCGGCGCGGTGTACTACGGACTGACGGTGACCCGGGACCGGAAGGCGTTGTCCGAACGGCTGTCGACCCAGCACGCCCGCCACGAACGGCTCCGTGAGGGGTCGTTGTCGCCGATCCTCGTCGTCCGCGACGGAGCCGTCGTGGAGGCGAACCCCGCGGCGACGGACTACTTCGAGACCGAGTCGCTCGCGGGCGCGTCGTTGTCGTCGCTGGTCGCCGACACGGAGGTAGAACGGGTTCGAGAACGGATCGACACGGTCGCGGACGACGGCGAGACAGTGCGGTTCGAAGAACTGTCGTGTCACACCCCCGACGGCGACGAGCGGCTGGCGGCGGTCGTCGCCGGGCCGGCGGAGTTCGCCGGCCCGGGTGCGGTCCAGTTGGGGTTCCACGACCTGACGGAACACCGAGAGATGTCGGCGGAACTGGCGCAGGTCCGCGACCGGCTGGCGGAGACGTTCCGGAACACGAACGACGCGATCCTGTTTCTCGACCCTTCGGGACGGGAGTCGATCCTGGAGTGTAACGAGACGGCGGCAGCGTTGTTCGGCTACGAACGCGACCGGTTGTTGGAGACGCCGCCGACGGCGTTGTACGACGCCGGGGTGCTGGCGACGTTCGCAGAGCGGGTCGCCGCGGAGGACGGCTACGTCGCGGACGAACTCTCCGCGACGACCAGCGACGGCGAGACGGTGCCGACGGAGGTCTCTGGGTCGCTGACGACGCTGGGTGACCGGGAGACGCTGTTGGCGATCGTCCGCGACGTGCGGGACCGCCGCCGTCGGGAACGCCGGATCAGAGTCGTCAGCCGGCTGCTCCGCCACAACCTCCGCAACGACATGAACGTCGTGTTGGGGCACCTCGAACCGCTCCGAGCTGCCGCGCCCTCGTCTGCGCGCGACCACGCAGACCACATCCGCCAGGTCGTCGACGACCTGCTCGATCTCTCGGGAGAGGTGCAGATCGCACAGGACACCCTGGAGGACCCGACGGTGACGGTGTTGGACGCCCGGGCGTTGTTGTCGGAGGCCGTCGCCGACGCCCGTGTCTCCAACCCGGAGCGGGAGCCGTCCGTGACGGTCGACGCCCCACTGGAGCTGGCGGTACGGGCCGACCAGTTGTTGGAGGTCGCGCTGCGACACCTCGTCGACAACGCGGTCGAACACGCGGACGACGACGAGCCGGCCGTGACGGTGAGCGCACGCCGGGTCGACGACGCCGTCCGGTTCACCGTCGCCGACGACGGCCCCGGGATCCCACCGGTCGACCGTCGGGTCGTCACCGGGGACCAGGAGATCACCGCGGTCGAACACGTCGACGGGTTCGGGCTGTGGGTGGTCGCCTGGGTGACGGACACACTCGACGGGACGGTCACGTTCCGGGACAACGAGCCGTGCGGGACTGTCGTCGAGTTGACCGTCCCCGACGCGGCCGTCTCCGACGCCGAGACGGTGGGGCGACTCCGTGCCGACGGCGACAGGCCGCGGCCGGGAGAGTGACCACCCGTCGCCCGTGATCGCAGGACGGCGTCGTCCTGCCGAACGGAAACGCTTAAACGGTCCGTCGCACTACGTCGGAATGCGCTCACCTGGGCCAATAGCTCAGTCAGGTTGAGCGCTCGGCTGATAACCGGGAGGCCTCCGGTTCAAATCCGGATTGGCCCACTCTCGTTCCACGCTGGAACGGGACTGCGGGGCTGACTCCCCAGCCAACTCACTTCGTGTCCACGTCCCTCAGCCGAAGGTGTCCTCGACGCCGAACAACATCAGGACGACCGTCACGAGTGCCACGACGATCCCCAGCAGCGCCGAGACGAACGGAGGCAACACCGGCCGGATGAGGTACGCCGCGAGCAACAGCCCCAGCATCCCGACGATCCCGTCGAGTCGAATCCGGAGTCCGTCGTCCATACCACCCGCCACTACGGGACTCGTAGAAACCGTTGTGGCTC
>P_A23_Liq_2_FmtDRAFT_1000124_pt1 | contig 18004 bp, 14 predicted proteins | sample PonA232FremontCA_FD_10599 | JGI IMG/M metagenome (IMG submission 10599) | reverse complement strand
AACCGCGCGGGCGTCGTCGTCGAGTCCGGCGAGCCGCACGAGGTCCACCACCTCGCGACGCTCGTCGGCTACGGCGCCGACGCGGTTGACCCGTATCTCGCGTACGCCTCGATCGCCGACGTGGTCGCCGGCCCGGACGGCGCGGACGAGGACGAGGCGCTCGGGGCGTACCGGCACGCGCTGGAGGACGGGCTCCTCAAGACGATGGCGAAAATGGGCATCTCGACGATGGAGTCGTACCAGGGGGCCCAGATCTTCGAGGCGGTCGGGCTCGACTCCGACTTCGTCGCCGAGTACTTCGAGGGGACCGAGATCCGCACCGAGGGGATCGGGATCGAGCAGATCGAAGACGACCTCCGCACGCGCCACGCGATGGCTTTCGGCGCTGACCCCGAGCTGGAGACCGTCGGCGAGTACGAACACCGCTCCTCGGGCGTGAAACACGGCTGGAACCCCCAGACGGTCGGCACGCTCCAGCAGGCGGTCCGCGGGGGCGACTACGAGCAGTATCAGGAGTTCGCCGAACTGGTGAACGACCAGACTGAGGAGCTCCAGTCGCTGCGCGGCCTCCTTGAGTTCGACTCCGACCGCGACCCCGTGCCGGTCGAGCAGGTCGAGCCGGTCGAGTCGATCGTCGAGCGCTTCTCGACGGCCGCGATGAGCCTCGGGAGCCTCTCGCCGGAGGCCCACGAGAACAACGCCATCGCGATGAACCGCCTGGGCGCGAAATCAAACACGGGCGAGGGCGGCGAACCGCCGGAGCGGTTCGACACCGAGAAGGAGTGTACGGTCAAGCAGGTCGCCTCCGGTCGGTTCGGCGTCACCTCGGAGTACCTCGCGAACGCCGAGGAGCTCCAGATCAAGATGGCGCAGGGGTCGAAGCCGGGCGAGGGCGGCCACCTCCCCGGCGAGAAGGTGAACGAGATGATCGCGCACGTCCGGTGTTCCACCCCCGGCGTCGGGCTCATCTCGCCGCCGCCCCAACACGACATCTACTCGATCGAGGACCTCAAGCAGCTCATCTTCGACCTGAAGGCCGCCAGTCCCGAGGCCGACGTCAACGTCAAGCTGGTCTCGGAGGCCGGCATCGGCACCATCGCGGCCGGCGTCGCGAAGGCGAACGCGGATGTCGTCCACGTCTCCGGCCACGACGGCGGGACGGGGGCGTCGCCGAAGACCTCGATCAAGAACGCCGGGCTCCCGTGGGAGCTCGGGCTCGCGGAGGCGAACCAGATGCTGCGCGCCACCGGCCTGCGCGACCGCATTCGCGTCTCGGCCGACGGCGGACTGCGGACCGGCCGCGACGTGGCGGTCGCGGCCGCCCTCGGCGCGGAGGAGTACATCTTCGGCACCGCCTCGCTCGTCACGTCGGGCTGCGTGATGGCCCGGCAGTGCCACGAGAACACCTGTCCGGTCGGCGTCGCGACCCAGCGCGAGGACCTCCGCCAGCGGTTCCCCGGCCAGCCGGACCACGTCATCAACTACATGACGTTCATCGCGCAGGAGCTGCGCGAGATCATGGCCGAGCAGGGGTACACCGAGCTGGCGGAGTTCATCGGTCGGCCCGGGCTGCTCGCCCAACGCGACACCGACCACGAGAAGGCGAAGCACCTCGACCTGTCGGCGGTCATCGCCGAGCCCGCCGGCGAGTCCCGCACGAAGGTCCGAGAGCAGGCGCACGGCGGCATCGACGACCTGCTCGACTGGGACCTCATCGACGAGGCCGCGCCCGCCATCGATGACGGTGCGCCGGTCGCGCTCACCCGCGACATCCGCAACGTCGACCGCGCGGTCGGCGCGACGCTCTCGAACCGCATCGTCTCCGAACACGGCGGCGAGGGGCTCCCGGACGACACGGTCTCGTGCCGCTTCGACGGCGAGGCGGGCCAGAGCTTCGGCGCGTTCCTCGCGCCGGGGATCACGCTGGAGCTGTCCGGCGCCGCCAACGACTACGTCGGCAAGGGGCTCTCCGGCGGCCGGATCGTGATCGACACGCCCGCGGAGGCGTCGTACGATCCGACCGAGAACGTCGTCGCGGGGAACGTCTGTCTGTACGGCGCCACGTCGGGCGAGATGTACGTCAACGGCGTCGCCGGCGAGCGGTTCGGGGTCCGCAACTCCGGCGTCAGAGCCGTCGTCGAGGGCGTCGGCGACCACGGCTGCGAGTACATGACCGGCGGCGTCGTCGCCGTCCTCGGCGACACCGGCCGCAACTTCGCGGCCGGGATGTCCGGCGGCATCGCGTACGTGTACGACCCCGACGACCGGTTCGCCGACCGGGTGAACCGCGGGATGGTGTCGGTCTCCGAGACGCTGGAGGGGTCCGACGAGCGGATGCTCCGCCGCCTCGTCGAGAACCACCGCGAGTACACCGACAGCGAGCGCGCGGCCGAACTGCTCGACGACTGGGAGGCCGCGCTCGACGACTTCGTCCGCGTCTTCCCCGACGCGTACGCCGAGGTCATCGCGGAGGGCAAGGGCGCCGACGTGCGCGAGGAGCCGCCCGCGCCCGCCGCCGCGGTGCCGGACGCCGACGCCGACGCGGCCGGGCAAATCTCCGGCGACGACTGATTCGCACCGCCTCTCACGGCATCGTCGAAGCCCGGGGTCGGCGATGGATTTCGACAGCNTGGAGGCGTACGGAACGCGTCTCTCGCACCGAGCGATTCCCAGGTCAGTCGCCACAGGATTATTATCGCCTTCGTTACTGGTCGGACCTGTGTCCGTGGACGAACACGGTCGCGACAGCACCGAGCCCTCACCGTCTCTCGATCCCGTCTCCCACCGGTTCAGCGTATGACCTCGAAATCGCGGGACCGGCCGGCCGGACTCGTACCGGTGGCCCTTCTCATCGCGCTCGCAGGTGAACTCCTCGGCGTGCTCCTCCTCGTCAAGACCGCCGTACCTACTCTCTTCCTCGCTGCGGCGAGTCTGCTCGCGCTCATAGCCGTTAATACGATCCGATCATCCGAACCGGACACGCACGAGCCGATCTGAAGCGACGAGACGAAGTGATCGACGGCGCCGGTTCAGGCCACTCGCCCGTCTCGACGGGACGCCGGTGAATATTTCACCGGCCACCGAGGCCGACCGGTCTCCCGATCAGTCGTCGAGCGACTCCGCGTCGACCTCGCTCTCCGTCGCCCGCTCGACCGCGCGGTCGACGTGGCGCTCGCGGGCGCGCTCGACGAACTCCTCCGGAAGCTCGTCTATCTCGCCGGCCTGAACGCCCCAGAGCTTCGCGTAGAGGCCGTCCGCGGCGAGCAGTTCGTCGTGGCTCCCCCGCTCGACGACCTCGCCGTCCTCCAACACCAGGGCGGTGTCGGCGTCGGTCACAGTCGAGAGCCGGTGCGCGATGACGAACGTGGTGCGGTCGGCCGCGAGGCGGTCGAGCGAGCGCTGGATCAGCATCTCCGTCTCGGTGTCGACTGCCGAGGTCGCCTCGTCGAGAATCAAGATCGCGGGGTCCTGAAGCACGACTCGGGCGATCGCGAGTCGCTGGCGCTGGCCGCCCGAGAGCTTCACGCCGCGCTCGCCGATCCGCGTCTCGTAGCCGTTCGGGAGTGAGGCGATGAACTCGTGGGCCTCCGCGGCCTTCGCGGCCTCGACGACCCGCTCGCGCACCTCGCTCTCCTCGGCGTCCGCTTCATCGATCCGCGTGAACCGCCCGTAGCGGATGTTCTCGGCGATGGTGCCGTCGAACAGCGTGGTGTCCTGCGCGACGTAGCCGACCGACGAGCGGAGGCTCTCGACGGTCACGTCGCGGACGTCGTGACCGTCGACGCGGATCGCGCCGTCGGTCACGTCGTACAGCCGGAGGAGGAGCTTGAGCAGCGTCGACTTCCCCGCGCCGGTCGGTCCGACCAGCGCGACGGTGTCGCCCGGATCGGCCGAGAAGGAAACGCCGCTGAGAACCTCCTCGTCGGCGTCCTCGGGGTCGACGAGGGCGTTCCCGGGGTACGCGAAGGAGACCTCGTCGTACTCGACGGCGCCCGCCACGCCGCCGTGGTCGGCCGCGGCGTCGGCCGCGTCGCCGGTCGCGTCGTCAACTGCGTCCTCCGTCGCGTCGTCGACCGTGCCGTCGACGCCGCGGCCGCGCTTACTTCCGCCGTCGCTCCGGGTCTGGCCGCCGAGTTCGATCGCGTCGTCGTCGTTCTCGATGCGGACCGGGATGTCGCGCAGGCCGAACACGCGCTCGCAGGAGGCCTTCGCGTTCTCGTACTGGTCGATGATGTTCGACACCTCCGCGAGCGGGGCGACGAACTGCTGGGTGAGGAGGACGAACGTGACGAACGTCCCGACGGTCAGCTCCGTCGAGAAGGGGCCCGGCGGGCCGTTCGCGAGCCAGAAGCCGCCGACCGCGAAGGTGGCGGCGAACGCCAGCCCGGCGAGCAGCTCCATCCCGGGGCGGTAGACGTAGTTGAGCCGGAGGATCGACATCGTGCGCCGGAAGTACGAGAAGGAGGCGTCCTCGACGCGCTCGCTCTCGTGGGCCTCCGTGTTGGAGGTCTTCACCAGCTCGACGCCCGAGAGCGCGTTCTCGAGGGCGGTGTTGAGGTCGCCGACGACCGAGCGCTGCGCGACGTACCGGGGTTCGACGGCGCGCATGAACCACAGCGTGAAGAGGAACATCAGCGGGATGGCGGCGAGGGTGATCACGGCCAGCTCGTAGTTGTAGTAGACGAGGACGGTCGCGATCCCGACCACCATCACGCCGAGGCGCGCGGAGTTCTGGAGGGCGTTGTCTAAGAACACCTCCAGGTTCGAGGCGTCATTGTTGAGGACGGACATGACCTCGCCGGTCTGCTTGTCGTCGAAGAAGGTCATGTCGAGCCGCTGCATCTGGTCGAAGGAGTCGGTGCGGACCGCGTGCATCACGCGGTGCGCGAAGTTGTTCGCCGCGATGCCGTAGACGTACGTGAACACGCCCGTCACGATGAACGACCCGAAGATGAGGATCACTGAGAGGCGGAACTGGGCGGCCTCCGCGGTCGGCAGCCACGCGTCGGGAACGATCGGGAGCGTGTAGGGGCCGGAGCCGGTGAAGACGGCGTCGATGGCGACGCCCAGCACCACCGGCGGGATCAGCCCCGCGACCCGGGCGACGACGTTGGCGACCATCCCGATCACGAGCCAGTGCGCCTCGGACGCCCCGTACTCGCGGAACAACCGCCCGAGCGGTCGGTCCACCCGGTCGCGGTACACTTCGAAGGCGTTGCGCTCGTCGGCAGCCATAGCCGTATGAGCGCCGGAAGCCCCATGTATCCGGCGGCTTCGGCGGCCCGTTCCGGGTTCCGACGACGCAAATCCTGGCCCCCGAGGAGGCGAACAAACCCGCGTGAATACAGCGGCGCGCACCTCCGAGCGCCCGAGGGGGGTGCGAGGAGCGCGACGAGGCCGGGGAGGTGTGTGGAGCGGTGCCGTGCGGGGCGGGGCTCGAAGGGGCAGCCGCGAGGACGAAGCACGGCGACGCAAGCACTGGAAGGGGCGAGCGAAGCGAGCGACTGAAGCGCACAGCGAGCCGCGCGAGTCCTCGCGGCTGGGGCTTCGACGGTGTTCGCCGTCACTCCGCAATCGGCCGCGACTGTGACGGGAATCACCCCAGAGCCGTCGGTCGGGTTCGGTCGCCGGACCGTTTAATAAGCGTCACGCGAACCCACGTACGTGGACGAACTCGTCGTGAGCACGGAGGTGTACGCCGACCCCGAAGACGTGTACGCGTTCCTGCTCGACTTCCCGCAGTACGCGAACTACTCCGAGTACCTCCGAGAGGTCGAAACGGTCACCGGCGACGGCGGCCCCGGCACCCGGTACGCGCTCACGTTCGCGTGGTGGAAGATCTCCTACACCGCCCGCTCCGAGGTGACCGGCGTCGAGCCGCCCGAGCGGATCGACTGGGAGATAACGAAGGATATCGACGCCGGTGGCTGCTGGCGGGTGACGCCGACGTCGACCGACGGGGGCGGAGCGGCCGCCGAGGAGACTGACGACGCGCCCTGCGAGGTCGCGCTCGAAGTCGAGTTCGACCCCGGCTCCGCCAGTCCGGACGCACTCGACCTGCCGCGGCTCGTCTCGTTCGACTGGGTGTTGAAGAAGGCGATCCCGCTGATCCGAAGCGAGGCCGAGCGCGTCGTCGAGCGCGCCGTCCGCGACTTGGAGGGATCGCGACGCGACGTGGACCTCGACGTGTACGTCGACTCCGACCGGATCTGAGCGTGGGCGGCGCGCGGTCCGGTCGGTCCGCGATTCGAAGCCCTTAAGATATTCACCGCGGAACGAACGAATGCGTTCGAGGGCTCGTAGATCAGTGGTAGATCATCCCCCTGGCACGGGGAAGGCCCGGGGTTCAAATCCCCGCGAGTCCATCCTTTTCCTCACTTCGTTCGCTTAGTCATTCCCTCGTGTGGTCCCACTCGCTCGCTGTGCTCGCTCGCGGGACCCCCGCGAGTCCGTATTTTTGCCCCGCGAGAAACGCTGCGAGCGACGTAGACCTGTAACGAGCGGTGACTTTCCTGATTTGCCATTCTAAATATCAGCAAGTTTGAATAATATTCATACGGCGGATCAGAAAGATAAAACCGCTATATGGCGGCTTCGAGCTACCCTGATGATTGGGACGAGAGGCGCAGAAAAGTTTATTCACGTGACAATTATACCTGCCAACAATGTGGTGCCCGGGGTGGGTCCTCCGGAGATACTGAACTCCACGCGCATCACCTTACGCCACGATCTGAGGGTGGTTCTGATTCGTTAGATAATCTTCAGACGCTCTGCGTTAACTGTCATAATAGTCAACACAAGCACGACATCACACGGGATACAACTCAGAACGACCAACAGGATATAGTGAATAACTACTTGTCTCGTGTATACACAATTTTACCGTTTTTCTTCTTCGTTGTAATTAAGCACCTGATAGCTCCGCTCGCTGCTGGCTATGGTTATTTCTACATTTTGAGTGAAGCATCATCCACTGCGGGAAGTATACACTGGCTTCTCACACCTATTGTGCTGCTCGTACTCGGAACTACTGGTGGGATCCTCGGCCTTCGTTTCCAATCTATTGTCTTCAAGTCGTATCTCCTTGTGTTCGGGATCCTCGCTTGGTACGTTTCCGGCCAAGATCCGACATTCATTGAGAGATTAGGTAGGATTATGACAGACGCTCACTGGTTTGAAGCTCTTATCGCAATTCCCACGGTTCTGTTTGGTCTGTTCGGACCTTTGCTAATTACTCTCGGCACACGGATAACGGGGACTACAGAAAGCAATCGGATTAATTGAAAGCCGTGAGGACGGCGACGGTCTCCCGGACGGAGAAGTTTCGCGGCAGGTCGCTCATCGCTTGAACCACGAGGCGTCCGGTTCGGGCGCGTCGATGTCCGGCTCGCGGGCCTCTTTGGCCCGCCGCCAGCGAGTAGGCTTCAGCAGTTGGCCGCGGGCGACGACCCCGCGGCAGCACGCGCCGATTCGGTCGGGCCGCCGCACCGCGCTCGGCGGCCGGACGTGGAGGCACACCGTCATCGCGAGCGGGAGCCAGAGGAGCGCCGCGACCGCCGCGCCGAGCGCGACGCCGACGACGCCGAGCGCCGCCAACGCCGCCGTCCCCGTCACGAGTTCGGTGACCGCGTCGACGCCCTCCCGTACCCTTTCCGACCGCCCTCGGGCGGAACGTCGACGCCGAAGGCGGGCACGCGGTCGCCGTCGAGGTTCGCGTCCAAGAGCGCGCCGTACTGCGCCTGCCGCCGGCGGTCGTCGAGCAGCAGGCTCTCGTAGCGCGTTCCCGCCTCCTCGACGACCACGCCGTTGACGGGGCCGAGCGCGCGGTCCGGCAGCGTCGTCGCCTCGCCGTGGTACCCCGGCGCGAGGTGGCAGGGCCGCCCGCGGTCCGCGCGGTCAGGAGCCCGGGATAGGTCGCGGACTCGGACCGCTGGCCGTCGGGATCGGCGGCCGCGTCGGTCGCGTTCGAGGATCGCTCCGCCCCGATGTATCTCGTCGTGAGCCGTGCCGCGCGCTCCGGTACGGAAACGGGGTGGAAAGACGTTATCCCCGGTTCCCGTCCCTACTCCGCGACCGCCGCCTCCACGGCCCTGCTCTCCTCGTTCGTCAGGTCGTAGCAGTCGCAGAGGATCTGGTCGATGAGGCGGTCGGTCTCCTCGATCCCCGCGTCGAGAGCACACTCGCTCGCCCGACCCTACTCCGGCCACGCCTCCCGCTCCCGCCGGTCCGTCTCGCGAGAAAGCTCCGGCGGCACCTCCTCCAGCAGGGCCGGCGCGAACGACCACCCGACGTGCCACGCGACGACCTCCTCGTCTAGCTCCTCCAGCCGCACGTCCTGTTGCCCGTAGTACTCGCCGTCGACCGTACAGGAGCCGCCTCCGTCCGTGATACAGACCTCCCCGCGCTCGTCGTAGGTGATCTGGACGTGGGCGTCGCGCGCGCTGTCGACGAACTCCCACGCGAACCGGTCGCTCCCGACGATATCCTCGCGGCCCGCGAAGTAGTCGAGCGCCGCGGCCACCTCGTCCTCGACGGGCCCCGTGACCGCGCCGTCGTCGGCGCGCAAGTGGATCTTCAAGGGCCGATGCGTCGCAAGCGTGCTCGTCGCGTTCATCAGCCCGGCCGGCTCCTCGCCGTGTTCGAGCCCCTGAACGTGGCCGAGCTCGTGGATGATCGTCGCGTTCATGTCCGCGTCGGAGACTCGGGGATCGACGGTCGCGGTCATCGGCGTCCGCGGCTCGTCGACGAGCAGGTCCGCGCAGCCGAAGTACCGCGTGTCGTTGCCCTCGACGCCGCAGCGCTCCACGCGGTCGAACCGGAGAACGACGTCCGCCCGCGACTCGTCGCTCACCCGCTCGTAGGCGACGGGATAGCCGAGGTAGCGCTCGTCGTTCCGCTCCCAGTACCCCGTCGCGGCCGCCGCGACGCCGGAGACGTTCCGGTCGACCGCCGCGTCGTCGGCGTAGAGGCCCAGCGTCGTCTCCCCGTACGGGCTCGGGTGCGACAACGCGACCGCGCGCTCCCGCGTCCGGTTCGCGGTGGTCACGACCAGCGGGTGGGCGCCGCCGTCGCGTCGCACGTCCGCGAACGTGACAGACACTCGGCGCTCCGCGCCGCCGTCGAGCGCGACCGTCCGGTTCGCGCTCGCTCCCGCGCCGTACCGGATCCGGACCGTCTGGGTCCCGGCCCGGTCGCCGACGTTCCTCACCGTCGCCGCCACCGAGAGGTCTCCGCCGTACTCGACGCTGTCGGGGGCGTCGATCGCGGAGACCGCGAACGTCGCCGCGCGGGCCTCTTCGACGACGATCGAGCGGGTCGCCGTCGCCCCGCCGACGGTCACCGTCAGGTCGTACTCGCCCGGGTCGAGCGCCGCGCCGTCGACGCCGGCCGTCACCGTCAGCGTCCCGTTCGCCGGGACGGACCGGTTCTCGGCGACCAACGTCGCGTCACCGACCCGGACCGTCACCCGAACCGGGTCGAGTCCCGCGGCCGAACCCCCCTCGCCCGCGGATCCGCCGTCGCCCGCGAGCCCCTCCCACCGCGCGGTCGCCGCGACCGTCGCCCGCTCGTCGTGGCCGAGCGACTCCGGGGCGGAGACGGACTCGATCGACGGTGACGGGTCTCCGGGGGGGCCGGCCAGCTCCCCGCCGAGCCCGCCGCAGCCGGCGAGCGCGACGAGCAGCGCGACCGCGAGGACGGCGGTGGTCTCACGCATCAGTGATCACAGCCTCCGACCCGGACGCACATAACGTTCGTTCCACTCACCCGCCCCGCTCGGCGGTCGCGACCGGCGTCCGGTCGGTTCCGTGCTCCCCATCTCACGGAACGACACGCGCTTGTCCGTCCGCGCCTAACCGCACACGTGACGCTTCGAAGCGACGTGCTCGCGGCGATCGGCGCCGACCGCGGGGCCTTCCAGACACGCCTCTCTGCGCTGACCGACGAGTACGACCTCGACGGCGTGACGCTCCCGACGCACTCGGACGCCCCCGCCGAGCGGGAGCGCGAGGCGCTGTTCGTCGACCGCGTCCGCGCGCTCGACGACCTCCCCCTCGGCCTCACGCTCACCGGCCCGGCGTACCGCGACACGCCGATCGTCTACGTCAACCGCTGGTTCCGCGAGTGGACCGGCTACGGGCTCGACGAGCTCCGCGGTCGGAACCCCCGGCTGTTTCAGGATCCGGACGCCGCCGCCGACCCCCGCGCGGACTTCCGCGAGGCGCTGTCGACGTGGTCCGCGGTCACCGTCGAACTCCGCAACCGTCGCCGGGACGGTACTCCCTTCGCGAACCGCGTCACGCTGCGGCCGCTGTTCGGGGACGCGGGGACCGTCACGCACTGGGTCGCGGTCCAAGAGCCGGAGCCGATCGACGGGCCGGACGCGGGCGTCGAGTAAAATCGCCCCCGAACGCGCCCCTCACCGCAGCGTCGACGTGGGGACGACGGACGGGAGCACGCCCCCGCCGGTCGCGTCCTCGACGACCGCCTCGGCGGCGTGTTCGCCGCTGAGCAGGCACATCGGCATCCCGATGCCGGGGTTGGTGTACGCGCCGACGTAGTAGAGGCCGTCGACGCCGGGGGCGCGGTGGGCGGGGCGGAGCGGCCCCGTCTGTTCGAGGGTGTGCGACAGCGCCAGCGCCGTGCCACGGGGCGCGTTGAACCGCTGCCGGAAGTCGGAGACGCAGGCGGTCTCCTCGAAGACGATCCGGTCGCGGAAGTCGACGCCAGCGTGTTCGGCGAGGTCGTCGAACACCAGGTCGCGGAACCGCTCGCGCGTCTCGGGGTCGTCCTCCAACCCGGCCGCCAGCGGGACGAGCAGGAAGACGGCCTCGTGCCCGTCGGGCGCCGCCTCGGGGTCCGTCTTCGACGGGACGTGGACGTAGTATGCGGGGTCGTCGGGCCACGCCGGCTCGTCGAAGATGTCGTCGAAGTGCGGCCGCCAGTCGGTCGGGAACACCAGCGTGTGGTGGTCGAGGTCAACGTCGCCCTCGACGCCGATGTACGAGAGGTACGCGGAAGGCGCGTACGTCCGCGACTCCCAGTACGACTCGCGGTCGACCGTCCCGCTCGGGAGGAGGTCGCGCTCGACGTGCGGCGGCGGCGCGTTCGCCACGACGCGGTCGAAGCGCGCCGACCGCGCCGCCGCGGTGGACTCGCCCATCGCGCGTCGCTCCGTCTCCACGGTGAACGTCGGCGTCGCCGCCGGCACCGACGGCTCGATCGCGGTCACCGGCTCGTTCGTCCGGATCGTGACCCCGAGGTCGCGCGCGAGGTCGGCCATCGCGTCGACGACGCTCGCGATCCCGCCGGTCGGATGGTAGACGCCGAGGTTCATGTCGACGTGGCTCATCAGCGTGTAGATCGCGGGCGTGTTGTACGGCGACCCCCCGAGGAACACCAGCTTGTACTCCGCGATCTGGCGGAGCTTCTCGCTGTCGAAGTAGTCGCCGACGTAGTCGTCCATCTCGCGGAGCTTCGGCAGCGCCCGCCCGGACCGGAGCACGTCGGCGTCGACCATGTCGCGCAGCCGCGACCGGCTCGGGTAGACGAACCGGTCCATCCCGAGCTCGTACGCCTCCGCGGCGTCGGCGAGGTAGTCGTCGAGCACGTCGCCCGCGCCGGACTCGTACGACTCGAACAGCGCCTTCTGTCCCTCGCGGTCGGCCGGCATCGACGCGCGGTCGCCGTCCTTCCAGATCACCTCGTACAGCGGGTCGAGCTCGACCAGGTCGTAGTAGTCGTCCGTCGATCGCCCGAAGTGTTCGAAGAACCGGTCGAACACCTCCGGCATGAGGTACCACGACGGGCCGGTGTCGATACGGAACCCGTCGCGCTCGATCCGCCCGGCGTACCCGCCGGGGTGCTCGTTGCGCTCGAACACCGTCACATCCGCCCCGGCGTCGGCGAGGTACGAGGCCGTCGAGAGCCCGCCGAAGCCCGCGCCGACGACGGCGATCGACTCCCCGGCCAGCGGCTCGGTCGCCTCCGATAGGTCCGCGTCCGGTTGGGGTGTCATTACGTCTCGCTACGCGTCCGGGACCGTTTACCCTGCGGTCATACCATGTTAGGGGCGCCGCAGTCCCGCGGATCTCGCGGGGCCGTCAGGCGTCGTCCGCGACGCCGTCGCCTTGGAACCGCCGGGCGACGAGCGCGAACAGCCCGAGCCCGATCAGGTAGAGCCGCCACCCGCTGTTCGCGATCGGGAAGCGCCGGTCGACAGGCTCCTCGACGTCGACGTCCGGGTCGCGCGGCTGGACTGGGTTGTTGACGTGGACGGACTCGCTGGTGCCGCCCGCGCCCGCGTCGACGGTCCGCGACCCGCTTTCGGGGTCGACCCGCACGTCGACGAACGTCTGGACGAACCCGTCGGCCGTCGAGTAGACCGCCTTGCCGTCCAGCTGGAAGAACCGGTCGCGGAGCGGCCAAAACGCGTTCACCCCGTCGAGGTGGGTCCAGTCGATCGCGACGTGCGCGAACGCGTGGACGCACAGCGCGACCCACGCGACCGCGATCCACCGCGGCGAGAGCCGGTCCCGGAGCCACGACCGCTCCCGGACCCGCGTGTCGACGTACAGCGCCAGCGCCGCGACCGCGGGGAAGACGAAGTTGTGCCCGACCGTGCGGTGCGCGCCGGGCATGATCGGCCCGAGGAAGCTGTCCGCCTCCGGCAGGACAAGTACGACGAGCAGGACCGCGAGCGCACGCCGGTCGTAGTAGGCCCCGAGCAGTCCCGCCGCGAGCAGCAGCGCGAACCCGGCGTGGACGACTGTCGAGGGCATTCAGCGGCTCACCCCCGCGCCTTCGCCGCGGAACCGGAACCGGACGGCGAGCGTCGCGGCCGCGGCGGCGACGACGACTAACTGCCACCCCGCCTCGACGAACCGGAACTCGCGGTCGGCACCCGGATCGAACCCCGGTCGCCCGTCGGGGTTGATCCACGAGGAGACCGGGTCGGCGACCGCCCCGCCGACGCGCTCGATCGGCAGGATCCCCGCCCCCGTCGCGCCCGGGGTCAGGAACGTCTGGACGACCCCCTCCTGAGTCGAGAACACCAATCGACCGCGGACGAGGTAGCGCGCGTCCTCCAGCGGGTAGAGGAGCGCCGCGCCCTCGCCCGCGAACAGCGCCGCGCCGACCCCGGCGACGACGAACGACGCGAGCGCGACCCACGCGACCCGAACCGCTCGGGGGCCGCCCTGCTCGCGGAGGGTCGACGCCGAGCGCAGTTCCCCGTCCCAGTAGAGCAGTCCGCCGGCGAGAAGCGGCGCCCAGACGGCGTGGAGGAGGGCGTTCGTCGCGCCGGGGACGGCGAGGCTCGCGGCGGCGTCGAGGCCGGGGAGGACCGCGGCGACGACGACGACCGCGACCGCGCGCCGATCGAACGCGTCGCCCAGCAGCGCGGCCGCGAGCAGCGCCCCCACGGCCGCGCTCACGAGCGTCGGAGCCATGTCCGTCCTGACGCTCGGAGGCGAATAAGCGCTCCGGGCGGGTCAGTCGCGCCCGTCCCGACGGCCGTCGGCGTCGCCTCCCGTATCGCCCGCGTGCGGATCGGCGAGGTCATCGCCGAACTCGAAGTCGTCGGCGTCCGGCCCGTCCGCCTCGCTGTTCGCTCCCGCGTCGGCGGTCTCGCCCGCGTCGGCCTGTTCCCTGGCGTCGCGCACCGGGACATCGCGCTCGCGGTCGGCGGCGCCGCGCGTCTCCGTTCCCCGGTCGACCGTGACGCGGTCGCCGTCGCTCGCGGCGCCGGCGTCCGTCCCGGCCTCGACGCCGAGCAGCGCGACGGCCACCAGCCGGGCGCCGTCCGCGATCAGGTTCGTCAGGTGGAGACCGCGAGCAGGCCGACGATCCCGAGCGCGGTCGCGAGGGCGGCCTCGGGCGCGGCGTCGATCGTCCAGAGCACCGGGTCACCGTTCACCTCGCCGAACCGCCGGGCGTACGGGTACCGGGCGGGGGCGGCGACGACCGGGAGGGACGCGAGCGGTCGGACGGAGACCATACCGCGGCTGGTTGCGCTCCCGAGAAAAGTCGATCGCTCGGCGGGGGTTCGGGCCGTCCGTCGTCACCCCGCGGCCTACCCGAGGAAGAAGTCGATCGCGTTGCCCGACGACTGGCCCTTGTACAGCTCGGAGTAGCCGCAGTTCGCACAGGAGACGACCACGAAGCTCCGGTTCTGGACGTCGAACATCTTGGTGAGTCCCGTCCCGCTGGTGGCGATCTCGTCGGTCTCCGTCTCCGTGCCGCCGCACTTCGGGCAGCCGTCCTCGCCGCTCCCGCCGAGCGAGTCGCGGCGGTCGTCGGGCCCGGACCCGTCGCCGCGGCCGCCGGAGTCGTTTCGCCGGTTTTCGCGCTCGTCATCGGCCTCGTTCTCGATCAGTTCGTCGTCGCCGAATATCGAGTACGTCTCGTCGTCGGTTTCGGAGGGCATCGGGCCCGGATCCGCGAGCGAGCGGTAAACGCCTTGTGCCCTCACCCGCCGCAACCCAACGTATATGATTGCCGGCCGCCCCGATCAGGTATGACGCGAGTCGCCGTGATCGCGGGCGTCGGCCCGACAATCGGGGCCGCCGTCGCGCGGCGCTTCCACGACGACGGGTTCGCGGTCGCGCTGCTGGCGCGCTCCGAGGAGTACGTGCGCACGCTCGCTGCGGACCTCGGCGGGGACGCCGTCGCGATCCCGACCGACGTGACCGACGACGCTGCCGTTGAGGCGGCGCTCGAACGCGTTCGCGACGAGCTCGGTCCCGCGGAGGTGCTCGTCTTGAACGCGTCGGGCGGCGGCGGGAACCCGGTCGACGACGCGAGCGCCGACCGGCTCCGCGAACTCTTCGACGTGCGCGTCGCCGGGTCGATGGCGTGCGTCCGCGCGGCGCTGCCGGACCTCCGCGAGACCGAGGGGACCGTTCTCTTCAGCGGGACGACGTTCGCGGAGCCGCCCGTGACGGCGCAAGTCGAGTGGGGAGCGGTCGCGCCGGCCGCCCGGGGGCTCGCGCTCTCGCTGGACGCGGCCCTCGACGACGTGTCCGTCACGTACGTCCGGATCGGCTCCCCCGTCCGTCCCGACGCCGGACCGACAGCGATCGACGCGACAGCCCTCGCCGCGGAGTATCGCCGCCTCGTCGACCACGAGGGGATCGCGACGCGAGAGATCGACGTTCGCAAGCGCTGAAGCGTCGCTACTCGTTCGTCGACCCGCCCGCGTCGCCGACCCCGTCGACGAGCTCGTCGGCGAGCCCGGTGTAGCCGGCGGGCGTCAGCGCCGCCAGTTCCGCGCGGACCTCGTCGTCGACGTCGAGGTCCGCGAACAGCTCCCGGAAGTCGTCGAGCGTCACCGACCGGCCGCGCGAGAGCGCCTTCACGCGCTCGTAGGCCTCGGTGTCGCCCTCGCGGCGCAGGATCGTCTGGACGGCCTCGCCGATCACCTCGGGGGTCGCGTCGAGCTCCTCGCGCATGACGGTCTCGTTCGGCACGACCGTCGCGAGCCCGTCCGCGGCCTTCGAGTAGCCGATCAGGCAGTGCGCCAGCGCGGCGCCGACGTTGCGTTTGACCGTCGAGTCGGAGAGGTCGCGCTGAAGCCGCGAGCTCGTCACGTAGTCGGCGAGGAACGTCAGGTCCGAGTTCGCCACCGAGAGGTTCCCCTCGCTGTTCTCGAAGTCGATCGGGTTCACCTTGTGAGGCATCGTCGACGACCCCGTCTCGCCCTCGACGGCCTCCTGCCCGAGGTATCGGTCGGAGACGTAGAGCCACGCGTCGAGGTCCAGATCGAGGAGGACGTTGTTGACGCCCCGCAGCGCGTCGAACAGCGCAGCGAGGTCGTCGCAGGGGTTCACCTGCGTCGCGAGCGCGGTGTGTTCGAGGTCGAGGCCGCGCACGAACGACGCGGAGAACGCCCGCCAGTCAACCTCGGGGTAGGCGGCGCGGTGGGCCGCGTAGGTGCCCGAGGCGCCCGCGAGCTTCCCGGAGAGGTCCTCGTTCGCGACGACGATCCGGCCGAGCGCGCGGCCGAGCCGCGCGGCGTACACCGCCATCTCCTTGCCGAACGTGGTCGGCGTCGCCGGCTGGCCGTGGGTGCGCGCCAGCATCGGCGCGTCGCGGTACTCGTGTGCCAGCTCGACTAAGGCGTCGCGAACCTCGCGGACCGCGGGGACGATCACCTCGCTCACCGCGGGCTTGAGCAGGAGGCGCTGCGCGAGGTTGTTCACGTCCTCGCTGGTGAGCCCGAAGTGGATCCACGGGTACAGCGACTCCGCGTCGTCGAGCGGCGCGTCGGGGCCTTCCGCGATGTCCGCCAGCCGGACGCGGAGGAAGTACTCGACCGCCTTCACGTCGTGGTTGGTCGCGTCGTACCCCGCGGCCCCCTCGGTCTCGAGGGCCTTGACCAGCCGCGCGTCCTCGGCGTCGAACGCCCCGTACACCTCGCGGAGCGCCGCCGCGGTCGCCTCGTCGAAGGCGATCGGCGTCGCGTCGAGCGCGCCCAGCCCGAGCAGGTACTCGACCTCGACGCGGGTCCGGGCGCGCATCAGCGCGGCCTCGCTCGCGTACGGGGACAGCGGCGCCGTCCGGTCTGCGTAGCGGCCGTCGAGCGGCGAGACGGCCGCGAGCGGGTCCGCCCGGGACAGCCCCGCGATGGCGTCGTCCGCCGTCGGTTCGGAGTCGTCGGTCATGTCCGCGACTGCCCGCGGCGCCAGCAAAAGCGTGTCGATAGGGTGACGCACAGACGTGGATCCGAACCGCCGTCGGGTCGCACGAGACGCCCGTTCCGATCCGCAGATGTGGATACAACAGCGGTGCGGACCGCAATCGATATACCCCATCGGTCGGACGTTCGCGTATGAAGATCGCGGGACTCGCGAGCAACCGGGGACGGAACCTCAGACACATCGCCGACGCCGCGCCCGGCGGCGCGGAGCTGTCGGTCGTCCTGACGAACCGCGAGCAGGCGCCGGTGCTGGAGGCCGCGACCGAGCGCCGGATCCCGACCGAGGTCGTCGAACGCGAGGAAGGCGAATCGCGCGAGTCGCACGAGCGTCGGGTCGTCGAGCGCCTCTCCGACTACGACGTCGACCTCGTCTGCCTGGACGGCTACATGCGCGTGCTCACCGACGAGTTCCTCGACGCCGTCCCGACGACGCTGAACGTCCACCCCTCGCTGCTACCGTCGTTCCCCGGCACCGACGCCCACGAGCAGGTGTTGGACGCGGGCGTTCGGACGACCGGCTGTACGGTCCACGTCGTCACCGAGGAAGTCGACGCCGGGCCGGTCGTCACCCAGGAACCGATCCCGGTGTACGAGGACGACGACGCCGACTCGCTGAAGGCGCGCGTCCTCCGCGAGGCCGAGTTCGCGGCGTACCCGCGGGCGGTCCGCTGGTTCGCCGAGGACCGCGTGACCGTTGAGCGGGACGACGAGGGGAGCCCGGAGCGCGTCACGGTTGCGGGCGACGTGGGCGGCGACTTCCCGGAGCGACGCTTCGTCTCCGAGGAGCGCACCGCCACGCTGCGGTACGGCGAGAACCCCCACCAGGACGCCGCGCTGTACGTCGACGACGGCTGCGAGGAGGCGAGCGTCGTCGACGCCGCCCAGCTGAACCCCGGCGCGAAGGGAATGGGGTACAACAACTACAACGACGCCGACGCCGCGCTGAACCTCGTCAAGGAGTTCGACGAGCCCGCGGCCGCGGTGATCAAACACACCAACCCCGCGGGCTGCGCGGTCGGGTCGGACCTCGCGGACGCGTACGATCGCGCGCTTCGCACGGACGCGAAGTCCGCGTTCGGCGGCATCGTCGCGCTGAACCGCGAGTGCGACGCCGACACCGCCACGGCGGTCGCCGACTCGTTCAAGGAGGTCGTCGTCGCGCCCGGCTACACCGACAGCGCGCTCGACGTGCTCCGGGAGAAGAAGAACCTCCGCGTCCTCGACGTGGGTCCGCTCGGCGCGGGCGACGACCGCTTCTCGGAGCGGTTCACGGAGAAGCCGGTCGTCGGCGGCCGCCTCGTCCAGGAG
>P_A23_Liq_2_FmtDRAFT_1000123_pt1 | contig 18161 bp, 16 predicted proteins | sample PonA232FremontCA_FD_10599 | JGI IMG/M metagenome (IMG submission 10599) | reverse complement strand
GCGTGCGCGGTCTCGGCGAGCGAACACGAGTCGTCGCTCGCCCTCGCCGGTGACGGAGACCGTCGACACCCGTGGGGTGTAACGCACTCGAATCGCCGCGTCGCCGGTCGCACCGTCTCTGTCGCCGCCGGCCACCGCCAGACTCGCTCCGTCTGCCCACTCGCGGACGGCGTCGACGACACCCACTGCGGCCCGCTGCGTCGGCGCGACGACGGCGAGTGACTCTACGTCCCGGAGCAACGCCGTCTCGCGGTCGTCGTACGGCCAGCGTGGAGCGACAGCCGTCGCTCCGCGGAGCGTGTCGAACACCAGTTGTTCGTCGGTGTCGTACAGTGTCCAGTCGCGGCTGCGGATCGCTCTGGCCACCGCCCGAGCACAGTACGCGAGAAACTCCTCCGAGGGGGCCCGGTCGACCGCCACGTCCGCGATCACCTGCTCCGGCTCGTGGCGACAGACGTTGAGGTAACACCGGAACGTGCCGGCCGCGGGGTCTGCGAACAACCGGAGGTTCCGCCTGTAGTCCGTCCGAGCCGACGACTCGTCGCTCCACGCCGGCGGCGACGGTGCGGCGTCGTTGTCGAAGTGACACGTGCCTGTGTCGGCGTTGAACACCCGAATCCGCGTCGGAACCGGGTGGCGCGCCCCGAGGCTGTCGCCCGCTACGTCGCCTGTCGTGTCGGCCGTCGGGGGCGACTCGTCCGTGGCGTCTGGGTCCGGTTCGTCCGTGGTGTCCGACTCCGGCTCGGTAGTAGCGTCGGTCGGGCCGCCGGCGTCACCGACATCCCGAGTCTCGTCGAACACGGCCGTCGCGTCGGCGTCGCTCGCACCGGTGTCGAGTGGGGCGACGGGGACGAGTGCGTCGGCGGGACCGTCTCGCCAGTTTCGGAGTGTGGCCGCCGCGGCGGCGGGCGACTCGGGTTCGGCGACCGCGTAGGCGTACTGTCCGTCGGCGTGGCCGACGCGGACAGTCAGGCGCTCGCCGTAGTCGAACACGCCGCCGGATCGTTCCAGTCGCTCGATCACCTGCTGGTCCGCCGGGAACGGGGGGCCGCCGTCGATCCGGGTCGCGTCCGCGTCGTAGATTCTCACCACGGCCCGTCACCCCCGAGTCGGCCCGGCCACCAGTCCCCCACCCTGTCGAGGAGGTGTCCCGCGCCGCGGAGCGGGTACTGGTCGTCGTCGGTGTCTGCCACCAGGACCGTCTCGCCCTCGCGGCGGCCCGCCACCTCGAAGTGGACGGGGACGAGGCCGTGACGGAGCGACGCGGGCAACTCGTCGCCGACACAGCTCCGTGCGACGGTCTCGCCGAACCCCGTCCAGTCGTCCGACGGGTCGGCGTTCTCCACGTCCGTGCAGTACCGTCGCACGAGATCCGCCTTCGTCGCGACCGCGAACAGGTCCTTCTGTCCCCCGTAGCTGTCGACCACCGTCCGGAACGTCGACTGGTACGCCTCCCGGTTGCGAGGGTTCACTACCTCGACACCGTCGACGTCGGCGTACGGTGGCTGACACCCCGCCCGCACCGCCGGGGCTGCGAAGTCGTCCATCGGGTACAACAGTCCGACGCCGTCGGAGTGTGCCACGACATCGCGGAGCAACTGCGGGACGATCTCGTCGTCCGAGAGCTCGGCCAGCGCCGGCACGTCGTCCGGGTTCCGCCCGTCGGGCGGCGTCCGGTCCGGGTCCGCCGCCGCCCGCGTGTTGTACACGTGTCTCGCCACGGCGAACGCCTCGTCGGCGTCGGCAGTCGCCGTGGCGCTCGGATCGATCGGTGTGAACTCGTCGAGGTGGTTGCCCGCGTAGTCGAGGGTCCTGACGGTCACCTTCCGGGGGAGCAGCCAGCCGTGTCTGAACGTCGTCCGCAGCGGGACCACGGCCGTCCGTGGCGTCGACGGGAACGTCCCTCGCTCGTCGAGTTCGGCGCGGAGTCGCTGGAGCGGAACGCCGAGTGCGTACTGGCCGCCGGCGTAGTCGTCGACGGACGCCGCGAGTCCGGCCATCGTCGCCGTCTTGCCGGCCCCGGTCGCACCCAACAACGCCACCTCTCGCTCGGCGGTCGCGTCGCCGAACGACCAGACGGCTCCGAGGAACACGACACCCGCGGCCGCGTCGAGAAGGACCCCCCAGCCGGCGACCGCACGGAGGGTGAACTGCTGGCTCACCACCCCCCCGTCGCGGTAGACGACGGGGCTGTCGTAGACGACCGCCGCGTCGACGACTGCGACGACCGTGACGACCGACAGGACGACGAACAACCGCGGGATTGCGTGGGGAAACTCCAGTCGGGTGTCGCTGCCCGTCGTGTCGAACACGTCGTGGCTGGGGCCACCACGGAGTGTGAGCCCGCCGCCGACGAGCCCCGTCGCGACCCCGAGCAACGCCACCGGGACGTGTGCGGCCCAGTCGACTCGGGCCACTCCGGCGTCCGTCAGCGACACCAGTCCGCCGGCACCGACCGCGAGCAACACCACCCCGGTGAACCGTCTGTACCGGTCGCACGCGACCAGCACGAACGACCCGGCCAGCGACGCCGCCGCGAACACGACTGTGCCGCCAGGTGAGAGCCCCACCAGGCTGCCGGCCACGAAGAAGGCGTGGTACGAGAGCCCGCGAGGCGGCTGGCTGTAGGCGTCGGCGACGACGCTCGCGACTTCGAGGCCGGAGGCTGTCGTCACCGCGACGAACCCCACCAACAACAGGATCTCACGACGGCGGCGTCTGCTGGTCTCGACACCGGGCAGTGACACACCCGCCGGGTTGCACACCCCGGTGAAAAGCCTGCTGGTGGTCGGCGGGCGTCACCGGACCAGCCGACGGTAGGAGACGACACCGGCGACGGCGACGAGGCCACTCGCGAGTGTGGACGCTGTCCAGAGTCCATCGAGGTACGTCGCCGACACGACCCCCGCGGTCCCCACGGCGGTGACCACTGCCGTCACCGACGACAGGCTCGCACGGGTCCGTCCGTCGAGACGGCGTCCGTCGGTCGCAGTGTCGTCTCCGGGTCGCGCCCGGACGACGGTCACGGCGACCGGATCGACGGCCGGTGTCGAGTCGGCGGTCTGTGTCGAGTCGACGATCTCCGTCGCAGTCGGGGGCGTGATCCTCGTCGCCGTTTCCTCCTCACGAGCGCGTTCGGCACAGATCCGCCACCGTCCGGGGGACAACGACAGCACCGCGTCGGCCTCTCCGTCGGCCTCCGCCTCGACTCGTTCGGTGTCGTCGGCTCGTTCGTCACTGTCGACCCGTTCTGCGTAGATCCGGTACTCCGAGCGCGACTCGCCGGAGACGGCGTCGACGACGCGACAGGTCACGCCGCCGTCGGAGTCGAACCGGCGACGCTCCGCGTCCGGAAACGACAGTGTCGGTTGCTCCCCGTGGAGGGTGTCCGTCACCGTGTTGGCGGCTGTCGCTCCTGTCCCGGTCACACTGTCGGTCGTCGTCTCCCGGTCGACTCCACACTCGACAGACGGGTCGTCCGGGCCGGGGTCGGGAGACGCGTCGTCTGTCTCGGCGGTCCCGGCGCTGTCGATGCCGCCGCCGCGAGACGAGTCGTCACCGGTCGGAGTGTCGCCGAGGAGTGCCCGCTCGGCGGCGACGACGGCGTAGAACGCCTCGCGTGCGTCTCGTTTCTCCGCCGGCGGGTGGGCGTCTGGGTTGTACGCCCGTTTCGCCTTCGCGGCCGCGATCCGGATCTCTCCCGGCGGCGTCTCTGGGTCGACACCCAGAATCTCGTGTGGCTCCCCCGCAGACGGGTCTGGTTCACCCATCGACTCGGGGTCGGTACGCCACGACATACAACTTTGGGGACGGTCGACCGGGGGCTCTCCTCGACTGTCGGCCGTCGGTCGCCGGTCAGTGACCGTCGTCGCCGACGGCGAGTGTCGTCTGCGTCCGGCGATCGGTCGGGTGTGTCACGGTCAGCGTCTGTGGTCCGCCGTCGACGATCGTGACCGTCGCGCGCCCTCGATCGTCGGTGGTGGTCGTCCGGCTGGCGACGGTCACGGTCGCGTCCGACACGCGCCGTCCCCACTCGTCGCGAACGACGAGACGGCACCGTGGGTTCGTCGCGGTCGGGGTGTCGACCACCTCGACTGCCAGCGCGGTCGCCTCCGCCCGGACGGTCAACTCCCGGGTCGCCGGCACCACCTCTGTCTGCGGCCGGGTCTCGCTCGCGCGGAGACTGTACGTCCCCGGGTGGTCGAGCGCGAGCCGTGTCTGTCCCCGGTCGTCGGTGACGCTCTCGGTGACGGTGGCACCGTCTCGGCGGACGGTCAACTGGACGCCACCGGCCGGGTCGCCGGTCGACTCGCGGACGGAGACGCCGAACTGCTCGCCGGCCGCGACCGTCTCGGGGGCCGACAGCGCCAGTTCCACCGAAGCGGGGGTGACCGTCACCGTCCGCGTGTCGGAGGTGGAGACGGACTCCGCGCGGTCGCGGGTGGCCGTCAACTGGAGGTGACCGGGCTCCGTCGGGCGGACTCTGACCCGGCCGTCCGTCGCCGGCCACGACCGGCCGTCGGCGGCCGTGACGGTCGCGTCCGAGACGAGTCGGCCGTCCGACTGGTGTCTGACTGCGACTCGGAGCGGTTCGCCGACTCGGACTGTCGTCCGGCCGAGTTCCAGCCCGATCCCCCCAGTCGGGGACGTGACTGTCACCGTCGTCGTCGCCACCCGGTCGCCGACGACTGCGGTGAGTGTCTGCTCGCCCGTCTCGACGAGCGTCAGTGTCGCGCGCCCGTTCCGGATCTCGGCGGTCGTCTCGCCGGCCCGAACGACACCGTCGTCGGCCGGCGTGTCGTCGATCGTCACGGAGACGGTGACCGACTCGTCTGGAGCGAGACGGTCTCGTGCGGCCGTCACGGACAACGTCCCGGCGGCGGGTGGCGTGATCCGCTCCGGCGGGAACTCCCCGTCGGCGAGCAGGGCGTCCTCGGCGGCGCGAACGACGTGGAACCGGGTTCTGGCGGCGTGTTTCTCCGCCGGCGGGTAGTTGTCCGGGTTGAACCGCGACTTCGCGCGGGCGGCTGCCAGCTTCACCGTCTGGCGAGACGCGTCCGACGGGACCCCGAGACACTCGTGTGCGGTGTCGGCGGTCGGGTCCGGCTCCGACATGGGCCGTCAGTTCGCCACGGCCGGGAGTTCCTCGCGGACGCGCTCGATCTGCTCGGCCGCGTCCTCGGCCTCGGCGCGGGTGATCTCGACGCCGTCCTCGATCCCGACCTCCTCGCCGACGGAGTCGTCCCACGCCCGCGGCCGGAGCACGCCGCTCTCGTCGAGTTCGAGCTCGACGACGATGTTCGGGACGCCGGCGGGCGCGTTCCGGATGTTGTCGAGGACGAACGACTCGATCATCTCGTTGTCGGTCGCGCGGTCGGCGTCACCCTGGTACACCTCGATCGTCGCGCGCCGCTGGCCGTCCTCGACGGTGCTGTAGCCGTCGCGGGTCGCCCGCACCGGGAGTGTCTCGTTGTTGTCGATGATCCGCGAGAAGGAGCCGTCGTGCACCCGAATCCCCAACGGGTCGGGCGCGACGTCCAAGATCCCGCCACCCTCGGTGCTCGCCTCGGGGTCCAGTCCGGTCCGCCCGGCCAACACCTCCGCCTGTTTGGCCGCGCCCATCGCGACTGCCTCGTCCGGGTTCACCTCCTTCGACGGCTCCTGGTCGAAGAACTCCGCGACTGCCGTCTGGACCTGCGGCATCTTCGAGGCCCCGCCGACCAGTAAGACGGTGTCCACGTCGTCGACAGCGGTGTCGAGTTCCTCGAACAGTTCCCGACAGACGGTGATCGTCTCCTCGACCAAATCCGCGGTCAACTCCTCGAACGTCTCCCGGTCGACGGTCAGTTCGAGATTCGTCTCCGGGCGGATGAACGGCACCCGAACCTCGGCCTCGCTGGCGGCCGAGAGCTTGTGTTTCGCCTGTTTCACCGCGCGGCGGACCCGCTCGCGCTCCTCCTGGTTCTCGCGGACGTCGACGTCCGTCTCGGCGGCGAACTCCTCGGCGACGTGGTCCAACAGCCGGTCGTCGAAGTCGTCACCACCCAGCTGTTGGCGGCCGTCGGTCCCCTGCACCTCGTAGAGGTCCGCCTCGTGGATCACGTCGACGACGCTCGCGTCGAAGGTGCCGCCGCCGAGGTCGTAGACGGCGACCGTCTCGATCGGCTCGTCGCGCTCCCGGAGACCGTAGGCGGCACACGCGGCCGACGGCTCCGGCAACAGTCGCAACACGTCGATCCCGGCGTACTCGGCGGCCCGCTCGGTCGCGCGCCGCGCCGGCTCCGAGAAGTCCGCGGGGACGGTCACGACCGCGCTCTCCGGCCGCGAACCCAGCGTCTGCTCGGCGGTGTCGATCAGGTGCCGGAGCAACAACGACGAGATGGTCTCGGGGGAGTGTTCCGTCCGGGTGTAGCTGTCGTCGGGCACGTCGTAGACCTCGTCGGTCCCCATCGCGCGTTTGACCGACGTGAACGTCAGCTGCGGGTCGGTCTCCAGGTAGTCGACCGCCTCGTTGCCGACGATCACCTCGTCGTCACCCTCGGTGAACGCGACTGCCGACCGCATCGTCCGGTCGCCGTTGAAGTCGACGATCTTCGGGAGGTCACCCACCCGCTCTGCGGCCACCGTGTTCGTCGTCCCGAGGTCGATCCCGATAGCGGACATCTTGCAGGCTCTACCGGCGTCACCAGAATAAGTCTCGTGGTCGATTGTCAGACGCCCGAGCGTGAGAACGGGTCGCCGGGGAAGGTGTCGACCCGCGTGGTCCCACAGCGCGTTACTGCACGATTTCGGTCGCGGCCGTCGCGTCACTCACGCCGGGGGTCTCGACCAGCGTGAACAGGAGTGACGAGAGCACACCCAGTGTCTCGTCGCGCTCGCTCGGGGTGAGGATGTACTCCTCGGTCGGCACGCCGGTGTCGAGTGTGCGGTCGTCTGGCACCTCGCCGGTGGTGACCGTCGCGTCGCGAACGTCCTCCATCGCCTCCGCGACGGCCGTGATCAGTTCCAGCGCGGTCTCGGTGTCGACGGCGTCGTGGTTGTCGAGTGCCTGTTGTGCGTCGACGCACAACTCGACTAGCGCCTCGACTCGCGCGTCCGGGAGTGTGGTGTTCCGCAGTGCGCCGATGGTCGCGCCGTAGTCGCTCTGCAGTTGCTCCGTGGTGATCGGTGTCTGTACTGACCGCTCGGTCGCGCCGTCACGCTTTTGTGACGGAGAATCGTTCGAACACATGTCGTGACTTCGTTACCGCGAGCACGACACGCGAGGTGAGGGAGGGTCCAACTCCCTCGCCGCCTCTCGGCGACGACCCGCGCGTCGTACTTTGTGCGTGTGGTCGTTGACTATTGTATCTTTTCGTTGGGAACAGTGTGACGTGGCGTCGAGGAAAGTTGGGGGTGGTGGTCGGCGGGTCACGTCGGCGTTTGCGGCTCTGTGGGCCCACAGTACTGAAGTGCGTCGTGGAACCGTGTGTAGGCATGGGGACGAAGTCGGTCCGGATCGACGAGGACCTCTACCGGCGGATCGAGGCACACAAGCGCGACGACGAGACGTTCTCGGAGGCGATCGACCGGCTGATCGACGGGTGGTCACTGCTCGATCTCGCAGACACACTCGACTCGGAGACGGCAGACGCACACCGCGACGCAATCGAGGAGTCGGAGCAGGCCGGAGCTGCGGCTGTCGAGGAGCTTCTCGAACGGCAGGGAATCGACACGGAGTAAGCTAACCCACCCCTAAAGCGGTGGGCTTTCAGCGTGGACTCCCGTTCTGGCCGAGCTATCGGCAGGCGAGTAGTCGCCGTTCACATTCAGCGTCCCACTGTTTAAGCGCACGCCTACGGGTGCGCCTCCATCAGCCCCGGTTTGGTGCTGACGGAGATACCGCAAACCGATGTTTTTTGCAGCGTTGTAGTCCGCGTCGTTCTGATACTCACACTTCAGACACTCAAAGTGCGTTCCGTCTCGGTTGTCTGGGTGAGTAAACCCACACTCTGAACACCTCCGAGACGTATCCTTCGGATTCACCTGTTCGACCGTCAGCCCGTGTGCTTCGGCTTTGTACTCGACATATTCGTACAGGCGGTTGAACGCCCACTTGTGGCCCCACGACGCCCCGGTACGTTCACGAATGTCGGTCAGGTCCTCGAAGGCAATCACCGTACAGCCGTTCTCACGAGCCTCTGCGACCAGTTCGTTGCTGATACGGTGGAGCGTCTGTGTGAACCGACCCTTTTGTTTGCGTCCGACTGACTGGATGGTCTCGTGTGCCCATCGCGTTCCGCACTCTTGGAGGTCGCCACGCCGTTTCTCGTATTCACGACGCCAGTGGTTGAACTCATTGCCAGTCCAGAACCGGCCTGTACTGGTGACGGCAAGCTGGTTCACGCCGAGGTCAACCCCGAGAACCGTTCCGTTCTCGGTGGTTGCCTGTGCCGGCGTGTCAATCTCCACGTCTGCTGTGCAACAGATGTGAAGCTGCCACTCACCGTGTTGCCGGTGAAGTTCTGCACTAGTAATATCATAGTCGTCGTTGAACAGGTACTGTTGATGCGGGGTACCGTCGGGGTTCTCAGGTAGTGCGTAGTCGGCTTCAATCCGACCATCCACTGTAGCGAGGCTCACGTACTCGTCGTAGAACGTAGCTGACCGTTTCTCGTAGACGAGATGTGGGTTGGTGAACTGTGGCTTCGAGGCTTTTTTACCCTGCTTCCAGCGTTCGACAACACCTTTGCACGCTTCGGCAGCCTTGTTGCGAGCCGACTGGACATGGTTCGAGTGGAGGTCAGTTGCCTCCCGAACGTCGTCGTAGGTGTTGTCGTGGAGTGTGGTCTTGCTTGTGGTGACGTACTCGCCGTCGAAAGCGTGGTCGATGACGTACTGCGCTGCCCAGAGGAACTGGTCAACGGTGTCCTCAAGAAGTGCAGCGTCGTGACTGTCCACGTTGAGCGTGACAGGGACAGTCCGGCGCACTTCCATACCTCATATGTACGGTTGCTCACTCATAAGTCTTAAGAATCAGCCGGTCGTCGTACAGCGGATAGTTTCCTGAGTGTGTCGGCTTCCTCCCACCCCTAAACGGGTGGGTTTCCGCCTTGCTCCGCTATGATTCTCGACACGAACTTCCTCATCGCGCTCCGAGAGGGCCAGGAGTCGGCCGAGGCAGTGGCGGCAACAGTCGAGTCACAGGGTCTCCCGCTTCGTGTTCCGACCGTCGTCGTTCAGGAACTCTACGTCGGGGTCGGCGTCGGATCGCAGTCGAACCAGAACGCACGGGCGTACGAGGCGCTCGTGTCGAACAAGCCCGTCGTCCCACTGGACGAGAACATCAGTAGACGAGCCGGCGTGATCGAAGGCCAACACATTGCGAGTGACAGAAAACCCACGTTGGGGTTCGCCGACTCGGTCGTCGCCGCAACTGGACTAGTGCACAACGAATCTGTCGTCACTGACGATACGAGCGATCTCGGAACTGTCGACGGTCTCGATGTCGTGAGTACAGGCTAGAAGCGAACACAGAGACACGAGGATCGAACGCTGTCGGGTGGCTGTTGGCCATTGTATCTTGTTGAAAACAGTGTTGCGGGTCGTTGAGGAAAGTCGCAGGGAGTCAGACGCGGCTCCGGTTGCTCAGTGTGTACCCCAGCAGGACTGTGAGCACCGTTCCGAGGTAGGTTTCGACGGTCACGAGCAGGTCGGTGAGCAGGTCGGTGCTCTGTGGTGGGTTGGGCGGCGACGTGACGAACGTGACGACGCTGTAGTGTAGACTCCCAGTCGGAATTTGGTATCCGAAGAGTTGGTGGTAAGTGTCCCATCCGTCATGCACGACACCAATGTGATTGAACCAGAGTGTTGTCAGAGCGATGACGAAAATGCTTGAAAAGAACACTCGTCGTGGCTGAACACCGTATCCGGTGAGCAGGCCAGAGAGTAGACCACCGACGAACGTGATTGGGTTGCGAGGGAAAGCAGCTCTTGTTCGCGCTTTTTTCTCTAAAACATACAAGTTCCTGGCAAGTTGGTTATATCCTTCATTTGAAGCTTTGACTCGAAGGCTGTGGTAAGCACGGGCATGACCAGCCATATCACGAGACCATGTTGGAAGACGAGATCCAAATTCTGTTAGATTGCTAAATGTTATTTCTTTTATTTTAGATTCAAAAAGATTTATGCCAGTTAAGTCAGCACCTTCAAACTTTGCGCCGACAAGATTGGCACGGCTGACTTCTGCCCTGACAAGATTAGCGGCTCTGAAGTCCGTATTAACTAGATCAGCACGGTAGAGAGTTGAACCTCTAATACTAGCATTTATGAAACTTGAGTTGCTGAGGTCTGCATTCGAAAAGTCAGAATTAATAAAATCGGCGTTTTGAAAATATAAGTTGGTAAGTTTAGAATTAGAAAAGTCTGTATAAGAAAAGTCTGCATTTTTTGCGAATACATCATCTACATTAGCCTTATTCAGATTTGAGCGTGTGAGATCAGATCCTTCTAAATCAGCACTAGTAATATTAATACCAGAAAAATCTACGTTAGAAAGGTCAGCACTCTTGAGATATGCACCAGTGAGATTATTTGGAATTTCCTTAACGGGAGAGGCATCGCTCAATGGCTCTTTTCCATCCTCTTTTCGATGCCAGTAGCAACGTTCCTCCCCGGACACATCCCGATCACAACTATCCTGAGCACACGTCTTCGATTCCCTCACGTTTGCGTCCGACATCTGTCTATCCCACTACAATTCTCGTCGCCAGTGATATTGATTCTGTTCACTAGCCCCCACACCAAGTCTACAGAATCCCGCACTACCCGACCGCGACGCGCCTCTGTCACCACTCCCGGAGTCGGTGACCGTCGCGCGTCCGAGTCGGGGACACTCCGAGGAGTCACGGCCGCGGACGAACGGCTCAACAACCAGCATCTCCCGTGCCGAGACTCTCCCGCCAACGAGTGCCCAGCCCTACAGGTAGAACTCCGGAGCCACCGCGAGGTGAACGAGCACGGCGACGGGGATACTCACGGCCACGACTCGGAGCGCTCCGACCAGCCGTTGCCGGGACGCTGGCAGCGACTCGGCGACCGCGATAGTGACGAACGCGGGAACCGTGACGAGGAGTTGCGGCCCCGGCCACTCGTTGGGGTCGGCGATCACGAACGCGAGGTACACCCACGCGAGCACCTGCAGCAGTGCGAGGCCTGCGAAGAGCAGACCCTTCCTCCGGCCGTCTGGCTCGCGAAACAGCGTCCGCGACACGATCGCTGTACGTCTCTCCACACTGTACGTTCGAACGGCGTGGCGTACATATCTACCGGTCGACAGCCTCGCTGAGTGTGCCGGGATTCCCGATGGGGAGACCCCCCCTTGTCGTCCAATCCCCAATGGGGCGGGGGGAGCCAGCGTGAACGACTGAAGCCGAGTCGACTGGCCCAACTGCGGTCTTCTACCAGTTCGACACGTCGGCGTTGTCGATGTCCTTGCAGTCGCCGTCGTAGATCGGGCAGCCGACAGTACCAAACCCGCCTCGTGCTGGCGGAGGCAACGATGTGTTCAGTCGAGGCAGAGACAGCACCCGACAGACACACCCCTCTATCGATGTGTTCGAACGAGACCCGTAGGGGGGGTCGACTCGGTCGTGAGTGATCCACACCGCCCGAGAGTCGCCGAGATAGCCGAATAGGCTGTATATACCTCTCTGAATATCGTTTTTTAGTACACCCGACGTGTGACACTCCTCTCTCTTCTCTTACATCCATAACACGACACACACACCTCTATCGATGTGTTCGATGTGTTTTCGACTCAGAGCCGCCATCGTCAGTTGCGCTTCAGGCCTGATCACCACTTCTCTCGTCTAATTCACGGGTTTCGCTTCCTCTCACGGTTGTTTTGAACCGCATCTCGGCTCGTCAGGTGTTCGTTGCTCAGTCTCTCCGGCACTCTGGTGCGACACGAACACATCGATAGAGGGGTGTCTGTGTCCACCGAAGCACTCCCAACCAGCAGGGCTCAGAGACACCCGTCGGTCTGAACCGTGCGGCGCTAGAGCTCTCCGAAGGGGAGGTCGCGGCGACGCTCACCCCCGCCCGCACGGAGGTTCGTGAACTCGCGTCGCTGCTGGACGATCTGAGCGACTGAGGACGGATCGTTCGGCTCGATTGCGGTTTTTGTTACCAGTTCGACACGTCTGCGTTGTCGATGTACTTGCAGTCGCCATCGTAGATCGGGCGGCCAGCGTACTCTTCGAGTTTCTGCTCCAGTTCTTCGATTGCCTCTTCTCCCTGCTGGAGTTCCCTGAGTGCTCGTGCGATGGTTTGGTCTGGCCAGTCCTCAACTACTGGTTCCAGTTCTCGCTGAAATCTGGACCTGAAATAGACCATCACATCTTCGTTAATATTGCTAACATTTATTAGTTCTCTCTCAGTCATTTTGACAAATGCGACGGGAGGCCCATCGTCACTGTGTCTGAGAGTGAAGCTATTATCTTCATATCTTACACTAGATATTTCGACATCTTCTGTCATAGATTCTATATAGTCACGTGCGCTCTTATTGCTTAATTCTTCTTTTGGTTTTTGACAAAGTATTAACAGTTCACTGAATATCCAAAACGGGAATTGACTTGTCCACTCGATTTCATACGACTCGTCCACTGAGCCGAAATCCAAGTGTAGTGAATCGGCGAACTGCGAACGGAGGTTATCAAACTCTCTTTGGTACCGTTCTACATCTTCTGTGACTTGCTTGACATCGCCAGCGTGGTTGTCGATAAAGTCGTTCAGATATGGATCGTCTCGGAGTCCTACAGGAATAGCGTTGAATTCCTTGTCTTCTGAAGGCACAATGAGTCCTGCAGTATTGGGTGCAGAAGTAAATCCAGTCGATGTTACGCGAGGAAGTCCACGGTCGTCATCAACGTGTGAGGTGAGTAGTGGACTGTCTGGTACCTGTGTTGGCTCGGCGTTCCCGTGCCACGCGACGACGCGCTCTCGAAGAGCCTCAGTGTGCTGTTTTCGCACTTCGAGATTCATCTCAGTCTCTTTCAGGTCTTTCTGTGACTGGAGGATTGACGATTGTCTGTAGTAGAGGGTGACGAGAGCAGCACTCAACAGGGCCGAGGTGACGACATTCAGCGCAGTGAGCCACTGTTTAGGATAGTCACGTACAGTTATCAGTACCGCCAGTGCGCCGATCGCTACAGTAAAGCTCCCCAAAGCGAGGTAGACGACTGCCTTCTTGATTTTCTGTTTCCAACTCAATTTAGTACCACGTACTAATCTCGTGTCACTTAATTCCTGTGTCTAGCCCACAAGAAGCATACTATTCGCATGGACCAACGTTACAGACATTCTGAACAGTCCGCGACGGTGTGACATTGTTGACCCGCCTACGGAGGGTCGGACGTACCATTCAATCGCGCCAAATCCCCATCCTCGTACGCCGTTCGCCACATCGTGTGCACCGCACGCGTCACGAGCGAGACCTCGGTCACCTCGATACACGACGGGTCGGCCGCCCCGGCAGCGTCCGGCGGGGGGTGAAAGTGCGCCAGCGGAGAGTGCGTGTTCGGGTGGCGGTCGAACCGCCAGTTGACACCCGTACCGTCGACGTAGTGGAAGGTGTACATCCCGCGGTCGCTCCACTCGATGTCGAGTCGAGCACTCTCGGCGTCACCGACGCCGTCGGAGAGGGTGACCTGCAGTTCCGTCGGCGCGACGGGGTCGTCGTACGCCGTCGAGTCGACCAACGGCTCGAGTTCGAGCCAGAGGTTACGAATACGCCGGAGTGCCGGCAGGTCGATCCGGCCGAACTCGCCGGCTCGGTCGCCACTCATACCGCGAGTCGGTGGCTGGCCTCGTCGTACGCGAGTGCAGCCTGCGCGACGGCGAGGTGCTGGCGTGTCGTCCGCCACGCGGAGAGATCCTCCCACCCCTCCGTCTGGTCGGCGTCGAGTTGCTGGCCGAGTTCCTCCGGAGACGCGACCTCGTAACGGTCCTCGTACTCCCGAATCTCCGCGTTCAGTTCCTCGACACTGTCGAGCAGCTCGGGTCGCGAGGTCTCCTCACGCAGTTCGCGGATGCGGGAGGTCAGAACTTGGTCGTTGTTCCGCTCGTACAACGTCGTCCGGCCATCCTGTTCCGTCTCGGCGAAGCCGGTGTTCACCAGCGCCTTGCAGTGTCGACGTGCCGTCGGCTCGCTCACGAGCGCGCGGTCGGCGATCTCGGCCGCCGACTGTCCGTCGTGCGTCTGTTCGACGACTTCGTACACCCGCTCGAACGGTGTGGTGTCGTCTCGCCACTCCGCTCTGACACGCTCGTTGACATCCTCACCCGCTTCGACCATGCGCGGACTACGCGACAGAGACACAAATAGCTTTCCAGAGAAATCATCCTTTGTTCTGAGGAGCGATCGACTCATCTCGCCCTCGACAACGGGGCGGGACGCGAGCAGTTCGTCGACGACACGAGACCAGCTACCACCCCAGCCGCAGCCCCGACATGACGGCGACGATGCCGAGCATCGCGACCGCCTCGAACAGCCCGACCGCGACGATCCGGCGCTCTACGCGGTCGAGTGCCGTCTGCTCCGGGTCCGACTGGGTCCGGAGGTAGTACTCCCGGAGGTGGAGTCGGTTGGGGACCACCAGCCCGAACAGGAACAGCCCCCAACCGGACGCGAGCGCGAGCGTCGGCCACGTCCCACTGTAGCCGTACGCCAGCCCGCCACCGCCGCCGAGCAACACCGTCCCCGAGACCACCGTCGCCGAACTCGCACCGAACAACAGGAAGATCACCTTCGGGGTGAGCCGCCGGGTCACCTTCGCGGCCGCCCGGTCGTCCAACCCGCCCAGCACCGGCCCGACCACCGCCGGGAACACGAGCGCGAACCCGAACCACAGCGCCCCCGCCGCGACGTGTGTGTAGAACAACGCCGCCGTCGACTGGACCGCCGTCGCGACACCGACCGCACCCAACGGCACGAGCAGGCTCCCGGCCGCGAACGCCGGATTCGCCTGCCGCGCGAGGTGTCGCACCCGTTCCGAGAGCCCACCGTCTCGTGGGACGCTCCGTTCGTCNACTGTTGCCATGCGAAGCAGTGACGACCCGTCCGACCTAAAACTTGTTCTGTGTTGAAACGAACGAGCGCCGAGAAGAACCCGAGTGAGCGAGAGGAGTCGACGGCCGCCGAGAGCCACACGAGAGCGTGAGAGAGGCGGGCGGTGGGATCGGGGTGATCAGGTGTCGGTGTCGCGGAGCTCGAACCGTGCGCCGCCAGCGTCGGACTCGGTCACGTCGACCGTCCAGCCGTGATCCCTCGCGACGCTGCGGACGATACTCAGCCCGAACCCAGTGCCGGACTGTCGCGAGGAGTAGCCCGGCTCGAAGATCCGTTCGTGTTCGTCCGGCGCGAGACCGGAGCCGTCGTCGGCGACGTAGAACCCGTCCGGTAGTTCGCCGACGGTGACGGTCACCGACGCCCCGCCGTGTTCGACGGCGTTGCGGAACAGGTTCTCGAACAGTCGGCGGAGGTGGCCCGGATCGGCGGTGATCGTCCGGTCCGCAGTCACTCGGAGTGTCGCCTCGCTCGTGTCGACCAGTGTCCAACACTGTCGGGCGACACCCTCGACCGCGACCGACTCCGGTGTCAGTTCGGCGGTTCCGGTCCGGGCGAGTGCGAGCACCTCGTCGATCAGTTCGTCGATCCGTTCGTGCGCCTCCGCGACGGTCTGGAGGTGTGATCGGGCGTCGTCCGGCCGGGTCTTCGCGAGCTCCACGTGTCCCATCGCGACCTCCAACGGGTTCCGGAGGTCGTGGGAGACGAGGGAGGTGAACTCCTCCAGTCGGTCGTTGCGAGCCTCCAACCGCCGTCGCGACGACAGACGGTCCAGAGCCACGGCGGCGTGGTTGGCCAACAACTCCGCCAGTTGTCGGTCCTGGTCGTCGAACGCTCGCGGTTGCGCCGCGCCGACCTGGAGCACCCCGTGGTCGCCGATGGGGACGCTCAGCAACGACCGGTAGGTCCCGTCGCCGTCTGTCTGTGCCAGGTCGTGCGTCTGCTGGTCGGCGACCACCAGCGACTCGTCGTTGCGGAACGTCCACCCCGCGACACCCGCCTCGGTCGACTTCAGTTCGTAGTCGTCCGCCGAGACCGCCGTCCCCGTTGCCTCCGGGACGAACACCCCGTCTTCCTCGACGGCGACCAGACACGCCGAGAGGTCCAACGCCGTCTCGCCGGCACGCACGGTCTCGCGACACACCTCCGTCACCGACGAGGCGTCGGCGATGTCACCCACAGCCTCGTGGAGCGCCGTCAGCCGACGCTCCCGGCGCTTCCGGTCGGTGATCTCTCTCGCCAGTCCGATCAGTCGTCGCCCGTCCGCCTCGTCGTGGACGACGCCGTCGGCGGCGATCCACCGTTCGTCGCCAGCGCCCAGCACAGTCCGGTACTCGACGTGGAGTTCCTCGCGGTCCCCCGACAGGAGACGGTCGACCACTCGGGTGAGTCGCTCCCGGTCGTCCGGGGAGACCGCCTCGTCGAGGTACTCCGACAGCGTCCACTCGTACCCGTGACTCGCCGGTGCGACCGGCTCCGACCCTCCGTGAGGCCACTCGATCCGCTCCGTCTCCAAGTCGAGACACCAGACGAGCGAGTTCGTCGTCTCCAGTGCGAACTCCGTCCATGTCTCCATCCGCGTGCGGTCGCGTCGACGTTGTTCCCGTTCGGTCACGTCTCTGGCGACCAACACCGCACGGTCGGCACCGTCCACCGTCACCGGGATGACGACACTCTCGAAGAGGCGGTCGCCTGCCGGCGTGTCGAGCGTGTACGTGATCGTCTCGGAGGTGCCCGTGTCGACGACCCGCCGGATCGCCTCGAGGATCGTCTCGGCCGGTGTCGGTGGGAGGACATCCGCGACCGTCTCTCCGAGCAGTTCCGAGCGCCGGTTGAGCGGTGTGTTCTGGTAGCCGAGTACCGCGTCGAGGTACCGGCCGTCCCGGTCGTGCAGGAACGCGTAGTCCGGATAGACGCCCTCGATCGCCCGGAACAACGGCTGTTCGGTCGTCGACGGGTCACTCTCGGGGCCGTCCGGTGAGTCGCGCGCGAGTTCCTCGGTCGTCCCACCGTCGGTCTCACCGACTGCCTCGTGTGTCGGGGTGTCCGTGCTAGGGGTCACGTCGACTGCACGGAGCGCCGCACCGACCCCGACCGCGAACTGCGAGAGCCGTCTCTCGTCTCGCCGGTCGAACGCGTCCGGCCCCGAGTCGGCCGCGACGAGGAGCCCTTCGCCGCCGGTCGAGACGCAACACCACGACTCGTGTCGCGACAGCGACGGCGGGGGGGNCCCAGTGATCGGAGCCCCGGTGTCGACGGCACGGTCGACAGCGAGGATACCGGCCAACGACGACGGCAGCGTCGTTCCGGTCGCGGTCAGTAGCTCGGTTCCACTGTCGGGTCCGTTGTAGAACCCGACGGTCGACGGCTCGAACACAGTCTCGACGAGGCTAACGGCGCGCCGTGCGACTGCGGCTCGTGACGGCTGTTCGAACAACTGCTCGACGTGTGATTGGAGTTGGTCGTGGTTCACGGAGTTCGCCCCGCTCGGGAACGCCTGAATTTTTCTTCGTGCTACTCTTGTTCTCTAATAACACAGTCCAGCTACAAAACCACTTCGCCCGGGCGAAGATTGATACTACCACTGCCGGGGGCTGTGTGAGTTGTCTCGGTGGGGAGATGTGGCCTCGTCTCGGTGGGAGTGTGCGCCTGGCACGTCACGCGGGATTCCAAAGATCTAATACAGCGGTATCCACGATTACAATTCATGGACCTTCTGTCGACTCGGGCGGTCCCGGAGCACGCACGCGAGACGAAGCGCCGAGCGAGAACGTTCGCAGACGAGCACGTGTTGCCGAACGCAGCGGAGTTGGACGCCACCTCGGAGTACCCGACGGAGATCATCGACGCCGCCAAGGAGGCCAACCTCGCCGGGCAGTACGTCCCCGAGGAGTACGGCGGCGAGGGGTGGACGTTGGCCGACCGGCTGGCGGCCGTCGAGGAGTTCTTCCGCGGCGACGCCGGCATCGGGCTGGCACTCCAGTTGGTCGACTTCGGCGCGAAGGTGGTGACGATGTACGGGACGGAAGAACAGAAGGCAGAGTGGCTCCCG
>P_A23_Liq_2_FmtDRAFT_1000120_pt1 | contig 18313 bp, 19 predicted proteins | sample PonA232FremontCA_FD_10599 | JGI IMG/M metagenome (IMG submission 10599) | reverse complement strand
CTGACCCTGAGGCAGTTCACCAGACGATGTGTGTCGGTATATCCGCGTCCGTACGTGGAGTTGTAGTTGAGAGTGCTAGAATACGAACTCAGGGGTTAGGAGTCGATCGTCAGGTGTCAGGTTCATATTACGATATAAGATAACAAGTGTTCTTATTGCTGCTTATACCAGCACCAGCAATTATATCTCAGCATGGAATATGATCGGATTCACGCACAGCCACCCTCGCATGATACTGACCGGTGGTCTGTCGGCACGATTGTCGCAATTGAAACACAAGATGGACACTGTATCGTTACTGTGAAACCAGTGCAAGGAACAGAGGAAAATCAGAAATTGACAGTGACTATGGCGGTCCGTGATTTGTTCTTAGGTCGGCTTGATGTTGACATTGATATTAACACGATAAATAAATCTGAGTTAGATCCCGCAATTGGAGAGCGTGTGTGGTATCGAGTGCGCGGAGAATAGCGGGTTTCATACCTGATGGTCGCAAATAGATAGATGATGCAGGCACCGTTGTGGATAGAGCGTCATGCGCCCGCACTCACTGAATTACCGCAGGCAAGTGCCCGAGACCGACTAACCCAAATAACGGATGAGCCAATGAATCTCATTATTCAGGGACCACCAGGTGTCGGGAAGACAGCAGCTGTTCGAGCATTCACACATGAGGTGCATACAGACCCAGACGCCGATCTGATTGAGATCAATGTTGCAGATTTCTTTAATCGAAATAAAAAGCAAATTCGAGAGGATCCGCGGTTTGAACGGTTTCTTCAGGGACAAACTGCCTTCTCAAAGCAATATCGTCGTGGGAATAAAGGGAATAAGTACAAGCGTGACTGGTCAAAGCGAGACATGATATCACATGTAATGCAAGAACTCGCATCGTACCAACCAGCCTCCGGTACATATAAGACCGTCCTGCTGGATAACGCTGAGACGATTCGTGAAGATTTCCAGCAAGCACTTCGTCGCGTTATGGAGCGGTATCATAAAAATACCCAGTTTATTATTGCCACTCGCCAACCGACAACGCTTATTCCACCAATCCGCTCACGATGCTTTCCAGTTCCTATTCGGGCACCGACAGCTGATGAGATTGAATCAGTTGTAACTGATATTGCCGCTGCTGAGGGGGTTGAAACTGATGAAATGGCAGTGACACTCATTGCCTCAAAAGCCGATGGTGACCTTCGATATGCAATCTTAGCAGCACAGCACGCTGCAATCGAAGGTGACGGAGCAATCACAACAGATGCTGCTCAAGAGGCGATTGCGGACGTTGGTTATGAGGACACGTTCCAAGAAATTCTTGATACTGCTGCCGCTCAAGACATCAGTGACGCTCGCGATCAAATAACCACCCTGCTTGACGATGAGGGATTCAACGGACAGGAACTTCTCAGAGAGCTGCTTTCTGTTGCGAACACCTACCCTGAGACATACGGAACTGCAAATGTCATCCGGCTTCATCGATTAGCCGGCGCTGTTGATCGTGACCTTGCTGAGGGTGGTGAAGACAGACTACATCTGACTCATCTTTTGACTGCATGGGCAAGTGGACAGTCAACGCTTGATGAAACAGCAGAGATATCCGAGGCTCAGACGTCAGGAAATCGAGTATAATTTGATTACCATGTTAATTTTCTCAGTACTCTCGAATCGATTTGCCCCTGGTGTTCGTCGGTATGCCATTCCAGTATTCATATTTGCGGGTGTGATTGGTGTCATTATCCCACCTGTCGGTGCAGTCGCATTACTGATTGGTGGTGCCATTTTATGGTTTTTCCGTGATCCATCTCGACAACCCTCTGGTCCGGGTATTGTGGCTCCCGCCGAGGGTCGTATAACTGTTATTCGAGAGGAAGGCGAGCAGATTCGAATTGGTATTTTCTTGAATGTGACCGATGTCCACGTTGCACGCGCACCAATCGATGGAGAGGTTACACAGTGCACGCATCGGGAGGGGGCTCACCGTCCAGCATTCATGAAAGACTCAACAAGAAATGAGCGCGTTGATATTGCAGTCACGACCTCAGATGGACCCGCTGAAATATCACTTATTGCTGGTGCTGTTGCACGACGGATCCATCCATATATTGATAATGGAATGTCAATCGATCGCGCACAGCGGATTGGACACATCGATTTNGGATCACGTGTTGACGTGGTACTCCCNCCAGGATATACTGCTGATGATCTTCTTATTACAGATGGTCAGAAAGTGCGTGCAGGTGAATCAATTGTTGCACGAAAAACAATCAATAATTGATATCTCCGATATCATATTCAGAGTTATCGTCTGTGTTGGCACGTCTGAGTACGTGAACATGTCGAGTAAGTGATCGATGAACACGACGTTCAAATCGTGCTGTAACCGTCCATCCTACCACGGTCGCGATGTCATCGTATGACCGATCACCAATAATTACACATCGTGGAGCAACTCGAATTGCTTCTGTGAGCGCACCAGCGACAAGATCACTGAGTCTATCGGCTGCAATCTTTGATTGACGGCCGTAAGGTGCATCGAAGATAACAGCATCGATGGTTTCATTCAAGATTGGGAGTTCAGTTGCATCTGATTTGAATATATGCCACGGTTGTGTCGAAAGACACCGCTCAAGATTCTCCGCCGCACCGACTGCCATCTTTGATTGTACATCAGACCCAATGACAGTAGCTCCGATTAGACCAGCCTCAATGAGCATCCCACCTGTTCCAACCATCGGATCAAGCACCGTTGCGTCAGGAAGTGTTGGACCAGCAGCGAGATTGACGCATGCACGAGCATCTCTCGGCGCCATGCTTCCTGGTTGGAAAAACGGACGGTTTGTTGGAGAACGGGAATCAAAGTTAGTCATGGGGCTGTCAACTGCCCAGCCAAGCAGACAGATGTCATCAGCAAAGCAGGCTCGAAGTTCGTATGTTGGATCCTCAAGATCAATATCGTACCCATGATTAACAAGCACATTACCAAGTGCACGTTCAATTGAGGTGGTGCTGATATGAGCCGTTGACCGGACGTTTCTTGCACAAACAGCGACTGTCGGAAGGGACTGATCACGTGTAGAGGTCATCTCAGGTCCAGTCACGTGTTCTTTATCTCTGTCATTGCCACATTTATCATCAGAAAATGCCGCTTGTAGCAGAGTAACAGCGCTTTCTTGAGTTGCATCAGTCTGTCCAATGAGGGTGGAGATATGATGAGTATATCCAAGCTTCTGAACGCGATTATGTCTAATTTCATCTGCTATTGCAAGTCCAGGACCTACGCGGGTAACCGCTGAAGCGGCTGCATGCTCAGCCTCAGCGATGCCAAGAGTCTCATCACTCGCTTCTCCAACGAGTTCGAGATAGTACATACTTCCTTGTGTGTATCAGACGTGATTATCGTTCGGTCCGCGATAGGTGTCTCAATCGGTCGTGACATTATGTAACTAGAATTAGTTACTTTTAGCCGCTACAGAAATTTTTAGTAGTTTCAAAGATTTACTCCGGTGGAGGATATTCAAATGTATACAAATAACGCGCCAGTCACGAATCAGACAGAAACTGGGACGAGCAGCGATACTGAGGAGGAGGAGACAGCCGACACCGAGGAAGATAATAACGATGAACGCAGTAACGAGGGTGATGTGTCGACAAAGCCCACAATGACGAGACGAACAGGTGACACAGAAGTGGCTATCACTCAAGTAGAAGATGAGTTTAATTCGACGAGTGCAAAAGTAGTAGACGAACAGATTGGTTGTCCGGAGTGTGGTGGTGATACCGTCGCAAGTGCCGATAGTCCTGAGACGATTTGTTCGGCGTGTGGACTTGTTATCACTGAAGATGAGATTGATCGGGGGCCCGAATGGCGGGGGTTCAACGCCAAGGAGCGTAATCAAAAATCACGTGTTGGGGCGCCAACAACAGCGCTGATGCATGATAAAGGGCTCTCAACAAATATTGGCTGGCAGAATAAAGACGCATATGGACAGTCGGTCTCTGCAGAGAAACGACGCAAGCTTAAGCGACTACGGACATGGAATGAGCGGATTCGAACGCAAGATTCGAAGGATCGGAATCTGAAGCACGCTCTTGGTGAGATCGATCGGATGTCCTCAGCATTAGACATTCATGAAACAACACGTGAAACAGCAAGTATGATTTACCGTCGCGCGCTTGATGCGGATTTGCTGCCCGGTCGGTCAATAGAGGGGGTCGCAACAGCAGTTCTATATGCCGCCTCGCGCATTGATGGGGTTGCACGGAGTATTGATGAACTCGCTTCAGTTAGTCGAGTTCCAGCACTTGAAATAAAGCGGACATATCGATATATTATACGGGAACTCGATTTGCAGATTCCACCGACTAATCCAATTGAATATATTGGTCGATTTGCATCCGCGATTGAGTGCAATGACGAAACCGAACGTCGCGCTCGGGCGCTTACCCAACAAGCAACAGAGAAAGGCGTGCATAGTGGAAAACATCCTGTCGGAATTGCCGCAAGTGCCCTATATGCAGCGGGACAACTTTGCAATGACAGACTGACACAGTCTGAGATATCCAACGCAGCTGATGTGAGTGAGGTGACAATACGGAATCGATACAGAGAGATACTTGAAGCCGCAGAGGAGGTGACAAGTCCGTGAGTACCGCTTCAGAAATAATCCAATGTTATGATTGTGGCGAATCATATCAATATCTTGGTCGTCAACATCATCCAGGGGAATGCCCGACATGTAATTCACATTGCGTCAGCCCAGCTGGAGAGGTTAGCATCTTAACAACTGTTGATGTGTCAGCTGGTGAGGAGATATCTATGGTAGCTGTATTAGCGATTGACGAATGCCGCCGTCGATACTTATATCATTTTAGTAATACCGGAGGGGAAGCTCGACTCCTTGCATTACGGGTTGGTGATCAAACTGTCCGGTCATCGAATGAATCAACTATTCCAGCCCTCCCGGCAGCTATTTCTTCGGTGGTTAAAGAATATTTGCCGATTACCTCGATACCGCATGACTCAAAGGATTAATTATGACGCATGTGGTAGAGTCTGAACCTCTCACCAATCTTTTTAATCCTTAAATACGATTTTTAAATCAGCGATGACTGATCCGAAGGATACAATCAATATTGAAAACGTTGTTGCCTCGACGGGAATCGGGCAAGAACTTGATCTTCAGAGTGTGGCAATGGATCTTGAGGGGGCAGATTATGACCCAGAACAGTTTCCAGGATTAGTCTATCGAACACAAAAGCCGAAGTCTGCTGCTCTTATTTTTCGATCTGGGAAGATTGTCTGCACCGGGGCAAAGTCAACTACTGACGTCCGTGAAAGTCTCCATATTGTGTTTGACAAACTTCGTGACCTCCGGATTCCTGTCTCCGACAATCCAGACATCACCGTACAAAACATTGTGACATCTGCAGATCTTGGAGAAGATTTGAATCTTAATGCAATCGCTATTGGACTTGGATTAGAGAATATTGAATATGAGCCAGAACAGTTTCCCGGGCTTGTATACCGACTTGATAACCCAGCTGTTGTGGCATTATTATTCGGATCGGGAAAACTCGTGATTACGGGNGGAAAAGAGCCTGATGATGCACGTGAGGCTGTTGATGTTATTCTCTCCCGATTGGACGAACTCGGTTTAGCTGGTTAATACAAGTGTCTATTCGATTGAATTCTAATCAACTTATGACAGTGTATTTATGATATCTGTTATTATCCTCATGATGCTTTTCATTTAGCTTGTTAGTATTGATATTGTCTGTGGGATTCAATGCTTCAAAAGATCGAATTATCTATCATCGTGATTTTCATCTTAGCGAGTATCAATGAATATCATCTTAGCTGTTTGGTCTCTGTTGGAGCAGGCAATATCGATATCGATTACTCAATTGTGTTCTCAATTGATCACGATAACATCGAAAGTGGTAGGACTGCCTATTCAATTAGATGGATTCGGGGCGTTTGTGATCTCGACTCTGCAGGTAACCGCCAGTCCAATTCGAATCGCCGGCACAGTCGCATCGTTTGCATTGTTTCTTAGCATCACCGGACATATTGCCGCACGGAACGTTCTTGGGGACGTCCCAATACGAAATGCGTTCGTTATTGGGGCTGTTCCAGCACTTATTGCTGTTATTGTGACAACGTTCGATATTAATTCATTTATCGGACTTATATCAGCTATCATACTTGATTGGGCAATTATTCGGACACTCTATGAACGATCAATTACGATGAGTGCATATATTACACTCATTCATTTTGTGGTCAGTGTTATTCTTGCGGCAGTTCTTTTCGGTATTCTCGCCCTTATTGGAAGCCTTCCAGGGTAAAACGTCTTAAGATAAACCCCACAAATGGAGTATTCGCGGGCGCTAAGCCCCTCTCTTGATGGAGCGATCAAGAGAGCAGGTAAGATTAAGATATAGCATCGTCAGCATCATTGGATCGTGTACTATTGGTATCACACTGTATCAGAAAGCGGCTCTCTAGGCTCAAGATTATTCAACCAATCGCTCAATCTCGGTGACAAGGATGCCAGATGCTCCGACAGTCTTGAGTTTACTCACAATTTCGAAGACATCGCGTTCATCTACCACAACGTGAACTGCAACAGTATCTTCGCCAGCGACATCCATTACTGTTGGACCCCCAAGCCCAGGGATAACCTCACGCACTGCATCAAGTCGATCCTGTGGAGCGTTCATCATTAGATATCGCTTTCCTTCAGCAGCAAGCACTGAATTAAATGCCGTAACTAATTGTTCGACTTTTGAGTCGTCAACGCGCTCTGGATGTGCATAAAGTCGGACTGAAGACTCAAGTACCTCATCAATAACTGTGAGTCCATTCATACGAAGCGTCGTTCCTGTTGAGGTTATATCAACAATAGCGTCTGCCATCTCAACGTGCGGGGTTAACTCAGTCGCTCCTGTCACTTCAACAATCTCAGCGTCAACTGCATTATCTTTCAAATACTGACGCGTCACTCGTGGGAATTCTGTTGCGACACTCCCACCTGCGACATCTGCAGGGCTACTCAATGCTCCGTCTTCAGGAGCAGCTAATACAAGTTGACACCGACCGAATTCAAGATCAACAAGTTCGATAAGGTCACACCCGGACTCAATGACCTGATCACGGCCAGTGATACCGACGGCGGCAGCCCCATCGCGCACATACTGTGGAATGTCCGCAGCACGGGCGAAGAGCAACCGGACGTCAGGATCAACAGTATCGGCATACAGCTTTCTTTCTGCTGCCCCCTCAACATGGAGTCCAGCTCGTTCAAGTAAGGTGACACTGGGATCGTGTAAACGGCCCTTATTCGGGACGGCAATGCGCATAATCAGAGCCTCACTAGCCTGAAACCTAGCACTTTCGTTCTTGCTGTGTAACTCGGATGCAGAACAGGACCAAACGCCTGAGTGGATTTATCTGAAATGAACTTTCTCTACTCAGTTATCTCTGTTATCAACCGGCTTCGAACCTTTCTTTTCAGCCAAATCGAATCCATCTATAAGATATCGTGATATAATATATCGATAGTTCGATTATCTCGATGTCCGTGGACTGATAATCGGGGTAGTATAAGAATAATATATGACGACTGAGACACTTATTATAACTGGAGGACATGTACTCCAATTAGGACAGGATCCTGGGATTATCGAAGCCAATATACGTGTTAATTGTATAACTGGTAAGATTACNAATATCGATGAAGATCCCGTTTCAGCACAGCAAAGAGACGCTAACGATGAGATAATCCGGACACTTGATGCAGCAGGATGTGTTGTGATGCCTGGGTTAGTCAATGCGCACACACATGCTGCGATGACGTTACTTCGAGGATACGCTGATGACAAGCCGCTTCAAGCGTGGTTACGCGAGGATATTTGGCCTGCAGAGGCTGAAATGACGCCTACAGGCGTTCGTGCTGGGACAGAACTTGCAATCGTCGAGATGATTAGATCAGGAACCACAGCCTTTGCAGATATGTATTTTCACGTACCTGAGGTTGTTGCAGCCATTAAGAACGCTGGTGTGCGTGCTCGAGTCGGTCATGGCGTTGTAACTGCAGGAAAAGACGATGAGGCTGCTCGTAATGATCTCAACAAGGGTCTTGAGGTTGCACAAACATATGATGGGGCTGCTGATGATCGAATTCAAACAGCATTCATGCCACACTCATTGACTACTGTGGGAGAGGAATATCTTCAGGAGGCTGTTAGCGAAGCACGGCAGGATAATATTCCAATTCATTATCATGCGAATGAAACACGGTCTGAGGTCGATCCAATTGTAGATAATCATAATAAACGACCATTGACATATGCTTCAGGACTTGACATGCTCTCTTCATCAGATTTCCTTGCTCATGGCGTTCATCTCGAAACGGATGAAATCGATCAACTTGCAGAAGCAGGCGCGTCTCTCGTTCACTGTCCAGCCTCAAATATGAAACTCGCATCTGGAATCGCACCCATTCCTGCACTACTTGACGCTGGGGTGACTGTTGCACTCGGAACAGACGGGGCTGCGTCAAATAACGATCTTGATATGTTTGATGAACTTCGCGATGCTGCGATGCTCGGGAAAATTGGGGCTGATGATGCTGCTGCAGTTCCAGCCGCACAAGCAATTCACATGGCAACAGCAGGTGGTGCAGATGCACTTGGACTCCCTGGCGGGCAGATAAAAGAAGGGGCTGTTGCTGATCTTATTGTCGTTGATTTGGACTCCCCACATCTTACACCAACGCATAATATCATCAGTCATCTTGCATACGCGGCTCGCGGAAGTGATGTCAAACATACCGTCTGTGATGGGACTGTATTGATGCAGAATCGAGAAATACAGACGATTGATGTTGATGCAGTCGTCGAGACTGCAGAAACACAAGCTCAGTCACTTATCCAACGAATGTCGTGATTCTTTTTACATCAAGAGTATATTATTATAGATCAAATATATCGCCTTGTGTGATACTTGAAGTGTTACCACAAGGTATTATTATCCAAAATAGACTTACAGAGTTGTTCTCAGAAACTGTGGAACGGTTCAATCACGAGGTCGTGTCGATGATAATCACTACCGAATACGTTCAGTTGTCTGTAGAAGTCGACCCGATGTGGAATGGTACAGTTTGCAGTTTCTGAAGATGAATGCGTGGTTCATCAATATATCAAGCAGCTAGAATAGTAAGCGAGCATGTGCGGTTGAGTCACAAAGTAGGTGACCCATCGAACTCTCGCTGTTTTCTTTATTTTCTCCAGCATTAAATGCAAAATTAATCCTCGGTCGGTAGCGTTTTGACTATTCTCATCTATAATTAAAACATGAGCGCATATTCCCCTCTCAGTGCACAACTTGACGCTGACACTGATGTCGACGTTGAAAGCACACGAACGGAGGGACGTCGGAAGATGGAGTGGACGCTGCAACATATGCCAATTCTGCAGGAATTGCGGGCACGGTTTGCCGAAACAAAGCCACTTGCTGGGGAGACAATCGGCATGGCGATGCATGTCGAAGCAAAGACAGCGAATCTTGTTGAGTTGCTCGCGCTAGGCGGGGCTGAGGTCGCGATTACCGGTTGTAATCCATTATCAACGCATGATGATGTGAGCGCTGCACTGGATTCGAATGAAAACGTCACTTCATACGCGAAACGTGGTGTTGATGAAGAAGCGTATTATGACGCAATTGAGGCTGTCGTTGCACATGAGCCGACAATCACCATCGATGATGGGATGGATATGGTTTATGCAATTCATGAAGATCATCCCGATCTCCTTGATACAATTATCGGGGGTGCAGAGGAAACAACGACCGGAGTGCATCGATTGCGAGCGATGGATGAAGATGATGAACTTCAATATCCTGTATTTGCAGTCAATGATACCCCGATGAAGCGATTGTTTGATAATGTCCATGGGACCGGTGAGTCAGCACTCGCCACAATTGCAATGACGACGAATCTCTCGTATGCTGGCAAGAATGTCGTCGTTGCTGGTTACGGCTACTGTGGAAAAGGCGTCGCACAAAAGGCTGCTGGGCAGAACGCGAATGTGATTGTGACCGAGGTCGAGCCTCGGCGGGCACTGGAAGCACACATGGAAGGATATGAAGTGATGCCAATGAATGAAGCAGCCACTCGTGGTGATGTCTTTGTCACAACGACTGGAAATCGTGATGTTATCACACAGGAAGATTTCGAAGTGATGAGTGACGGTGCTATTCTTGCAAATGCAGGTCACTTTGACGTTGAAATTAATCTCGAGGAGCTCTCAGAGCTTGCTATTGACACGTATGAGGCTCGTGACGGTGTGCAAGCATATGAACTAGCTGACGGACGCCGTCTCAACGTGCTTGCAGAAGGACGGTTAGTCAACCTCGCAGCACCAATTGCACTTGGTCATCCAGCTGAGGTAATGGATCAGTCATTCGGCATTCAAGCAGTTTGTGTTCGTGAACTTATCGAAAATAAGTCATCATATGATGCTGGTGTTCACAATGTCCCAGATGAACTTGACCGTGAGGTCGCGGAGATTAAACTCAAAGCCGAGGGAGTCGACATCGATTCACTGACTCAAACGCAATCAGAATATCTTGATAGTTGGAGTCACGGAACATAACTCTGAGCAAGTAGTTCACAAATACCCACCTGTCTCGGTCTCGTATTATCTTATCATTCCTACTTTGATTCCGATATATGAAGTCAGGTATTGCAACGGAGTGCAGCAAAGGATTTTATTTATATCCAAGAGCAGACAGTCTGGCTTCGACTGCATTGTTTGTTGCAGCAGTATCATTGTGATTATTATCTTCTGTCGTCCCATCAGTATCTGTCGTCGCCTGCCGTAGTTTGACAACGTGTTCAGCAGCAATTGTTGCAAATCGATCGATGACTCGTCGTTGTCGCGCTGTTGGGTCAACACTCAAATCAGTCTGTTGTGTAGGGTCCGCAGGACGATAATATAGTTCTATCTGCTCAGAATCAACGTGTTTGATGTATGTCCATGTTTGATCGCGAACGCTCACAAGTAATTCACCATCTTCGATTCGTCTTGGAATAGGTTGTGTAGTGACTGTTTCCCCGCGAACCGCAACGGAAACAACAGGGTCAGGAGTTGAATGTCTATCACCGGTAATAGCTGGCAAAAGCGATGAACCAGTCCACGATGATGATGGACCAACATCAAATAACGATGCAATCGTTGGAGGGATATCATCAAGTCCGACCTGCTCTCTCACTCGACGGGGTTGTTGCGTTGAGAAAGAATCGGGAAGCTCAATGAGTAGTGGAACTTGGATTAGTTCATCATATAGCTTTGGATAGTGTGCGAGATGTCCATGTTCTTGAAACTCTTCACCGTGGTCACCAGCAATAATAAATGCAGTCTTATTGGCATGATTTGTCGTGTCAATAGTTTCACGAACTCGACCGATACTCGCATCAATCTGTCGAACAGCCGCTTGATAGAGCGTCCGAAGATCTCTAAGGGTCCGATTACCAACTTCGCGACCCAGCCCAGTTCGAGTATGTGCAAATAGCATACGATGAGTGCCAACAAGCCCATTAGATACCTCTCGGATATATCGCGGAGCAGGAACATATGGGGTATGAGTATCCATATAATGTATCCATACAAAGAATGGTGACTCGGTTTCAGTGATGAATGACTGCGCAGCACGCTCAACATCAAACAATCGAGAGGCATCAAAAAAGGGGCGATCATGTGAGCCACTAGTGAAACCAGATCGAAGTCTTCTGAAAGGGGCTCCAGCAAGTTGGAGCCATGCTTCAATTGTTGGATGCGTTGCAAGATATCGACTATAAATACTTGATCCAACAGATGCAACGAATGAGTCGAACGTATCGAAGCCGGCATCATATCCCCAATGTTCAGTAAGGAACCCATTCGCAGCGTTGAATCCACCAGTAGCAATGTCGGCATCAGCGAGTGTTTGTGCAAGTGTTGGAACCGCCCCAACGCCGATCTCTCCTGTATCAGCAAAAACTGGACGCGAAGCAAGAAGCGATGGGAATGAGAATGGTGTCCAATTGCCTGTTGCAAATGCGTGCTCAAACGTGGTCCCCCTAGCAGCAATCTCATCCAGTACTGGAGTTTGTTGATCGTCATTATACGGACCGATTGCGTCAGCTCGCAATGAGTCAGCAGTGATGAGAACGACGTTTGAGACGGATGTGTCCGTATTCATAGCTACCTCACTGCGTGAACGGACGAAGTCTTCCGGGACGATAGCATATATGAATTTTATTGAGACCGCAAAAATAGAACCATCGGTCGAAATCTACCGACGGTGATCTATCTTCATGTCGATGTTCTTATACAATATCTATTAGTTTGGACTTATGCTAAAATATACCTGATATAGGCTAATATGATGATGATTGATCGCTATATTAATATTCTCTCTTGGTATATAAGAGAAAGCCGAATAGCATACCGTTAGGAGAATATATATGACGAATAAGCTGAAGAAGAGTCAGTTCATCTCAAACGATCAGTACTATATGGGATCGCCCGGATTCGAACCGGGGTCACGGGCACCCAAGGCCCGGAGTATACCAAGCTAACCCACGATCCCTCTATTATAAGATAAATCGACTGCGACTAAAGAATTTCGTTTAGCGATCATCTCGTCGATAGAAGTTCGAACACTGATCTAGGTAGTGACCATTATCGATTAAACCAGAATCTGCACAACAAGAAATAGCACAATAACACCCAGAACGTCGCAAATATTCGTTACGGCGGGCAAAACGACATCGTCCGGGTCGAGTTCCAGTTGATACGCGAGGTACGTTGTAATGACCGTAACGCACGTTGCAAGAACGGCAAGGCAAACACCAGCAAGAAGTGCAATAATAACAACCCGCCAGAGTTCAAGACGTGTCATCCCGGTAAGCGCCGTGAGACTCCATGCACCGATACCAACAATTGGGAAGATAGACACTGAAAGTGCAATTGTCGCTAGTGCATTTCCGGTGAGTGTGTCGTCTCGAATATCAAATGAAAGTGTTCCAAGGTGAAATGCAGTTGAAAGCCGAGCAGCTAGAATACTCCCAAGGTTTCCGGCGGTTCCAATCATTACTGGAACGAGTGCAAGAAGTGTTGGGTACCGGAGCAATTGTGCTTCAAATCTATTGAGCACAAGTCCACTTCCAACTTCAACTAATGTCAGTAATACCAAGATTGGGAACATAGCCCGAGTAATTGCTCGAACTGTCCATGCAGTCGGCACTTAGCTGACACCTCCAACAGCCGAAACAAGACGAACAGCGGCAAGTAAAAATAACATACCGAATACATCACCAGTCGTCGTAACAAGCGGTCCGACCAACGCATCAGGATTGTATCCACGACGATATCCGATAATAACGGCTGTAATGACGGTGATAATAAGCACCCCACCAGAAAGGAGCCCAGCGAGAAGTGCAATTGCGATTAATATTAAAACTGAGGCAACAGATGTTTCAAGTATCGTAAGTATCAAAAAGACAGCAATTGCAGCGAACACCGATGCTGCAAGACCATTCATTAGAGCCGCCGTCGCCGCCGCGGTAAGACGGGTATCAACACCGCGGAGTCGAGGTTCGATTAATCCTTGATGAAGCCCCGTTGAAATTCGAGCACCAAGTGATCCATAGACATTCCCTCGCGTGGCTAATAATGCTGGGACGAGAACCAGTAGTCCGGGAACCGCGCGGAGTTCTGAGCGCATACCGCCAAGAACAACACCCGCAAGAAGACCACCAATGAGACTTGCGAGAAGGGCTGGGATAGCTTCGCGATATGCCTCGCGCGCAGCGTCACGAACAGTCACGTCTGTGGCGATGATATCAAGCATAAAAAGATGTGCGTCACCGTTATGACAGGACTGTTACTCAAATACGGTGAAGACCGGCCGGTAAGAGCAACCAAATCGTAATCTACAGGCGGAACAGACCGAGTGCCTCGGGGCTTGACCCCGAGGCGGTTCACCCAAACGGTCCGAGACCGCCGCCACCACCAAGACCACCCATACCGCCGCCACCTTGCTGTTGCATCTTTTTCATCATTCGCTGCATATCGCCTTCTCCCATACCTTGGAACTGTTTGATTGTTCGTTCCATCATTTTATGTTGTTGAAGTAGTTCACGAACAGTTTCCTCATCGGTGCCGGAACCACGAGCGATGCGGCGAACACGAGACGCACCAACACTCCGTGGATCCTCAAGTTCTGCTTCAGTCATCGAATCCATGATCACATCAAAGTCTCGCATTCGGTTCTGTGTCACATCCATTGCGTCATCAGGGAGTTGATCTTTGAGCCCACCACCAAGACCAGGAATCATATCCATTACTTGATCAAGGGGACCCATACGGTCCATCGCTTCCATCTGTTTACGCATGTCTTTGAGGGTAAACGATCCCTCCATGATATCTTCAGGGTCCCAGTCATCGTCGGCTTCCTGTGTCTCAGCCATTGCACGCTCAACGCGCTCGGAGAGTTGCTTGAGATCGCCCATCCCCAGAAGCCGTGAAATGAACCCATTCGGTTCGAATCGCTCGACATCTTGGACAGTCTCACCGGTCCCCAAGAATGCAATTGATGAATCAGTCTCATTGACTGCGGTAAGGGCACCCCCTCCTTTCGCAGTTCCGTCGAGTTTTGTGACAACAACACCGTCAATACCGATTGCATTGTTGAACTCACGAGCCTGTTGTTTGGCTCCTTGTCCAATCGCCGCATCAAGCACGAGTAATGACCGGTCTGGAGCAACCGTTGAATCAATTGCCTCAATTTCATCGATCAGGTCTGCCTCAAGTGCATGACGACCGGCTGTGTCAACGATGTGAATATCTGCATCAGCGGTGGCTTCAATGCCTTCGCGGGCAATTTTAACCGGGTCATCGCAGTCTGGATCGCCATAAAATGATACTTCAGCACGTTCACACATCTGCTCTGCTTGGTCGTATGCACCAGGACGAAATGTATCCGTTTGAATCACAGCCGGGCGGAGACCTTTCGTTGAGAACCACCACGCCATTTTTGCCGCTGATGTGGTCTTTCCAGATCCCTGCAGTCCCGCAAGAAGAATTGTCTGTGATTTAAGTGGGAGGTCTGTTGAGTCACCAACAAGATCAACAAGTTCCTCATAGACGATTCGTAAAACATGATCACGGGCGGAGGTTCCTGCCGGCGGTTCCTCACCGGTTGCACGGTCTTCAATTGATGAGGAGAGTTCCATCACGAGGCTTACCTCGACATCTGCGGATAGCAGCGACCGCTGAATTTCTTTCACAATTTCCTCGACGTCATCCTCGTCGAGGCGGGACTTCCCCTGAAGTTTGTCAAGACTGCCACGGAGGGAACTCCCAAGATTATCAAGCACCATTTGACTTCAATATGTCACGAAACGTGTAAAGCTTTGTCTGTCGGTGAAGCACTAGGATTGAATCCCTGAAACTGCATATGAGACGCTCAGGTGCACGTCTCGTAGCTGGTCTGAGACCTCGAGAAATACCATACGCATATCTCGGATATATATCTGAGAGGTCATGCTAGCGTATCAGACATTCCCAGCAGAGAGACTCTATGTGAACCTGTGACATTCTATCCGCAGTAAACGGCGGAGTTCCCATATGTGGAGGCTTGCTGGGTTGGGAGATTTACGATTTCACACTCCGGGAGGGAATGCGGGTCATGCCATACGACACCCCACTGTCGAAAGACGGGGATTCGGGGTTATTGTGCGCTTCCTGCACCCCGTTCGCCTGATGGAAAGTGTATTTTCAATGATGAAAAGAAGAATCCCGACACTGTCTCAGCGAAAGAAAGGAGAGACCACCTCGGTCAGACTCGATGTAACGTGAACCGGTTAAACTGCGTGCAGACGGTGTATCCCCGCCTGAAACACGAGGTATGAGCGATCTCATCCACTTAATAATATTCCAACTACATCTGATCAGGGTATCATCACTAATCACGAACACCGCATTCTCTCAGTTAATCAGCGATACAAGCAGTAGGTGCAAATAGAAGAATAAAGAGTAATAGATCCGTTAATGAATGGATATTGACAGTTATAGATAATATCAGCGTGATTCCGTCTCACCAAGCAACTGATTGACCATTGATTTTGGATCGAATCGTTCAATGTCGTCATATTCCTGCCCAACGCCCAGAAACAATATTGGTTTTCCAGTGACATACGCAATTGAGATTGCTGCACCGCCATTTGAGTCGGCATCTGCCTTCGTTAAAACCGTCCCATCAATCTCAGCAGCCTCATTGAATTGTTTTGCTCGTTCGACAGCATCCTGTCCGGCAACAGCTTCATCAACGAAAAGCGTCATATCGGGATTGACTACTCGATCAATCTTCTCTAATTGTGCCATCAAATCATTCGATGTGTGAAGTCGACCAGCAGTGTCACCTAATACAACATCAATATCATTTGCCTCAGCGTACTCAACGGCATCATAAAGAACCGCTGCAGGGTCGCCTCCCTGTTCATGAGCAATAAGTTTCGTGTCAAGTGTCTTTGCATGCTCACGGATTTGTTCATTTGCCCCAGCCCGGTATGTATCACCGTTAGCCATCACAACTGAAAGTCCGCGAGACTCAAGATATTGGACAAGTTTTGCAATACTCGTCGTTTTCCCAACTCCATTGACACCTGTAAAGACAATTGTCACCGGTGAGTCAGCACTCTCGACACGTGAGTCAAAGTCATACTGTCCAACGCTGATTACCTCATACAATGCGTCTGAGAGCGCTTCTTCAACGAGCGCAGCAGTTGTATTAACCTGCGCACGCGTCTCACCAAGCATTTTGCTTCGAATAGTACCAAGGATTTCCTCTGCAACCTGCATCTCCACATCGCTTTCAAGAAGTGCCATCTCAAGTTGCCATAACGGCTCTTCGAGATCCTCTTCCTCGATAACAATTTTTCCAGTAGCAAACGCCGCTGCGCGCTTAAGTCGACCTGGTTTATTATCTGATTGTGCTGTCTCATCGAGCACTGCTGCAGCTTCCTGTGATGCAAGCGAGGACGAGTCAGTATCTATATTTGGGTCTCCATCCGTATTTGCCGATATATCAGACTCAGCGGTTGTGACATCACTGTTACTCGTATGAGTGTTATCATCTGGAGTCTGCTCGCTGGTATCGTTGGCTGCCTCAGAAGGCATATGCGACACTGATTCACCGGATTGCTTGACGTTTGGTTCAGCGTCATCACCAGATGATGCTTCATCAGTAGCTGATTTCTCAGTCGTCGTTTCCTCGACATCGTCTCGAAACTGATCAAGTTTATTTTTCAGTCCATCAAACATTAGTGAGGTATCTGACTACGCAACCAGCGTCTTATTCGTTGTCCTCTGGTTGCTGGTCTTGCATTTGCTGCATTTGTTGTTGCTGCATTTGCTGTTGCATCTGTTGCGCCTGCTGCTCGAGTTGACTACTTTCAGTCTCAAGTTCGTCAATGTCGTCACGAAGTGACTCAATCCGATTATCAAGCGCATCCTGTTTTGTTGAGAGGGATTCCACAGCATTATCGGCGGACTGCTCAGCAGCAAAGTCAGCGCCAAGTCCAACAATTATCTCATCAGCGTCTTGAATTTCTGCGCGAACGTAAGCGTCACCACCGAGTGGGACTTGAACAGTCGCTCCGCTCTCTAGTGTCTGAATTGCATCCATAGCCTCGTCAATTGATGTTTGTTCAGATTGAAGATCATCGACTTCTTCACGAAGTTCATCAATCTCTTCATCAATCGCTTGAAGTTCTTCAGAAAGCTGTTGTAACTGCTGTTGCTGACCACCGCCCATCATTAGCTAGCCACCTCAGATTCGGTTATATCTGCATTGTCTGATAGCGAGCGCACCGAGTCAATCTTGATTTGTGTCCGCCTAAGACTATGCTGACTCCCAATATTCGCATACACCCGCTCGCGAGCGACGTTCTTGTTCGGGGCCTCGACATCTGTTGTGAACTCATTGAATCCGTCTCGGCTCCGGAACTGACCGCTCACCGCGAATTGAACCATACACTCGATACCCGAGCAAGCGGGAAGTATCTTCCTACTTTCGGGTTTGCCTTGAGACAACACTTGAATACAGTCCCATCGCAAATACAGCATTATCTGATGTTGGCTTCCGTGTCAGCTACCCAGCGCTGCAGTACTTCATGAAACATTTTGAACCATCGGTCCTATGCAGCAGTATCAGCAGCTACTCTATGCCAAGATTTTGAATTGAATTCCTCAATAAGTTTTC
>P_A23_Liq_2_FmtDRAFT_1000115_pt1 | contig 18496 bp, 10 predicted proteins | sample PonA232FremontCA_FD_10599 | JGI IMG/M metagenome (IMG submission 10599) | reverse complement strand
CCCGCCGACGTGTCGACGGGCTCCAACCGGAGTCGGCCGTCGACCGGATCGAGTCCGGATTTCGCGACCGACTGGCGGACGCCGTCCGCAGGGAGTTCGGCGACGTCGTCGTCGAGTCGTCGTTCGGGACACCCTACGAGGTGGTCAACCTCCCGACCGACTACCGGGAGTTCGACCTCGCCGGCGTCGACGGGGCCGTCCACGTCCGGGAACTCGACCGCGCGCTCGTCGAGTCGATCGAGTCGGACGAGCCGATCGCGACGATCTCGGCCGCGGTCGACGACGCCCGTCGAGGGGTCGACCGGATCGACCGACACGTCACCGACCGGGAGGAACCTGTCGTCGCTGCCGTCGAGACGAGCGAGGCGAACCTCGACACCGTCGAGTCCGAACTCGACCGCGACCGGCTCCCGTTCGCCGACCGACTCCGGGAGATCACCGTCGCGGGTCGGACGGACGCGACCCGTGGGACGCGAGAGCTCCGGCGGGAACTCCGGCGCGTCCGGGATTTGCTCCACGACTGCGAGTTCGACACCGCCAGACGCGAGGCGGAGACAGTCGGCGAGGCGGCCGATCGGCTCGTCGTGTTCGTGGAGTTCGCCGGCTCCGTCTGGTCGGCCGTCGACACCCGTGCCAGTGGTGCCAACGTTCCCGCGGAGCTGACCGACGATCTCGTCACACTGCTCGCGCAGGCCGTCGAACGGGCCGACGAGGCGGTCGCGGTCGGACACGACGACGGCCGACTCGTGTTCGAGTACGCCGACGTGACCCCCGAGCCGACGACCGACGACGGAGAAGACGAGGAGTCGGCGGCGGCCGACCCGACGGCGGGCGAGGAGACGGAGACAGTCGCACAGCCCGACGCCGTCGTCGACGAGGTGTTGTACGTGCTCCGGGAGCTGTCGACTGCGGCCGAGCGCGGCGACACGTTCCTCCAGTACAGCCTCGAGGAGCTCCCCAGTTCGATGGCGAACCCGGACGTGTTGGTGAACCTCCGCCGGTTCGCGGAACGGCAGACCGATCTGTTCGACCGTGTCGACCTCCAGAGTCCGGAGCCGCCCGGCTTCCTCGAGTTGACCGCCGACGGCGACACCGACGTCGAAGAGGCGGTGACGACGACCCGTGAGCGGTTCCGAGAACGCCACATCTGAGTTGTCGTCGGGCATCGCGTCCGTGTCGTCGGGCATCGCATCCGGATCGCCGTCGCCGACCACGAGACGCCGGTCGTCACTCGGCGTGAGTGCTGCCGTCCCGTTCCGCGGTCGTGGGGGAACACTAACGTGGGAGAGGCGACACGTCGAAGACGACCAGATGCCAGACCAGTGTAAGATCTGTCTGACGAGCGAGTCCGAGTGGGAGGCCGACGACCTGGAGGGCCACATCCAGGCAGCCCACGGCGACAACGAGGCCGCCGTCGGGGCGATGTACGGCGACGAGTTCGACCACCTGTTCGCCGAGGACGACGACGAGACGGGCGGCGGAGAGCCGGAGCGGCGACGCCCCGATCCGACACCGACCGCGACCGGCGGCAACGACTCCGTCGGGAAGAAGTGGTTCGTCGTCGGGGTCGGCGGCGCAGGCAACAACATTCTCGACGCGTTGTTGATGCGACGAGACACGTTGGTCGCCGAAGACGAACGCCGAGCGCGGATCTGGGAGGGCGGGTTCGCCGGCTACGGCCTGTTGAACACGAACACTGCCGAACTGGAGCAGACGTACTACGCACAGGAGGAGCGCGGGTACGACAGAGCCCAACTGGAGACGAACACGATCATCGGGCTCGGCGCGCACGACAACTCCGGGATGGGGTACCGGTGGCAGAACGGGGCGGCCGTCGCGGAGGCCGACTTCGAGGGCGACGGCAACCCGTTCCGGGACCGGTGGGACATGCGTCAGACGGACATTCGCGACGCGCAGGCGTTGTTGTTGGTCCACAGCGTCACCAAGGGTACCGGCTGTGGTGCGACGCCGGTTCTCGCGAACCGTATCCGCGAACAGGTGTTCTCCGACGAGCGAGTGATCGACAAGGCGATCCTGAACGCAGTCGTCATCCCCTCGGTGGGCGGCCAACAGTCGACGGTCGGCGGCCGTGGGAAGACGAACGGCGTGGTCGGGCTCGCGCGGACGGCGCAGGCGGCCGACGCGATCATCCCGTTCAACAACGACGCGCTCCGGGAGGCGAGCAAGGACATCACCCCCCGGGTCGACGGGCTCGAACGGTACAACCCACCGCAGTTCGTCGACCTGAACAAGCCGTTGGTGGCGTTTCTGGAGGCGTTCACGATGTCGTCGACGCCGCAGTTCGTCGACCAGGACGCGACGATGTCGATCCGCGGGAACGTCTTCGACGTGGCCGACAGCTTCCGACTCGTCGAGGACAAGTACCCCGCGAGCATGCCCCGGGAAGAACGGCCCGCGGTCGTGCTCGCGCCGGTGTTGGGGCGGCTCCGGTCGGCGACCGTCTCGGAGTCGAAACTGGAGATCCTCGCCCGGCGGGCGCTCGACCAGAACCGGCTCGCGGAGTTCGACCCCTCGACGGCGTGGGGTGGGAACTTCATGATCTACGGTCCCGAGGAGAAGATGGAGTCAGTGCAGGAGTACGTCACCAACGGTCGGCTCCAGGAGATCATCAACGGGCCGGACTTCCTCGACGCCGGCAACACGGCGGGTGTCGAGACGGTCGACGTGCAGATGAACCAGCTCGTCACGCCGGAGTTGGACGACCTCTACATGTGGGGGATGTTGTGGAACCCGGAGATGCCGGCGCTAGACGAGATGTACGACCACGCCGAGCGACTCAAGAACGAGGGCCAGACCGAGCAGGCCGAGAGCGTCCGGGAGATCTGGAGCGACGTCGAGGCGTTGTTCTCCTGTCTCGGCCGGGAGAACATGTTGTGACCATGTCGGGAGCCATTCGCGAGGCCGCCGACCGGCTCGGGACGGACGCGGAGCCGGCAGCAGTCGCGGCGGAGGTGAAAGAGTGGGAGGCAGCGTTGTTCCGGATCACCAGCCAACTCGACCTGGACGCCGCCGGAATCGACGCCGGCGACACCGGCTCCGAGCGACTGTTCGCGTTGCGGAAGGCGGTGGAGTCGGGGCAGTTGCGTGTCGACGACCCGGGAGCCAGTCGCGAGAGAGGAGACAGCCGGCACGACGAGTCGGCCGGTGACGGGGACGCAGCCGGCGATCGCGGCGGGCGAACCGGCCGGAACGCGGGCGGCGGGAGTACGAGTGACGAGCGACCGGTCGACCGACACACGAGCGACGAGCAGTCAGTCGACGAGGACACGGCCGTCGACGAGACCGTCGGCGGACCCGACGCCGCACGAGCAGCCGCGCGAGTCTCCGAGGCACGGGCCCCTTCGGAACGGATCACCCAGCAGCTCCTCGGGACGCTCCGAGACGGCTCGGTGCCGGGGATCGAGTCCGCACTGGAGCGGACCGCAGACGCCGTCGAGACCGCCGCCGCACTCGACGGGGTCGACACCGATCCACGGACGGCACAGACGGCCGTCCGGGAGGCACGGGAGGCGTCGGTGTCGCTCCCGGAGCCGGTCGCGGCCGTCGTCGACGACCGGCTCTCGGCGTTGGACCGACAGCTCCAGACCGTCACGGACGGCGACCCGCTGGTCCCGTACGCGGTCCGCCGGGAGGCGGCCTTCTACCGAGACGAACTGGCCGAGACGCTCGCGGGGACCGACCTCGGTGGTGAGACGGCGGCGAGAGACGACCACGACGAGACGACAGGGTCGACAGGTCCAGGTGGTGGCAGCGGGCGTCCCGAGACCGGCGACAGCACAGCCGACTCCAGTACAGCCATCGACACGGACGACGAGGCGGACGCGGCCGTCGAACGGGTCGCCGACCGCCGTCGAGAGATCACCGAACTGTTCGTCAACCGCCGCGAGGACCACAGCCACGCAATCCCGTTGTTGTTCCTCTCGACGGTCGACGACCTCCGCGAGACGGCCCGCGAGGCGGCCGCCGACGGGGAGCCGGAACGGGCCGATGGACTCACCACTGCCGCACTCGCGGTGTTGGACACCGTGGAGTCGTTGTACGAGGAGAACCAGTACAGTGTGATGCTCCGACAGCTCCGTGGGTGACTCTCGGGGTGACGGGACGAGAGGGTGTGGCGAGACGAGAGTGTGACACCGAGACGGGCGGAGAACCGGCGCGACGGTGTCTACAGACGTGTCGGAGTATTTCGGGGGACCGTCTGGAAGAAAAGATACGGTAGTTTTAACAGATGGAGAGGGGTCTGTACATCCAGAACGGATGGCCTACCTTTTCGTCGGTGCGGGGCAGGCGGGTTGTGCGCTCGTCGACTCCGTCTTCGACAACGAACGAATCTCGACGCTGGCGACACCGGTGGCGGTGAACTCGACCGCGAGAGACCTCCAGAACCTCTCGAACGTGGGGTCGGAGTCGTGGTACGGGATCGCGCAGGGGACGGGACTCGTCGCGGGTGACACGGCAGGGTTCGAAGAACAGGTACAGGGTGGATTCGGTCGAGAACCGCGGGAGGCGGACGCCGTCGCGAGCGACCTAGTCGGTCCGATGGCAGACGCCTTTCAGGAACAGTTCGGAGAGGGCACCCCGTCGTTCGCGTTCGTCTTCGTCGGGCTCGGCGGCGGGACCGGCTGCGGAATCGGCCCGCACGTCGTCGAGGCGGTCCGGGAGTTCTCCGGGCCGGAGACGGACGTGATCGCAGTCACGGTGTTACCGAACACGAAAGGCGACGTGCGAGAGGACGACGACACGGTGTCGGCCGTGCGGCAGGCCGAGAACGCCGTCTACGGGCTCGACCGACTCGAATCGGTCGTCGACGGGGTCGTGTTGGTCGACAACCAGCGGCTCGCGTTCGAGGACGCCGCCGAGGGTCGGTTTGGGGAGTTCAACGAGTACGTCGCGACGGGGATCGTGGATCTGATCTCGGGGGCGGTGCTCGAACGGATCGACCCCGGGGAGTACGAGTCGTTCGACCCCCAGACGGTCGACCTCCAGGACGTGGTGACCTCGCTGACGCTCTCGGACGGGACGGGGTACGCCGCGTTGGGGCGGTCGGTCGTCCGAACCCGGTCGCTCGCGGGGTACTTCCTCCCGTTCGTCGGCCGACAGTCGGTCGACGGGGACACGCTCGCGGATCTCGCCGTCACGAAACGCTCGGTGGCGGACCTCTCGCCGAGTCTGGCGAAGAAGGCGATCGGTCAGATCAGAGCCCCCGAGCGGTACGTCACCGACGACGACTACCGGATCGAGGTGTCGGTCGTGCGAAGCCGACTCGACAGCTACTGTTCGGAGGTGAACATGGGACTGATGTTGACGGAACGCAACCTCGCGTCGTTCACGACACTGCTGACGTTCGCACGAGAGGACGTCGACCGGATCGCGGAACTGGAGTCCCTCGCGCAAGGGAGGGGGCGAGCGTGAGCCGGCACCGTCACACGGCCGTCGCCGCGGCCGCGGTGTTCGCGACTGTCGGTCGTGCGGTCGCGGGCTCGGCGTCGGCACAGAACACGGCAGGTGTACAGAACGCGACGGCGACAACGACACAGAACGCCACAGCCACGGCAACACAGAACGCGACGGCGACAACGACACAGAACGCCACAGCCACCGCGACACAGAACGCCACAGCCACGGCAACACAGAACGCGACGGTCACGGCGACCGGGACACCGTCTATCGAGGGGTTGTCGACGGCAGCCGTGGACGCACAGACGGCGGCAGCACCCGCACTGGAGTTCGGGACACCGATCGCCCCCGGGGTCGCGGGCCTCGTCGCGGGCGTCGGGCTCGGGCTCGTCGTCGCCACCGCAGTCGTCTACTGGGGGGTGGGAGAGTGAGACTCCTCCGACCGCTCGTGGTGACGCTCGCGGTGCTCGCGGTCGGCGTGACCGCGACGACCGTCGCCGCACAGACCGGTGGGCCGCCGTTGGCCGACTGTACCGGCACCGAAGGCGACGCTGTCGTCGTCACCGACGCGGCCGGCGAGGCGGTGGCCGACGGGGAGCGACTCTACCCCGGGACGGTGCTGTCGGTCGTCGTCTGCAGTGACGGGGAGCGACTCGAGCGTGGCGAGAACCAGTTGTGGACGCTCGACGACAGTTCGGTGTACGAGCGCGTCGGTGACGGCCCCGAGAGCGTCCAACTCCGTGTCGCCGAGTCGGGTGCCGGCGACACGGTCTCGTTCGCGGACGCGGTCCCGCAGCGTGACGACGCCGTCGGGCCGTCGGTGACCGTTCCGGCGGCCCACACGGCCCAGTGGAACAACTCCGGCGAGACGTACACGATCCAGTTCGCGTCCGCACAGGACGCGACGGCGTTCCGCACGGCCGCCGAGAACTACGAGACGGCTCACCGGCGAGTCGGGGAGACGCTCGACGCGTTACCACAGAACGCGTCCGCGGTCGACGGAACCGCCTCGCCCGGCAACGTCTCGGCAGCACTGACCGGGCTGGGACGGGCGTCTGCACAGCTCGGTGAGACCGCCTTCGCGGCGACGGCCACCGGTGACGGCCAGGCTGCGTTCGCGGTCGCCGACGGTGCGGCGACGACGGTCACCGAGACACGGACGGACGCACGAGCACGGCTCCAGGCGTACCGCGAAGCGGTCGACGGTCGCGTGGCGTCTGTCGCCTCGAGCGTCCGGCTGGTCTACGGTGGCGGTGCAGTCGGCGGGCTGGTGATCGGGGCCGCAGCCGGCGGTCTCTACGCGAAGCGGCGGCGCGACGCCATCGACTTCGACCAGACGTACGACAGCGGTTCACAACGGTCGGTGGGCGACGTGATCGTCCCGCTGGCCGTCGGTGCGTTGTTGGTGGTCGGCGGACTGGCGGCACCGGTCGTGCTCGGGTTCCTGGAGGTGATGCTCTGATGCGGCCGGCAGTCGGGAACGCGCTGCGACTGGTCGCAGTCGTCCTGTTCGCCGGCGGAGCGGGTGCGGGTGTGTTGCTCGCGACCGGCTCCAACGTCGGTGTCGGGCTGGCGGGGATCGGTGTCCCGTTGGTGGTCGCGGTCGGGATCGCGGTGTACGTCCAGATGACGATCAACCAGAACGCGACGACGCCCGGAGAGTTCGTCCACGATCGGGCGCGGAGCACGGCGACGACGTTCCGCGACGAGGTGACGACGTACAACCGCCGGCGTGGCCAACACCCAGAGTGGGAGACGGGACGGCTCGACACGTTGGTCGACCAACTCGTCGACGACTTCGCGGCCGCCGGCGTCGTGGTGTCTCCCGACGACGGCACCTTCGACATCGACGACCCCAGCAACCCCCGCGAGTTCGACTCGCTGGAGGAGGCCGTCGCCGAGTTCGCTCGACAACGCGACGCCGCCTTCGAGGAGTTCGTCGAGACGGAACTCCGGCGCGCGGAGGAGGCACTCGACCGGCTCGCGCCGGACGTGCTCGCGGCCTCGGAGGTAGAGTCTGTCTCTCCGTCGGCGACCCCGTCGGACCCCGAGGATGCCGCGGCGACGCTGTCGGAGGCGCGCGAGACCGCCAGAGACACCGTCGAACGGGCGGCCGAGCGCGTCTCGGAGACGATCCAAGAGTACGACGGCGACCCGGAGACGATCAGAGAGTCGTTGGAGCGTGCGGGGTCTGCAGCCGCCGACGGCCGGATCGAGACGGCAGTCGAGGAGATCGAACGGGCGACCAGCGCGGCCGAGGCGGCCGTCGGCGAGGCGTTCGCCGACCGCCGTGAGGCCGTCGAGGCGCTCGTCGAGACGGTCGACCAGAGTGTCGTCGAGACGTACGCCGACCGCGAACACGTCGACGCCGTCCACGAGGTCGGCGAGAGGATCGCCGATGTCGACACGGCGATGGACCGGTCGGCGCTGGCAGACGCCGAGCGGCGACTCCGACGACACTGCCGAGAGATGGTCGAGCAGCTCCAGGCAGATCTGGACGCCAACATCGAGACGATCCAGCGAGCGGACATCCCGGTCGGCTTCTACACCGTCCCCCCGGCCGCAGGACGCGACTACACCGGCCAACTCCGGAACGCCGACGACCTCTCGGCGTTCCGGACGACCTGGGTCGACGCGGTCGGCGCACTGACCGACTCCGTCGAGGAGGCCGCCGAGAAGGCCAGCGTCGCGGACGCCTACGGGATGGTCGCCGGGGAGATCGACGAGACGCTCCGGACGACCGGGCGCGTCGACGGGTCGAGTCTCCGCGTCGCGAGCCCGGAGCAGTTCATGGAACTGTACGCCAACACCAACCCCGAAGTGGAGTACGATCCGACCGGGCCGACACTGTCGGCACCGGGGGGGAGCGAGACGTACACGCTGACGGTGACGGCCCGACTCGCGGACAACGACGGCTCGCAGTACGAGTTCCGACTCGACGTAGACGGGGAGTCGGACCACCGGACCGCGCGAGCGACCGACTACGTCGCCACGCGGGAGTCGTTCGAACGGCTCCCGTACGGAGAGTACGAGGTGACAGCCACCGTCGACGACGGGGCGTTCCCGACCGTCTCGGAGACCGTCCGGATCACCGCCGACAGAGAGATCGAGTTGGCTGTCGAGCGGCAGTCGGTCGCAGACCGGGTGTGTGGCCGCGACCGCGACGCCGTGCGGAATCAACTCCCGGCGGTCGCGGGTGAACTCGAACGGACCTTCGACCGCGAGGGTCACCTCGTCCCGGAGATGGAGTTCCCCGTCACCGACGAGTACGTCCCGTGTCTGCTCGCGTTGTGGGCCGAGGAGACGGCCCACGACACCCGGTTGGACGACGGCCGTGTGTTGGTGTACGACCACGACGAACTGGTCGAACGGGTCGAACACGCCGTGCGACAGTCCGTCGTCGACGGCGGAGAGACGCTGACGTTCGGGACGATCCGGAGCCGGTACCTGTCGGTGCCAGTCTCTGACGGCCTGTTGGAGACGGTCGTCAGAGGCACCGGACTGGACGTGACCGTCGTGGGCACGGAGGTGCAGCCGGCGTGAGTCGGAGCTGTGACGGGCGGTCGGTGTGGTGTGAGCGGCGACAGAGGTGGGTGACGTGACACGAGACAGGACAACACTGACGGGGGACCGTCGCGTGGAGGACAGTAACTGATGGCACAGAGAGACACGTTCACACGCTGGGGGGTCGTCGCGTCCGGCGAGGGCGGCAACCGCGTCGGCGCAGAGCTACTGGCGCGCGAGGACAACCCCGGGATCGGCGAACGGGTGTTGTTGTTGAACACGAACCGTTCGGACATCCGGAACACCATCGAACAGGGTGACGTCGAGGAAGATCTCGACGACTACGTCCGGGTGTTCGGCAACAAACGTGGTGTCGGCAACGACTTCTTGGAGGGGGAACGTCAGACGGAGATCGACATCGACGAGATTGCCGACGACATCGACAACCGGATGATCAACGCGGACGCGCGACTGTTCGTGACGACACTCGGTGGTGGAACGGGCAACGGCTCGGTGCCGTACATGCTACGGGAGTTCGACGAACAGACCACGCTCGACTCCGTCAACTACGGCTGGATCGACGAGGCCGTGCAGATAGCAGTCGGGATCTGGCCGTACTACAACGAGCCGGCACAACGGCAGTTCAACGCCCGGTTGGGGCTGTCGCGGCTGCTCCGACGGGACGACGGCGAGCAGAACGCCGACATGACCTTGTTAGTGGGCAACTCACACATCGACCAGAGTGACGGCCGTCGTGACAGCTACGACCGGGTCAACGAACGGATCGTCGAGGCGTTGGATCTGATGATCGGCGCGGGCCGGGAGTCACAGAGCGTGATCGACGTCGAAGACTACATCGCCAAACCGTCCGCCGTCGGGGCGTACCACTTCACGCCGGCGGTGGCGACGGAGCTCAACGGGAAGATGCTGGAGTACGAACTGATGTTCGACAAGGCGGCGGACAACGCGTTCGTCCCGATGGACCCGTCGACATCGCGTGCGGCGTTCGCGGTCGTCCGCGCGCCCGAGCGGATGATCGAACGCGACGAGGTGACCGCCAACGAGATCGACCGGGCGTTCGACGCCTGGAAACGCGAGAAGGGGATTGCGGGTGCCGTCGGGATGACCACCGTGACGCCGACGGACCGCCGCGGCAGCGACGTGGACGTGTTGTTGTTGCTGGGCGGGTTCGATCTCAACCCGTTGCTCGACCACTCGGGTGACAGCTACGAGGCGCACAAACAGAACCTGGAGGCCGCCCGCCAACTCGGGAGCGGGTCGGCGATCCCACAACGGAAACTCGACACGCTGGAACGTAACCTCGAGGAGTACGTCGACGCGAACGCGAGGTGACGACTGGTGAGGAACACGCACAGCGCCGCCGGTCGACTGCTCGCCGCGGTCGTCGTCCTGCTCGCGGTCTCGGCAGCCGCCGCAGTCGCTCCGGTGGTCGTCGCGGACGGGTCGGGCGACGGTGTCGCCACCCCGGCGGACGGAGCGACAGTGTCGAACGCCACCGAGAGTCTCGGTGTAGTCGCAGCCGAGAACGTCACCGTCGAGCGGATCGTCTCCGAGCAGGGGACACTCGTCGTCGAGTTGGCGAACGTCTCCGACCCGGCGAACACGAACGTGACGGTGACAGTCACGTCGACAGACGGGACTGTGACGGAGCAGTACAGGGATCTGAACGTGACTGGAACGGGGGGTGCTAGGGTCGCGCCCGACGACCTGCCGGACGCACAGTTGGCAAACGCGACTGTGAGCGTCGTCGTCGACGGCGAGACGATCGATACGACCGGCCTGGACCTGCGGTACGTCGTGATCGACGGGGGGACGACGCGGTTGAACGCGAGCGACCAGACGGTGCGGCTCGGAACGACCGTCTCGGTCGGCAACGAGAGCGTCGACATCGCGTTCCAGGGGAACGGCAGTCTGATACGGAGTGGTGAGGCCCGTCGCGAGAACGGGAGCCTGATCGTCGACTGGGCGGACCTCCGGCGGTACTTCTTCCCACCCCGTCCGTTCGAGGTCACCGGTGCCGCAGACGAAGAGACGGCCACCGTCGTGGCGACGAACGTCCGGCTCGACCCAGAGGGTCTGGTCGACGAGTCCCGGATCGTCCCGACGGACAGCGGCGTCCGACTGTCGAGTCCCGTTCTCCTGAACGGGACACGCTACAACGTGACAGTGGCGGCCGACGGTCGGTACACGACACGGGTAGTCGCGGACGGAGAGAGTCTGCGGATCGACAACCCCCGACTCGCGAACGTCTCGTCGGTGAACGTCACCGTCGGCTACGAGGGCACCCCGGTGGTGCAACTCGACGGTGCGCGGCTCCACCCGGTCGCGACCGCCGTCGTCCCCGAGCAGCCGAACACGACCGACACGACATCGGTGAACACGACGGCGCTCGCCGACCGCCTCCCCGCGGGCGCGACCGTCACCGCCGCCCGCGTGGTCGGGACGAACAGCTCCCAGCAGGTGAACGCGACCTTCGCGGAGGGTGAACTCCGGCTCCAGGAGATCCAGCTCACACCCGGTGACGGGTACAAGCTGTTCGTCCAGACAGACGAGGGAGTCTACCCGGTCGAGACCGGCGAGACGGTCGACGGAGAGATCGTCGTCCCCAGCGCCGGTGTCGGCGGCGGCGGCGGTGACGGCGACGGCGGGCTCCCGATCACGCTCCTCGTTCTCGCCGGTGTCGCCGGCTTGGTCGTCTTCGCTGGCGGGGGCTTCGTCGTGGTCCAGAGTGGTGTCCTCAGTGGTCCCTCTGGCGGCGGCGACGGCGTGCCGGTGACAGTCGAGATCGAGAACCCGGACGGCTCACTCACGGACACACCCGTCCACGTGGCGTACAGACCAGCCGGGCCGCTCTCGACCGACGACGCAGCCGGCGACGGCCGACACCAGTCGAGTCGTCGTGGACAGAACCGTCCGGCCGACGAGCGACGGCGGCAGAGCGGTGCCCGGCGCGTCGACGACGGGAGCGAGACACTCCGTATCGAGGGTGGCCGCGAGCAGGTGGAACTCCCGCCGGAGACACACGTCTTCACCACACACGACGCGGAGACGGTCGCCGGCCGTGTCGAGATGGACCCACGGAACAGCGAGGCGGTGACGATCCGACTCGCACCGCAGGAACAGACACTGCGTGTGGTCGACGATGCCGGTGATCCAATCGGGGATGTCGACGTGACGATCGACGGAGAGACCAGACAGACGAACCCTGCCGGGGAGGCGGTGTTCGAACTCTCGCCGGACGCGCGGCGCGTCACCGTCCAGACGCACCACGGAGTGTACGAGGACACCGACCAGCGACGCACGCTGTCGGGTGACGGCACGACGGAGGTCAGGCTCGGGGTCGACACTGGCGGACTCGTCGTGACGGGGACGGTCGACGGCGAGCCGACTGCGGGGATCGACGTCACCGTCGAGTCGACAGACGACCGAGGTGTGGCCGACGACACGGAGACGGGCGAGACGGGGTCGGACGGCACCGTCCGGTTCGACGGGCTGGTCGTCGGCGAGTACACCGTCCGTGCCGAGGCGGGAGACGGGTTCACCGTGTCCGAGCAGCCCGTGACAGTCGCGCGCGACCGAACGGAACAGTCTCGGATCGACCTCCACTTCGAGTACGAACTGTCGCCAGAACAGGTCGACAGCCTGGCGACACTCGAAGACGCGACCGGCGAACTCCGGCCGTCCAAACAGCTCGACGGGGCGGTCCACCACTACTACGGGACGGTGATCGAGAGCCTGGCGGCCGTGATCCGGGAGTTGCCCGCAGCGGGCCACCAGTTCGTCGGTGTCGACACCGACCCGGACGTGGTGACGCGGGAGCTGTTGGACGTGGGCGAGCAGTTGTTGGAGCGGACCACGGTGGCGCTCAACGACAAGCGGAACGTCGACCTGTTCACCGCCTGCGCGGGGATGTCGGACGACCGGCCGGAGTGGCACGACGGATACGACCGGGCGGCGTTGTTCGACTGTCTCGACGGCGACCGCCGGGAGCTGTTGGAGTCACTGCGTGACCGTCGGGCGGCGGCAGACGACGAGATCGGGGCACGCCGCAGCGAGGTGACGGTCGACTCCCCCGTCAGAGAGCCGTTCGAGGCGGTCGACGGGATGGTCGAGACGGAGTCGTCGCCGATGCCTAGCCACCCACGACAGGCGGCGTTGTCGTTCGCGGTCGAGGGGTACCTCCGGGCGACCGAGAACGTGTTCGACGAACAGGCACTACGGGAGCGACTCGACAGCACGGTGTACTGAACACAGATGGGGAGACACACGACACTGGTAATCGTCGTCTGCGCCGTCGTCACCGCCGGGTGGCTGCCGGCCGTGACGGGTGCACAGACGACGGGGCACACGACGGGCGAACAGATGCACGCACAACCACACGACGCACAGACGCACACGCAGCTACGGGACGCACAGCGACAGTCTGAACGACACGCACCGCTCCAGCACGCGAGCGACGACTGGCAGCCCGGTGCGGGCGACAGCTGGCGACCCACTGCAGACGGCTCCCGACGGCACAGCCTGAGTGACCACCCGGAGACGGCAGACGGCTACCTCGCGGCGTTCCGTTCGTTGTCCGGGGAGCCAGCGTTGGCGACGTACGGCGAGATGGAGGTGTTGCGGAGCCGGGCCGTCGCGGCGGTCCAGGTCGGTGAGTTCACCGACGAGCGCCGCCAGCGGATGCGGCGGGTGCTCGCGACGTTGGAGTGGTTCACTGCGGCGTACGACGCCGCAGAGAACGGCTCGCAGGCGGAGAGTCTCGCGCTCGCCAACGAGACCACGGCTGCAGTCGACCGACTCCGCGACGCCGGCGGAGCGGACTACGCGGCGTTGGCCCAACTCGCGCTCGACCGGTTCTACCGCGACCGGGGTGACGAACTTCGCGAGCAGGCGCGGTCGGCAGACCAGACGCCGACACAGCTCCGGCTGTTCCGTGCAGCCGTCGAGGCGTACGAACGCGGCGGCGCGACGGACCGGTTCTCGGCGGCCTCCGCGAACCGCGAACGCCTCGCCGCGGAGTACGAGACAGACGAGGCGTTGCTGAACCGGTCGTTGTCGGCGGCGACGGCGTTCCGGTCGGCGTGTGACGGTCGGTGTAGCGACCCACAGACCGCTCTCCAGGCGTTCGGACTCGACGTCTTCGACCAGTACACCGAGTCGCGAGCGGCCGTCACCGGCGCTCGACGGGCGGGCGCACTGGCCGACGAGCACGGACTCACGTCCCGACTCGAGACGGCGAACGAGCAGACCGCGTGGGGGACCACCGCGCTCCGGTCGCTGACGGTCGCCTCGGTCGTGTTGATCGGCGGCTACACGCTGGTGTTCGCGGTGTTCGGTGCGCTCGTGATGGCACGACTGAGTCAGTGGGGGGCCGACGCGAAGGACGCGACGCTCGGGGATATCCTCCCGCGTGAACCGTTGGAGGGAGAACCGTGACGACCAGTCGACTCCTGTCCGTAGTGGTCGCGCTCGTGGTCGTGTCCGGTGCGTTCGCAGGGCCGGCGACTGCGGCCGCGACGACCGTCACAGTGGAGGCGGCGACGGACGAAGACGCGACCGACCGGCTCACCGTCACCTTCGACACGCAGGCAGACGGGACCGTCTCCGTCCCGGCTCAGTTGACCGACGGCCCGGCACAGTTCGTCTTCCAGAACTGGGAGCGGATCGACGGCCCCGGCTCCGGAGAGAGCAACGACTGGGAGGCTGTCTCAGGGGCCCAGTACCGCGTCGAGTACGATGTCGTCGTGGACGGCGACGCCGACGCGGGGAGTTACGCAGAACGACTGATCGTCGAGCAGGAGGGGACGGAGGTCGCGAGGGAGCAACTGCGTGTCGATGTCGACGTGCGTACCCCGCAGTTCGCAAGCCAGGGCACCGTCTTCCCGACGGTCCAAGTCGACCAGGTTCGTGAGGAGCCACAGGAGGTGACAGTGTCGATCCCGGTGGAGAACGTCGGCGACGGGGTGTTGGTCACCGAGTCGATCGGTGCGGACGGGCTCCCGTCCGGCATCGAGGTCGTCGGGAGCCGCTTCGGAACGAACCGTCTCGATCCGAACGAGCGGATCGACGGATCGCTCGATCTGGCAGTCGACCCGTCTGTCGAGGAGGGAACGTACGACTTCACCGCGGTCGTCGAGGACAACCTCGGCAACGAGGAACGGGTCCCGGTGAGCCTGACTGTCGACGAGTTAGCGCCGCGGTTCGGCACTGTCGACGACCCGTCGGTCTCGGTAGATGTCGACCGTGTCGGTGACGGACAGGCGACGGGGAGCAACGTCGTGTTGATCCCGAACACCGGAGAGGGAGCACTCAGGCTCACCGATATCGTGTTCGGTGAGGAACGAGACGGAGTCACAGCTACGAGCTCGGTCGACGACCGCCTGATCGACAGCGGATCGACGGCACAGGTCCCGTTCACCGTGTCGGTCCCGCGCGACGTGAGCGCTGGTCAGTACACGGTGCGTGGTGTCGCCGAGGACTCGACCGGTGACTCCGAACGGTTCGACGTCTCTGTCGGCGTCGACGTGTTGTTCCCGTCGATCGGGTCGGTCTCTCCACAGTCTCAGACCGTCGAGTTCGACCGTGTCGACCAGGACACACGGACGGAGACGTTCGACGTGTTCGTCCCCAACGACGGGAACGGGAACATGCGACTCGCGGATGTCAGCGTCTCCGGGACTCCGGACGGGATCGGCGTGACAGACACCAGTGTCGACGGCGACGTCGTCGAGTCGGGCGGCCAGGGGACGGCACAGTTCGACGTGCAGGTCGACCAGAGCGTCCAGAAGGGGAGCTACCAGTTCACGGCCACCGTCGAGGACACACTCGGTAACAGGGAGTCGTTCCCCGTGACGGTGACAGTCGACAAGCCGCCGATTCTGGGACTCCGCCAGCCGGTGTCGTTGGGTGACGTGCTCGTCGGAACGGAGGCAGACGGCACAGTCGAGGTCGCAGAGTTGGGCGGAGAGACGGGAATCGAACGGCTCGACGTGTCCGTCGACTCGGCCCCACAGAACGGGTCGTCGTCGTTCGACGCGCTCAGGTCGACGAGTGTCTCCGCCGGTGGGTCGACCGTCCAGACGGTGCCAGTCGAGGTGGCGGACGACGCGCCACAACACGAGACGCTCCGGTGGAACGTCACCGTCGGTCCCGACGACGACCAGTCGGTGACGAGAGAACGGACGTTCACCGCGCGGGTGATCTACCCGCCGGAGTTGGCGAACGTCTCGACGGAGCCACAACGGTTCAGCTTCGACAGGTCGCGGCCGACTCCCGACTACGAGCGAACCGCGACCGTCACCCTCGACAACGCCGGCGACCTCCCGATGACCGTGACGGACGTGACGGCCCGTGTCGACGGGCCGGCGTCGTTGTCGGTGAGGACGAGGTCGGTGCCGGAGACGGTCGAGGGGGTCTCCACGGGGTCGTTCGACGTGCCGTTGACCGCGACACCAGAGACGCCAGAGGGGAACTACACCCTCACCGTCACCGTCGAGACGGCGGAGGCCGGGTCACAGACGATCACTCGCGAGGTGAGCGTTCGCCACCAGACCGAACTGACACTGGAGACGGACACCGTCGCGTTCGGCGAAGTGACGATCACGAGCGAGCAGACCCGTGCGGTCGACGTGGGCGAGGAGTTGGGATACCAGTCGTTGGACAACTTCACCATCACGCGTGTCGACGGTCCGACGTCGTTCCTCACGGTGACGAACGACCCCGGCGAGTCGTTGGCGGCCGGGGAGACGGACCAGATCGTCTACTCGCTCCGGTTCGGGACGAGTGCAGAGGTGTACCGAGACTACGAGTGGACGTTCCGGATCGATGGGAGGCGGGCGTCACCGCGGACCCTGACCGTCACCGCGCGTCCGAGTCCGTACTCCTTCGACAGCCTCCGAGAGAACGTCACCGCGATCTCCGAGTCCGGTGACGAGGCGTGGCGTGGCCCCGTCGCGAGCGGTGTAGTGTCGACGCTCGACGAACTCGAGGGGCAACTCCGCGGCGAGGAGTCGGTCGGTCGCGACACCCTCCCGACCGCGCTGGCGATGGGCCGGGCGGCGTTGTTGTACGCCGACGCGATCGAGGGGACACAGACCGCTCAGGCGGACGGGAACTACAGCCTCGCCCAACAACGGATCGTCCGAGCGGCCGTCGCGCGCGACCAGCTCGTGGCGTTCTCGGAAGGGCTCCCGCCGTCGCTCCGAGACACCGCCGCGCCGACCGTGACCGCCGCCAACGAGACACTCCAGACGGCCGTCGCCGACCAACGGCGCTTCTACACGGAGCTGACCAGCTCGGAGAGCACGTACGCCGACCGGGCACGGGCTCGCCGAGCGTTGGCCCAACTGGCGGCGATCACCGGCGATCGGGCGGCCGAACGCGAGAACCGGACGGCGACGCGCAACGCGACAGACGCGTACCTCGCGTTCGTCTCGGAGGCGTCGACCCACCGGGCGTCCGCAGACGCAGAGTGGCGGCAGTTCCAGCAGAACGCGACGGTCGTGCTCGCCGGCCAGCCGCTCGTGTTGAACCCCGCGCGGTTCGACGCCGCGACGGCGACGCTGTCGGAGGTCGACGACGGCTACGCCGCCGCAGTCGACGACTACCGGACGGCCGGTGCGGAGTCGGAGGCGGACGCTGTCGTCGACCGACGGACGAGTGTGGGCGAGCGCGCGACGTTCGTCGAGTACGGACTGTACGGCTCGCTGGGGCTCTACGCGCTCGTCTCGTTGGCCGTGCTCGTGCGGGTGAGTCGGCGCGCGATCCAGTACTACCGGGAGTCGGCCGAGGCGGCACTCGGCGACTTCCTGTTGGAGGAGTCGCTGTCCTGAGACCGGCTCACACTCGGTGACTCGCCGCCGCTGCGGGGACGCTCTCGGCTCGTACCGGGGGTCTCGACTCCAGAATCGGGTGACGAGCCGCGTCAGTCGGTCGTGAACTCGCCGACGAGAACCGGCGGGAACTCCGGTGGGCTGTCGTCGGTCTCGACCTCGAAGGGCCCATCCGGTGGGCCGACGACCCTGTCGCGACGGCGAGGTGTGTCTCCGTCGACGTCGACCGTCTCGACGGTGACGGTCACTCGGTCGGCCTCCGGCTCCGGCTCGAAGTCGACGGCGAACTCGTCGAGGGCACCCGGTGCGACCGCTTCGACCGAGCCGTCGCCGAGCGTCGACACGGTCGCTCCCTCTGCCTGACAACGGACCTGGACGTCTCTGATCGGCTCGTCTGTCCGGTTGGCGACGGTGAGTGTCGGGTACTCGCCGGCCGTCAACTCCTCGACAGCCAGCCCCGCGGCCGACTCGTCGGTCGTCAGCCGTGGCGCGAGCAGTTCGACGTACCGCTCGGAGCCGTCGACGGAGAGTTTGAGCGTCGCGTCGACGACAGACGCGTCCGCACACGCCGGCAGCGGTCGAGTGACGGTCGTCGTTGTCCCGCTGTCTGCGACCGTGTCGAGCGACACCGGCTGGTCGTGTGACGCCAACGAGACCGCGTGGAGCCGCACATCGCGGCCGGCCTCGACGTCGGCGGCCACCCCGACGACACTCTCCTCTCC
>P_A23_Liq_2_FmtDRAFT_1000114_pt1 | contig 18543 bp, 20 predicted proteins | sample PonA232FremontCA_FD_10599 | JGI IMG/M metagenome (IMG submission 10599) | reverse complement strand
CTCACGCTCACGCGCAGGATTCCTCCGCGTTTGGTGCTCCTGAAAACTTATTGAGGAATTCAATTCAAAATCTTGTCATAGAGTAGCTGCTGATACTGTTGCGTAGGACCGATGGTTCAAAATGTTTCATGGAGTACTATACGCGGAGGAGGATGTGAATAATACTCATCAAGAAAACAGCTGAATTCAATTAAGAATAGTTCGTGAGGTCAAGCGAATATACAGTGATCATTACCGATACAGTGAATCTGAGCTATCGAAATCGTCTGCAAGTACAGATATTGATCAGGGCGAGAAATGATTTCGGGTCACTTATTTTCTCGATTATAGCAAATTAAATTGATGGATACTCATGTCCGGGGGACAATCCGTGGGGCTATTGACCTGATGCGGATTGGGAACGCGGTCGCAGCGGGTGTCCTCACATTTACTGGGGCATTCGTCGCCGGAGGGTTCGCAGTGACAACTGCTCATGTAACCGGTGCTGTTGCGGCAACGATATTCGCAACTGCGGCTGGAAATGCGATTAATGACTATTTCGATCGGGCAATTGACAAAATTAATCGCCCAATGAGACCAATTCCTCGTGGAGCTATCAGTGAGCGAGGAGCTATTGTATTCAGTGGATTCTTGTTTGTTGCTGCAGTCGTCTCAACGTCGGTGCTTCCGCTGATTGCGATTGTGCTTGCGCTGATGAATCTACTCGCATTAGTCGCATACACCGAGTTATTCAAGGGTCTTCCTGGTGTTGGAAATGCGATTGTTGCATATCTTACTGGTTCAACATTTTTATTTGGAGCCGCAGCGATTGGTCGGATAACCAATTTTGGTGTCGTTGTTCTGTTTATTTTGGCTGCTCTCGCAACAGCGACCAGAGAGATTATTAAAGATATTGAGGATCTTGACGGTGATCGTAAAGAAGGACTTCAGACACTACCGATTGTGATTGGAGTGACACCTGCATATCGCGTTGCAACAGGAGTGCTTTTAGTTGCTGTCATCGCAAGCATAGTGCCATACGTCATAGGAATTTTTGGGATATGGTATCTTACTTTGGTCGTGCCTGCGGATATGATTATGTTGATTGGAGTATGGCAGGCGCCTGACAACCCCACACAAGGGCAACAGCTACTAAAGCGCGGGATGTTCGTCGCAGCAGCAGCATTTGTTGTTGGGCGGGCTGTGGTCGTTGCTGGAATATGAGTCATCTACAATCAAGAAAACGGTCCGAGCGTCAAATCAACAATTGAGTAAAGTGAAGAATAAGAGAGAATATACTAATCAGTATATCTATATGTGCATCAGTCACAAATGGAGGTTCAATCGATGACAACAAAAGAGGAGTCGACAAATAAACTCATTGAACAAGCGCTGACAGCAACAACGATTGCTGTTATTGGATGTTCAACGTCGCCAGGGAAACCAGCACATGACGTCCCTGCGTATCTTATCAAACACGGATACGATATCATTCCGATTAATCCGTTTGCAAAACAGATTTTCGACACCACAGCGTATGATTCACTCTCGGCTGTTCCAGATGACTACACAATCGATGTTATCAATGTTTTTCGGCCGAGCGAGGAGGTAGCAAATATCGTTGAGTCGGTGATTGAACGACATACTCAGGTTGGTGATTCGGAAATCATCTGGTTGCAGCGTGGGATTAGAGATAATGCAGCAGCATCAAAAGCAAGCAAAACAGGAATTGATGTTGTCCAGGACCGCTGTCTCAAAGTTGCACATGAAGCACACACAAAAACTGATTCTGATGCACTAGGTTGATTGAAACATGTCTATGAAGACTACACTCTGTGTGCACTTCTCGATGGTACAAGCCATATTCACGGGTGACCAGTATATGTTGTCAGATAGTCTTCAATATTATCAGAAATGAAAAGAGACTCACAGGCTTGTGTATAGCCCTCAAGACTCACCTCAACGGTCGCATGTTGCTGAGGATCTCAACTCAATACACAGTCTAGCAGAGAGCGAGTTATTGCGGGTCGTCTGAAGTGACTTTAGATTCAGATTCAGATCCGGAGTCTTTTGCTTCTGCTTCGGTGATATGCGCGTTTGCGATGATAGTTTCAGTGTCGATATCCTCCTCATCAGCGATTGCTTCAACAAGGGCTCGAATCTCAGCGGTTTCGGTCTCAAGACGGTCAACAGCAGCTTGCGTCTCACCGGTCGTCTCCCGCATTTCTGAGATCTGCGTTCGCAGTTCATTTAATCGCTGATAGACATTTTCTGCCATCTCGGTTACTTTTTGTAATTTCTTCGCAGTTGTTCCCAATCCCATATAATATGAATAATTATCGAACTACCTGTATATTCCGACTAGTTCAGATGTCAGCTAATATGAGAAAGTACCATCATAGTATCTTATCACACAGAGGAAATCGGGGTCGTCACCGGTGCTAAGTGTCTCAGGGCTCTCAGATTCATCCTGTCGGTGGTGATGCAGGCATTCATCACAGCCGCCCGTCATCTACGTTGTATGATAACAATGTCACAAAAGTTGTGTTTCACCGGAGATGTTAACCGAATGGCTTCGTCAATTGACTCACACATGACTGAGTCAACAGCTGATTCCGAGTCCGAGTCATTTTCACTTACAGATGATGAAATAATAAACTCAATCCTCGATATACTTGCTCGCACGGCTCCAGAGATTCGAAACGGGCTTCCAGGGAGACGGGTCAAAACTAATGAGGAAAATCCATCTGGGGAATCACCAATGGAGGCGGATGTATTTGCTGATGAACTTCTTCGTAATCGTCTTGGCTCGCTTGACGGAATTGGAGAATACGCCAGCGAGGAACGTTCATCAGCTGATGATACCGGGTCAGGACTGTCGGTCTGTATCGACCCACTTGATGGATCCTCAAACCTGAAATCAAATGCTGCAATGGGAACAATCGCAGCGGTATACGATGCGCCACTTCCAGCACGTGGGTCTGATCTCGTTGCTGCGGCATACGTTCTCTATGGCGCAACAACAACAATGATTGCAGCCGTCGAGGGTAATGTCGCAGATTATGTTATTTATCAAGATGGGAGTTATGAACCGATTGAACAGGAAGTACGCGTCCCATCTGAGCCAACAGTGTATGGCTTTGGTGGACGTGTGCCAAATTGGCCTCGTGATTTCAATTCATTTGTGAGTGATATTGAGTCTGACACATCGATGAAGCTCCGATACGGAGGGGCAATGGTTGGTGATGTGAATCAGGTACTTACATATGGTGGGATTTTCGGGTATCCAGCGCTCACGAACGCTCCATCCGGAAAACTTCGTGTTCAATTTGAGGGATATCCTATCGGATATATCATTGAGTGTGCCGGTGGAGCCTCTTCAGATGGCTCGCAATCATTGCTTGCGGTCGAGTCAAACGATATTCATGATCGAACACCGGTCTACGTCGGAACACCATCACTCGTTGAGCGACTCGAAGGTGCGCTCGCAGGGAAAGCCGATTCCGAGTGAAAATAGTTGATTTAACTTGATTTGTGATTGGATAGTGCAGTTTAGTGCTCTCAGCGCTCACGACTGCACATTTGGTCGATATTCTTAACCGAGGTGACCCACGAATTTGACATATGACATCCGAGGCGAATCCCTTTGAGAGCTTACAAGAACAAATCGATGATGCATCAGCATATCTTGATGTTCGTAGTGACCTTGTCGAGCGGTTAAAACGACCTGAACGCGTTCTTGAAGCGAATTTGTCTGTTGAGATGGATGACGGAACAATCGAACATTTCAAATCATTCCGATCGCAGTTCAATGGCGATCGCGGACCATACAAGGGAGGGATTCGGTATCATCCAGGTGTCACACGCGATGAGGTAAAGGCACTCTCAGGATGGATGGTATACAAATGCGCACTTGTGGATATTCCATACGGCGGTGGAAAGGGAGGTATTGCTGTTGACCCAAGTAGATATTCCGCTGGAGAATTAGAACGATTGACGCGTTCATTCGCGACCGAACTTCGTCCACTGATTGGTCCAGATGTTGATATCCCAGCCCCAGATGTGAACACCGGACAGCGAGAGATGGACTGGATTAAAGACACATACGAAACGCTTGAGAATACAACTGCACCAGGAACTGTCACCGGAAAGTCACTCTCAGCAGGTGGCAGTGCGGGTCGTGTCAGAGCAACAGGTCGGTCGACCATGTTGACCGCTCGAGAGGCATTCACATATCGTGGACGAGATATTGCGGATGCAACTATTGCGGTACAAGGATATGGTAACGCCGGATCTGTCGCTGCTGAGCTACTTGAAGATCAAGGGGCAACTGTTGTTGCTGTTTCAGACTCATCAGGTGCAATCTACGACCCAACAGGATTAGATACGCGTGCAGTGAAGTCACATAAACGTAAAACAGGCTCAGTTATCGAGTATGAAGGAGCAGAAACAGAGGTTCGCTCAAATCGCGAGCTATTGACGCTTGATGTTGATGTATTAATTCCAGCAGCACTGGAGAACGCTATTGATGAGTCAATCGCAGTCGATGTTAGCGCTGATGTGATTGTCGAAGCAGCAAATGGACCGTTAACGCCGGATGCAGATGCTGTATTAACTGACCGTGATGTCGCTGTGTTCCCAGATGTCCTTGCAAACGCTGGAGGAGTCACTGTATCGTACTTTGAGTGGGTACAAAACCGACAGCAATTCTACTGGGCAGAATCACGAGTCAAACAAGAACTGGAGACAATCATCACGAATGCATTTGACGATCTTGTTGAAGCGTATGAGTCACGTGAACTCCCGAACTTCCGAACAGCTGCATATGCCGTTGCGATTGAGCGAGTTATTGAGGCATACGACCGACAAGGTACGTGGCCATAGCGGATTTTGAGAAGTACTGTGATCTCTGCATATCGAGATAAAAACCGCACACTGTAGATTTGCATGCATATTGAAACATGTGAGTGAACGATCACGCTATATAAATCAAAAAAAAATTATCAGCAATGTTGGAGAGATAAAAAGGAAAATAATCCATCCCGAGCCATTGAAGTTAGTTCCACACGCTGGCATATATGATGCATCAGGACCACTTACTCTCCACAACACAATTATCACGGGAGGATATCGAGACCATTCTTGACCGGGCGGCGGCGATTGAAATGAATCCAGATGGGTGGGAGGCGCAATATAGTGGGACGGTACTTGGATTATGTTTTTTTGAGCCAAGCACTCGAACGCGTATGAGTTTCGATGCTGCAATGAAACGACTCGGTGGACGCACAATCGATATGGGTAGCGTCGACAACTCATCAATATCGAAGGGCGAGACACTCGCTGATACGGTTCGTGTCATTGCTGGATACGCTGACGCCATCGTGTTGCGACATCCATCTGAAGGGGCAGCGAAGCTGGCTGCTGAATTCGTTGATATTCCTGTCATCAACGCCGGTGACGGTGCCGGACAGCATCCGACACAAACACTCTTAGATTTGTATACAATGCGAGAGAATGTCGGACTCGATGAAATCACCGTTGGAATCGCTGGTGATTTAAAATATGGTCGCACGGTTCACTCACTTGCCGCAGCATTGAGTAATTTTGATGTTCGACAGCATTTCATCAGCCCTGAAAGTCTTCAGCTCCCTCGAAATATACGATATGATCTTCATGACTCCGGCTCACAGGTGCGTGAACATACAGATATTGAGTCAATACTTCCCGAACTTGATGTCTTATATGTCACACGGATTCAGCGTGAGCGGTTCCCAGATGAAAATGAATATCAAAGAGTCGCTGGACAATATCGTGTCGATACTGATATTTTATCACACGCAGACAATAATTTGACCGTGATGCACCCGCTCCCGCGAGTTGATGAAATCGCGCCAGAGGTGGATACAACCGAACATGCGGCGTATTTCGAGCAAGCACACAATGGGGTACCGGTTCGAATGGCGCTGCTTGATGCATTGATTGGGAGGGCAAAATGAACGATCGTGAGCCAAATCAAAAGGAGAGTAAGGAATCCGTCAATGATGCCGTGCCAAGAGCAAGGAAAGTGGATGATCAACAATTACGTGTCTCGAAGATTCGTGATGGGACTGTGATTGATCATCTTACCGCTGGAGAAGCACTAAATGTTCTTGCCATTCTTGGGATTGATGGGTCAAGCGGTGAGGGTGTCTCTGTCGGTATGAATGTTATTTCTGACCGCCTAGGAAGAAAAGATATTGTTAAAGTCGAGGATCGTGAGCTAAGTCAATCTGAAGTCGACGTACTTGCGGTGATTGCTCCTGAGGCAACAATCAATATTATCCGAGATTACGCGGTTGTCGATAAAAAACGAATTGAGCGCCCGACAGCGGTCACTGGACTTCTTTTTTGTCCCAATCGAAACTGTATTACAAACGCTAATGAACCGATTAATACCCGTTTTATTGTCCTTGATGAAGGGCTACAGTGTGATTACTGTGGATCGATTGTGCGTGAAAGCGAAGTACCAACATATCTTGATGTTGCATAATTGATCATACAGTTATTCCACTGGTTGTATCGAGATACCCTGTTGCATCCCGATGTGCGCAGGTGGACTGATATACAAATTCCAAGCTACGTACTTGTGAACGACTCCATGCTACTCAGCCGCTACATCTGCTGTATCGGTTTTCTTGAGCGTGAGGTTTCCTGTTTCGATAACGCGCTTTCCATCCACAACCTCTGATGCGCTAATGGGGCTAAATTACTAAATCATTAATATGTATCAGAACGATATAACAATTACATATGTCGAGACGAGCAAAAATTATTGTCGTAGTTGCTGTTATTGCATTGACATACACAATCCTCGCGAGTCGTTCTGACGGTGATAGTACCAGTTAGGTTCATAGTAGTTGCACAACGACATGTGAGAGATTGTAGATGATATTGATACCAGACCGTACACGAAGAGATGACCAACTCACAGCATTTTGCGGTGTGCTTGCTGGTATGATATATTAGATTATTATTTTTATCGTGGCTTATTTGAGATCAAAATCTCACCCGAGTGTCGATTGTCATCTTAGAATAACGGTAGAATCATCGAACTGGTATCCGAACGACTGATACGCACCGCAGCGATATCCTGAGATAAATATATGTATGGGGTCGTAACGCGGAACGAAGAAGAAATTGAGTGGGATGACTTCGGTATTGGATTTTATGAGGTGAAAGATGTGAGTGGGCGTGCTGCTGAACCTCTCTCAGATGCAGTCAATATGGTCTCATGTTTTGGTGATAATACAGCGGCGAACTCAGATCCAGAATTGGTGCCAATTAATGAAGATGGTACCCTTGCGACACGAGAGCAGCCATATTTTGATTGGGGGTATATTTGTCCGACGCATGACAAATATCGAAATGGCTTACTTGAGATCATCGAAGATAGCGCGGCGGTAAATGATGCTGTTCGACTTGATGACGTTGGGTTTCCGCGAGAGGGATATTGTAGGTGCGACCGATGTCAACGACAATTTGATACCAGCACCGCAGAAACGTGGCAATCGTGGCGCGATGATATTATTACAGAATTTGTTGAGACAGCAACGGCATTAATTCCAGGACGGACATATTTTACATTATATCCAGACCCATACCCGGGGCATCTTTCTGAACGCAGCGGTATCAATGTTGAACGAATCGCTAAATATGTTGATGAATTTGTGATACCATTATATGACATTCACTATGGAACCACATACTGGCTAGAAACGATTGTGAAGGGATTTCAAAGCCGAATCGATTCAATTGAACGCGATGTGGACATTTCTGTTGAATTATATGCAGTTGATGTCGATGTTGATGATCTTATACACGCCACGGAGGTGGCAGATGCATACAGCACAAATGTATACTTCGGGTATGATGCCTCAAACGCAGCTGCAGCATTACGACGAATGAACGCTGATAACCGCGATGGAGTGACTCATCGACCTGACTAGCGGAGAGTTGAGTTGCGAATATATGAGATCTAGAATGTTCCAGCGAGATAAGCAACCACAACAAGTCCAGCAATAAAGATGAACATCGCAAACATAAATAATCCAATGAGAAGACGGCGTTGTGTTGGGGTCGGATCAGCCATTATTCCGTATATTGCCAGCCGACGAAATAACGATATCTAAAGAATATTCACATGAACTCATGCGATTGAATCAAAACAATAACTAACATATATTAATTTTCTATAGGCGGAGCAGGGCGAGAATCCCGACCTTTGATGTTGAGCTTATCAAAATACGAATTAACTGATAGAATCGATTGCGCAACATTATTATTATCATCGATTACAGCATGACCTGAGTGCCCCACCAGCTAATCCAGGTCCTGTCGGAACGGATATCTCACCGTCACTGATAGATACCGGATTCGCTGTAAGATCATCCGCAAGCATTGATCCTGTGGCGAGACCACATGCACGTGCGTTTGAGCCTGAGCCGGGGAGCGCCGCAGCAATATGAACTGCCCCCATACGAGCAATTACACCATCGATTGTTGTCGTAACAACAGTATCGATATCGACGGCTTCTGCCTTACGTGCGACTGCAAGCGTCTGCTTTGGACCACCAAGTGCCATTGGTTTACAAACAATAATATCGGCTGCATCGGCAGCAAAAATCTGCTCTGGGCTAGTTCGATTCATCGATTCATCAACTGCAATATCAACGCCGCGACCACGGAGTAAAGCATGTCCATCGAGATCTGATGCTGGGAGAGGCTGCTCAATATATGCAATATCGACTGTCCGTGCCGTTTCAAGAAACCGCTCAGCAGCAGTTCTATTCCACGCACCATTAGCGTCAACGCGGAGTGTGATGTCTTCCCCGACTGCCGATCGAGCAGCAATGACTCTGTTACAATCAGACTCAATATCTCTGGCACCAACTTTTAATTTAACTGTCGTATATCCATCTTCAACTGCTGATTCTGCTTTTTTATATGTCTGCTCGGAGTCACAATCACCAATCGTTGCATTGACTGGGATCGATGTAGCTGGTGTGTCTGTCGAGAGAAACCTGGCGAGTGAACTGTCATGATGGCGAGCCATCGCATCAACACAAGCTAACTCAATTCCATGATGTGCCGCTGATCTTGTATCTGGTGTTATTTCCGATGCTNATGTTGATGTTGATGTTGATGTTGATGTTGATGTGCTGTCCGTTGAGACTGAGCGAAGAGCATCCTGACAATCGGGATAGCGCTCTGTCCAGCCAGGAAGTGGTGTTGCCTCGCCAATGCCGACAGTGCCATTAATGTCTACACACACGACATGTCCGCGCCGTTGTTCGATATCACCTACAGCCGTTGAGAGTGAGCGTGATAACTCAAGGGTGAATGGATCGATCTTAATAGAGGCTGTCTCAAGACAATCTAATTCGTTCATTATACTACTGGAAGTGTTTTGATAGCAAGTCCAATACTAAATAAGAGTGCATATCCAGCCAGTAGTTTTCCAACCCGCTCAAGCGTTGGGTTGAGCATATCACCGGCAGTTTCGGTGCATATAGTATGCATAAGTGATAGCGCAATTGGTAGCGTCACAAGTGGAAGTCCCACAGCAAGTGTGTATGCTGTGCGAGACAGAAACCAGATTGGGACGCTGTATGCAAGTATCAACAGTGTGATGAACTCCGCGCGCGCGAAAGTATATCCATATCGAACTGCGAGCGTTCGCTTTCCCGTCGTTGCGTCTTCATTACGGTCGCGAACATTATTTACGACAAGAATGTTTGTCGAAAGTGCAGCAATTGGCAGCGATGCAACGATAGCCGTCAATGAAACTGTCCCAGCGGGAATTCCAAGCGGAAATGTGCCTGCAATAAGTGCCGCTGCTTGAACATAGTACGTTCCAGTCACAGCAATGAGACCAAAGAAGACAAACACAAACACATCACCAAGACCATGATATCCAAGCGGGTATGGTCCACCGGTGTATGCAATTCCTGAGCCGACGGAGAGAAGCCCAACGATTAGGATCGGAATTCCACCAACCCACACAAGGGTCGCACCAACAAGAATGGCAATCATAAATGTAAGATACATCGCTCGCTTGACTGCGGGGGGATCGATGAGTCCACCTGCGGTCACACGGGTGAATCCTTCGCGATCAGCGGTGTCTGCACCCTTGATTGCATCATAGTAATCATTCGCAAAATTCGTCCCAATCTGAATAAGAGCAGCACCAAGTAATGCAGCAAGTGCTGGGAGTGGGGCGAAAACACCGTCATGAATCGCAACCCCAGTCCCAACAAGAATAGGAGCCGCCGCTGCTGGAAGTGTCTGTGGGCGTGCTGCCATCACCCATGCCTTCTGACGGCTAATAGACTGTGTCTGTGCGCTCATTAACTACATTTATTCGCTGTGGCTGCGTGAAACTTCGGTTCATCGGGTGACTTTCTTCTCACGCGAAATTGTATCCTTGAGAAGTGTGATTGTAGTATCTACACACAAGTGGTAATGAAAGGTGGGATAGATCAATGTTAATCAGTAGTGCCACGGATATGATGAGAAATCTGGGTCACGCCCTTCTAAGAATGCGTTCCGACCTTCGCGTGCTTCATCAGTCATATAGGCAAGTCGGGTTGCTTCACCTGCGAATACCTGCTGACCAACAAGACCATCATCGGCAAGATTGAATGCATATTTTAGCATGCGTATCGCTGTTGGCGATTTTGTCGCCATTTCATTTGCCCACTCAATCGCAATATCCTCTAATTCTGCATGCGGGATCGCCTCATTTGCCATTCCCATCTCAACCGCTTCAGCAGCGGAATATGTTTTTCCACGGAAAAATACCTCTCGTGCCTTTTTCTGTCCGATTTGCTTGGCAAGATATGCTGATCCAAATCCACCGTCAAATGAGGCAACATCCGGATCTGTCTGAAGGAATTTGGCGTGTTCTTTCGATGCAAGGGTGAGATCACAGATAACATGTAATGAATGTCCACCGCCAACAGCCCATCCTGGAACAACAGCAACCACTGGCTTCGGCATAAATCTGATCAGTCGTTGCACCTCAAGGATGTGGAGTCGTCCTGCTTTTGCCTCACGGACGAGTGTGTCCTCATCATCTGCTGGCTCATCATCATCACGATATTCATATCCAGACTCACCACGGACAGACTGATCACCGCCAGCAGAGAATGCCCATCCACCATCATCCTCTGATGGACCATTCCCAGTGAGAAGAATACACCCAATATCTGCCTGCTTGCGCGCGTGATCAAGGGCAGCATACAATTCATCAACGGTTCCTGGGCGGAATGCATTCCGTTGCTCTGGACGATCAAATGCAATTCGGACGACTGGGACCTCATGTCCGCGATGATAGGTAATGTCATCAAATACCTCGGTCCCCTCGACGTCATCCCATTGTGCGGGGTCGAAAAGCTCTGAAACCATACTGACATGCCAGCGCGGACACGAGAAAAGGATTCGCCTCTTGACTCAGACCTATTTATCTGATATTTTGATATCCTCCCAACGCTAAAGCGCGACGTTTTGTTATTATTTTTCTGTAATACCAGCGCTCAATTATCAAGAATGCGCTTAATCACACGATCATGTAATTGCTCTCGAACGCGATGGCTTGACTCAGAGTCAGTGACGACTTCGATAACGTGTGATCCAGTGGTTGTCGTTGCCTCAGTAAATGCTGTGTGAAATCCATCACGATCTGTGCCACGGACCCGCGCAAATGAGAGGTCGTAGATATCCTCAGTCGGTTCAAAATCAAGTCCATGTGGTGTGACAAACTGAGTTGTGAATGGTGGGTCATACGATTCGATTGGGAGTTTGTGAAAGATTCCACCCCCATCATTATTGATTAGAACAATGGTTGCTGTGACATCACAACGTTCGAGTGCTGCGAGTCCATTCATATCGTGATAATACGCGAGATCACCCGTTATTGCAATGAGATGCTCAGTAGTGGCAAGGGCTGAGCCAGCACCGAGTGCTGTCGAAATAATACCGTCAATCCCTGATGCTCCGCGATTTCCAAGGACTGTCCTATTCTGCGTTGTTGGACTTCCAAAGCGGTCAAGATCCCGAACCGGCATTGAGTTCGAGACAAAAATTGTTGCGGGATCCGGTGCTGCTGTCATTACATCCGAAAGAATACGACCCTCACAGAACCATCTATCACTCTCATTGCTACCCTCCCCATCCGTATTTTCAATTATATCATCGGTCGATGAATCCGAGTTAGTCGCTGCTAGAGACTGATGAGCGGAGGAGTCAGTGTTAGCGAGTACGTCTGTATGCGCCTTATCAGCTTCAATCCAACGTTGTCGCCATGTTGATGATCCAGGAGTATTGAGAGCTCTTGATAGCTGCCATAGAAGCTGTGTTGGATCAGCAACAACGATATCTGTCGCAGTGAATGTTGCCTCACGCCACTCTCCAGCAGGGTCGACAAGATACTGAGTCGCTGATGTGGATTCAAGATACTGTCTGAGTGGCTTTGATGTAGGTGAAGCGCCAAACCGAAGCACAACATCTGGATCTGGCCACTGATCCCATAACTCGCTAGTAAGATAGCCATCGTATCCACCAATAATTGGTGTTGTTCGAGTCAGCCCACCGTAACGAATGCCTGAAAGTGGATCCGCAAGAACGGGGAATCCGCTTGCATGTGCAAACGCCGCTACTGCCTCAGGATCAACTCCGGGTATCGTCATCGGACCAACAACGATGAGTCCACGAGATGTTGAAAGCGACTGTGCTATTCTATTAACGCTATTCTCATCGAGCACTCGATTACCTGTCGTCGACTCAACAAATGCACCATCACGACCTGTAATTGACTCTTCGGACAGGTCATCAGGGATATCTCCCGGCACTGGCGTTGGTTCAAGTGGCTTCCGGAAAGAGAAATTTAGATGAACCGGTCCAGCTGGCGTGTCTGTCGCAGTCATAATTGAACGTGCTGCTGTCGTCCGGAGTGATCGGAGTTTTCTTGCTGTCGGTTCAGGCTCCCCAATGTCATGAAACCACCTGACTGCATCGCCATAGAGCTTTGTTTGATCGACGGTCTGATTTGCACCAGAGTCATGTAATTCTGGAGGGCGATCAGCGGTTAATACTAGAAGCGGGACGCGTGCCTGTGAAGCTTCGATAACTGCAGGGTGATAGTTTGCCGCTGCTGTGCCTGAGGTACAGACTACAGGGGTAACCGACCCAGTTCTTCTTGCCCGTCCAAGCGCAAAGTATGCAGCAGAACGCTCATCTAAGTGTGAAAAAGTCTCGATACTATCATGACGGTCAAAAGCAACCGTGAGTGGTGTTGATCGACTTCCCGGCGAGATACAGACAGTATCAACACCACTAGCGGCAAGTTCTGAAACGAACGTGCGTGCCCACAAGGTATTCTGATTTGGCGCGCTCATCACTCGGTGTCGTCTATGTTTGTGTTTGTGTCTGCGTCTGCGTCTACGTCTGCGTCTGAAGTCGGTTCCATTGTTGTATTCGACTGTGAGTTTGACTCTGACGGAACTGTTGTATCTGGTGTAGATATTGATGTTGAAGCGGACTCATTCATCGTATCATCGACAGTACCCTGTGTGTGCGTAGATATTTCGGATTGTGCTTGATTGATTGTATCATCATCTGCATCATTACTTTCGAGCTCATCAAGAATTGGTCGGTATTTTAGTTGAACCTCATCCCACTCACTGTCGGGATTTGAATCTGCGACGATTCCGACGCCGGCAAAAAGTGTGGCGGCATCGTCATGGGCGACTGCTGATCGAAGCGCAACCACAAAGGTACCATATCCGGCAGCATCAATCCATCCAACAGGCGCAGCATACCATCCTCGATCAAATGGCTCTGTCTCGCGAATCGTCTCAGCAGCCGTTGTTGGTGGGAGTCCTCCTACCGCCGGTGTTGGATGTAATGCTTCAACGAGTGAAAGTGCATGTTTATGCTCTTCAAGAGTCGCGGTGATTGGCGTCCACAGATGTTGAACGGTCGCCAGTTTGCGAACGCGTCGAGAATCACTTGTGATAGCAGTTGCATACGGCGAAAGTTGTTCACGAATTGTCTCAGCAACAAGTTCGTGTTCATGAACATTTTTTTCATCGCGTGCAAGTTCTGCAGCAAGCCATTCATCTTCAGCGGTCGTTTCGCCACGACCAGTTGTCCCAGCAAGTGCACCAGTCTCAACGGTGCGACCACGAACAGAGACGAGTCGTTCTGGCGTTGCCCCGAAGAAAGCCGGGGACTGAGACGTATTGTGTATATCCTCAGACCCTACTGTAGTCATTGCATTAACATCTGTATGTATTCTCTGGTCGACCGGTGTGTCGGGTACCGGTTCGATGATAAACCGGTAACACGAGGGATAGTGCTCACCGAGACGGGTAATAATATCACCAAGCACTGGTGTCTCCTCAAGTTCAACTTCGAGTGCCTGTGCAAGAACAACTTTTTGGAGATTATCAGCAGAAATTCGATTAATAGCTGCAGTGACGCCACGATTCCATGCGTCCCGGGATGTGCGTCGATGACGGCATGTGACACCTGGCGGAGATCGAGAATTGTTTGTTGACTCAAGCGTTTTTACTCGCTCAATTTCCTGACTCAATCGATACTCAACAGCATCAGGTGTCGCACCGGGATCCACAGCATTGACTGTTATCCACGCATGTGAATCATTATCAGCGGTGTCTGTCTCGGTATGCGTGTCTGTTGACCATGTTATCTGTACTCGCGGAAAAATAAATTGTGCATTGGGGAACTGCTTCCATGGCTTGCTATCTGCGCGTTCAGCATGGAAGGCAAAACCACCAAACAGACGGGGGCGAGCGACCTCACTCCCTGCATGGACATCACCGGTACTAAACAGCGATTCAGCAGCATCACGGACAGACTCAAATCGATCAGAGCCTGTGGCAACAATCGTCGCTGCAGCACCACTTCCAAGCACTGTTGTCTCGTCTGGTGCACTCCAGACAACTCGAGGTGAGGTTGCAATATCAAATATATCCCGAACTGAAGATGACAATGAGGGAATGCGGGCTGACCGACTGACGAGAGTGACATCGTCAAGTCTGGTCTGGCGTGATTCCATCATTTGTATTGAGGTTTTCATCCTCTTTTACCTGACTATCGTGGTCATACAATAGCCTATTAGTCAGGATATATCTCATATATTAACTATATCTCATCATCTCTCAGCAATTAAAAATGGAGATTCGACAAAGGAATTATAACACTGGATGAAAATAGCTCACATGATTACGTAGAGATTATTGAGTAGGTTTTTGATTCTGCGTGCTTAGCTATTGATTTTGCAAACTATTCTGGTAGAATGGAAATTTATATATCTCTTATTGAAAACGAAAGCTCTCTCAATCGAAAATTACTGGCGTAGGGTTTAAATAAACCCGATTCAAAGAGCGAATACTCAGATGCCAAATGTAGATATTAACGTCCCCGAGCATCTCGAAACGCAGATTGCACAACTTGTCGATAAGGATGAGTTCGTCGATCGTGAAGAAGCAATTGAGGAACTCCTCTCAACTGGTATTCGAGCATTTAAAACAAGTGGACCGATGGATGATGAGGATCGATTCGAAGATGATGGTATGATGGGTCACGAAGACGAGTACGTCTTTTAATTGGTGTGGCATAAATCACCAACAACCCTTAAATTTCGCTCTGTTGTATCAGTATGCATGCACAAGGATGAACTACTAGAACTGCATGAGCAGATGCTAACGATTAAACAAAATTTCGCTGGACGTGAGAGCGTTGATGATGATCTTTTTGAGACATATGATAACCTCGATGTCAATCCATCGCATGTACATAAATCAAAGAGTGAACACAAACATGCAGTATTTGTCCTTGGGAATGCGCTTGCTACAGTCATGAGTGAAGATGAATTCTCTAATGCTGGTCGTGTTGGAAAACGAATGAAAGAGTTAGCTGAGGACGCTGAAGGAAAACTCTGAATTATGACCGGTTAACGGTTGAGGAACACAGCTGTGGTGTATCAACTAGGCTTTTTATCCCCTCCAACGCTCCAGCGTCTTGTCGTTATTGCTGTTACAGCCATAGCTGTGCTCACGATTGTCTGGATTAGACGAACGCAGACACATGATAATGGTGACCACGGTCATAGTGGCCTACAGCTTCAAGATCGATTTATCCTAGGCGTTCCGTGGGGAACGATCCTCACGATTGTATTTGTCAGCCTGGTGTATCTTTTTCTTCAGGATGGCTTGACGCACTGGCGTCGTCCGATTACAATTCCATTTCGTGCATGGTCATATTTTTATCCACTTGGAATGCTGACAGCAGCATTCACACACAACGGTCCCGGGCACTTGTTTGGAAATCTCTTTGGAACGCTTGCTGTTGCACCACTCGCTGAATACGCATGGGGTCACTTCCCACATGCACGCCGAGCACAGTCATCTTCATATAGTTCGATAAGGATGAATCCATATGCCCGTGTTCTTGCTGTACCGTGTACTGCTGTGATTGTCGGTCTTATTGGGACCGTCTTTGGACTAGGTCCGGTCATTGGATTTTCAGGAGTTGTATTTGCCTTCGTTGGGTTTGCAGTGATTATATACCCACTTGGGACGGCATTAGCGCTGATAGGTGCTGATGCAATCGGGGTGTTTATAACTGCTGTGCAGTCGCCCACACTCACTGCTGGTGGTCGGTCAGCGTATCTTTCGCCATGGTGGGCTGATATCGCTATTCAAGGACATGCGCTTGGGTTGCTTATGGGCGTGTTACTTGGGCTTGTCGTTATTCGTTCACGACAACTAGATGAACAATCGCGTCCACGTGCTCTTCGACTCTGGGTTGGAGTCGTGCTTGTTGGGATTCAGCAGTCACTGTGGGCGGTATATTGGTATCGAGGCGGAGATACATATGTTCTTTACCGAGCAGTTGGCGTGGCGCTTGTGATTATACTCGCAGTTGTTGTCACGATTGCTGTCATGACAAATCTAAATTCACGTATACACGCAGGCACAAACACAAATACAGATACAGGTCCACCTGTCTCGCGTGATAATAAAAGTGAAAACCATGCTCTCAACGGAAAGTGGCGAGTAGCTACCGGGGTCCTTCTAATTACGACCGCTGCACTCGCCGGACCGGCGATTCCATATAACCTGTACACAACTGATAATGAGTCACTACCAGGCGACACAGTTGTCGTCCGAGATTATAAGCTGACATACGCAGAAGGGGTTGAAAATGGGCTTGTCTCCGCATTTAATTTGACAGCCTTTGGTGAGACGACAACAGTCACCACCTCGGGAGTGATCATTCAAAGCGCTGATCGCGGTATTTGGACAACAGCAGTTTCAACAGGTCGATTAGCGTTTGCTGGGCAATCAACTGTTTCGCTTGGAGGACCAGGCTGGCGAACACCGGTACATATCAGTCGAACTGGCTGGACGGCAGGTGGAAATGGGACCGCATATCGAGTCAACGCCTCGATTGGGAATGCACCCACAACAAATAGAGACGCCGGTAAGACAACTAAACAATTACGGAGTCAAACAGTTCTATATCTTTCAGACCCAGTTACCGCAGCACCACAACTTGCGAATAAAACCGTCACGATTGTACCAAAAAAAACGACATACGAACTCCGAGTAAATGCATCAAATCGAACGAAAACAGCACCACTCCCACCAACAAATACCTCAGTGACTATCAGTGGGTTGCAGTTCGAACGAAAATCAAAAATAATCTATGTCTCGTATGAGCAGACCCGAATTGCACTGTTCGAAGCAGAAACATATAATTAGTTTCAAGCGATTGAAAACCAATATATCGCAGAACCGATGAACAGGATCTGCGCCGCAGTAAACGACCACGGGTCAGTAGTACTCCGTGAAACATTTTGAATCACAGGTCCTACGCAACAGCATCAGCAGCTACTCTATGACAAGATTTTGAATTGAATTCCTCAATAAGTTTTCAGGAGCACCAGTGACCCGTGGAACTCTCGCTGTTTCCTTTAGAATACAAAGAATACCTGATCTTCAGGCCTGTCCCTTGCCCATAAGTTCACAGCATCCCACCATGTCGTTTGAGCCGCTGTTGAGGAGGATCTGAGACATATCCTGATGACTGATAGTGATTAGTGCGAGTCTTTACCGCCGTGATTATTCGTGTCGGTGATAGGAGACGCTGAACCCGCGTCATTCGACACCGCCGGTGAAACTATTCGAACTAATCACTATAATACGCCGACCGGGATTGCTGATCGGGCTACAGGGGCTGCTCAAACCAGGGCAACTCGTCGTTGGCATACCCGGCTGCTCGGGATGAGACTTCCAAATCCCGACGATAAAAGCAATTTTTACTGCTTCGCCCCGTCCATCTCGTCGGGATGACTCATAAGTAAAACACAGGTCTTCACACCTGTCTCTTACCCACAAATCGAGTCAGGATTTTAGCGGAACGGGATCGGGATCGGGATCGGCGAGCACGACTGAAATCCTCGGTATCTACAGTTTCAACACCTCTTTGGAACAATTG
>P_A23_Liq_2_FmtDRAFT_1000113_pt1 | contig 18564 bp, 13 predicted proteins | sample PonA232FremontCA_FD_10599 | JGI IMG/M metagenome (IMG submission 10599) | reverse complement strand
GAGCGAGCCGCACAGTCTCTCGGACACTCCGGTAACGACGGACGAACGGCGGGGCCTCGGTCTCGGCGGGGAGCTTGGTAATCACCGGTACGTCGCCCGCTCGCGTCCTGATCTCGTCGAGGACGACCTCGAAGAACCGCCCCAGATCGCCGAACTCGTCCTCGCGACGGTTGTAGAAGGGTGAACAGAACTGGTGGACGATTCCCATGTTCGCGCCCGCGAGGTGGATCAGATCGTAGCCCGCGTCGACGGCCCGGGCAGCCGCACGACCGAAGTCTGCCGCCAGTTCGTGCGCCTCGGCCGTCGAGAGCACGTGAGCGTCGTAGAAGACGAACCCCGTCCGTTCGAGCGCACGTAGCTGCCACGGTGGCTCCGAGACGGCCAACTGTCGGAGGTCGGGGTGTTCGCGCCGGTACTCGTCGTGCCAGGTCTCCATCGACCGCAACCCGCCGTGTTCCAGCTGGATCGCGATCCGACCGCCGTGGCGGTGGACGGCGTCCGTGAGTCGTCCGAGTTGCGCGACGAAGTCGGGATCGTGGACCCGTGTCATCCCCGGTGCGGCACACCCGCCCTCGCCGCGGACGATCGTCGCCCCCTGACAGATCAGGCCGGCACCGCTGGCGGCGGCAGGCTCCAAGTCCGCGATCAGCGTGTCGACCGCGTCGGGACCGTTGCCGGCACACTCCAACAACGGAGCACGGTAGAGTCGGTTGGGTAGCCGGACGCCACCGATCGACAGCGACGACTCGAGTGCGGGCACGTCGGGCGTCGACATCTGGTTGCCGGGGGTCGGGAGCGCGTCGGTTTGAGAGTTGCGTCGGGTGTGTTCTCGGCCGACACCACCTCTCCCACCCCACCGTTTCATCTGTTCTCGGTGGGAGGTGGGGGAGGGGTGAGGCGTACGGGTCGGAGAGTGCGGGCGAGTGGTGACGGGTGGAGGCGAATGGTGGCGAGTGCAAGCGAGTAGTGACGAGTGCAAGCGAGTAGTGACAAGTGCGGGCGAATGGTGACGAGTGGAGGCGAATGGTGACGAGTGGAGGCGAATGGTGATGAGTGCAGGCAAGTGGTGACGAGTGCAGCGTACAGAGTGTGAGTAGCCACCACCTAGCCACCCGGTGGAGGCGGAGACGACACGAACGTTCACAGTCGTCGGTCGACAGAGCCGATGCGAGGGTCGCCTTCGAGGCCGTCGAGTAGAATCTCCGCACGGCAGCCGAGTTCGTACTCGTAGTGTCGGCCCCCGCTGCGCCCCCTGTTCACCTCTTCGGAGGTGACCGTCCCGTTCACCATCAGATCGTTGAGAGTGTTGTGGATCGTTCGCGAGGTGACGGGGTCGACGTCGACCTGCTCGGCGAACTGTTTGTACCACGCGTAGATCTCGTCGATCTTCGCCGGAAGCGCCTCACTCTCACTCAGTCGGAGCATCGCGTACGCGACGAGCGTCCCGTGTGTCGAGAGTCCACGGATCTCTTCGACGATAGCGCCCTGCTGGATCGACTCCTCGGCGGCTTTGACGTGGGTCTCTGTCACTCGCGAGTCGTCTGCGGAACGAGCGTTGTCGGCCGCTTCGTACAGCAGGTCGAGCGCGGTCCGCGCGTACCCAGACCGCTGGGCAGCGAGCGCCGCGGTGAGTGGCACGACATCCTGTGAGAGCACGTCGTCGTGGAACGCGACTGCTGCGCGGTCCTCGACGATCGTCTCCAACTCGACGGCGTCGTACGGCGGGAAGTGAATCTCCTGATCGCACAGTGTCGACTTCGCACGCGGGTCGAGGGAGTCCCGGAACGTCCCGTCGTTCGTGATCCCGACGACACCGACCTTCGTCGTCGCCGGGTCGACGTACGCCGCGCTGTTGTCGTTGTTACACCGGGGGAGCTTGTAGAGAATGTTGTCGTCGTCCCCGATGTTGTCGATCTCGTCGAGCGCGATCAACACGTGGCTCGTCGCGACCTCTCGGAGCTCCTCGAACAACATCCGGTAGATCTCGCCTTCGGGGTACCCAGTCGTGCTGACTCGGTCGCGGTCGGTCGCACTCCGGAGTCGGTTCAGGAGGTGCGCGGCGACCTGGTAAGAGGTGTTCAGATCCTTACACTCGAGGTGGACGGTTCTGAGACTCGGCTCGTCGAACCGCGAGGTCTCGTAGTCGAACGCCTCGATACTCCGTTCGAGATTCTGGAAGACGGCCTTCGTCCCGATCGTCTTGCCGACCCCCGTCGGTCCGTAGACGAACACGTTCCGTGGACGCTTGTTCCGGACGATCTCCTTGAACCGACTCTGGTACTCGGCGAGTTTGTCGTCCCGCTCGAGGATTCGATCTGGAAAGTGGTCGCGGAGCGCGTCCTCGTCGCGAAAGATGCCGTCGTCGGGAGTCAGACGCTCCATTGGGGTCGACACTGACGCCCGCCGAGGTAAAAACCTGATTACCGACACTTCATCTGTTTCATCTGAAACCCAGAGTCACCCCACTGCTTCATCTGTTCTGCGATCCTCGTTGCCACGGTTTCGAGACACCCTCACGCCGTTCCCTCTCATTCGGTGACACAGGCACGTAGTGACGTGCTACGACCGTCGTGTGTTCGTAGCGTCGTTCTCTCGTGGAGTGCTCCTCTGTAGCGTCGTTCTCTCGTGGATTGTCCCTCTGTAGGGTCGTTCTCCCGTGGAGTGCTCCTCTGTAGGGTCGTTCTCCTGTGGAGAACCGTCGGGTCCAACTGTGACGCCCCGTTCGACCGTCACCGCCCGATGACGGTACCATCTGCCGGAGAGTCACCTGCCCTCACACCCCACTGCTTCAAGTGTTCCGTTCGGAGGCACTCGACACCACCTCGGAACTCCGTCTCACTGTGGAGACGAGTCACGGTGAGGTAGGAGAGGCTACGGACCGATAGCACCGCCCAAATTATAGTCTTTTCCATCGAACTAGTCACGTATAGGCTGTCTCTTCCCCCACCCTCCCTCCCCACGAGAACACTTGAAACAGTGGGGTGGGGGAGGTGTTTGGACGAACGAGGGACGGGACGACACCGTCGAGTGAACCGACGAGCCGAGTGGCGACTCGAACTGGGCCGAGTGGGGACCGGCCGAACGAGGCCGACTGTACACTCTCTGTGAGTCAGTCGGACGACAGTTACCACAAGACCCACACTGTGGCCCGACGCAGGTTCGGGCGAAACATGAGACGGTTACTCGCGAGCGTCGGCGTCGGTAACGCCTCGGTCGACACGGTACTCCCCTCCGAGACGGTGGTCCCGGGCGAAGAGGTGACGGCAGATGTCCAGATCTCCGGTGGCGACGTCCGGCAGGAGGTCGGGACAGTTCGGGTCGAGATCGAGACACGGTACCGAACCGAGGACGGCACCCGAGAGACCGACCTGGCCCGTTTCGTCGTCACCGAGGATCTGGTGATCGAGCCCGAAGAGGAACGGCTCGAGGAGGTGACCTTCCGAGTGCCCTACAACACGCCCATCACGGAGGGTGACGCCTCCGTGTGGGTCGAGACGGAGTTGGACATCGACCTCGCGGTCGACCCCGAGGACACGGACCACCTGAGTGTACGACCGACCCCACGACTCCAGACTGTCTTCGACGCGATGGAACAGTTGGGGTTCTCGTTGTACACTGCCGACTGCGAGGACGACCCGTACACCCGGTACGGAGACGGCGGGTTCGTCCAGGAGTTCGAGTTTCGCGCCGTCGAGGGCCGGTTCCGCGGGGCCGTCGACGAGATCGAACTCGTCGCCCGTCCCGGTCCGGACGCGTTGGAGCTGTTCGTCGAAGTCGATCGCCGCGAGGGGCTGTTGAGTGAGCTCGCAGAGACGGACGAACAACTCACTCGGACGACCCTCGCCACGACCGACACCGACCAGGTCCGCGAAGAACTCGCGACGTTGATCGAACAGTACAGCTGAGTGTCGCCGGGCCAGCCGACCGACACGTACAGGTTCCCGTAGACCCTGTTCCCGTGCGTGTCCACACAGTACACGGTCGAGTTCGGAGAACCGAACGAACTGACTGACGGCGACGAGACGAGCGTCGTCGTCGACGACTACGACGACTTCGGAAGTTCCTACAGCTTCCACCTCCCGGACGGGACGATTCGTTCGTTCGGAAAGCAACTCGTCGAGACCGTCGAGCCGACCGAGTGAGCCGGCCGCCGGGCCGACCGGAGTCCCGGCGGCGCGCCGTCCCCGTTCGGAGAGTGTTGTGACGGGGGGAAACGCCTTGAGCCCGCAACCGTTACTCCGTCCGTGTCCAAGATCCGTCATTCGATTGTCAAGAACGTGGGACGGCTCGGGGTCGCCGGGGTCGTGCTCGCGGCGACAGCGTTGCCCGTTCTCGGGCACGTCGACTACGTGACCGAGGGATCTGGCGGCTACGTCAACCCGGTGGCGTTTCTCGCGAGTGTGCTAGTCCGGCCGGAGAACGCGGCGTTGTTCGTACTCGGTGGCGGTGCGGCGGCAGTCGCGGCGGGCGGGTACACTCGATTCCGGCCGTTCGAGGCCGATCTGACCGTCGCGCGCCGGACCCTGGAGTCGTACCGGCCGTACCTACCCTGGATGTTCCGGCTGAGCGTCGGGCTCCCGCTCGTCGGTGCCGGCTTCGCGGGGTACCTGTTCACCCCGGCCGTCCCCACGTCGTTGCGGGTTCTCCAGGTGGCGTTGGGGTTCCTGTTGTTGTTCGGGTTGGCGACGCGGTGGGTCGCGCTCGTCGGCCTGGGGACGTACCTCTGGGTGCTCGTGAGCGCCTGGCCCAGACCCATCTTGGCGTTCGAGTACCTCGGCGGGTTCCTGGGTGTGCTCCTGTTGGGGAGCGGACAGCCCAGTGCCGACGGGATGTTGCGCCGGCTCCGGGTCACCGACGGAACACTGCTCAACCGGCTGGGTGTCGGCAGCGACCCGCTGGGCGCACTCGTCGCGCGGTTCAACGCCACCGCCGTGACCGGGGCAGTGTTGCGTGTCGTCGTCGGCATCCAGTTCGTCTACCTCGGTGTCGTGGAGAAACTGATGCAGCCGAGTGACGCACTCCGAGTGGTCGCGAAGTACGACCTCACCGCGGTCGTCCCGGTGGCCCCGGAGATGTGGGTCGCCGGAGCCGGACTGTCGGAGGCGGCCGTCGGCCTCCTGTTGATCACCGGGACCGTCACACGCGCGTCTGCAGCGATCGCGTTCCTCCTGTTCACGACGACGTTGTTCGGCCTCCCGGACGACCCCGTGCTCGCCCACATCTCGTTGTTCGGCCTCACCTCGGCGTTGCTCGTCACCGGCAGCGGTCCGTACGCAGTCGACCGCTGGCTCTCGACCCACTGGTTCCGTGGCGACACTGGCGGGTGACAGACCGGCTGCGACGCGACCGGTCACACGCCGGAGTGACAACCGGACGACGTGCCGGTAACACCGACCGAACCGACCGACGAAGCCACTACCTGGTGGCGGTTGTTTGACGTTCTCTATCTACTAAAGGAAGGTACTGCCGGGAACGCACGGCGCTTACCTGTCGGCCCCGTAGGTGTGGTGATGAGCTTCAGAGAGGTCGTTCACACACGACGGTCGGTTCACGAGTACAGCGACGAGGAGTTGGAACGAGAGACGATCCGCGACATCGTCGACGACGCCCGGATGTCTCCCTCGGGGTACAACCTCCAGCCGTGGGAGTTCCTCGTGTTGGACGAGCAAGCCGACCAGGCCGCACTACGCGAGGTCGCGTACGATCAGGAACACGTCACTGGAGCCGCCGCGGCGGTCGTCGTCTTCGGCAACACGGACCCGGCAGCCCACGCACAGCCGGTGTTCGACGACTGGCTCGACAAGGGGTACCTCCCGAGTGAGGACGTGAAGGAGGGGCTGTTGGAGAACGTCGACGGGATGGCGGCCATGCCCGAGGCGGAGCGTCGCGTGTGGACGACTCGGTCGTCCGCGCTGGCGGCGATGACGCTGATGTACGCGGCGTGGGACCGTGGGGTGGCCTCCTGTCCGATGGAAGGGTTCGACGCCGACGGCCTGCTCGACACGTTCGACGTGCCGGACGGCTACGAGCCGGTGATGATCGTCACGCTCGGCTACCCCGCGGAGGGTGCCGCCGACGTCGAGAACGACCGGAAGACCCGCCGCTCGGTCGACGAGATCACACACTTCGGCGAGTTCGACCCCGTCGCGGAGACCGCACTCGGCGACGAGACGAGCGATGCAGTCGGCGACGACTGAACTGTCGGGACCGACGACAGGTGACCGAACTGTCGGGACCGACGACAGGTGACTGAACTGTCGGGACCGACGACCCATCCGCCCCCGCTCGACTAGTGCTCAACTAGCGTTCCTCTGGTCCTTCCTCGGTTTGACTCCTCACCGTTTCGACCAGCACACTGATTAGCCGTCGGTCGTCGTACCCAACAGTGACAGACGCGGGCGAAGAGTCGGGTGTCGACCTCGGCGATCGCCGCCAGTACGGACGCGTGGTGGTGGCCGTGGTGGCGGCGGCGACGCTCGTGCTCGCGGCCGCCGCGCTCCCGGCGGTCGTCGGGAGCGGGAGTGTGCCGGCACTCTCGCTCGTCCCGCTCGAACGGGCAGACGCCGCGGGAGGTGCTGCCGGGGTGGCCGCGGACGCTGCCGGAGCGAGTGGTGCCGCAGACGCCGCTGGCGCTGCGGGAGCGGCCGGCGGCACGGCAGGTGCGGCGGGCGGTGCCACGAACCTCTCCGGGTCGGGGTTGGGGGCGTTGTCGTCCGCAGAGTCGACCCGAATCGGCGGCCAGACCGCTCCCGGCGGCGGGGAGACCCCGCTCCGGAACCAGAGCACGGCGGTCCACTTCGTCGTCGAGAGCGAGCGTCCGGCCTACTGGCGGACCGGCGCGTACGGTGCGTACACTGGGCAGGGGTTCCAGCGCGTAGACGACACCCAGCCGTTCGACGGGACGGTCGAGCCCGGACCACTCCAGGGGGAACGGGTCGCCTACGAGGTGCGACTCCGACAGTCGGCGACGGCGTTGCCAACTGTCTGGCGGCCGGCACGGGTAGACGCACCCTCGGGGACGCGACTCGCTGCCGGCACGTCGTTGTCGTCGCCGGGAGTCGCCGCGGGAACGAGCTACCGCGGGGTGTCGTACGCACCCGCCCGAGAACCGGCAGTGTTGCGCGCTGCCGGTCGGAACTACCCGGACAGCGTCCGGGAGCGGTACCTCGGACTGCCGGACGATCCGGACACGGAGCGGGTGACCGCGTTCACCGACGAACTGGCGAGTGACGCGGCGACGCCGTACGCGACTGCGGTCGCGATCGAGCAGTGGCTGGAGGCGAACCGGGAGTACTCTTTGTCGGCGACCCACGACCCGGCGGACGGCACCGTCGCCTCGGAGTTCCTCTTCGAGATGTCGGCGGGCTACTGTGAGTACTTCGCGGCGACGATGACGGCGATGTTGCGGACACAGGGCGTGCCGGCGCGGTACGTCGTCGGCTACTCGACCGGGCAACGGACCGCGCCGGGGGAGTACACTGTCCGGGCGATGAACGCCCACGCCTGGGTGGAGGTGTACTTCCCCGAGGTCGGGTGGGTCCGGTTCGACCCGACGCCCGGGCAGAGTCGTCTCGCCACGGAACAACGTTCCTTCGCCGACGGGACGGGCCAGCCGGCCACGGACTACGACCCCACGGAGACGGGGAGTCCCGGGGAGTCGTTCGATCCAGCACAGAGGGACTCCGACGGCGAGAGCCCCGTCGGCGCGACCACCGCGAGTGCGGGCGAACGCTCCCCACCCGGCGGAGATGTCCAGACTGCCGACGGAGTTGGCGAGAACAGAACTGGAACGGCCGGCGACGACACGGAGAGAGAGACAACCGGGACCGACGCGGGTGACACCTCCGTGACCGGCACTCCGCCGGCGGGTGGTGACAGGACGGCGACGGACACCGGACGCCGCCCGACCGGGACGCCACCTGAGGGTGGACGGACGACGGCAACCGGGGACGACCCCGCGGCCGGCGACGGTACAGCGACCGGCGACAGCACGGCGACCGGTGACGGAACGGAGAACGGCGAGACGAGCGACGGGACGACGAGAGACGGAGAGACCACGACTGCCAGAGGGACAGCAACGGGCGACGGAACGACGAGGACGGACGGAGAGACCGCGACGGGTGAGGGAACGCCAGCCGGTGGCGAGACGCCAACCGGTGACGGAGAGGAGTCCGACACGACGACCGGTGGGGAGTCGGGAGCGGACCAGACGGAGTCGTCGGCAACGGACGAGGCGACGGCACAGTCGACGTTACGGGCGGATCTCAACCGGACGGCCGTCCCCGGAGCGACGGTCTCTGTCACGGTCACCCGTGGCGGCGAGCCGGTTGTCGCACGAGTGGCGTTCAACGGCGCGTCGATCGGCGTCACGAACGCGTCGGGTGTCGTCGTCGGAACGGTCCCGTACGCGGGTGAGTTGAACGTCACCGTCGTCCCACAGACTCGCGGGGCACTCGCAGACGGCGGCGGCACAGTCGGTGTCGTCGGGACGGCCCCCGGGAACGACACCGACGGCAACTCGACGACGTACACACTCGACACGCGTGCGTCGGTGTCGGTTGTCGGGAGCGTGCAGAGTGGTCGGCAGGTGACACTCGTAGCCACAGTGTCGGACGTGCCGGTACGTGGCGGCGCAGTGTCACTCGACGGTTCGCGCGCCGGCCGGACGGACCGGCGTGGACGTGCGACAGTGCGACTCCCCACCGAACCGGGAACGTACACGCTCGCGGTCCAGCGCGGCCCGGTGACGGGCAACCGGAGCGTGACGATCCACCGTCTGAACCTGACGAGCGAACTGGAGTGGCCGCTGGCGGTGCCGTTCGCTCCGGTAGCGGTGACGGCGACACGAGACGGCGACCCGGTCGACGGCGCGACAGTGCGACGGGCTGGGGCGACCCTCGGTGAGACCGGCCCCGGCGGTCGAGTGACGGCGACACTGCCGGTACGCGACCGGGCGACGTTCGTGGCGCGAGCGGGCGGGCAACGAGCGACGACGGCCGTCACGGGCGTTCTCCGAACGGCTGTCGCCGTCGGAGTAGGGCTGCTCGCGGTGGTCGGTGTCGTCGCGGTCGGTTCGCGGCGTCTCGGTGTCGGTCCGACGGCCGCCCTCCGACGGCTACGCCAGGTGACCGCCGGTGTCGCACGAGCGGTGTCGCACGGCGTGTTGTGGGTCGCCGACGCGGCCGACCGTGCGGGGGACGCGCTGGTGCGTCTCGCCGGCGATCTGCTCGCGCGACGACTCGCGGTCGTGGAACTCCCGGCGCGGCTCGCACGCCTGCTGGCCGCCGCAGCCGCCGGACTGGCCGTAGCGGTGGTCGCGGCACTCAGCAGAGTCCGACGCTCACTCGGAGGGTCGACGAGCGGACCCGGAGACGCCGCCTCGGAGGAACGTGTCGACGCCGACGACGATCAGTCACTCTCGTCTCGGCGCGTCGTCAGAGCCGCCTGGCGTCAGTTCGTCGCCGGCCTGAGCGTGCGACAGTCACAGACGAAGACACCCGGAGAGTTGGCACGGTGGGCGGTCGACCGCGACAGGCTCCCGGCGGAGCCGGTCCGCCGGCTCCGCGACGGCTACCGTGCGGTGGAGTACGGGGCCGCAGATCCGAGCCGACACGTCGATCGGGTCAGAGCGGCGTTGGCGGTACTTCGCGGCGACGCTCCCGACGACGAGACACCGAGAACGGACACAGACACACGAGACGAGTCCGGGGGAGAACCGTGAGCCGACTCCGGTGGCTCGTGCGCCGGCTGGTCGGTGTGGTCGGAGTGACAGTGGCTGTCGTGGCCGCGGCAGTCGCGGTCGTGCCGGGCCGGACGACACGACTCCTCCCACCGGTCGCGCGACTCACAGAGTCAGTCGGCAGTGTCGAGAGCCGACTGTTGCTGGCCGGCACGGCGGTGGTCGTCGGCGGGGTCGCGGCGTTGTTGGCGCGAGCGAACGGGACGCAGACGACGACCGACCCGACCCTCGACGGCCGGCGAGACGACCCGGTCGAGGCAGCGGCGGTTCCCGCCGCGACGATCACTGGCGACGCGCTCCAGCGCAGGCTCGACCGAGTGCGCGACACCGACGAACTCGACGGTGTCGCCGACCGACTCCGCTCGCTCGCGGTCGGGGTCGAACGAACCACCGCCGGAGTCGAGGAGGCGACTGCACGCGAACGGGTCGCGACGGGTGAGTGGACGGCCGACAGTCTCGCGGCGGCCGTCCTCGGGGAGTCCGTACCGGTCCCGGTCGGTGCCCGCCTCCGGCGGTGGCTGGACGGGAGCGGCGAGGCGCGGCGGCGTATCCGGCGGACCGTCACCGCGATCGAGCGTCGCCTCGACGGAGAGACACCACAGACGGACGGCCCGAAGGAGACGACAACGCCGGACGGGGGTGTACAGCAGCCGCAGACGGGGGTTGGGGACGCTCACGAGCCACCGACAGCTCACGACGAGACACGGAGAGGAGACGGCTCGGACGGCGCGCACCCCTCGGCGCGGCTCCAGACGACCGACGACTACCGCACGCGTTGGCGGGGGTGGCTCGGCGGGACGCTCGGGCTGGTCGGACTGGGACTGTTGTACGGCTCGCCGGTGGTGGTCGTCGGTGCGGTCGTCCCGCTGGTGTACGTCGCCTACGCCGCCGGCTCGGCGCTCCCGGAGACGGTGTCACTCCGCGTCCGGCGGACGGTCCTCGCGGAGCAGATCACCCCCGGTGACACGGTGTCGATCCGACTCGCCGTCACGAACACCGGCGACAGCGTGTTGTCCGATCTGCGCGTCGTCGACGGTGTCCCCGAGACGTTGGGTGTCGCCGACGGCTCGCCACGGGCTGCGGTGGCACTCCGGCCGGACGAGACCGCGACGCTGTCGTACACGGTGACGGCCCAGCGCGGCCACTACGAGTTCGACGATCCACAGGTCCGGGTCAGATCGTCCGCCGGCTCCAGCGCCGCGACACTGTCGGTGGCCGCGACCGGCGCGACGGCCGTCGCGACGACACCACCGGCAACGGCCGTCGCAGTGACCCGTGCCGCGCCACTCCGCGTCGGGGAGGCGACGGCCGACAGCGGTGGCGAGGGGTTGGAGTTCCACAGCACTCGCGAGTACCGCCCCGGCGACCCACGCTCACGCGTCGACTGGCGACAGTTCGCCAAGCGACGCGAGCTCGTCACGACACAGTTTCGCGAGGAGCGCGCCGGCCGGGCGGTCGTCCTGTTGGACGTCAGGCCGTCGGCCCGGCGGTCGGCGACGGCCGCGACGCCGACCGGTGCGACGTACGCCGCCTACGCAGCCGAGGCGGCCGTCGAACGACTCCGCGCCGACGGCGACGACGTGTCACTCGCAGTTCTCGGGATTGACGCCGACGCGGTGGCGACACCTGTCACGACCGCCGGTGAGGCCGTCTGGGTCGCCGACGCGGGGGAGGATCGGGCTCGAACCCGTGCCGTCTTCGAGGCCGCGAGTGAGGCCGCTGCCGACCGCGAGTCGGCCTCTCGTGAGACGGACGTGTCCGACCGGACGCCGCCTCGGGGGACAGACACCGCGGCGGCGGCGCTCGTCGCTCGGTGTCCAGCCGACGCACAGGTGTTGCTCGTGTCACCGTTCACCGACGCCGTGCCGGTGTCGTACGCTCGGCGGTTCCGAGTCGCTGGCTACGCTGTCACTACCGTCGCGCCGGACCACACTGGCGGTGTCGGCGGCGGGAGTCACCTCGGCGGTCGAGCCGCCGCGGTCGGTCGCCAACTCCGCCTCCGTGACGTTCGGCCGCTCTGTCGGACGGTCGTCGACTGGCCGGGTGACCGACCGCTCGGGCTCGCGGTCGGCCGGGCGATCGACGGGGGTGACCGACGGTGAGAACAGACCGTGACCGCGAGACCGTCTCCGCGCCACCGGCACGCAACTGGCGACCACCACCCGTCGTGACGGCGTTGTCGGTGGTGGTCGTCGTCGCGGCTGGAGGGTGGGTCGCGACTGCGGTCGACGTCGGCCGAGCGACCGCCACGACCGCCGTCGGAGCGGGACTCGTGGGACTGCTCGTCAGACTCGCGGGCACCGACCGGTTCCGGCCAGCCGCAGTCGCAGCGACGTGGGTGGTGTCGTTTCCGGCCGGGGGGTTCGTGGTCGCCGGAACACTGCTCGTCTCTGCGGACCAGTTCACCGGCACCGCCCCGATCGGTGCGGTCTTCGTCGTCACCGGCTTGGGAGTCGCGACGTTCGGTGTGACCGGTCTCCCGGGGCGTCCGGTCGGGCGAGAGGAGCTGAGCAGTGCGGCTCAGGTCGTGGTGACCGCGGCGATCGCACTCGTCGCGACGACACTCTTCCCGATCGTCGACGCCGTCACCACACGAGAGATCGGAGTCGCCGTGTCGGCCGGACCGTTCGAGTCGGTCGCCGAGCGGCTGGTGACGGTGTTCGTCACGCCGCCCGCGAGCCCGCCGCCGGTCGGCAGCTTCCTCGCCGCCGTCGCCTGCGGCGCGGTCGCGTCCGCGTCACTCCTCAGGCGACTCCCCGTCCGGGCGTTGTTGGACGACGAGACCGACGACCCCTCGCCAGCGGTAGCGACCGTCGACCGAGTGCTCGGAGTGTTAGACTACGGCTGGCCGGCGTTGCTCCTCGCCGGCCCGGTGTTGGTGGTCGACACCGTCGCACCGACAGTCGTGTGGGGAGGCGTCCCGAGATCGGTTCGAGAGCCGCTCGGTGCGGTGACAGCGACTCCAGCCGTACGTGCGTTCGCGGTCGGGTTAGTCGTCGTGGCGCTCGTCGTCTGGCTGCTCGTCCGGCTCGTCCGGACCGGCTACCGCACACGACTCGGAACACGAACGGCGACTGGCGGTGCAGTCGTCGGCTGGGTCGTGTCGTGTTGGTTCGGGTGGTGGCGAGGTGGGGAGGTCGCAGCGACGCTCGCGACGACTGTCGCCGAGGCGCTCCCGCCGACGGCCGCAGCGTCGTTCCGACGAGAGTTCGACGCCGTGGTCGGCTACTACGGGCTGGAGACGGTCGGGCTGGCGTTGGTCACCGGTTGTGTCGTCGTCACCTCCGGGGTGGTCCTGTCGTTAGCGGTCGGATCGGTAGTGGGGCTGGTGCCCGCGACCGGTGTCGGACACGGACTGTCCGCTGCGGGGCTGTTTGCCGCCGGCGGGGTCGGGCTGGCGGTCGACGCTCGACTCGCACCGTCGCTGACGGCACTCGCCGCCGCCGTCGCCGTCTGGGATCTCGGCGGCTACGGTGCCGATCTCGGCGGAGAGGTGGGTCGACGTGGGCAGAGTCGGCGTGCCGTCTTCGTCCACCTCGGCGGGAGTCTCCTCGTCAGCGTCGTCGCCGGCGGTGGTGCGGTGCTGGCACTCCGCGCCCGTGGTGTCGTCGGGCTCGCGCCGGACGCCCCCGCGCCGGTCGTGTTGCTCGGTGGCGTGGCAGCACTGGTCGTGTTCGCGTCGTTGTTGCGGTCGTGACCAGAGCCCGCACCGTCAGCCGCCAGAGACCGGGGGGAACAACGCCAACTCGTCGTCCGGATCGACGGGTGTGTCGAGGGTCGCCGGCTCGCCCTCTCGGAGGAGGTTGACGTGGTCGCGGAGTTCGCCGTCGTCGTCGGTGACACGGTCCGCCAGCGCCGGGTACGCCTCCAGCAGCGCCGACAACGCACCACCGACCGTCGCTGCGTCCGTCTCGACGGTCGGTTGGCCCGTGCCGGCGACCTCCGCGAGGTCGGCGAACAGTTTCCACTGCACGGTCCGACTCGGGCGAGGCTACCTATCAGCGTTGTGTCCCACAGTCTGGCGTGGGCTGGCAGACGACTCGTGGTCGCCCCCCGTGCCGCCTCCAGAAGGCTCACGTGACAGGCGTCTGGACGCTACCACGTGACCACACGAGGCCCTCCCGAGACAGAGCGTCGTCCGGTGACAGAGACGCTCCACGACGAGGAGATCACCGATCCGTACCGCTGGCTCGAGGCGGACACGGACGCGGTGGCAGCTTGGACCGACCGCCAGAACGCGTACGCCGACGAGGTGCTCGCGACGCCCCAACGCGAGGCACTGACCGAGGCGTTCGAGCCGCTGGGGAGTGTGACGACGTACGGAGCCGTCCGGCCGGCCGGCGACCGGTACCTCCAGTTCGTCACGGAGTCGGACGACGAACAACGCGTGTTGACCGTCGCCGAGTCACTGTCGGCGCTGCGTGCGGGTGACCGCCGGGTGTTGTACGACCCCGACGACGGCAGCGAGACGACTGCCGTCGGCTGGGCAGTCCCCGGTCCGGCCGGCGAGTACGTCGCCTGCGGTGTCGACGAGGGAGGCCGCGAACAGTACGACGTGGTCGTCTTGGACGTCGCGACCGGAGAGACCGTCGAGACGCTGCCGGACTGTGGTCGGACGAGCCAGGAGACGCTCGCGTGGGTCGGCGAAGCGTCGGCCCGGGGCTTCTACTACTGCACGACCGGGAACGCCGACGACGGGAGCCAACTGGAGAAGACGCTCCGGTACCACGAACTCGGGACCGACCCCGCGGACGACACCCACGTCACCGACTCGTTCACCGACCACCAGTGGCCGTCTCTGGAGACGGACGGGGAGCGGTTGTTCGTCACCGTCACGGAGAACTGGGACCGTGCGGACGTGTACGGCTACCGTGGCCCGCCGCGAGCGGCGACCCTCTCGGCGGTCGTGACGGGGTACGACGCGACGATCCAGGCGACCGTCGCGGACGGTCGGCTCTACCTGTTGACCGACCACGAGGCACCACGGTCGCGAGTGGTCGCGACGGACGCCGCCACTGCGCTCGCCGGAGCCGACACCGACGGCGACCCGTCGGCGAGCACAGACGCCGACCCGTCGGAAGCCGGCCTCTCGTTGTCGGCGTTCGAGACGGTCGTGCCGGAGTCGGAGGCGGTTCTGCGGTCGGTGGCGGCCGGCGGAGATCGCCTGTACGTCCACGGACACCGCGACGCGAGTTCGGAGTTGACCGCGTACACCGACGGGGAGCCGACGGCCGTCCCGTTGGACGGACTGGTGAGCGTCGACGGAGTGCGAGCGTCCGACGAGGGAGTGTTCTTCCGTCGGCAGTCGTTCGCCGAGCCAGTGTCGGTCTGTCGGTGGACGCCGGCAGGGGGCCGAGAGGAACTCGCCAGACAGGACGTGTCCGTCCCGTTCGAGGTGGAGACGAGCCAGGAGTGGGTCACCTCCGCAGACGGGACGGAACTGCCGGCGTTCGTCGTCAGACGCGCCGGGGTGGAGCCGGACGGCACCAACCCCGCGTTGTTGACCGGCTACGGCGGCTTCCGGATCAACCGGACGCCGTACTTCGACCGCTTCCGACTGTCGTTCCTCCGGGCTGGCGGCGTGTTCGTCGTCGCGACACTCCGGGGTGGTGCGGAGTACGGTGACGCCTGGCACGAAGCCGGGCGACGCGAGCAGAAACACCACACCTTCGAGGACGCGGAGGCGGTCGCAGACGCGCTGATCGCTCGTGGGTGGGCCGGTCCCGACCGGCTGGCGGTGATGGGTGGCTCCAACGGCGGCCTACTCGTCGGCGCGTTGATCACACGCGACCCCGAGCGGTTCCGGGCGGCGATCTGTCGGGTGCCGTTGTTGGACATGCTGCGGTTCCACGAGTTCCTCCTCGGCGAGTCGTGGACTGCCGAGTACGGCTCGCCCGAAGACCCCGAGGCGTTCGCGTCGCTGCGCGAGTACTCACCGTACCACAACGTCGAGGCGGCCGCGTACCCGGCGACGTTGTTCGAGACCGCGCTCGGTGACACCCGGGTCCACCCCGCACACGCTCGGAAGACGGCCGCGCGGGTGCAGGCGAACAACACCGGCCCACACCCCGTCGCGCTCCGGGTCGCCGAAGACACCGGTCACGGAGTCGGCAAACCCACCTCGATGGTCGTCCGAGAGTCGGCCGAACGCTGGGGGTTCCTCGCCGACCAACTCGACATTCCCGCCGAGGCGCTACGCGCCGCCGACGAGTGATACACTAACTGAGAGTGACACACCAGTAGAGACCGACACGGACTGACGAGAGACGACGCCGACGAGAGTGACGCGCGGGTCGGGCCGACGCCGAGACGGACGTCTCTCGGTCTCTGTCGCCACCGATCTTCACGTTCTCCGCCGCGACCCACTCTGTCACTACCGGTGTTCCCGACTCCTCTCGCAGTCCGACGGTTCGGTGCGTCGTGTCAGATCTCTGTCAAGAAGTGAACAGAGTTTCACCGAACTGTTATATGCCTCTCGGGGTAACGAATTAACACGGCGGGAACCCGGGGACACCGTGTGCCTCAAGACCCCCCCCCGTCCGCCGGATTCCCCGCCGTTTCTCACCGGAGTCGACGCAGTTGGAGAGTGATACCACCGGCCGCGAGCAACAGGAGTGCGAAGTTCACGACGCCGCGGAACACCGACTGGTACTCGCGGACGACGAACCGGTCGATCGTCGCGTCGATGGCCGTGTACACTTGGATACCGGCGACGAGCGCCAGCAGTGCCAGGCCGGCCAACGCGAGGTAGTCGACGAGCCGACGGAGACGCGCAGCCGTCGACCGAGCCGTCGGGTCGCCGTCCGTCGCGGTGGGCGCGTCGGGTTCGGAGCCGCCGTCGGTCACTGTCGTCCGTCTCGTCGTCTGGTCGAGCGACGCCGCCTGTACGGCCGGATCTGTGCGGTCGGTCGTGGTGTCGGTGTCGTCTGTCATCTGCGTCTCACCACCAGGGTCGCGGTCGCGAGCAGTGCCACGAGTGCCGCGAGCGGACCGAGACCGGGGGCGGCACTCTCTGACGCGGCCGCCGGCGTCGACTCCCGGTCGCGCTCGGTGTCGGCACGCTCGAACTCTGCGACGTCGAACGCGACGTCGCGGACGGTCTCGTTCGCCGAGATCCGTTCCTGCGGGTCGAGGTTCGCGACGGAACGGGCGCTGTCGATCACTACGTCGTCCCGGTACAACACCGCGTCGACGTAGTAGTTGTAGCCGGACGGGACCGCAACGGTCGCGGTCGCCTCGCCGGTGCGACCGGCTCGGATCTCGCCGACCTGCTGGCTCGCCACCCCCGCCTGGAGGTTCGAGTCGGCCTGTCGGAGCCGGAACTCGACCCGGAGGTCACCGCTTGGATCGTCGCCGCCGTTCTCCAACGACGCCGCCACGCGGAGTCGTGTCCGGTTGTCGTCCGCCTCCGCGACGGCGACCGACAACGGTGGGAGGGCAGCACCGTCGCTGAACGCGACAGCCGACTGTTCGTACGGCGGGGTCAGCGCCGCGACGCCAGAGACCTCGCGGGACTGTCGGTCGTCCCGCTCGCCGTCGCGGAACACGGTCGTCTCTAACACGTACCCCCCCTCGCGGGCGACCCGTAACGTCCCGTTCACCGGACGGCTCCGGTCGCCGGTCACCGTTCCGAGGTCGACGGTCCGTTCGTCCACGAGTAGCCCGGAGTCCGCGCCGTACGCTCGGAACCGCACGGTGACGTTCGGTGTCGCCTCACCCCCGTGGTCGATCCGCGTCAGCACCCGGAGGTCGGCCGTCCCGCCGCGTACCTCCCCGGGTGCGACCGTCATCTCCTCGACGTTCACCGGCCCGGGACGTGTGACCCGATCCGGGTTCGCGATCACGCCGGGAACTACCAGGGCGACGACTCCCGCAACGAGGAGGAGGGCGACGGCCGCCGCCGCGAACAGTCGTTCGGTCTTCACGGCCGGCGGTTCTCCGGAACTGGGCATATGTCTTGTGTGGTGTCTCGGTGGTGGTGGCCGACAGTGTGTCACCCCGAACACAATCCACTTGTCGGGGCGACCCCTGTGTCGCGTGTGTCCGGGCGACAACTCCTCGAAGCGACGGAGACAGAGTACGCGTTCGACCCGGCCGCGGTGACCCTGACCGACGAGTCGGTGCTCGACCGGTTGGCCCCGGCGGTCAGAGAGTGGTGGGTCGACGAGTTCGGCGAGTACGTCCCGGAGAACGGCGGCTTCTTCACCCCGCCACAACGGGAGGCGATCCCGCTGATCGACCAGGGGACGAACACGCTCGTCTGTAGCCCGACGGGGAGCGGGAAGACGCTCGCCAGCTTCTGTTCGGTGATCGACGAGCTGTACCGGCGGGACCGCGACGACCCCGAGGGGCTCGACAACAGCGTCTACTGTCTGTACGTCTCGCCGTTGAAGTCGTTGGCCAACGACATCCACCGGAACCTCGCGGTGCCGTTGTCCGGGATCCGTGAACGGGCCGCCGAACGGGGCCACGAGACGGAACTCCGCCACGCCATCCGACACGGTGACACCAGCGACAGCGACCGGCAGGCGATGTTGGAGACCACGCCACACGTCCTCAACACCACCCCGGAGACGTTGGCGATCCTGCTCAACTCCCCGAAGTTCAAGGAGAAGCTCCGCACCGTCGAGTACGTCGTCGTCGACGAGATCCACAGCCTCGCGGAGAACAAACGCGGCACCCACCTGTCGGTGTCGTTGGAACGGTTGGAGAACATGACCGAGGGGTCGCCCACCCGGATCGGCTGTTCCGCGACCGTCGAACCCCTGCCGACGGTCGCGAAGTTCCTCGTCGGTCGGGAGTCCGGGAGCCAGCCGATCGGGGGT
>P_A23_Liq_2_FmtDRAFT_1000111_pt1 | contig 18669 bp, 16 predicted proteins | sample PonA232FremontCA_FD_10599 | JGI IMG/M metagenome (IMG submission 10599) | reverse complement strand
GGGAGCCACTGGCCGCCGAGACGGCGACCGGGGGTTCGGGGGAGACGCGCGACGACCACGGGGGGCTCGCGGCCGACGGCGGTTCCTCGCAGTCGGCCGGGGAGGACGCGCCGGCGGTCACCGTCGAGCGCGACGAGACCACGGGGGGTGACGGGACGACGGACAGCGACGAGCCGACGAGCGGAACCACGCCGACGGACAGCGACGAGCCGACGAGCGGAACCACGCCGACGGACAGCGACGAGCCGACGAGCGAAACCGAGACGGAGGACGACGAACTGAACGTCGACGACGACCTCCTGCTCGACAGCATCGGTTCCCCGGTGTTCATGATCGACACGGACGGCGAGGTCGTCGCCTGGAACGAGGGACTGACCGAGCTCACCGGGGTCGCCGACGAGACGGCGTTGGGGCAGACCGACGCGGGCGCGTTGTTCTACGCAGACGACCGTAGCGACCGGACGCTCGCACAGAAGGTGTTGGAGGCTCCCGAACGGGCCGACGAGTCGTTCGACGTCCAACTCCGCGACCCGGAGCTGCTCGTGTACGCCGACGACGAACGGGTCGTCGGTCCGGCCGGCGACACCCACTTCTGCGAGGTGACGGCTCGGCCGTTGTTCGAGAACGGGACGTTCGTCGCGGTCGTCCAGACGGTGATCGACAACACGACCGAGGTACGGCGGCGAGAGTCTATCGAGGGGTTGGTCGCGGAGATCCAGACGACGCTCCAAGCCCTGATGGCCGGCGACCTGGGCGCTCGGGCGTCGTTCGTCGACGACCACGACTGTCTGGAGTCGGAGGTGCTCGGCGTGACGGACGATCTCAACCAGACGGCTGCGGTGTTCGAGGAGACCGCGGCCGACGTGGACGACCAGGCCCGACAGCTCCGGAGTGCCGTCGAACGTGCGAACGACGCCGCCCAACAGATCGCTCGGACGGTCGGCGACCAGAACGAACTGTTGGAGGAGGGTGTCTCGGAGATGCAGACGTTCTCGGCGTCGATGGAGGAGGTGGCCGCCACCGCAGAACAGGTCGACGAGGCGGCCTCACAGGCCCGCGACGCCGCCGTCGACGGGTTGGAGATCTCCGAGGACGCCCGTACCGCGACCGAGGAGGTGACCGACATCGGCCAGGAACTGGTCGACTCCGTCACCCAACTGGGCGACCGGATGGACGAGATCGAGGAGGTCGTCGAGGTGATCTCCGACGTGGCCGACCAGACGAACCTGTTGGCGTTGAACGCCAACATCGAGGCGGCTCGCGCCGGCGAGGAGGGCGACGGGTTCGCGGTCGTCGCCGAGGAGGTGAAGAGTCTCGCCGACGAGACACGGAGCCACACCGAGGACATCACGACGAACATCGAACAGCTCCAGTCGGAGACGGACGAGACGGTCGTCGCCGCCGAGCAGTCGCACGAACAGATCGACCACGCGGCCGAACAGATCGAGGACGTGCTCGCGGCGTTCGAGGAGATCGCGGACGCCATCGACGAGGCGGCCGACGGGATCACCGAGGTGTCCCGCGCGACGGACGATCAGGCTGCGACCGTCGAGGAACTCACCGCCACTATCGAGGATGTCCGTGAACGCTCCGACGAGACCGAAGACGCCGCCCGCGACATCGTCGAGGCCACCGAGCGACAGGACGACGCTATCGACGACCTCACTGACCGCGTCGCCGACCTCCGCGGGAAGACCGCCACCGACGGTGGTCGCCGGGGGGCACACGACCCCGCCGAGTGAGACGCTCGCCACGACGCACACGGGCCGAGTGGGACGGTCTCTCCAGACCGACCACACTGTTCGTCACACGCCGACACCAGTTCCGACGACCCGGTACTGTTTACACCGGTGACCGCCACGGGCCGGTATGCGCCTGTGGCTCGTCGAACGCTCCTTCGACACGCGCAACACCGTCACGATCACCTACGCGAGCCGGGACGGAGACCACGTCTACCGGATGCAGGCGACACTCGACAGACTGGGTCGGAACCCGGCGACGGCGGCGGTCGACCGCGACGCCGACGACGAGACGGTCGAACGCGTCGGCGACGAGGAACGACGAGAACAGTACGCGGCCGAAGCACGACGGATGGCCGCGGACCACGACCCGGACGACGAGGTGTAGTCGTCGTCGGCGAGCTAACACCAGTCCTGGAGCGTCGGCGCGTCACCCTCGCCGACGGCGAGCCAGGCGTCGTCGCGGCCGATGTCCGCGATCACGAACTCCGCGGTAGCTTCGTCCAGCGCCGCGACGACCTCTCCCGCCTCCGCGTCTGTGTTAGCTCGTGACATAGCTGAGGGTGAGTGACACGGAGATATAAACACGTCGGAACAGTGTGACGGTGTCACACTCGAGACACGTTCTCACGGAGCGACGTTCGCGGCTGTTCGCCACGGCCACCCACGAGTCAGTCGTCCCCGGAGACACCGAACAACGTCTCGCCGTCGGGTAACTGTGTCCGCTCGACCGGTACAGTCGGCGCGTCGCCACCGAGCGTGGTGAACAACGCGTCGGCGTCGACGGCGTCGGCGACGGCCGCGAGCGGACCGTGGAGCTCGGGCGGGCAGTCGAGCGCGTACACCGCTGTGGCGTGGTACGCTCGTCCCGGGTCCCTCCCTGCACGGACGCGCTCGCGGGCGACGAAGAGATCGCCGCGGACGAACGCGACGCCGTCGGGGACGGCTCGCTCACGAACGTCGGTCGCGGTGACCCGCACCCCGCGAGCGGCGAGTTCGCGAGCGACCCCGGGCCGCCGACCGATCCCGACCTCACAGACCGACGGGTAGTCGGCGAGTCGCTCCGTAACGGCGCTGCGACCTCTCGGGCACACGGGCGAGACACTTAACATCCACCCTCACAAAAGCCGTTCCATGCTCGTCGACATCGTGCCCGTCGGGGAGGTCCCCCCGCAGGTCAAGCGGGAGGCGTCGTCCGCCCTCCGCAACATCTACGACTACGAGGTGACCGTTCACGACGAGCAACGTGTCCCCGAGGGCGCGTACGACCGGAGCCGCGACCAGTACCGCGCAGAGCAGTTCATCGAACTGGTCTCGCGTGTCGGCGGCGGCGAGAAGAACATCGGCGTCACGGCGCAGGATCTCTACTACCGCCGCCGCAACTACGTGTTCGGGCTGGCGTACCTCAACGGCGACGGCTCCGTCATCTCCACTCACCGACTCCAGACCCCCTCGGACGGTGGGATCTCGACGAAGTCGGCGGCCGAAGTGTTCACCGACCGCGTCCGCAAGGAGATCGTCCACGAGATCGGCCACACGCTCGGACTCGAACACTGTGACGACAACCGGTGTGTGATGAGCTTCTCGCCGACGGTCCGGGAGGTCGACCGGAAGGAGGAGACGTTCTGTGGAACGTGTTCCCGGGAGTTCCGATAACGGGTACCGACCCCAGTTCGGAACCAAACCCAAAACACACCGGTATCTAGTCGACGGAGACGACGGTAGGCGGGTCGGGAGCGAGAGGATCGAGCCCCCAAAGCACGCGCCGGACGGGTACAGCCTCGTGTTCGAACACTCGACCCCCGATCGGGTAGTCTCGGAGAGCGACACCGCCGAAGACGGTCGCTAGTCCGTGTAGTAGTACTCCCCGTCGCGCTTCTGTTGGCTGTCCAACTGCGAGCCGGGTTTGTTGATCCGCGGGCGACCGGTGCGTTCGTCCCGGCGGAACGTGATGTCCAGATCCGCCAGGAAGTCGTTCATTCCGGCGCGCATCTCCTGGGGCTGGCTGGCGTGACCACGCTCGGCGGGTTCCCCGTCGAACACCATCAGCCGGTCCGCGAGCAGGTCGATCATGTAGATGTCGTGGTCGATCACCATCACGGTCGCGTCGTTGTGTTCGGCGTACCGCCGGATCGCGGTCGTCGCCTGGACGCGTTGTTCCACGTCGAGGTGGGCCGACGGCTCGTCCAACAGGTAGAGGTCGGCGTCCTCGGAGATGGTGGCGGCGATGGCGACCCGTTGTCGCTCACCCCCCGACAGCTCCGTCAGCTGTTGGTCCATCAGCCGGTCGAGTTGGAGTGGGCGGGCGACCTCCGTGTCCCAGTAGGAACTGCCGAAGTCGTCGGTCACCGACGAGAGGAACGTGTCCACCCGCATCTGCCGGTCGATGTCGATGTACTGGGGCTTGTACGCGATGTCGAGGTCCGCGTCGACGCTCCCGGTCGTCGCCTCCAGTCGGCCGGTCAACAGCTTCGCGAGCGTCGACTTCCCAATCCCGTTGGGACCGACGACGCCGAGCACCTCCGACTCGTAGATCGTCCCGGCGTCGACCTCGAGACCGAACGCGTCGTCACCGTACGACTTCGTCAGTTCGGGGTACTCCAACAACGGTCGCCCGCTGGCCGACGCCCGCGGGGCGTGTTCCTCGAACTCGATGGCGTCCTGCCGGATCCGCATGTTCTCGTTGTCGAGGTACCCCGAGAGGTACTCGTTGATCCCGCTGCGGACGGACTTGGGGTCCGTGACGACACCGTAGGCCCCCGGCTCCCCGTAGGTGACGTGGAGCGTGTCCGCGAGCAGGTCCAGGATCGCCAGGTCGTGTTCGACGGCCATCACGGCCCGGTCGCCGTCGTCGGCCAACTCTCGGACGAGCCGCGCGGCGGTCATCCGTTGGCCAACGTCGAGGTACGGCGTGATCTCGTCGAAGAAGTAGAACTCCGCGTCGCGAGCCAGCGTGGCCGCCAGCGCGACCCGTTGGAGCTCCCCGCCGGAGATCTCGTCGAGCCGGCTCCCCATCACCGCCCGAATGTCGAGTCGGTCGACCAGTTCGTCGAGGACACCCCGTTCGTCCGTCGTCGCCAGTAGCTCCCGCACCTCGCCGTCGAACTGCTCGGGGATCTGGTCGACGTACTGGGGTTTGCGCGCGACCTCGACGTCGCCGTCCGCGAGCCGTTCGACGTACGTCTGGAGGCCCGTCCCGCGAACCCGTTCGAGCACGGCCTCCCAGGTGGGCGTCTGGTCGTGGGCACCGCGGTTCGGCACCATCTCGCCGGCGAGCATCCGCACTGCCGTTGACTTCCCGATCCCGTTGGGGCCGAGGATCCCGGTGACCCCACCAGACTCCGGTACCGGCAGGCCGTACAGCCCGAAGGCGTTCTCCCCGTAGCGGTGGATCGGCTCGTCGTCCAGTTCCGAGGGGAGGTTGATGATCTCGATGGCGTCGAAGGGACACTTCTCGACACAGATCCCACAGGACTCACCCAGACAGATCTCCTCGGAGATCCAGATCTGGTCGGCACCGCCCTCGTAGGGCTCACCCTCCTCGTAGCGTTCCTCCCGGGTGGTGATGCAGTCTTTCCCGGTCCGGTTGGGCGGGCAGTAGTTCGAACACTCGTAGTTACAGCGGTCGGGTTGACACCGGTCTAAGTCGACGACCGCGATGCTGTCGTCGGCCACGCTCACACCCCGGTCGACAACAGGACGGCGTAGGAGATGAACCAGAAGGTGAACGTCATGAACCCGACGTAGAGGTTGTCCTTGATCCCGAACTCGCCGATGTCGACCCCGACGAGCCCCAACACGGGGTACTGTGCGAACAACGCCCCCGCCAGTACGGCCAACGGTTGGCGACTCTGTGCCACCCCGGCGCTGGTCCCGAACACCTGCGCGGAGACGAGCGCGGCGACAATCCCGCCGACGCAGGCGAGTGTCGTCACCGTCACACCCCGCATGTGATCGGAGAGTCCGGAGGCGTTCTCTGTAGCCATGGGTGTGAGTGGGCGAGCCGCCGACTAAAACGGTTCGCTCCCACGCCGTCACGACCGACCGGGAGCGTTTCGCCAAGCTTTAACACACTCCCCGTTTCGAATCGAAACGATGACCGAGTCCGAAGCGGAGACGCTCGACGACCTCCCACCGAGCGCGAAACTCGTGTTCAAGGTACTGGAGTACAACGGATCACTGACACAGAAGGGGATCGTGGAGGAGTCGATGTTGTCGGCCCGGACGGTGCGGTACGCCCTCGAACGGCTGGAGAACATCGGCGTCGTCGACGAGGACGTCTACTTCGCCGACGCGCGCCAGAACCTCTACCAGTTGACCGACGACGGCGTCGACAGCGTCCCCGGCGACTCCCCGGCGGCCGGTAAGGAGTCCGAACAGGAAGCCTGACCGTCCGTCGCGTCTCGCCGTCTTCTCTGCCCGTGTCGTTCGTGGCTCGGGTGCCTGTCCGGTTCAGTTCCGCAGCGCACGCTCGACTGCCGTCGCGACCGCCCGCGCCCGGTCGGCCGTCTCCGGCCGGAGGTTGCCCGCCGCGACGGCCGCGTCGAGTTCCCCGTCGTCGACGCGCTCGACTGTCCCGTCGCGGTGACGCACCACGTCGACGTGGAGGTCGACGTAGCGGACGGCACCGGGGAACACCTCCGCGGGCGTGCAGACGTTCACGTACGTCCCCTTCCGGTCGCCGTCGGCGCTCCGGTAGACGGTCGGGTACCACCACCGTCCTTCGCGGAACTTCGTCACTGCCGTGTCGCCGGCCTCCCGCGGCGTCTCCAGGGCGTCGTACGTCCCGCCGGCGGTCATCGACCGCTCGACGGTGACGGTGCCGTCCGGGTCTCGGCTCGTCACCTCGCCGCGCCCCAACGAGACGAGCCGTCCGTCCGGCTTCCCGTGGGCGATCTCGATCCGGTCACCCTCCGTCGGGCCGAACTGGTCGGTGACGACGGTGAACGGGAACTCGTTGTCGTCCGACGAGTCGGACGACCCGTCGAACGAACCCAACGCCTCGGCCAGATCCACACCGCTGCTGGCGGCTCCCGAGGCGGCCTTCGTCCGGTGGTGTCCGGGCATCGTACTGGTCACAGCCCGGCGGTGGTCGTCGAGTGTGAACCGCGAGGCGCGCCCGAACCACACCCACGCCGTCGCCGGCGTCGTGACGACCGCCGGCGAAACGGGTGGCTCCGCGACAGCCGTCTCGATGGCCGCCGCGCGGGCCTCGGCGCGTTCGAGCGCCTCGCGCAGCGCGTCCAGCCCGGCGTCGGGTGCGTCTCGGTTCCACTCGATCCCCCACCCGTCCGGTGGCTCCACCTCGAGGAGATCCGTCATCCCCGCGAGCTCCCGGGCGGCCGCCTCGTCGCCGCCGCGGACGCGGGTCTCGCTCCGGCCGCGGACGAGGGCACCCAGCCCGCCACGAGCGCGCAACTGCGTCGTCAACTCCGGGCGGTCGTCGTCCCACGGCGCGGTCGCGCGCGCCACTTGGACGACACAGTCGTCTCCCGTCTCGATCCGGTCGTCCGTCTCGCTGTACGGGAGATACCCCGTCGCGTCGTGGCCGCCGGGGGCGTCGACACCCAACGCGACGACTGCACCGCCGCCGAGGGTCTCCGTCACCCGCCCGTGGGCGACGGCACCCAACGGCACTGGGTCGTCCCACGCCATCGTGTCGACCGCGACGAGCAACTCCTCGCGGAGTGTCGCGACTGCCTCGGGGTCGCCGTGGAGCGCGACCCCCTGACGATCCGGCCCGGTCTCGCAGGTCACGTCGAACGGTGCGTCCGCGAACTCCCGGTCGAACCGGCGTCGGATGGCCGGTGACGCCTGGACGACGTCGTGGCCCGCCTCGCTCAGTAGCTGGGTGAGCGCGGTCGTGTAGATCCCGCGGAGCCGCACCGCGACCGACTCGCCGTCTCCGGTCTCGCCGGCCGTGTCGTTCTCGTCGGTCACCCCACCTGCGCCGGTCGTCCCGTTCTCGTCGTCGGTCACAGTGCGCCCGCCTCCGTCGCGAACCGGACTCGGTCACCGACGCTCCCCCCGAGTGTGAGCTCCACGACCCGTGGCTCCCCGTCGTCTCCGACACGGTCCAACACGCGCCCCCCTTCGACCGGGACACCCCAGCCGTCGAACCGGAGGTACCCCCGGATGTCCGCCGCGTGCGTGTAGAGGTCGACCCACTCGACGTGTCGTTCGACGACCGCGGCGTCACTGTGTGCGAGATCCAGATCCGCGTGGTACTGCCCGCCGCCCTCGAGGAACGCGGCGAGGCTGTCGGCGTCACGCTGGGCGCGGTCGACGACACCGTCGGCGGCCTCCCGAATCTCGGCCGTCGAGAGGCCGACTTCGCGGAGTGCCGTCTGTGTGCGGGAGTCGAAGTCCATAGGTGTCGGTAGGCGGCCGGTGGGCTTGAACGGTTGCGGTTCGGGCCGACGCCGACCGCGCGTCTCGCCACTCGCCCGCCGCACCGCTCCGCTCCGACTCCACCCGGCCCCTTTTGTCCGCGCGTCGCCTCCGTCCGACAATGAGTCAGTCGGAGCCGACACCCGAGGTGTACGAGCAGGACCGCGGGATGGACGCCCACAACCAGGCGATGCGCGAGATCCGCGCCGAGAAGGACGCCAGCTACGACCCACACGAACCCACACGGGTGTGGCTCGACGAGGACAACACCCCGGACGGCGTGGTCCGGTCGCTGACGATCATTCTCAACACCGGCGGCTGCCGGTGGGCGCGTGCCGGCGGCTGCACGATGTGTGGCTACGTCGCCGAGAGCGTCGAGGGCGGGTCGGTCACCCACGACGCGCTGCTGGACCAGATCCAGGTCTGTCTCGACCACGAACGCGAACAGGCCGACGAGCCGGCCGCACAGGTGAAGATCTACACCTCGGGGTCGTTCCTCGACGAACGCGAGGTGAGCGCCGAGAGCCGCCGTGCGATTGCCGAGACGTTCGCCGACCGCGACCGGATCGTCGTGGAGTCGCTCCCGGACTTCGTCGCCGCGGACAAACTCCGCGACTTCACCGACCACGGGATCGCGACTGACGTGGCTGTCGGGTTGGAGACTGCCACCGATCGCGTCCGTCACGACTGTGTGAACAAGTACTTCGACTTCGCCGACTTCGAGACGGCGTGTGCGACGGCCCGGGACGTGGACGCCGACCCCGACACGGCCGCCGCGGGTGTGAAGGCGTACCTCCTCATGAAGCCGCCGTTCCTCTCGGAAGGGGAGGCGCTCGAGGACATGGTGTCGTCGATCCGGCGGTGTGGTGCCGTCGACGGCTGTCACACGGTGTCGATGAACCCGTGTAACGTCCAACGCTACACGATGGTCGACGAACTCCACTTCCAGGGGGGGTACCGCCCGCCGTGGCTCTGGTCCGTCGCCGCCGCACTCGAACGGACGACCGAGACGGACGCGATCGTCGTCTCCGACCCCGTCGGCCACGGCTCCGACCGTGGTGCGCACAACTGCGGGGAGTGTGACGACCGCGTCCAGAAGGCGATCAAGGACTTCGACCTCCGACAGGACCCGAGCGTGTTCGAGCAGGTGTCGTGTGACTGCGAGCGAACCTGGGAACTGGTCTGCGAGGAGGGGACCAGCTACAGCCAGCCGTTGGTGAACTGAGCCGGAACACTACCTCCTGTCGACCCGTCACTCCCGTGTCCGACCGAGACGGTCCCGAATCCCAACGAAGACTCTCACAGCAACTTCGGGTACTCCCCTCGCGAGACGGCCCACCCGAGTCGGCAGCCGGGCTCGGTCCCGGTCGGACAGGAGACGGTCGCACACCCAGAGACAACCCGTGGTCCGGTGCTGTCTCCACTCCACAGCGGGGCGAAAGCCTCCGTCAGTGTCGTCTGTTCCGGGTGGAGTTGGTACGAGCCACTCGGGAGCGGCACGTCGTACCGAACGGCTCCCCGACTCGGCCCGTTCCACCCCAGTCGAACCGGGATACGGTCACCGTCAGTCGGCTGGCGTGGTGCTACCCGTTCGATCTGTGTCGACGACGAGACGGACAAGTCCAGCCACTGTCTGTACAGGTGGGTCCCGTCACCCGGACGCGCACCCAGCCAGAGTCGGTAGGTGTAGTAGTCTCTCCCCGACACCGGGTTGCCGACGGACTCGTACTCGACGACACGACAGTCGGCCGCGACCACGGGCTCCCGTTCGCCTGCCGGCTCCTGCCAGTTCCAGCTCCGTCCCGTTCGGCGGAGCCCGCGGGTCTGTACGCCACGCTCGACGGACACGCGCGAGAGCCTACCGGTCACGTCCGGGCCACAGCCCGACAGTAGCTCTGGTGGGTACGACTCTGTGACGTGCTCGAGAAACGACTCGCGGTCGTCCTCCGTCGCTGCCGTCGCTGCTCGCAGCCGAGACGATTCGCTCGTGGTGACGGCCTGTACCGTGCCTCCGGCTGTGAGTGTCACCGCACCGACACCGAGCAGTCCCGTCCCGGCGACTGTCGCCCAGCCGAACTGTCGGCGATTCACGATTAGCCTACGACATTGAAGAATAAAAAATTATTCGACACGACCGCTCTCGTCCGGACCGCCGCGGTCGGTACCGTTTCCACCGCCCGGTGTCACCGACCAGTGTGCAGATCGACCCCTTCGCGCTCGAACGCTGGTTCGACGAACACGAACACGACGCCGAGCTCATGCTCGCGGAGTCGGGCGTCCGGTCGCTCCCGGCCGACCGGTTCGATCTCGACCCCGGGAAACTGGGGTACGTGATCCCCACCGACGGCGACCCCGACTTTCGCGCGGAGATCGCGGCCCGCTACGACCGCGGTCCCGACGAAATCGCGTTCACCGTCGGCACCCAGGAGGCGAACTTCCTCACCTTTCTCGCGCTGCTCTCCTCGCCGGCCCCACCCGGCGGCGATACTCGCGACGACCGCGTGGACGCGCCCGGCACCGGCACCCACGCGGCCGTCGTCACCCCGACCTACCAGGCGCTCCACAGCGTCCCCGACGCGATCGGCTCGGCGACGCGCGTCCCGCTCACACAGCCGGACTGGGAGCTGTCGGTCGACCGCGTCGCCGACGCCGTCAACGACGACACCGCGGTGATCGTGCTCAACAACCCCAACAACCCGACCGGCCAGTACCACGTCGAAGACCGGGTGCGGGCGCTGTACGATCTCGCGGTCGAACACGACGCCTACCTGTTGTGTGACGAGGTGTACCGCGGGCTCGCGAGCGACCCGGTCCCACCGGTCGCGAGTCTCGGTGCCCACGGCATCTCGACGACCAGTCTGACGAAGGCGTACGGGCTCGCGGGCGCTCGGTTCGGCTGGCTCGCCGGCCCGGAGCCGGTCGTCCAGGCGGCCGTCCGGTGGAAAGACTACACGACAATCTCGCCGTCGTTGTTCGGCCAACACGTCGCGAAGCAGGCGTTGGGCGATCAGGAGACCGAGATCCTCTCCGAGAACCGGGCGCTCGCGGAACGTCACCGCGGGATCGTCGCCGACTGGATCGCCACCCACGATCTCGACTGGCACGACCCCGTCGGTGTCAACGCCTTCCCGACGGTTCCCGAGGGGTTCGACGGCTCTCGCGCGTTCTGCCGTGCCGTCGTCGACGAGGCGTCCGTCGTGCTCGCACCCGGCGACGCGTTCGGCTACGACGGCCACTTCCGGCTCGGGTTCGGCCACGAGACCGAGCAGTTGGAGGAGGGGCTCGCGCGTGTCGGCGAGGTGATCGAGTCGCGAGGGTGAGCGAGGCGTCGGTGTCCACTCCGTCGCGGCGACGGTCGTCCAGGTGTGTGAACAACCCCGCGAACCCCCGAGTGGATCACTCGGGACGGCCGAGACAGTCTGCCGGACACGTGACACGTCTCTACCGAAAACCTACTGTGACCGGCGTCTGTCGACACCAGACGTGAGACGTCGTCAGGTGCTGGCAGCGCTCGGTGTTGTCACCTCCGTGTTCACGACGGGTTGTGTCACCGGCACTACTCGGGACGGTGACGGGAGCACGCTCGGCGACGAGAGCACAGTTCCTCCGGAGAACACACCCACGCCGACAGACCCCGAACCGCAGCGACTCACTGTGGGAGCGTCCACGACGGTCGGCGACGGCGTGTCGCTCGGGGTCGCGGACCCGAGGGTGCGGCGTTCTGTCGTCACGTATCGGGTGTCGTTCTTCGCTATTCAGGGCGAGAGTGGGGTTCAGTTCGTCGTTGTCGACGTGCAGGGTGACACCGGCTTCGAGCCGTCGTCGTTCGTTCTGGAGCGTGACGGTGTGATCCAGTCGCCGCCACGGGCTCAAGAGTACGTTCGTAGCGTCACACGGCGATGTGACGGAGCGTGTATCGGTATCCCCGTTGACGCCGACGCGGCGGCGTCTGCTGCCGTCGTGTACCGTCCCGACGACACGGTTCGCGCCGTCTGGGAACTCGACGACTGGACCGTCGCCGCGCTCTCGAGGGTCCCCGACGTGCGCCTACGGGACGCGACCCTCACAGACGAGGACGGCGACGTGGGGATCACGTTCTCTGTCGACAACGTCGGGGAGAGAGACGGAGTCTTCGCGGGTCTCGTCGCACCCGCGTGGGTGAGCGACGCCGGCGAACCAGTCGGCTTCGGAGTTCCCCGAGACGAGACCGTGACGCAGACGGTCGTTCCGAGTGAGACCCAGTCGCTCGACCCCGACGAGGCCACGTTCTCCGCGACCCCCGACACGCGGTACTTCGAGGTCCAATCGGACTCCTGAGCAGTGTCGCCTCGTCGGTACTCGACGGGACGACCCCGGGCTGTCGGTTCGCTCCGTCGCCTCGTCTGGATCGACTCGACTCCGCTCCTCGTTCACGTTCGGCGGCTGGGTCCGCGGAGAAGTTACGCCCGAGGCGGGATTTGAACCACAGTCGCTCGTTCGCTAGCGCTCACTCGCTCCCCGGTTCAAATCCCGCAGTTCGGCGATCACCGCGGACCCGCGCCTCGTGATAGAACTCGCTTCGCTCGTTCTACACACTCGTCACTCGGTGGCTGGGTCCGCGGAGAAGTTACGCCCGAGGCGGGATTTGAACTACGGTCACTGCGCTCCCTAGTTCAAATCCCTTCGAACCGTCTTCCGACTCCGGCCTCGCTCCTCGCTACGCTCGTCGCTCGGCAGTTGGAGTCGGAAGAACGCCCGAGGCGGGATTTGAACCCGCGTCACGACCGTGACAGGGTCATATGATGGGCCACTACACCACCCGGGCACTTCGCATTCTGTCGTACCGCCGGGTGACAGATAAGGCTTCTTATCGGCACCGACTGTGGCCTGCGTCCACACACCCTCGTCGCAATCTACTTACCCTACCAGCCGCAATGTGAGGCCGTATCACTGCGGTCTGTAGAGCCACCGGCACGCACAGCGGTCCGCAAGCGTTAACTGCGCCACCGTCGAACGTGCCCGCAGCACCTCGTGCGAACTTCTCTCAGCGATCCGACGGCCGACGCAGCACACGACAGGACCGAGACATGGTAGACGTAACCCAACACGACCTCGTGCCGGACCACACCGTCCTCGACGACGCGCAGGAAGTCGAGGAGGTGTTGGAGGAGTACAACGTGAACAAGACGGACCTCCCGAAGATCAAAGACGACGACCCGGCGCTGCCGGGCGAGGCAGACGCGGGTGACGTGGTCCGCATCGAACGGGACTCCCGAACGACCGACACGGCAGTCGTCTACAGGCTGGTGGTCGAGTGACAGACATGGACCGAGAGACACGACGGACGGTCTCGCGTGAGTACTTCACGCAGGAACGGCTCGCAGAACACCACTTCCGCTCGTTCAACGCGTTCCTCGACAGGGGGATGCAGGAGGTGGTCGACGAGAAGGAGACGATCGACACGGACATCGGCGACAAGGAGGGGCAAGAACCCGTCTACGTCGAACTGGGTGATGTCCGCGTCGAGACCCCGCGGGTCCGGGAGGCGGACGGCTCCGAGGAACTGTTGTTCCCGCAGGAGGCCCGACTCCGGAACATCACCTACGCCGCGCCGGTGTTCATGCAGATGTCCATCGTCCGCGGCGGCGAAGACGAGCCGGAGACGGTCGTCGACGAGACGGAGACGAAGGTCGGCCGGATGCCGATCATGGTCGGCTCCCAGAACTGCAACATCGCGGAATTCGACGACGACGAGCTCGTCGAGATCGGCGAGGACCCGGTCGACCCCGGCGGCTACTTCATCGTCAACGGCTCCGAGCGCGTGTTGATGACCAGCGAGGACCTCGCTCCGAACAAGATCCTCGCGGAGTACGACTCGAAGTACGGCGACGAGATCCAGGTGGCGAAGACGTTCTCCCAACGGCGTGGCTACCGCGCGCTCGTGTTGTGTGAGCGCAACCGCGAGGGACTGCTGGAGGTGTCGTTCCCGTCCGTCTCCGGCAGCGTGAACTTCGTGACGCTCGTCCGCGCGCTCGGACTAGAGTCCGACGAGGAGATCGTCCACCGCGTCTCCGACGACCCGGAGATCGTGAAGTTCATGCTGGAGAACTTGGAGGAGGCCAGTGTCCAGAGCGAGGAGGAGGCTATCGAGACGCTGGGCGAACGGGTCGCCTCCGGCCAGGGGAAGAACTACCAGCTGAAGCGGGCCAACTACGTGATCGACCGCTACCTCCTCCCGCACCTCCACGAGGACGGCGTCGAGGAGGAAGACGTGCGGATCAACAAGGCGTACTACCTCTGCCGGATGGCCGAGGCGTGTTTCGAACTCGCCTTGGACCGCCGCGAGGAGGACGACAAGGACCACTACGCCAACAAGCGGCTGAAGGTGTCCGGCGACCTCATGAAGGATCTGTTCCGGACGGCGCTCAACAAGCTGGCCCGGGACGTGAAGTACCAGTTGGAGCGTGCCAACATGCGGAACCGACAGCTCACCGTCAACACGGTCGTCCGCTCGGACGTGTTGACCGAGCGGTTGGAACACCCGATCGCGACGGGCAACTGGGTCGGCGGCCGCTCGGGCGTCTCCCAGTTGGTCGACCGGACGGACTACATGGGGGTGCTCTCGCACCTCCGGCGGCTCCGGAGCCCGTTGTCGCGGAGCCAGCCTCACTTCGAGGCGCGCGACCTCCACGCCACACAGTGGGGGCGGATCTGTCCCTCCGAGACGCCGGAGGGGCCCAACTGTGGGCTGGTGAAGAACTTCGCGCAGGCGATGGAGCTGTCACAGAACGTCGAGAACGAACAGGGACTCAAACGAGAACTGGCGTCGATGGGTGTCGAGGGAATCCCCGGCATCGAGGGCGTCGAGCGGGCAGGCCCCGCGGACGACTGAACGATGGCACAGGCACAAGACGCGAAAGTGTACGTCAACGGGAGTCTGGTCGGCACACACCCGGACCCCCACCAGCTGGCAGCACAGATCCGAGACGCACGCCGTCGTGGCGATGTCTCGGAGATGGTGAACGTCTCGGTGAAAGAACGGACCGGCGAGGTGATCGTCAACGCGGACGCCGGACGCGCTCGGCGGCCGTTGATCGTCGTCGAAGACGGGGAGCCGTTGCTCGATCCGGAACACGTCACGGCTCTGGAGGCCGACGAGGTCGACTTCCAAGACCTGGTCGACGCCGGGGTCGTGGAGTTCATCGACGCCGAGGAGGAGGAGGACATCCTCGTCGCCGTCGACGAAGACGAGGTGACTCCGGAGACGACCCACCTGGAGATCGACCCGCAGTTGATCTTCGGGATCGGCGCGGGGATGATCCCGTACCCGGAACACAACGCTAGCCCGCGGATCACCATGGGCGCGGGGATGATGAAGCAGTCGTTGGGGCTGCCGGCCGCCAACTACCGCATCCGGCCGGACACCCGCCAACACCTGCTCCACTACCCCCAGTTGTCGATGGTGAAGACGCAGACGACCGAGCAGATCGGCTTCGACGAGCGGCCGGCGGCACAGAACTTCGTCGTCGCCGTGATGTCCTACGAGGGGTTCAACATCGAGGACGCGCTCGTCATGAACAAGGGGTCGGTCGACCGAGCGATCTCTCGGTCACACTTCTTCCGCACCTACGAGGGTGAGGAACGCCGGTACCCCGGCGGGCAGGAGGATCGCTTCGAGATCCCCTCCCAGGACGTGCGCGGCGCACGCGGGGAGGACGCCTACACCCACCTCGACGAGGACGGGCTGGTCAACCCGGAGACGAAGGTCGACGAGAACTCCGTCCTGTTGGGGAAGACCTCACCGCCCCGGTTCCTGGAGGAGCCAGACGACATGGGTGGGCTCTCCCCCCAGAAGCGTCGGGAGACCAGCGTGACGATGCGATCGGGTGAGTCCGGCGTCGTCGACACGGTCACCCTGATGGAGGGTGAGGACGGCTCGAAGCTGTCGAAGGTGTCCGTCCGGGACCAGCGGATCCCGGAGTTGGGGGACAAGTTCGCCTCCCGACACGGACAGAAGGGTGTCGTGGGCCACCTCGCCCCCCAAGAGAACATGCCGTTCACCGAGGACGGTGTGGTGCCGGACCTGATCCTCAATCCGCACGCGCTCCCGTCGCGGATGACGGTGGGCCACGTGTTGGAGATGCTGGGCGGGAAGGTCGGCTCGCTGCGCGGCGAGCGGGTCGACGGAACGCCGTTCCAAGGGGAAGACGAGGAGTCACTGCGCGGCTCACTGGAGGACAACGGGTTCAAGTCCTCCGGCAAGGAGGTGATGTACTCCGGCGTGACCGGCGAGAAGATCGAGGCGGAGATCTTCGTCGGCACCATCTTCTACCACAAGCTGTACCACATGGTGTCGAACAAGCTCCACGCCCGGTCGCGGGGGCCGGTGCAGGTGCTCACCCGCCAGCCGACGGAGGGGCGTGCCCGCGAGGGTGGGCTGCGCGTCGGCGAGATGGAACGCGAAGTGCTGATCGGACACGGTGCCGCGATGGCGCTGAAAGAACGGCTCCTGGACTCCTCGGACAAAGAGACCGTCTACATCAGCGAGGAGACGGGGATGGTCGCCGTCGAGGACGTCGAACAACGCCGGATCTACGACCCGGTCACCGGCGACGAGGACGACATCCACGAACTGGAGATCAGCTACGCGTTCAAGCTGCTGTTGGACGAGATGAAGGCGCTCGGTATCCGACCGAAGCTCGAACTGGAGGACGCGGTCTGACAACACATGGCAGGAGAAACACCGAAAGAGATCGGCGGGATCAGCTTCGGACTGATGGACCCGGAGACGTACCGGGACATGTCGGCCACGAAGGTGATCACGGCGGACACGTACGACGACGACGGCTACCCCATCGACATGGGGCTGATGGACCCACGCCTGGGCGTGATTGACCCCGGGTTGGAGTGTCGCACCTGTGGGAAACACAGCGGCTCGTGTAACGGCCACTTCGGTCACATCGAGCTCGCGGCCCCGGTGATCCACGTCGGGTTCACGAAGCTCATCCGGCGGCTGTTGCGAGCGACCTGTAGCGAGTGTGGGAAGATCGCGCTGTCCGAAGAGGAGAAAGACGGCTACCGCAGCAACCTCACCCGGACGGCGGACCTGGGTGGCGACACGATGGACGTGTTGAAGAGCGCGGTCCGGCAGGCTCGGAAGGCCGACCGGTGTCCCCACTGTGGCGCAGAGCAGGCGGACATCAAACACGAGAAGCCGACCACCTACTACGAGGTGCAGGACGTGTTGTCGGGCGAGTACTCGGAGCTGATCGCCGAGGCGATGCAGGGTGGCGAGGACAGGGACCCGGTGTCGCCACACGACCTCGCGGAGGAGACCGGGGTCGCGCTCGAACGGATCAACCAGATCATGTCCGGCGAGTTCCGGCCCCGCGAGGAGGACCGGACGGCCATCGAGAAGGCACTCGACATCGACCTGACCGAGGAGGACATGAACAAGCTGATGGCCTCCGACATCCGGGACTGGTTCGAAGACATCCCGGACGACGACATCGCGGCCATCGGCGTCGACCCCGAGCAGGCCCGACCGGAGTGGATGATCCTCACCGTGTTGCCGGTGCCGCCGGTGACCGCGCGGCCGTCGATCACACTCGACAACGGCCAACGGTCCGAGGACGACCTCACACACAAGCTGGTGGACATCATCCGGATCAACCAACGGTTCATGGAGAACCGCGAGGCCGGCGCACCCCAGCTCATCATCGAGGACCTCTGGGAACTGCTCCAGTACCACGTCACCACGTTCATCGACAACGAGATCAGCGGGACGCCGCCGGCACGCCACCGCTCCGGTCGACCGCTGAAGACCCTCTCCCAGCGTCTGAAGGGGAAAGAGGGACGCTTCCGTGGCTCGCTGTCCGGGAAGCGTGTCAACTTCTCCGCCCGGACCGTGATCAGTCCGGACCCGACACTGTCGCTCAACGAGGTGGGTGTGCCCGAACGGGTCGCCGAGGAGATGACACAGACGATGAACGTCTCCGAGCGCAACCTCGACCGGGCACGCCAGTACGTCGCGAACGGGCCGGAGACACACCCCGGTGCGAACTACGTGAAGCGGCCGGACGGCCGGCGGCTGAAGGTGACGGCGAAGAACTGCGAGGAGCTCGCCGAGAAGGTCGAGGCCGGGTGGGAGGTGAACCGTCATCTCGTAGACGGCGACATCGTGATCTTCAACCGACAGCCGTCGCTCCACCGGATGTCGATCATGGCCCACGAGGTCGTCGTGATGCCGTACAAGACGTTCCGGCTGAACACGACCGTCTGCCCGCCGTACAACGCAGACTTCGACGGCGACGAGATGAACATGCACGCACTCCAGAACGAGGAGGCGCGTGCGGAGGCGCGTGTCCTGATGCGGGTGCAAGAACAGATGTTGTCCCCGCGGTTCGGGGAGAACATCATCGGGGCGATCCAGGACCACATCTCCGGGATGTACCTGCTGACCCACGACAACCCGCAGTTCAACGAGACACAGGCGTTGGACCTGTTGCGGCAGACTTCGATCGACGAACTGCCGGCCCCGGACGGGCGCGGCGGGTCGACG
>P_A23_Liq_2_FmtDRAFT_1000110_pt1 | contig 18739 bp, 19 predicted proteins | sample PonA232FremontCA_FD_10599 | JGI IMG/M metagenome (IMG submission 10599) | reverse complement strand
CGCCGCCGAGCGGCGACTGCTCGGCCAACGCGGCGGGATCAGCACTGTCGGGCCGACGGGGGGTGGGGGTCACGACTCACCACCCGCCGACGCCTCCGGCGCGATCGAACGGCTCGACGAACTGGAACCAGACGTTCGCGAGGCGGCCGAGGCGGCTGTCGACCGGGTAGAGACGGTTGCCGACCGGCTCCGGACGACCACGGGTGTGCCGGTCGAGGTGGTCGTCGCGACGGGCGAACCGGGTGCGGCCGTCGGCGAGGTGGCCGATGCTGCCAACTGTGATCTGATCGTGACCGGCTACGAGACGGACGAGGAGTCGAACACCCCGTTCGTCGGGCGCGTCTTCCGGACGGAGACGGACGTGGTCGCACTGCAGTCGGTCGCCGAGCGTGACGACTGGCTGCGTGTGTTGGTGTTGATCGCCCGTCCCGGCGACACCGCACACGCGATGGTCGACTTCGCGACGCGGCTCGCGGGTGCTGCCGGCACGGTCTCCGTCTGTAGCTGCATCGCGACCGAGGGGGAGCGACGCCGCGCCGAGGCGAAACTGAACCGGATCGTCGACGCCGCGAGTACACCCGTCGAGACGCGGGTCGCCGTCGCGGACGTGCTGACGTTCGTCGACCAGAACGCACCGAACTACGACCTGGTCGTGGTGGGTGCCTCGCGTGACCGGTCGGCCGCCTCCCGACTCCTCTCGCGGCCGACGTTCGAACGGCTCGACGACGTGCCGTGTGACGTCGCCGTCGTCGACCGTGGACGGCCGTGAACACCGGGGTCGTCAGACTCGCAGACTCATCTTGTCGTCGTACAGCCCGCCGTTGTCCCCGTTCTTGACACAGACGCCGACCGCCAGCGCCGAGCCGACGACGATCGGAGATCCCCAGCCGCCGGCGTTCCCACCGGGGATCGGTTGCTGCCACCGCTGGCTCCCGTCGGCGGTCGCGACGGCCGTCAGGTAGTTGCCGCCGACGAACAGTGTCTCCCCGTCGGTCGCCAGTTCACTCCCTCGGAGCGGGGGGAGCGTCGTCGCCCACCGGCGACTGCCGTCGGCCGTGTCGAGCGCGACCAACTGCGCGTCGGCGAGAACGTACAACGTGTCGTCGACGAGCGCCGGTGTCGACCAGATCTCGCCGTCGAGTGTCGCCCGCCACGCCACGCCGTCGTCGACCGCCGCAACCGTGCCAGCGCGGGTGGCGGCGTAGGCAGTCCCACCCGTGTCGACGACCGGCCGAGCGCGGAGTTCGCCCGGGAGTGACGGGCTCCGTCGACGGAGCCCCCCGTCGTCGGGCGCGAGCACCTGCAGTTCCGCACGGGCCGTCTCGCCGTCGACCCGCGTCACCGGGAGGTACACCGCGTCGTCGGTGACCGCGGGCGCGGCGAACACCGGCGTCCGTGGCTCCGCAGCCGTCGGCTCGTAGCGCCACGACCGCGTCCCGTCGGCCGGATCGAGCGCGTAGAGCGCCCCCCTCGCCTCTGTCGTCGCCGGGACGTACACCCGGCCGTCGACCGGGGTGGCCGACCCGCTCAACGGCGCGTCGAACGTCCACCGGCGCTCCCCGCTGGGAGCCAACGCCAACAACCGACCCTCGCCGCCGCCGCGGATCGCTCCCTGTCGGCTCCGGGTCGCGAGGAAGTTCGTCGTCTGGCCACCGACCGTCGCGACTGCCGGCGCGGTGAAGTGTGGGAGGAACTCCAGTTCGACCGTCCAGTCCGGGTAGCCGTCGCGAGGGTCGAAGCCGTACGCCTCGTTGCCGGAGCCGAGGAACAGTTCGTCGTCGTGGAACGCCCCCGCGGCCATCGTGTTGTAGCCGTCGACGTCCGCCTGCCAGCCGTCCGACGGTGCCGTCGTCGGTCCGTCGGCGTCCGGGTTGTACCCCGTGTTGCGGGCGTCGTACCCCGCCATCGGCCACGCTCCGGGCGAGCCCAGATCCAGAGTCTCTGTCGGCGTCGGGTCCGGCGTCGCGGTCTCCGTGGCCGACGCAGTCCCCGTCGGCTCGCTCGTCGCCACATCCGCCACCGTCGACCGGCCGCTGCCGCTCGCACAGCCGGCGACCGCCGCCGCACCACACAACGCCAGGAACCCCCGACGACGGGACGAGACTGCACGACTCGTGGTATCGTCTGTCACAGTGTGTGTCTGGTGTGGTCCGTGGTTAACAGTTACGTACTGTGGCAACACGTCACACACAACTGACATCCAGGTGAGTCTGTCGGGGGTGTGGTGAACTGTCTGGCGGACGCCACCAGCGTTAATCGGGCTCCCTGCGACGGGCGGGCGTAGACGAACACGGCGACGTGGTCGACGTCGACGCGGCGGTCGGGAAGTGCTCCGGGCGACTGCGCGGCGGGAGGCCCGCGAGGAAGCCGGCGTCGAGATTGAGCGGGTGCGGGTCGTCGACAGCAGCGTGTTCGCGCTGGACGACGGTCGACGGGTGGTGAACGTCGTCACCACTGCCGACTACGCCGGCGGCGAGGCCCACCGCGCGGCACCCGACGAGGTCGCGGCCGTCGAGTGGCGCACGCCTGCCGGGATTCGGGGTACCGAGGACGCTCCCGACTTCTCGATCGGGTACCTCGACGTGGTCGAGGCGGCTCGTGACGGGTGAGAGACGAGCGTGATCGTCGAGGCAGAGAGGAGAGACCGGTGGAGGAGACGACCGGAGAGAGCGGTCGTTGTCAGTCGCTGCCGAACATCTGCCGCATCATCGGGTGCATCTCCATCATCTGCTCTTCGGCGATCTCCTCGTAGAGCTTGTAGGTGATCGACACCGTCAGTAGCAGCCCCGTACCGGAGACGTTCCCCAGCGTCGGGAGCAGGTTCGCGAGCACGGCCAGCAGCCCGACGAGCGCGCCGCCGATGACGGTCACCTGCGGGATGTACCGTTCCATCACCCGCTCGATCACCTGTGGGTTCTTCCGGAAGCCGGGGATCTGCATCCCGGAGTTCTGGATCTGTTTGGCTGTCGACTCCGGCCCCATGTCGGTGGTCTCCACCCAGAAGATGGCGAAGATGGCCGACCCACCGATGGTGATCGTCAGGTCGACAGCCACCCGCATCATGATGTCTATCGGGTCACCCGCCGGGGCGTAGACGAACCACATCCACTGTTCTGGCCCCCGGACTGGCCGGAGGTAGTACATCAGCCCGCTGACCGCCTGTCCGTTCGAGTACACCGCGAACCAGGAGGGGAGCGAGCCGAGTTGCGAGTTGAGGATCTGGCCGAAGAACTGGATGTTGGCCGTCAGCGCCCGCACGAGGATGATCGGCAGGACGCTGGCGTAGATCAGCTTCACCGGGAACCGACCCCGCGCGCCCTTCACGCGGGCGTGGCTCAGCGGGATCTCGACGCGGACGGACTCCGCGTAGACGACGGTGACGAAGATCAACACCGTCGTGAACAGTGCGGCGAGTTTCCCGGGCTCCAACAGGATACCGCCGAGCCCGTTGACCGCCACGCTCCCGGTGGCGATCCCGACCCAGTTGGGGAAGAACCCGTTCGTCAGCCCCAGCGACTGCGTGCCGAACAGCCCGCCGAGAATCCGTTGGCTGATGTTGGCGATGATGAACAACCCGATCCCGGAGCCGACTCCCCACTTCGAGATCACCTCGTCCATGAACAGGATGAGGACACCCCCGACGGCGATCTGCGCGAACAACAACACGTTGATCGCACCCGGCCCGACCCCCAGCGTCGACGCCAACGCCTGGTCGGCCGGGAGGAAGTTGCCGGCGAACACCATCGGCAGCCCGGTCAGGCAGATCATCACGAGGACCAACAGCTTCTGCAGCCCCTGGTACAACACCTGGTCGCGCGGGTCGTCCGTGTCCAGCCCCAGCAGGTTCGCCCCGCCCAACAACTGGAGCACGATCGACGCGGTGACGATCGGTCCGATCCCCAACTGGAGGATCGAGCCGGACGTACCGGCCAGAATCGACCGGAACTGTCCGAACGCGTCGCTCCCACCGGTCCCGAGGCCGAACAAGTTCACGTTCGCGAGGAAGAAGTACATCACGAGAATGCCGGCGGTCCACCCGAGTTTCCGTTTGAACGGAACGTGCCCCTCGGGTTGTGCCACGCTGGGCATCCGCGTGAGTACTGGTTCTGCGGTCTCCTTCCAACTCATAGCTGTCCAGTGTGTGCCACCACATGTTAGGGCTTCGCTTCTCGCCGCCTGAGACGATCGACAGCGCCACCCCACGACGCGGGGGCGTTCCGGCTGGCGACACCGGCCTCCGACACAGAGTATAAGTACCCCGGGGGCATTCCCCGTGTGTATGTCTGACAAGACTGACCGCACGGTCGACAGACGGAGCTACCTCGCGGCCGCCGGGACGGCCGCGGCGACCGCGCTCGCTGGGTGTGCCGGCGACACCGGCGGGGGAGAGACGACAGAGACCGGGACGGAGTCTGGGGCGGACGAGGAGACGGCGACGGAGCCCGCCGAGTTCGGCGTCACCGTCACGATGGGGCAGATGGACTCCGGGCTCGACCCACAGAACCACGCCGAGACGAACACGAACATCATCGTCGGGAAGGCCTACGAGGGGCTGATGGACCGCGACAAAGAGGGCGGGATCGTCGCCGCGCTCGCGACCGACTGGGAACGCGTCGAACCGGGTGTCGCTCGGTTCACACTCCGCGACGGGGTACAGTTCCACAGTGGTGACCCGTTGACCGCGGAGGATGTCGCCTACTCCATCCGGCGGATCGTGTTCAACGACGTCGGAATCGCCAGCCCACAGAGCACGGATCTGGGCACACTTGAGCCGCGCGAGGGCGACAGCCCGCCGCCGGTCGAGGCGGGAGACGGGGAGGTGACCGTCCGGTTCGACGGGCTCAACCCCATCGTCTTCCAGTTGTTCGCGACCAACGGAGAGATCCTCCGGCAGTCGTGGGTCGAGGAGAACGGGGAAGACTACATCAACCGGAACACGAACGGCACCGGGCCGTTCCGGCTGTCGGAGTACGACTCCGGCAACCGGGTCGTGTTCGAGCGCAACGACGAGTACTGGGGGGACGTTCCGGAGGTGACCGAGACGACACTCAACGCCTCCTCGGAGTCGAGCACGCGGGTGAACCGGTTGTTGGCCGACGAGTCCGACATCGTCACCAACGTCCCGCCACAGGAGGTGGCCCGCGTCAACGAGTCGGACCTCGCGGAGATCAGCTCCGTCCCGAGCACGCGGATCATCTTCCTCCAGATGCGGTACGACGTGGAGCCGTTCTCCAGTCAGGCGTTCCGGCAGGCGCTCAACCACGCCGTGAACGTCGAAGAGATCGTCGAGAACGTCCTCAACGGGTTCGGCTCGGTCACGAACCAGCCGACCCTAGAGCAGTTCACCGGCTACAACCCGGATCTGGACCCGTACCCGTACGACCCCGACCGGGCCGAGGAGTTGGTCGAGGAGTCCGGCTTCGCCGGCGCGGAGATCACGCTGGAGACACCGATCGGTCGGTACCTCAAAGACGTCGAGATCGCACAGGCGGCCGCCGCCGACATCGACGAACTGCCGAACGTCTCCTGCGAGGTGGAGCAACGGGAGTTCAACGCGCTCGTCCAGGACGTGACCGCCGAGACCATCGAGGACCGACCCCACTTCAACCTGCTAGGGTGGGGGAACGCGGAGTTCGACGCCAGCCAGACGATCACGCCGTTGTTGAGTAGTGGTGGTGATCTGACGATGCTGAAGAACGACGAGATCGACGGGCTACTCGCAGACGCCGAGAGCGAGGCCGATCGAGAGGCTCGCGAGGAGATCCTCCAAGAGACCAACGCTCGGCTGAACGAGCTCGCGCCGTGGGTGTTCATGCACCAGCAGTTCAGCGTCTACGGCACGTCGACGGACATCTCCTGGGAGCCACGCGCCGACGAGTTCATCGACGTGGACACGGTCTCCCAGATGTGAATCGGGAGGCCACCGACTGATGTCTCAGGGACGGTTCGTCGCCAAGCGGGTGTTCCAGGGAGTCGGCGTGGTGTGGGGAGTCGTCTCCATCGTGTTCGTGTTGCGGTTCGTCACCCCCGGGAGCGCGATCAACGCGGTCGCGCCGTTGGACGCCGACCAGGAGACCCGGCAGGCGATCGCACGCGAACTCGGCTTGGACCAGCCGTTACACGTCCAGTACGGCGACTACCTGGTGTCGCTCCTCCAGGGGGACATGGGGTTCTCGTACGTCCGCGGGCAGGAAGTGGCGACACTCGTGTTCTCGAAGCTGCCCGCGACCGTCGAACTGGCGCTGGCGGCGACGGTCGTCGCCATCGGGTTGTCGATCCCGTTGGGTGTCGTCTCGGCGACGCGGCGCAACCAGCCCGTCGACTGGCTGGCGACACTGTTCTCGCTGGGCGGGATCTCGACGCCGAACTTCTGGCTGGGCATCATGCTGATCCTGTTGTTGGCGGTCCAGTTCGACATCTTCCAGACGAGCGGCCGGGCGGTCGCGGCCGTTGAGGTGGCGGCGGCGGTCGTCGGACCGGCACCGTTCGTCGACCGACTCCAGGCGTGGCTGGCACACATCACGCTCCCGGCGGTCGCGTTGGGCACCTACTTCATGGCGTTGGTCACCCGGCTCACTCGTTCCGGGATGCTCGACGAACTGGGGAAGCCGTACGTCCGGGCCGCCCGAGCGAAGGGGTTGCCGGAGGTGGTCGTGCGGTACAAACACGCGCTGCGGAACACGCTCATTCCGGTGATCACCGTTCTCGGCTTACAGTTGGGGACACTGATCGGCGGGGCGGTCATCACGGAGGCCGTCTTCTCGTGGCCGGGACTGGGGACACTCGTGATCGACAGTATCAATCTCCGCGACTGGCCGGTGTTACAGGGGAGTCTGATCGTGATCGGGACGAGCTTCGTGCTCGTGAACATCTTCGTCGACGTGGTGTACTCCGCGCTCGACCCACGGGTGGTGAACGACTGATGCTGTCGGACCGCGTCCGTCGGAACCTGGCCAGCGAGTTCCGCGGGAGTATCCTCGCCAAGTTGGGGGTGGTGTTGGTGTTGTTGGTCGTGTTCGTCGCGATCTTCGCACCGTTCGTCGCGCCACACGACCCGACGACACAGAGTCTCGACAACGCCGAGCGACCGCCGTTGGGGATCGTCCAGACGGAACAACGCACCACCTCCGAGATGGTCGACGGAGAGGTCCAGACTGTCACCGAGACCGTCACGATCAGGCCGGACGCGGCACATCCGCTCGGGACGGACGGGCTCGGTCGAGACATGCTCTCGCGGGTGATCTACGGGGCCCGCACCTCGTTGATCGTCGGGGTGTTGGGAACCGTGTTGGCCGCGACTGTCGGCGTCCCCGTCGGGTTGATCGCGGGCTACTACCGTGGTCGGATCGACGACGGGCTGATGCGGTTTGCCGACGTGAGCCTGGCGTTCCCGTCGCTCGTGCTCGCAATCGCGCTGATCGGGCTGTGGGGTCGGGCGAGTGTCGCCGTCCCCGACCCGTTCGTCGCCGCCGGCTTCGCCCAGGAGATGCCCGAGACGTTCGTCCTGCCGGGGACGGTGATCGTCGTCGTCGGTGTCGTCAACTGGGTGTGGTTCGCCCGGATCGCCCGCGGCGAGGCGTTGTCGCTGCGCGATCAGGAGTACGTCACGGCCGCCCGCGCGCTGGGTGCCGACGACAGTCGGATCATCGCCGGCCACGTTCTCCCGAACGCGATCACACCGATCATCGTCCTCGGGACGGTGCAGGTGGCGGCGATCATCCTCCTGGAGTCGTCGTTGTCGTTCCTCGGCTTCTCGGGGACGACCCTCTCGTGGGGGTTCGACATCTCCCAGGGTCGCGACTACGTCTCTTCGGGCCAGTGGTGGATCGCGGGGATGCCCGGACTGGCGATCATGGTCGCGGTGATCGGGATCAACCTGATCGGCGACTGGCTGCGCGACGCGCTCGACCCGGGGATCGAAGGAGAGGGGGGTGCCTGACGTGAGCGACACACCGGCACCCGAGTTGGACGACGACGTGCTCGTCGCTGTCCGGGACCTCTCGACTCGCTTCTTCACCGAGGAGGGCCAGGTGAACGCCGTCGAGAACGCCTCCTTCGAGGTGCGCGACAACGAGGTGTTGGGGATCGTCGGCGAGTCCGGCTCCGGCAAGTCCGTCACCGCGTTGTCGTTGATCGACCTGGTGGACTCGCCCGGCGAGATCACCGGCGGCGAGGTGTGGTACCGCGACGCAGAACTGGCCGCGGAGTTCGCCGGCAGTGACGCCGTCGTCGGGGACCACGTCGACCTCCAGCGGGTCCCCGCGACGGTGCGGCGGTCGCTGCGCGGGTCGTCGTTCAGCATGATCTTCCAAGACCCGATGTCGTCGTTGAACCCGTCGGTGACGGTCGGCGAACAGATCGCCGAGGCCGTGGAGGTACAGCGGCGTGCGAAGGGGAACCCGCGTCGGACCCGGAGCCGCACCCAGGGGTACGGGCTCGGACGGCTGCTCGTCGACACGCTCGTCCCCACCCGGAGCTACGCGGACGAGGAGAGTCGTGCGCGTGCCGTCGAACTACTAGAACAGGTGGGGATTCCGGACCCGGCCGACCGGGCCGACGAGTACCCCCACCAGTTCTCCGGCGGGATGCTCCAACGGGCGATGATCGCACAGGCGTTGGCCGGCGAACCGGACGTGTTGATCGCCGACGAGCCGACGACCGCACTCGACGTGACGATCCAGGCGCAGATTCTCGACATCCTCCGGGAGCTCCAGGAGTCCGGCGAGACGAGTGTGGTGATGATCACCCACGATCTGGGTGTGATCGCGCGGATGTGTGACCGGGTTGGGGTGATGTACGCCGGCGAGATCGTCGAGCGCGGCCGGCTGGCGGACGTGTTCGACGACCCCGTCCACCCGTACACACGGGGGCTGCTCGGGTCTGTCCCCGACCTCGAAGATCCGTCCACGCGACTCCAACCCATCGAGGGGAACGTCCCGAGCCTCCTCGACCGGGAGATGCCGGAGGGGTGTTACTTCGCCGACCGGTGTCCGAAGGCGATGGAGGACTGCCGACAGCCCGTCCCGGAGTACGACACTGGTACCGCGAGCGACGAACACGCCGTCCAGTGTGTGCTCGCCGAGCGCGAGTACGACCCCGCGGTGGCGTTGGACGGCCGTGACGAGACGGGCGACGAGGTGGTGCCGAGTGAGTAACGCGACGAGCGCGGCGGAGCCGCTGTTGCGTGTCAGAGACTTAGAGAAGTACTACTACGAGAACGACACCGTGGTCGACAGCCTGTTGCGTCGCGAGCCGGAGAGCGTGCAGGCGGTCGACGGGGTGGATCTGAACGTGCGACGCGGGGAGACGCTGGGGCTGGTCGGTGAGTCCGGCTGTGGGAAGTCGACCACCGGCGAGACGGTGCTCCGGCTGCGCGAGCCGACGGGCGGGACCGTCGCGTTCGACGGCCAGGATCTGAGCGAACTGTCCCGCGACGAACTGACCGCGTTCCGCGAGCGGGCACAGATCGTCTTCCAAGACCCCTTCTCCAGTCTCGACCCGCGGATGACGATCGGTGACATCGTCACCGAGGGGTTGCGCATCCACGACCGCCCGGCCGATCCCCCGGCGGGGACCTCGAAGGCGGAGGCGCGCCGGGAGCGCGCCGCCGAGCTCCTCGACCGAGTCGGGTTGTCGGCCGACCAGATCGACCGCTACCCACACGAGTTCTCCGGCGGCCAGCGCCAACGGGTGGGGATCGCGCGGGCGCTCGCGCTCGACCCGGAGTTCGTCGTGTTGGACGAGCCGGTGTCCGCGTTGGACGTGTCGGTGCAGGCACAGATCCTCAACCTGTTGGACGACCTCCAGGCGGAGTACGGGCTGACGTACCTGTTCATCGCACACGACCTGAGCGTCGTCAGACACGTCTGTGACCGGGTCGCGGTGATGTACCTCGGCGAGATCGTCGAACGAGGCGAGACGGCGGACATCTTCGAGTCGCCGGCCCACCCGTACACGGAGGCGTTGTTGGACTCTGTCCCGCGGGCGGAGGTCGCCGAACACGGCCGGCGGGTCGACCCGTTGCCCGGCGACGTGCCGTCGCCGCGTGACCCACCCTCGGGGTGTCGGTTCCGGACGCGGTGTCCGGCGGTGATTCCGCCGGCGGGCGTCGAGACCGACCAGACGGACTACCGTGCGGTGGTGACGCTCCGCGACCGCCTCGCGCGCGGCGAGTTGGGCCTCGACCGGTTCCGGTCTGGCGACGGGGACGACGTGGCGTTCAAACGCACCGTCCGCGAGGAGTTCGGACTGACCGGACTGACCGGCGCGGACGCCGACACCCTCGAAGACGCGTTGGAGATCCTCGCAAACGGCCGGGTCGAGGAGGCCGTCGAGCGGCTGACCGACCGGTTCGGCTCCGTCTGTGAGACGGACGTACCCGCAGAACACGACCAGGGGGGCGGACAGACGGCAGCGTGTCACCTCTACCGCGAGGATCTCGGCGGGTCGGAGCCGGCGGAAGCGAGCGTCGAGTCCGCGCTGGGCGGTGTCGATCCGGACGAACTCGCCTCCGGCGAGGGGCCGTGACACCGTAACGTTCTCCCGGACGGTCGCCGACGACCACTCGTGACACGGTACCGCGACGCCGGCCTGTTTCTCCTGTTGGCGACCGTCTGGGGGGTGGCGTTCGTCGCGATCAAAGCCGGACTGGGGACGCCGGGGTCGCCGGCCGGCTTCTTCGAGACGCCGGTGTTGTTCGCGGCGTTCCGGTTCGACGTGGCCGGTGTGGTGATGCTGGGGTACGCCGTCTGGGCTGCCGACGACCCCGTGCCGCGCGGTCGGCGGGCGTGGGTGGCGGTCGGGGTGAGTGCTGTCTTCGTGATCGCGGCCTACCACGCGTTGTTGTTCGTCGGCGAGACGGACCCCGGGGTGACGAGCGCCGCCGCGGCGGTGATCGTCGGGCTCAATCCGGTCCTGACGACCGGCTTCTCGCGACTGTTGTTGCCGGACGCGTCACTGAGTCGGCTCGGTGTGGTCGGGTTGTTCGTCGGCGCGGCCGGCGCGGTCGTGCTCGCGAACCCGGACCCGTCGAACCTCCTCTCGGGTGGGGTAGTCGCGAAACTGCTCGTGCTCGCGGCGGTCACGGCGTTCGCACTCGGCTCCGTGGTCACCGACCGACTGGACGCCGGCGTCGAGAACGAGACACTGGAAGCCTGGGCGATGCTCGGGGGCGCGGGACTGCTCCACCTCGCGGCGTTCGGCGTCGGCGAACGTGTCGCGACGGTTCAGTGGGACCCCGCCGCAGTGTGGTCGTTGGCGTTCCTCTCTGTGGTCGCCTCGGGAGTCGGGTTCCTGATCTACTTCACCTTGCTCGACCGACTCGGCTCCGTCGAGATCAACCTCGTCTCGTACGTGGTCCCGCCGGTGACGGCGGGGGTCGGTTGGCTCCTGCTCGGTGAGCGTCCGACTCCCGCCACCGTCGTCGGGTTCCTCCTGATCGTCGTCGGCTTCGCGCTGTTGAAACGCCGAGCGTTGCTCGCGGAGGTGGAGCAGATCGGGCGTGCCGGGTGACTGACGGTGGGAGCCGTTCAACGTACGACGAACGTACTTGTACGTGGGCGCACAACGACGCAGGGTGACCGAACTCGCAGACCACGTCGACCGCGACCCGGCGCTGAGTGGCGACGAGAAGGAGACGACGATCACGATGTGTGGACAGGACAAACGCTTCAGCGTCTTCAGTGCGAAGCCGACGGTGGTGAAGTCGTTGTTCGACCACGACCACTTCGAACTGGAGTGGGCGCGCGTGCTCGCCGACGGCGAGAGTACCGACGTCGACACTCGGAGTGCGCTCCCACCCGAGAGTGGGTCGATCGTCGCCGTCCAGGGGACGATGCCAGTCGGTGTGTTGACTGTGAAGTCGAAGCCCCGGGCGGACAACAACCAGTCGTCGATCGTCAACAGCGAGACCATCGACTCGTCCGTCTTCGAGTGAGTGTCACACGGACCGACTGTCCCGGTAACGAGCGGAGATCTGCAAGAAAACGAGAGAACGGCGCGTAAACGGTTTCGACAGCGCTCGGCCAGCGGTGAAACGCGACCGAGACTACGACCGCTGTGTAAAACACGCCGAACAGACGGGAAGGCTCGGCGGGATATATACCACCGAGAGGAGTACGAGAGAGTGGGCACACTGGCCCACGATCAACAGATGTCGCCCTCCACCGGACAGTCTGACTCGACCCGTCTCGGCGAATCGCTCTCTGGAACTGTGTCGTCGATCGCGGCGGTGTCGGCCGGCGCGGTCACACCGGTGCGCGCCGCCGGTTTCTACGCTGCGATCACCCTCCCGTTGGTGTATCTCCCGTTGTTACTCGACGGGATCGGGCCGGTCGTGGGTGCGTTGTTGGCGGCGAACGCACTCGCGTTGGTCGTCGGGCACGGCCACGGAAGCGACTGACCGTCAGGACCGCGCCACGTCGAACGCCGTCTGCAGGTCCGCCTCCATGTCCGCGACGTGTTCGACACCCACACTCACTCGGATGAGCCCGTCCGTCAGGCCGGCGGCGAGTCGTTCCTCGCGCGGGATCGCGGCGTGGGTCATCGCCGCCGGCTGTTCGATCAGGCTCTCGACCCCACCCAACGACTCCGCGAGCGTGAACACCTCCGTCTCCTCGACGACCGTCGACGCCTGGTCGAGCGTCCCGTCGAACTCGAAGGACAACATCCCGCCGAAGTCGTCCATCTGTGCCGCCGCGAGGTCGTGTTGTGGGTGGTCCGCCAGTCCGGGGTAGTACACCTCGCTGACCGCGTCGTGGTCGGCGAGCCACGCCGCGAGTGTGCGGGCGTTCTCACAGTGGCGGTCCATCCGCACCGGGAGGGTCTTCGTCCCGCGCAACACGAGGAAGCAGTCGAACGGTGACGGGGTCGCGCCGACGGAGTTCTGGTAGAACCCGATCTCCTCGTCCAGTTCCTCGTCGTCAGTGATCAGCGCGCCGCCGACCACGTCCGAGTGGCCGCCGAGGTACTTCGTCAGCGAGTGTGAGACGACATCTGCACCGTGTTCCAACGGGCGTTGGAGGTACGGCGTCGCGAACGTGTTGTCGACGACACACAGTGCGTCGTGGGCGTGTGCCATCCCCGACAACGCCGCGATGTCGTTCACCTGCATCAACGGGTTCGTCGGCGTCTCGACCCAGACGAGTTCCGTCTCTGGACGGAGTGCGTCGCCGACCGCATCGTGGTCGGTGGTGTCGACGAAGTCGAACTCCAGGTCGTAGTCCTCGTACACCTGGGTGAAGATCCGGTGAGTGCCACCGTACACGTCGTCGCCGGCGACGACGTGGTCACCCGCCTCCAACAGGTTGAGGATCGTGTTGATCCCGCCCATCCCGGAGGCGAACGCGCGACCGTACTCCCCACCCTCCAGGGCGGCGAGGTTCGCCTCCAGGTCCGTCCGGGTCGGGTTGCCCGTCCGGGAGTACTCGTAGCCGCGGTGGTCGCCGGGGGCGTCCTGTTCGTACGTGGAGTTGGCGTAGATGGGCGTCATCAGCGCGCCAGTCTCGTCGTCGGGCTCCTGGCCGGCGTGGATCGCGTCCGTCTCGATCCGGAAGTCGTCCGTCTCGTCTGCGGTCATGCCGACGACTGTGGTCCGTACCCTGGTACACCTTTCGTCTACACGCAGCCGGGGGACTCACCAGAAGAGGTGTGCGAGGAGGTCGCTCCACAAGGCGACGTAGCCGACGAACGTGGCGGCGACGAACGCGTACAACCGCCACTCGTCGTCACTCTCCTCCAGTCGCCGGAGTGTCGTCTCCAGTGCGAACCCGAACGCCCACGCGACCGGGAGCAGTGCGACTATCCACACACTCTCTGCGGCGAGTGTCTGTGGCCCCCCGTCACCGGTCACTTCGACCGCCCACCGGAGTGTGACGACGACCGCGGAGATGACAGTGTACGTCGAGAGCCAGTCGTGTGACCAGTCACTGGAGGGGCGAAGCGTGGGGAACGCTACCATCGACTGTAGGGTACGACTACGCCGACAGAAAGTTTACGATGTGGTTGTCCGAAGGACGGCCGTCGGAGAGGGTCGACCGCGCCGAGACGATCCGGCAGAGTCGACCCACTGACAACGGCTTTATGACCACACACTCGGAAGTTAGCGTATGGCCAAGTACTCGACGGGCGGGTCGGGTTCCGCCGGATCCGGCGACGCCTGCGAACTCTGCGGACGCGAGGATCGGAACCTCAGCCGCGAGAACGTCGCCGGGGCGGAACTGCTCGTCTGTAGCGACTGTGCGCCTCACGGTGACGGGGGCGACGGGGACGACCGAGGGGAAGATCGCGGTGAACGCGAGCCGAACGCGGGCAAGCGAGCGGCACAGAACGCGGCGCGGGTCGACGACGCCAGCACGGGCAACCCCGACTGGGTCGCGGACGGCACCGACTACGAGGACGACCAACTCCCGTACCTCGTCTCCGACTACGGACGACGGGCGGAGCGTGCCCGCCAGGACGCCGGACTGACCGTCGAGGAGCTCGCGGCCGAAGTCGACGTGACAGAAGAGGAGGTGTTGGCGGTCGAACAGGGGCGTGCCGCGCGGGCGAACGTCGGTGGCTCCGTCGTCGCGTCGCTCGAGTCGTTCCTGGAGGCAGAACTGGTCGACGAGTGACCGGGTGAGGGGGTGGGTCGACCCCGACGTTGATATCGACGGGGCGGCTCACTGGGTGTGTATGACGACGACACTCGCTCCCACGAACCCGGCAGTTCGGGAGTTCGAAGCGACCGTCGAGGCAGTCGACGGTCGGGACGTGTGGCTCTCCGAGACGTACTTCTACCCGGCGTCGGGCGGACAGCCGGCCGACGGTGGCACACTCGACGGCACCCCCGTCGAACACGTCGCCGACGAGGACGGCGTCGTCCACACGCTCGCCGGCGAGCCGTCGTTCGAGTCCGGTGAGACGGTTGCGGCCGTGATCGACGACGACGTTCGGACCTACTGTACTCGTGCACACACCGCGAGTCACGTGCTCTACGGAGCCGGGAGACAGCTGCTCGACGATCTCGGGTACGGTGGGTTCGGGATCGGCGAGGAGACGGTCCGGGTCGACTTCACCACGCCGACGGAGATCGACGACCAGACACTCGTCGAGTTGGAGCGGCTGGCGAACCGCGCCGTCTGGGAGTCTCGTCCAGTGTCGTGGGAGACGGTCCCGGTCGCAGCGGCACGCGCCAGAGACCGGGTCTCGTTCAACACGAAGACCGAGGAAGGGGTGATGACCGAGGCCGACACGGTGCGGATCGTCACGATCGAGGGGTGGGACTGGGCCGCCTGTGGCGGGACTCACGTCCAGAACACGAGTGAGATCGGCCCGGTGACGGTTCACTCGCGCTCGAACCCCGGCGAGGGGATGACACGCGTCGAGTTCGCCGTCGGGCCGAACGGGATCGATCGCCACGCGACGGTCCACGAGAACGCCCGCAGGGCGGCAGCGCGGCTCGACACCAATCTCGACAGCCTCCCGGACGAGGCTGCCGCGTTACGGGACCGGGTCGCCAACCTGGAGTCGGAGCTATCCGACCTGCGGACACGGGCACTCGACGCGGAGCTGTCGGGACTCGCGACCGTCGAGCGAGGCGACGTGCGGTGGCGTGTCGGCAGTGTCGCGGGGTTCGATCCGAACGACGTCGGAGAGCGAGCACAGGAACGTGTCGGCGGTGAGACGGGGGTCGTGGCGGTCGTCGGGGACGAGTCGGCACCGTTCGTCGTGATCGCGACGGACGGAACCGTTGACGCCGGCGAGGTGGTCGACGACGTGACCGGGGTGTTCGGTGGTGGCGGCGGTGGCGGGCCGACGTTCGCACAGGCCGGAGGGTTGGACGCCGACGGAGAGCAGGTGGTATCGTGGCTGCGAGACGAGTGACCGCACGCGAACGTGGGTACGACGCCGTCGTCTACGATCTCGACGGGACACTCGTCGACCTCGCGGTGCCGTGGGACACCGTCGCGAACGACGCCCGAGAACTGTTCGCCGCTCACGGCCACGAGACAGACGAGAGTCTCTGGGGGATGCTCGACACCGCCGGGGAGGTCGGGCTCCGGGCGGAACTGGAGACGGTGATCGCCGACCACGAGCGCGCCGGTGCCGACGCGTCGTCACTCGCGCCGTGCGCGAGAGAACTCCCGCTGACGGTTCCGACGGGCGTCTGTTCGCTCAACGCCGAGTCGGCGTGTCGAGTCGCACTCGACACACACGATCTCGCGGGTGCAGTCGACGCCGTCGTCGGCCGAGACACCGTTCCAGAACGGAAGCCAGCCCCGGAACCACTCGTCGAGACGCTCGACCGGCTCGGTGTCGGCTCGCGGGCAGTGTTCGTCGGCGACTCCCACCGAGACGCGGTCGCAGCCGAGCGCGCCGGCATCGACTTCGAGTGGGTGGACGCCGACGGCTCGTGACTACGCTCTCTCGCGAGCGGAGTCCGGAGAGTGTTCGTCGGCGGTGTGACCAGTTCGTGCGTCGTCGTCCGAGTCGTGGTCGGGTCGGTTCCCCCTCTGGTCGCTCGCGTCTCGATCGGCGTCGTCCGCGTCACTCGCATCTCGACTGGTGTCGTGTGCGTCGAAACGAGCCGCGTAGAGGTAGACGGCGACGTTCGTCACCAACCAGACGGCCGCACCGACACGGAGCGCGAACTCGGCGCGGGCCGCCCACGTCTCCTGTGGTGGGACAGCCAGCGAGAGGAGCGCGACGACCGGGGCACCGGCGACGATCGTCGTGACGAACGTCGTCTGCATCACCCAACCGTAGTCGACACCGTCCGGGTCGTGACGTTCGACGCGCTCCGGCACGACCGTGTTTGTGCGACGACGGGGTAAGCCGTGTCGGTTCGTGTCGGCGGCGACCACGTCGGCTCCGACCGCACAGTTTTACCCGTCCGCTCGTCACCATTCTGTCGTGACGACGACGCGCGATCTGCGAGAGGCGGCGGGCACGGAGCCGATCACGATGTTGACGGCGTACGACGCGCCGACGGCGACAGTCGTCGAGGCGGCCGGCGTCGACGTGATCCTCGTCGGCGACAGCATGGGGAACACGGTGTTGGGGTACGACTCGACGCTGCCGGTGACGGTCGAGGAGGTCCAGAGCCGGACCGCTGCCGTCGCGCGGGCGACGACAGAGCCGCTGGTCGTCGCCGACATGCCGTTCCTCTCGTTCGGTGTCTCGGAGGCCGACAGTGTCGAGAACGCCGGACGGATGCTCAAGGAGGCGGACGCAGACGCAGTGAAACTGGAGTGTGGCCCACACACCGTCGAGACGACCGAGCGGCTCGTCGAACTGGGTGTGCCGGTGATGGCACACCTCGGGCTCACGCCACAACACGTCAACCAGCTAGGGGGGTACCGCCGGCAGGGAACCGACGAGGCGGCCGCGACGGAGCTGTTGGAGCTGGCGGAGGCACACGAGGCGGCCGGCGCGTTCGCGCTCGTGTTGGAACACGTGCCGGCGAACCTCGCCGAGCAGGTGACGGCGGCACTGGAGACCCCGACGATCGGAATCGGTGCCGGGCCGGAGACGGACGGGCAGGTGCTCGTCGTCACCGACGTGTTGGGGCTCAGTGAGCAAACACCGCCGTTCGCCGAGCAGTTCGGCGACGTGCGCGCGGAGATGGCCGACGCCGTCGAGTCGTTCCGGACGGCCGTCGAAGACGGCGAGTTCCCGACCGAAGAACACAGCCACCACGAGTCGGACCTAGACGGGATCTACTGACCGCCCAGTCGCGGGTCGCGCGGTGACCGACGAGGCGAGCAGGCGACACTGTGGCGCGGGGCCGGCGTCTCCCGAGCCGTCGTGTCGCACACCCGCTGGCGACCCGGGACGGTCGTCCGAGGACAGGGTGTCTGGCCCCGGTTCACTACTTCAATCTTCGCCGGCTCCACAGTTCGACTACTGGAGCCGGTCGAGGAACGCAGACAACGCCTCACAGAACGCCCGCGGGCGTTCCAACATCGCCAGGTGGGCGGCGTCCTCGATCACGCCCAGTTCACACCGTCGTACCTCTCCCGACAGTGTCTCGTGGTACGACACCGGGGTGAGACGGTCGTGTTCGCCGACGAGCGCGAGCGCCGGTGCCTCGATCTCGTCGAGACGGTCACGCACGTCGAACGCGTGGCTCGTCTGGAAGTCCCGTTCCGTCACCGCACGGCCGGTCTCGCGCATCGCCGTCGCAGAGGCGACCGTGTACTCCGCGTCGGCGTCGTGGAACAACCGATCTGGCGCGTGGAGAAACTCGACGGCGCGGTCGAAGTCCGTCGCGAGCCACGAGAGGAGATCGTCCAACACGGGGAGTCGTGGACCGGTGCCCGCGAGCACCAGTCCGTCGAGTGACACGTCACGTTCGAGCGCGACCCACAACGCGACCGCACCGCCCAGCGAGTTGCCGACGAGCACCCGCGCGTCCGTCGCGGCCGCGACCGCAGCCACGTCGTCGGCGTACACCCCGAGCGTCTCGGCACCGGCGGTGGCGCTGGTGTCGTCGCTGTCACCGTGACCGGACAGATCCAGCGCCGTCACCGGTGTCTCGTCGGCCATCCGCGCCTGTGGCTTCCACACATCGCGGGTCCCGCCGCTCCCGTGGACACACAACAGTCCCGGACCGGTGCCGCCGCGGTCGAACGTCTCGTAGGCGGTCTCTCGGCCGTGGTGTGTCACGGAGTCCATACCACTCCTGTGCGACCGACACTCAAAAGTCGGTCGCACGGACCCAGTTCCGGGCAGTCGGGTCGGCCGACGGGCGCTCGGC
>P_A23_Liq_2_FmtDRAFT_1000108_pt1 | contig 18848 bp, 19 predicted proteins | sample PonA232FremontCA_FD_10599 | JGI IMG/M metagenome (IMG submission 10599) | reverse complement strand
GCTCGCACTCGCGCCCGCGGCGGTCCACGCCCGACAGTTGACGCTCGCCGTCGGACTCGAACAGGCGGTGATCGGCGGGGTCGTCCCACTGGCGATCTCGCTGACGGTCGCCGTCTACGGTGTCGTGTTGCTCCGTCGCGACGACGACGTCGGGAGCGTGGCCGCAGCCGGCGGAATCGTCGCCGGGACACTGTTGACGGCCGCGGTCGCGTCGTGGGTCGCTCGTGGGGGTGTCGTCACCTACAGCAGCATGGCGCGGCCGACGGTCGTCGCCGCACACGTGCTCACTGCCGGGCTGGCGATCGGCGGGGTACTGGGGGTGCTCGCGGGGCGGGTCAGGCGGACGGAACGGGTCACCGAACAACTGTCCGACGGGCTGTCGAACCCCGTCGCCCGGGTCGTCCGCGAGGACGAGCGACGCCGGGTCGTCGAGGTGAACGAGGCGTTTCGCCAGACGTTCGGGCCGAACCGGCCACACGTCGGCAGCCCGCTGAGTGCGTGTCTCCGGCCGGCAGACGGCGAGGGGTCGGTCGACGACGTGTTGGAGACGGAGGTGGCGGCCCGCTCACACCTCGCGTGTGGTGTCGCCGGCGGCGGAGACGGGGTCCGAGAGTTCCGTGTCTCGCGGGTCCCCGTCGGCGGCCCGGAAGAGTTCGTCGTCCTCGCGGACGTGACGGAACAACGACGGCGGGAACGGCGACTCTCCGTGCTCAACCGGGTGTTGCGTCACGACCTCCGGACGGCGGTCAACGTGATCGACGGACAGGCAGCGACGCTGGCCGATCGACTCGACGAGGCGACACCGGAGTTGGACGCCGTCGGCCGCCAGACGGACGGGCTGCTCAGACTGTCGAAGCGTGCCCGACAACTGGAGGCGCTCGTCGCCGAGGAGACGGCCGGCACGGAGACCGATCTCGTGGCCCTGGCCCGCGACCGGGTCGCGACGTTCCGTGACCACGACCACGACGTGACCGTCGAGACGGCGTTCCCGTCGTCGCCGGTCGTCGTCGACGGCGACGAACTACTCGGTGCGACCGTCGACGAACTGCTCGACAACGTCGCACACCACGCCGGACCGGGGGCGAACGCTCGGGTCGAACTCGGTCGGGAGGGTGGGATGGCGACACTGACCGTCGCCGACGACGGTCCCGGGCTCCCGGAGACGGAGACGGCCGTCGTCGACCGCACGACCGAGTCCGATCTCGATCACGCCAGCGGCGTCGGGCTGTGGTTCGTCACCTGGGTGCTCGTCGAGCTCGGCGGCGAGGTGACTGTCGACGGCGACGACGGGACGACGGTCGAACTCCACGTCCCACTGGCGACCGACGACCGACGGCAGACGGCCGACGGGAGTCGAGCCAGAGACGACGAGGAGTAGACGAGACGGTACGAGGGGTCGTTCACTCGCGGTCGTCGGCGAGCAACAGTTCGACACTGAACACGGTGCCGCTCTCGCCGGTCGACAAGAGGGGTGTCGACTCCGTCCACTCTTCGAACCAGATCTGGCCCTCGTAGGCCGCGACGACGCTGTCGGCGAAGAACAGACTCAACCCGTCACCGTGCGTGAGCGCGTCCGTCGCAGAACGACCGAACACCACGTCCTCGTCTTGTGGCATCCCCGGGCCGTCGTCGGCAATCTGGACGACGGCGGTCCGATCGGTCGTCTCTACGTCCACGCCGACGTGTGGGTCGCCGTCGTTGTGTTCGACTGCGTTCTCCAACACACCCTCGAACACGGGTGTCAGGAGGTCGTCCGCGACGACCCGGACGGACGGCAACGACCCGAGTTCGAAGGTGGGCCGGGACGACTCCCTGACGGTCGCGACCGCCTCCGTCAACACCGTGTCGACTCTGACCGGGTAGGTCGACTCCTCGTAGGCCCGGTCCAACAACGCCCGGAGGTCGCGGGCACGGTCGCTCTTGTCGATCACCCGCGACAACCTCTCGCGACCCTCGGCCAACGCCGCTCGTGCGGCCGAGTCCTCGATCTGGGCACGCGCCCGTTGGAGGTGGCCGTAGACGACGTTCAGATCGTTCTTCAGGTCGTGACGCAGCAGGCGGTTCAACACCTCCGCGGCGGTCTCGTACTGCCGTTTCTGACGGGCGTCGACGACCGCCGCGACGTACCCACACGGGGTGACTGGCTCCGTGCCGGTGCCGCCGTCTGCGTCTACCGCCGGTGGCGACCCACTGTCGGCGGTCGACCCGAGCCCGGGGTCGGAACGGCCCCTCCCGGCAGAGTCCACCGTGGTGGTGGGTGGAATCGGCGCGACAGAGCCCTGGCCGTACACCGTCCGGCCGTCGGCCGTGCGGACCTTCACGTCGCCGTGCCACTCCCGGATCGCGACCATCGCCTCGGCGATCTCCTCTGCGGTCGTCCGTTCGGCGAGCAACCGGGTGACCGACGTGCCGACGAGCGACTCCCGCTCGTAGCCGGAGAAAGCGAGCGCGGCCTCGTTCGCGTCCTCGATCTCGCCCGTCGTGTCCATCATGATCACCGGGACGCCGACACTCTCGAAGGCGCGTCTGTACGTCGACGGCCCGAACGTCACGCGCGACACCCCCGGCTCCACGCCCTCGACTGGTGACCGGTGACGGGTGTCTGTCCCACGGTGTCACACTCACGTCTGCTGACAAAACAGTTCGGTCGGGTTACGAGATCCGATAACTGGATAGAGGTCGGCGGCACCCGCCGTGGAGAACGACGGCCGGGGACCACCGAGCAGGTCGGCAGAGTGGAGCGAGTCGACCACGACGACCGGGACGGCGGCTCAGTCGAACAGTTCGTCGACCGCGTCGCGGGCCGCCCGTGCGGCCTCGTCGGCGACCGCCTCGGCGTCGGCTGCGGCGTCGGCGGGCGGGTTGACGTAGACGTCCACGTCGAGCACACCGTCCTCGAACGTGACGGTCACGTCGAAGTCACGCAACGCAGACTGTTTGTACCGGTCGAGCACCAACCCCTCGGCGGCCGCCGAGGCCGTCTCGACGACCATCTCGGCCGTCGGCTCCGTCTCGTCCGTCGACATCTACGCGCCGCCGGCACCGGGGCCGCCCGGGCCGCCCGGCATGCCGCCCGCGCCGCCGCCCTGCAGGAGCTGTTGGAGCTCCTCTTGGAGACTCTCGAACTGTTCTTGGACCTTCGACTCCTTCGAGTCCAACTGGTCCGCGCGACGGTCGAGTCGGTCGCGTTTCCCCTCCAGATCCGACTTGGCCTCGTCGTACTCCGCCTCGACGAGCAGTTCGCCCGCCTCGCGGTACATCTGCGCGTCGTCGTCGATCTCTTCGAGCGCGTCGAGCGCCGTCTCGGCGTCCGTCAGCGCCGTCTCCGTCGACTCCTTCTGCTCGGACAGACTCTGTGCCTGCTCCTGAAGGTCCTGTAGCTCCTCGATCTTCTCTTGTGCCTCGGGCGGCAGATTACCCTGCATACTCCAGTCGACGGGCCTCGGGGTGAAAAAGGCGTTTACTCGCCCGGCGAGCGGGCTCGCGTCGTTGTCGGGGGTCAGTTCGCCGCCGCGGAGTCGACGCTGCCGTCGCCGATCCTGACGACGGTGCGGTCACACTCCGAACACCGCCACTTCTCTTTCACGCCGATGTGGACCTCCGTGCTGGCGGCCCGCCAGAACGTCGTCTCCTCGTCACACGCCGGACACTCGCGGGTCGTCTCGAGGCTCATACCTCCCCGTTGGCTCCGCGGAGGGTTTGAACACGTCGGTCTCGCCGTCGTGTCGGAACGGCGCGGACGCGGCTGTCGAGAACGGTCGAACGCCGAGTCGTCAGTTACTTTCCGGTCGTCGTCGACTGTCTGCTCCGATGCCCTCCACCACGCGCCGACGGCTACTGGCGACGCTCGGCACCGCAGTGACGGCGGTGGGAGCCGGCTGTGGCACACCCGGACTCGAACCGCCGCCGAACGAACGACACCCGACCGCGTTGGGGACACCCTGGACGCCGCCGACCGGGAGCTGGCAGTTCCCCGCAGCCGGGCCACGCCAGACCGCACAGACACCGACGGCCCCACCGGCGGAGCCGACGGTCGCCTGGCACCGACCGGGCGACGAGGCGGTCGACTCGGATGACGGCCAGTTCGTCGGCGTCGCCGACGGACGGATCGTCGTCTCGGCCGTGCTCGACGGTCGGGTGCGGCTCCGGGCGTTGGCGCTCGCCGACGGCACGGAACTGTGGCGCAACGAACTCCCGCTGCTCGAACGAGGGTGGTTCCGACCCGGCGGGATCGCCGACGGGACGGTGTACGCGACGGACAACGCGGGTGGCCTCCTCGCGATCGACACTGCCGACGGGCGTCTCGTCTGGCGGCGGAGTCTCCGCGAGCAGGTCGTCGACGCCGTCCCGGACGAGTACGTCCCCGAGCCGGACGACACGTCGGAGTTCGCGACAGTCGTCACCCCGACACCACACACCCTCTACGCCGCGACCGGGTACGGACTCCACGGTGTCGACGCCGACGACGGGACGGAGTTGTGGCGAGTGTATCTCGGGGACGACGGCGGCTCGTCGTTCCGCCCGACGGGAGTGGTGGTGACTACCGACGGGGCTTGTGTGACGGGCGCTCCCGGCCGGTTCGCGTCGGTCAAGCGCTACGGGTCCCCCGAAGACGAGGAGATCGACGTCGAGCACACCGACCCGGCGATGGACTTCGTCGGACGGCCGATGGCGACGGACGCCAACAACGTCGCGCTCCTCAACCACGGCGCGACGGGCGAGACGGGCGGACCGTCGGTCGTCGGTGTGGGGTTCGGTCGAAAGCGGTGGTCGTTCCCCGGCTACGCGGTCGGCGACGGGGACAGATCCGCCGAGTTCGCCACAGACGGAACCCACGTGTTCGTCGCCGGCGTGTACGACGACGGACCGGCCGTCTTCGCGCTCCGACAGCAGACGGGGCAGATCGCGTGGCTGTCACGCCTCTCGCCCGACGACTGGATCGCCGACGGTGAGTACCGACCGCTCTGGCCCGGCGTTCCGGCCGTCGCCGACGACACGTTGCTCGTCGGCTACGGCGGACCGGAGGGTGGGAGTGGTGTCGTGCTGGCGCTCTCGGCTGCCGACGGCACCGTCCGGTGGCGGCGCGCGGTGCCCGCCGGTCCAGAACGACTAGCGGTCGTCGACGACACACTGCTCGCCGTCCACGGTCGCGGCGGCGTGACGGCGCTGCGAGCCGACGGTGGCGACTCCGGGTAGCTGTCTGGCTGGTGGTGAAGCCGGCTCTCGGCGACGAGTGGTGTGCCTGTCTCCTCCCTGCCGCGGGGATCGACGGAGCCAGTCACTCCCGGCCGGGCGCTGGCAGGCTGTACGTCCGTCGAGATACTCCGGCAGTCGCTGGACGAACGGGACGGGATCGCCGTCTACGAGCGGGACAGTCGTGGCGAGGTCGACGAGGAGACAGCCCGCGTACTTCTCGGTGAGAAGATCGACAGGATGGAACGAGAGCGGGCGTCGTTCGAGGCGGCTACGGAACGGGACACCTCCGAGTTCCTCACAGATAGCGAGTGAGGCTCGGTACCCAATACTGGCTGACACGAGCAGTCTGATCGCAGTCGCGAACACCAACCAGTGGGAGTCGTTGCGGGACGCGATCCACCTCGCGACGATGAACGTCTGCAAACAGGAACTCCGGAACCACGTCGACTCGGCCAACTATCTGCCGCAGTTGGGCGACTATAACATGGTGACAGCCCGCCGACGATGGTGACGGCCAGCGGCGGAGCGACTGTCTCACCCCACTGCAAGAAACTCATACCCGGCTACCAAATGCTCCTGCCTGTGGTCGTCCGTGCTGGTCTTCAGGTACCCGCATAGATCGATGAGTGTCACTAGCACGCTCTGATACTACGCGAAGTAATTGCAAAACTCACTAGTAACTATAGGTAAAGAAAATAGTCGGCACGTCGGAGAGTACCGATTGCGGTCGTAGCCCAACGCTCGTAACGCGATAGCATCGACACAACTACTCTTGGTAATACAGAAATATTGAATATGCTTTATTAGAATGCTACATACAAACGCTGGGACTAAAAAATAGCTATAAAATACTAAACCAGGAACCCCAGTTCTGATGCTATGGATAGACCATCTCGAAGAGACTTCGTGAAGTTGCTGAGTGCGTTGTCAGTATCGGGAGTTGTCGGAGCAGGACATGCCAGCGGATCAGACGGTACGCCATCTGCAGTTGAGGAGTTTCGTGTTGCCGGCCGACGGAGCGTAACAGCAAGCGTCAAGCCGAATCGCGTCGGCGTACGACAAGTTGTAGTAAGCGATCAGTTGGAAGAGCGGTACGGCAACAGACGCATCGTATTCAAACAGAGTGCTTCCAGACCGAATCCTACAGACGATCAGTTGCCACGGACTGGAGAGACGACCAGAACAGGGCCCTGGGAGGGCCACTACGCAACAGCCTCTGACTGGAAGCAACTCTACACTAATGAGGTTGACACGCAGGAGGACATAGGTGGTGGTCTTCCGAAAGAGACTGACTACCAACATGGGGTATACGAATATAAGCCCGCAGAGAATACCGACGGTTACGTAATCGCTGCCCCGATGAATGTTGTCTCCCCCGAGCCGAAGAAGTATATCAAGGACACGGCAGTCACCGACCACTACATCGGGAGATTCATTTTTCAACACGATCGGTACGCTTGGAACACACAGACAGACCTCTTCAAGATACAGGACGATACAATTGCAAACAAAAACTTCCGAGTGAACGGGGGTGAGCACGCTCGAATGTGGTCGTTCGAAGGATGGACATCGATCTCTGCTCATCTCGACTCGACAATACCTCACGAAGCCATCTCGTTCGCTGACGCTGAACAAGACTTCCGCCGTATTTTCAACAACACTAACAATTGGTCTGTATCTGACAATGCTGTTTCTATCGGTAATGACGAGGGATTACCGACGGAAGCACCCGACGACCACGACGGTAGTGCGACAAAACTGAAGCTCTAGTCAGATTACTGTCCGGTCCACAACAGTACCGCACTCACAGCACCCACGATGGGAGTAGCGATGAGATAGTACCAAACAGCATCCTCTCCAAATGCTTGACGACCGACAATCAACCACGTTGAGGTAGCGAACCCGACTGTGACGGCGAGCGTTACTAACTGTCTAGTGACAACAGCAATTCCGAACGCCAAACACATCGATAATATTCCAAAAAACACTCCTGCGAGCGCAAGGTGATCAAGAGCGAGTTGTGTTGTGGAAGATATGATAGTCTCAAACAATACCGGCACGAACGCTACGGTCGCTAAGGTAGTAAAGCTCGATACGTAGAACGCTGTCTGGATTACAGCGAAGTAGCCTACTCCGAGTAAAAAAACAGTCGGCCAGTGTGAACTACTTATACTGATCACGGGATTCAAACTACTCATTCGGTGTAAGCAGTGTTACATGAATATGTTCGCTGCCAATTCATCCGGAGAGAAAAACTGTCGGTTGATATCTTTGTCACAGGCTCCTAAGGCACGGGTTGCTTGAAAAACATATTGAAATATATATGACATAAATTAGGGTAGTAGTTACTGGTACTCTGGTGTAGCAGAGGGTAACCACATGTCGCTTGTTAATCAGCATTCACAGCGTGGCGGCGGTACCTTTCTCTAACTACTAAGCAGACTTCTAAATTAATATACAACAGATAAAACTACAGACAACGACTCTGCGCAGTCGCTGACGCCACCGACCAGATGCGACTCCATCCAGCGACGATCAACCCTTCACCGACTAAACATTGAAGTAGCTAGCCTGCAACAGTTACGCTCAGAAGCGCGGGACGCGGCCAGAAGTGGCCGGGCGTGTAGAGGCACGCCCGACCGCGCTTCGCCAAGAACGAAGCATGCACGCGAACACAGTCGGCGGTATTCAAATTTCCGCCACGAGAGCGGCGCTGAGGGCCGAACAGACAACAGTCTCTGCAGAGGTGGCTCGATGAGCACTGACGAGCCACGGCAGACGGCAGTCGACACGTCGACCGACACGGACGACCCCACCTACGTCGGCGTCAGCGTGGGTGTCGAGCACCTGATCGTCGCCGCGCCCGCGGACGGCGGCGTGGGGACGCAACTGGTGATCGAGGGCGACCACATCCGCGAGCGGCACGCAATCCTCTCGGCGGCGACCACCGCGATGCAGGCGCGGCGGTTCGACGACCCGACCGGCGAGGCACAGCTGTTCGAAGCGATGTGGCACCACCTGCGCCCGCAGGTGTACGACGCCGCGACGCGAGCGGTGCGACACGCCCAGCGGTTCGAGACGCCGCGAGTGGTGGTCGGCGAGCGACGTACCGCCGGCGCGCCGTTGTGGCACCGACGGACCGAATCCGAGTTGGGGACGTGGCTCCCCGCGGCGCTCCAGCGTGCGGTCGTCGAGAAGGCACGCGAGGCGGAGGTGCCGGTCGTGCGCCGTGCGGTAGCGGACGCGCGCGGCGTCTGTCACGAGTGTGGTACACGCGGTCGGATCGACGACCGGGAGTTGGTGTGTCGTCGTGAGGACTGCCCCGTGCGTCGTGTGGCGCGCGGACTGGGTGGGGCGCTCCGACTCGCGCGGCAGGGGCGTCGGTAGGGCTCGCCGGGGGCCTCCCCCGGTCGGGTGTGTCCCGGACGGCGAGACGGAGCGTCAGGTTGTTGCCACTGCCAGTGAACGGTGTAGTGATGCGACGACGACAGGTTCTCGCCGGTGTCGCGACCGCCAGCCTCGGCGGCGTGAGCGGCTGTCTGAACCGGCTCGGGAGCGACGACACGGATGGACGGGTTGCCGTCCGGAACTGGGGAAGCGACGAGATCACGGCGTCGGTGACGGTGACACCGACCGATCGACTCGGCACTCCGTGTCTCCGCGCGAACGTCACCAGCGAGGCCGAACGGCGCACCGTTTCCGCGGACGCGTTGGTATCGTTCGACACACTGCCGTCGTACGGACTGTACCGGCTGGCGTTCCGCGGTGACGGCTACGAGACGGTGTCGTGCGTCGAGTACAGCGCCGACAGGACGGAGTTCGCTTTCGTCGTCGACGACACACACGTGATGTTCACGAGCAGTTGACGTTGGGTGTCGGCTCGCCGACCGTCGGTGACGCGGCGGGTGAGACAGCGACAGCTGCCTACTCCAACGCCTCGGTGTACCCCGACACCATCGACTCGACGTACTTCGCGACCACGTCCACCTCCAAGTGGACGGGGCCGCCGACGGACTTCTCCGAGAGTGTCGTCACCTCGTAGGTCGTCGGGACGATGGCGACCTCGAACCCGTTCTCGTCGCGTTCTGCGACGGTCAGCGAGATCCCGTCGAGCGCGATCGACCCCTTCGGGACGACGTAGTCGTCGAACCGCTCGGGCAACTCGAAGCCGAACCGCCAGTCCTCGCCGACCTGTTCGATCGAACGGATTGTCGCGGTGCCGTCGACGTGGCCCTGGACGAGGTGGCCGTCGAACCGGCCGTCCGCGGGCAACGCTCGCTCGACGTTGACCAGGTCGCCGACCCGAAGGTCGTCGAGGTAGGTCTTCGCGACCGTCTCGGCCGCCAGGAACACCTCGAACCAACTGCCCGCCGTCTCCGGCTCCGTCACGACGGCTCCCCCGTCCGTCGACGGCGTGTCGTCCGCCTCGCCGCCCCCGCCGCTCCCGTCGCCGGTGCCGAACGACTCGACGGTGAGACAGACACCGCTGACTGCGATCGACTGGCCGTGGTGGAGGTCGTCGAGTGTCTCGCTCGCGATCCGGAGCCTGAGTCCCTCGCTGGTCGCCTCGCGTGCGGTCACCTCGCCCGTCGTCTCCACGATTCCGGTGAACACACGCGAGGTAGGTGTTCAGTTCTGGAAAGCGTATCGTTCTCGTGACGTGGGAACGGCCGAGTGACGACCGCTCAGTGCTCGCGCGCCTCGGCGACGGCCTCGCGAAACCGTTCGGCGCGGCGCGTGATCTCGTCGTAGTCCTCGTTCGCGACGGCCTCGCCGGGGACGAGCGCGGAGCCGGCACCGACCGCGACCGCACCCGCCTCCAGGAACGCGCCGGCGTTGTCCGGATCGACACCACCAGTGGGGAGGAACGGGATCTGCGAGAGTGGACCCCGTAAGGCGGCGACGTGGTCCGGGCCGACCGTCTTCGCGGGGAACACCTTCACCAGATCCGCGCCCTGTTCGTACGCCTCTGCGGCCTCCGTCGGGGTCATGATCCCCGGCGCGACCAGCGTCCCGTGGCGGTTACAGGTCGCGATCACGTCGGCGTGGCTCGACGGGGAGACGACGAACTCCGCGCCGGCGGCGATCACCGACTGTGCCGTCGCCCCGTCGATCACCGTCCCCGCGCCGACGGTCGCCTCGTCGCCGACCGCCGACTGGAGCCGGCGGATCGTCCCCGGCGCGTCGGCGTTGTCCGCGGTCACTTCGACCACGTCGACCCCACCCGCGATCAGCGCCTCCGTGACGGCGACCGGATCACCCTCGTCGACACCACGCAACACTGCGACGACGCCGCTCTCGCGGATCGCCTCGAACGTCTCCTGACTCACGTGCGAGTGAACCGTCGGTGACAGTATGAACTTGTGGGTCCTCTACACACTCACCGTCGCTCGGGGTAGGGTCGGTTGGCGGGTGTCACCGTGGGTCGCGCAGTCTACACGCTTATCCGTCTGCCGCGCCGAACGACAGTATGAACGTCGTTCCGGACACGAGCGCGGTCGTCGACGGCCGGGTGTCCGAACGGGTCGCCGACGGGACGTACACGGACGCGACAGTGTACGTGCCGGAGGCGGTCGTCGCGGAACTGGAAGCACAGGCCAACGACGGACGCCAGACCGGCTGGGACGGACTCGGCGAACTCCAAGAGCTCGCGCGCTTGGACGACGAAGGGGCCGTCGAGGCGGTGTTCGTCGGGGACCGACCCACCAACCACCGAGTCGACGGTGCCGACGAGGGTGCCGTCGACGCGCTCATCCGCGAGGTGGCGGTCGAACACGACGCCACGCTCCTGACGGCAGACTACGTCCAGGCGGAGACGGCGGAGGCGACCGGCCTCCCCGTCGAACACGTCGAGGCGGTCGACCGGTCGGTGACCGACGACGGGCTGTCGATCGAGCAGTTCTTCGACGAGCAGACGATGTCCGTCCACCTGAAGACCGACACCGTGCCGAAGGCGAAACGCGGTGCCATCGGCGACATGCACTACCAACAGATCGGCGACGAGCCGACTGCGGAGGCACAGATGTCCGAGTGGGCCGACGACGTCGTCGAGACGGCCCGTACGTCGACAGACGGGTTCCTCGAACTGTCGGAGCCGGGGATGAACATCGTCCAGTACGAGGACTACCGGATCGCCGTCGCCCAGCCGCCGTTCGCGGACGGGATCGAGATCACGGCCGTCCGGCCGATCGTCCAGACGGAGTTGGACGACTACGAGTACGCGGACGAACTCCGCGACCGGATGGAGGAACGCCAACGGGGCGTGTTGATCTCCGGGTCGCCCGGTGCGGGGAAGTCGACGTTCGCACAGGCGGTCGCGGAGTTCCTCACCGACAACGACTACGCGGTCAAGACGATGGAGAAGCCGCGTGACCTGGAGGTGTCCGACGAGGTGACCCAGTACACCGCCCTGAACGGCGACATGGCGAAGACCGCCGACTCGTTGTTGCTCGTCCGCCCGGACTACACGATCTACGACGAGGTGCGGAAGACGGACGACTTCGAGGTGTTCGCGGACATGCGGCTCGCGGGCGTCGGGATGGTCGGCGTCACCCACGCCACCCGCGCGATCGACGCGCTCCAACGGCTCGTCGGCCGGGTCGAACTGGGGATGATCCCGCAGGTGGTCGACACGGTCGTGTTCGTCGAGGCCGGCGAGATCGACACCGTCTACGACGTGCAGACGGAGGTGAAGGTGCCGGAGGGACTCACCGCCGAGGATCTGGCGCGGCCGGTGATCCAGGTTGTCGACTTCGAGACGAACAAGCCGGCCTACGAGATCTACACGTTCAACCGGCAGGTGGTCACCGTCCCGCTGAACGAGGAGAGCGACAGCCGCGACTCCGGCGTCGACCGGATCGCACGCCAGGAGATCGAACGCGAGATCCGCTCGGTCGCTCGCGGGCACGTCGAGGTGGAACTGCGCGGCCAGGACGAGGCAGTCGTCTACGTCGACGAGGACGACATCAGCTACGTCATCGGGAAGGGTGGCGGCCGGATCTCCGAGATCGAAGAACGGCTCGGGATCAGTATCGACGTGCGCACCCACGAGGAGAACCCCAGCACACAGACGGCCGACCCCACCGGGGGCGGTGAGGTGAGTGGCGCGACGCCGGAGCCACAGGGGACCACAGTCGAGCCGGAGATCACCAGCCGCCACGTCGTGATCCGGATGGACGAACACGTCGGCGAGACCGTCGAAGTGCGCGCCGACGGGGAGTACCTGTTTACCGCGACGGTCGGCCGTGGCGGCGACATCCAGGTGTCTCGGGGGAGCGCGATCGCCGAGGAGCTGGAGGACGCAATCGACCGTCGACAGACCGTGACAGTCGTGCCGAGCTGAGCGTCAGTCGCGGTCAGCGTGCGACTCGAGTCCCGCGAGTTGACGGACGAACCGCGGGATGGGCTGTGTGCTCCTAAAGAATCCGTCGTCCACAGGACGGAGTGTGACCTCTTTTCCGCAGTCCAAGTCAGCGACGAACGTGTTGTGCTCGCCTGTTTTCATCGACAGCGTGTACCGCTCGTCTCCGTCTACTGCCTCTCCAACGTACCCGTCCTCGTCAGCGAACACCTCAACGTGTCCAACCTCGTCGCTCTCGAACGTGTCGACGTACTCACGGTCGTGACTGCCGAAGCTCATACGCTGTACTAACCCACGTTCGTTTATCAACCTTGCTCACCATCACGAGCAATTTCGGCACTGATCACAGAACGGTTCGGATCGCGAGGAGTGTTGCGACTCCGACGACTGACAGTGAGCAGAGTACGCTCACAACAGAAGGGATCAAAGTGGCCACAGTGCCCGCAGTCGGGGGACCAAACCACTCCCAGAGATGTTTTCCCAGTGGCTCGCCGTACAGCTGAGCGAAGCCACTTGCAGCGACGAACACGACTCCAAGAGTGAGAGAACGCTGTACGCCAGCCAACCTCTTGGAATTTTCACCAAGGATGTCGGCTGTCGTCTGTGACCAGTTCCGATAGTACTTCCGGAGGGCGACCCGCTCACATCCCTCGGGAGGATACGGTTTGCTCAGACGCATGTACTCTCCATCAGTTAGTCTCGTTTTGTACCCAGTCTCTCCTGTTGTGAGTACTCCGAGAATCATTGTCGCCAGCAGTAAGATGACGCCGACACCGACAAGGAACAGTGCTGACTCGGCCGGTGGTTGGTTCGTCTGTGAGACGGCTGTCGCAGCAGTGGTAATGAACCCGATGATAATCGCGGCGATTCGAACCGCTCGTGCAGCAGTCTGGTCGATCTGTCGAAGTGTTGTAACCTGTCGACTCAGATTTCGTCGTTGTTCCGTGAGGACAGCGTCACCACGTGGTAGGTCCCCTTCGTTGGCCGTCGGGTCGTCGTCGGTCGACTCTTCGGCTCGCTTCGACACGTGCAAATTCTGTACTGCTGTCGGGTATAAGTACTTTGATTCGAAACACGAACATCGTCACAGTGTGCCGGCACCTGCGGACTTTTGCCCACGCCCGACCACCGGACTCGTGTGACGTTCAGTATCTGCGTTCGCGAGCAGTACACGGACGACGACGGGGAACGACAGACCCGTTTCGGCGTCGCGGTGACGACACGACTCCCCGGGGTGGGGACACTCTGTCCGTTCGCCTCCGAGAACGGCGCAGTGGCCACACAGTCGCTCGTCAACGTCGAGTTGGGACGAAGAGGTGTCGACTACCTCGACGACGGGCTGGCCGTCGACGACGCGCTCCAGTCGCTCCTGAACGCGGACGACGGCAGCGCGCAGCGCCAACTCCACGGCGTCGACAGCGAGGGAACGTTCACCTTCTCCGGTGACGAGTGTCAGGGGTGGTACGGCCACACGAGTGGGGAGAACTACACCGTCGCCGGCAACCTCCTGACCGGGAGAGCGGTGATCGAGGCCGTCGCGGAGACGTACGAGTCGTCGGCGTTCGGCGACGCGCCGTTGGCCGAGCGACTGATCGACGCGCTCGCGGCGGGCCACGCCGAGGGGGGAGACAAACGAGAGGAGTTACCCGTCCAGTCGGCGGCGTTGCTCGTCGAACGGACGGAGAGTCGAGAGGTCGACTCCTACTACGACGACCTGCGGGTGGACGCGAGCGAGACCCCTGTGGCCGACCTGCGCGAGACGTACGAGGAGGCGCGGCGCGGACAGGAGATTATCCTCGAACAGTACGCCGACGGAGAGAGCGAACGCGACGAGCGGGACGACGAACCCGGCGAGCGGGACAAACACGCGGGGAACGACGAAGGGAGCGAGCCGACAGACGCGGAGTGAGTGACTGGCGTGGGAGTCCCCGAAGGAAAGAAGCCGTTCGCGTCCGTCTGACGAGCTATGACAGACGACGACCGAATCGCCGAGTTGGAGTCGGAGTTGGCACAGCTGCGCGAGACCGTCGACCGACAGCAGTACGTGATCGAGTACCTCTCGGCGGACGCGGATCTCGACGCGCTCGATCCGACCTGTCCGCACTGCGGGGAAGGAGAGTTCGTCACCGAGACCGGAATCTCCTGGAAACGGGTCCAGTGTGAGGCCTGCGGCCACTCGGAGTACATCTGACTCCGCGCGAGCGTCAGACGGACGACAGACGAGTGGGAAAGGTTTGAACCGTGAGACGACGTACGGGGCCGGCGTGAGCAAGATCACGTTCCGGGCCGACGACGAACTCGTCGAGCGGTTGGAGGCCCACGACGCCTCGAAGAGCGAGGTGATGCGGGCGGCGCTCCGAGCGTACCTCGACGGGCCGGAGCGTGAGACCGACACGGCGAACCAGACGGAGGAGACGCGGTCCCCGACGAGTGAGGGGCAGACCGACGCGGCCGGCGGGACGGACTCGGAGTTGGCGGCGTTGGTCGACCGCGCGCTCGAACGCCGACTCCGCGAGCTTCTGGCGGCGGACTCCCGGGAGGCCGGTGGTGAACCGACCACCGACCGGCGCGACGGGACGACCGAGAAGCGACGCGGCCGACAGGCCAGGTCGTCGCCCGTCGTGGTCGAGGTCACGCCACAGGTCGCCCGCCGTCGCCACCCAGACGCTGGCGGCCGTCGGAGAACGCCCGTGGCAGAGCCGGGCCACGGAGTAGACCGGGTCGTGCGACGGCCGTTCGACACACGTCGTAATCGACGACCCGACGCCGACCACCCCGTGTCAGACACGGGGCGCGCGACGGAGACGGAGCACCGCGCGTCGGGCGCACGACGGCCGCGAGCGTCAGACACGGGCCGGCGTGGCGTGTCAGACGCCGGGCGGACGGCGTCGGGTGGGGAGCGTGACACGGGAGCGTCCGACACGGGAGACACTGCCGACGGAGGCGACGAGCGGGCGTGTGCACGGTGTGGGACGAGGGTGTCGGACGACCACGTCTACTGCCCGAACTGTGGCGAGAAGGCCGCTCGCCGTCTCTTCTGCGACTGTGGCGACGAAGTCCGGTCCGACTGGTCGTTCTGTCCGGGCTGTGGGCGACGGACGCCCGCCGCGGACGTGTTGACCGAACAGCCCGACGACGGGGGCGGCCGCTGAGTGGTGTAAGACAACCGACCCGTGTCACCGTAAGACACGGCCGGCAATTTTATGTGTCGCGGGGTGAACGCGTTTACTGTGTAAGACGACCTGTCTTACGGACGGTCCGAGGCACCGAGCCGTGGCCCGCCGGGGGAGGCACGGGTCGTCTTGCCGGGGGAAACATCAACCATGGAGCGTGTGACACTACGAATCCCGAAGCAGCAGATCGAGGAGGTCGAACGAATGGTCGAGACGGGTGAGTACCCGAACCGGAGCGAGGCGATCCGGGCGGCCGTCCGCGATATGCTGAACGAACAGGACGACGACCACGATCGCTCCCGCCGCGACGGTAAGCGCGGCTGGGCGAAGGCGTAGGCAGATGCAGGATATCGTTCAAGACGCGCTGGAGAACGCCGAAGAGGAAGACCGCTCGATGGCAGACGCCGACGGCGACGACTTCGGAGACCCCCGAATCGTCATCGTCGGCGCGGGCGGAGCCGGCAACAACACGATCAACCGCCTGTACAACATCGGTGTCGACGGCGCGGAGACCGTCGCGATCAACACGGACAAACAACACCTCAAGATGATCGAGGCCGACACGAAGATCCTCGTCGGCAAGTCGCTCACCCAGGGCCTCGGCGCGGGTGGCGACCCCAGCATGGGCGAGCGTGCCACGGAGATGGCCCAGGGGACGATCAAAGAGGTACTCGGCGACGCAGACCTGGTGTTCGTCACCGCCGGGATGGGTGGTGGTACCGGAACCGGTGCGGCACCGGTGATCTCGAAGATCGCCAAAGAACAGGGCGCAATCGTCGTCGGCATGGTGTCGACGCCGTTCAACGTCGAGCGCGCTCGCACGGTCAAAGCCGAGGAAGGGTTGGAGAACCTCCGGACGGAAGCGGACTCGATCATCGTTCTCGACAACAACCGGTTGTTGGACTACGTCCCGAACCTCCCCATCGGGAAGGCGTTCTCCGTGATGGACCAGATCATCGCAGAGACGGTCAAGGGGATCTCGGAGACGATCACCCAGCCGAGCCTCATCAACCTCGACTACGCCGACATGTCCACCATCATGGACCAGGGCGGCGTGGCCGTGATGTTGGTCGGCGAGACGCAGGACAAGAACAAGACCCAGGAGGTGGTCAACGACGCGATGAACCACCCGTTGTTGGACGTGGACTACCGCGGTGCTTCGGGGGGACTGGTCCACATCACCGGCGGGCCGGACCTCACGCTGAAGGAGGCCGAGGGGATCGCGGACAACATCACCGAGCGGCTGGACGCCTCCGCCAACGTGATCTGGGGGGCGCGGATCCAGGAGGAGTACAAGGGGAAGGTCCGCGTCATGGCGATCATGACCGGCGTCCAGAGCGCACAGGTGCTGGGGCCGTCTACGCAGAAACAGGCCGACCGCTCGCGTGCGAGTCTCGAGGGTGAGTTGGCGGAGACCGACTTCGACGCCCGTGCGAACGCAGAGGGAGACCGCCGCGAGTCCGACGGCGGTGATCGACGCCGCGAGTCCGACGACGGACTCGACGTGATCCGCTGATCCGTCTCGACGACCCTTCTGCCGGTCACTCGACACGACCAGGTTCGTTGCCGTCGGGGGTCGACCGTGGAGTCTCAGAGAGGGTGTGTCGGCGGGTCAGTTCGGGTGGAGTTCCTCCATCGCCTCGCGCACGTCCTCGCGGTCACCGATGATCGTCACGCGGTCGCCGTCCTCCAACACCGTCTCCGCGGTGGGGACGCTCGTGTCCCCGTCGCGGGCGATCAGTGCGATCAGGCTCGTCCCCGGGAGATCCGGGCCCAACTCCTGGACGGACCGCCCGACCATCGACTCGTTGGTCATCTCGATCTCCTGGACATCGCCGACTTCGCCGAGCTCGTTCATCCAGTTGGCCAGCGCCGGCCGCTCGATGTAGTTGTCGAGTTCCTGCGCGGTCGCCAGCGTCGACGACACCGTCCGGACACCGAGTTCTTCGAAGGCGTCGACGTTGCTCGGATCGTTCACCCGGGCGAGGATCTGATCGGTGTCGAACGTCGAGTCGACCAACTGTGCGGCCAACAGGTTCGCGTCGTCGTCACCCGTCGCCGCGATCACCGTCCGGGCGTTGTCCGCGCCCGCCGCCCGGAGGTCCTCCATGTCCGTTCCGTCGCCGCTGTGGGCCGTGTAGCCCGCGTTGCGTGCGGCTTGGACCTGTGCCTCGTCCCGTTCGACCAGGACGACGTTCTCTCCGCGGTCTTCGAGACGGTCCGCCAGCGCCCGTCCGACGGTGCCGCCTCCGACGATGATGACTCGCATTGGTATCACGTCAAGTTTCTCTGCGATCTGTCGTGCCAGTCCGCCCTCGAAGACGACCGTGGCGAGGATCACCAGGAAGACGGTGCCGACCAACGTGTCGGCGGCCGACTGCATCCCGGCGTCCGCCAACTCCACCGCGAACAACGTCGCCACCGACGCGGGGATGATCCCGCGTGGGCCGACGAACGAGACGAACAGTTTCTCCTCGCGGGTGAACTGGTCGCCTCTCGCCGACAGGAACACCAGCGCCGGCCGGATCAGGAACACGACCGCCAACACGACCACGACCCCGCCGACACCCAACTCCAACAACACGTCGAACTCCAAGAGCGCGGCGAGGTTGATGAACACGAACGACAGGACGACGAGCGTCACGTCGCCTTTGAAGTCCGTGATCTCCTCCTCGTAGGGGACCCCGACGTTCGCCAACACTAGTCCGGCGGTCGCGACTGCCGCGACACCCGCCTCCGTCCGGAGCAGGTCGGCAGCCCCGTACGCGACCAACGCCCCGGCGAGCACGAGCAGGCGCGCGTTCTGTGGAGCGTTCCCCGGCGAGAGGTCGACGTACCTGAGTGCGACGTACACGACTGCCGCGACCAGCCCGCCGACGAGGATTCCGATCCCCAGCCGTTCGGCGAACAGGAGGACGAACTCCGCCGGACCGCCCCCCTCGCCGATCAACAGTTCGAAGAAGACCACCGCGACGATCGCGGCGGTCACGTCGTTGACGATCCCCTCCGTCTCCAGTGCGGCCGCCACCCGGTCCCGGACCGGCACGACCGACAGGATCGGCGTGACGACCGTCGGGCCGGTGGCGACGAGCAACGCGCCGATCAGCGCGGCGACGAGC
>P_A23_Liq_2_FmtDRAFT_1000107_pt1 | contig 18857 bp, 19 predicted proteins | sample PonA232FremontCA_FD_10599 | JGI IMG/M metagenome (IMG submission 10599) | reverse complement strand
GGTTGTATCGGTATCAGTATCAGTATCGCTAGCGAAATCTGAACTTGAGTCTGCGTCCGCAGTTGTCTCATCGTCTGAGAGGGCATCATCATCATCGTTATTAATATTGTTATCTGCTGATTCGTCTGTATCTATATCATCAGGAGATTCAAACTTAGCAAACCGGGATCGGACAGTGGTACTCGTCTCTGCTTCATCATCCATGTCATCTTCCTCGGTCATGAGAAGAGAACAAATACCGAGTGACATACCGTTTGTACACTATGCAATTGATATCCAATAATCATCAATTAGCTCAGTCCGTTTTCATCCGTCTCTTCATCTAGAAATGGACTAAAATCTTCTGACTCATCAGCTGATAGATTCCGTGGGGCACCGGTGAGGACATCTGAAGTGAGTGGATTCCATCCGCTCGGGTCAATATCATTGAACGGAGTCTCACAAAATGGACATGCTGGTGAGGCTAACATTGAGATATTTATATCCTCATCACAGTAATCACATTTTGCATGTTCTATCCCTTCTTGAAGAGCTGTTTGTCTGATTGCTTCTAAGGTCTCTTTATCCTCACTTATAGAGCTAATCGTGTCAGTGTTATCCTCAATTTGATCTGTTAGCTGACTCCGGCGTGTCTCAAATTCCTCTTGTCGATTGAGTGCTGTTTCAAACGCACTTTCAATTGAGTCAAACTCATCATCAACCCGTGATTGGATTGTTTCTTGGGATCTCTCAAGCTCTTCAATCCTCGATTTGAATTCCTGTCGTAATTCAAGAGATTCTTCATATGACTGGTTGAGTTGCTCAATTTCTTCTTTCAGTAATTCGATTTCAGATTGTACATTAGCCATTTTCGCATCATTCTCAGATGAATTGCGTGAGCCCCGATTTTCATTCTCCATTATATTCACTTCTTGTTCGATACTCTTGACACGGTCTTGAAGTCGGACCCAACGCTCAGTCTGGCTTCGGCGGTTCTGGTCAATCTTATCTGATAAGTCGTATAATCGCTGCCACAACTCCTTTTCAGACCGTTCATCTGACATTTTCCTGAGTCCATCATTATAGTCCGGACCGCTTTCAGAGACGCCACTCCCTTCAGATTCAGACGTTGATATAGATTCCCGCTTTCCTACCGGTAACGGCTGTTCTTTTTGATCAATCGTATCATTACCGTCAGTGGATGCACCAGTTTCCGGGTCATGATTTGACTGGTTGGCAGTTGTTGTGTCTGTAACAGAGTTGAGCGTGCGTTGTAATTCAGTATATACCCAATATGCAGAAACAGTCTGATCCAATATTTCATTTGTTGATACTCCCTCGGACTCAGCCATCTCCTCAGCCCACTCTAAGAATTCATCTGTATCAAACTCAATATCTTTATCTGATGTATTATTCATTAATGATACTCTAATAGTTTATTTTTCAAGCGTTTTCTATCAACTCCGGTTAGTATAATAATCTCAGATATAGATTTCTTCTCGCGATCATGAGGACAGCAGCGAAGTAATTTAAACTGATGTGTAATTAGATATAAAATACGTATCATTATCGGTGTACCTGTACAATTATTATGTTTTTCAGATGAACGGATTGAATAACTCGAATTATTGTATCTGCTATAATCATATAATCACTGTATACGTATATTCTTTCTGTTGTCTAAAATCTATATTATGTTTGATATGATTTCCGAATAGAACTTAATACGTCATCAATATAACAAATGTTTAATTATATTCATTTATAACGCAGTTTTTTCATCTGGGTATGAGCTTTTGTGAGCACAACTCTACATGACTCCAAGATATAGTAATTAAGTCGATAATAAGCAGGGTGTTAGCACAGCGAATAGTAAAAAAACAATATTTGATATGTTGAGGAACCGATTTACTTAATTCTCTATATCAATAATCGATGTGATATTTTCCACAATATTATTGAGGTGGGAATATCCAATACACACTTGTGAATCACATCTGGATAGCCTATCTATCCGTCTTTGGATTCGCCACTGTAGCCTGCTTCACTGGAGCATATCGAGCTCGTCGCGCCGTTGATAATGACTTTCGAACCGGTCTCATGTGGCTGTTCATCCTTGCCGGAGTGTGGTCATTGACGACGGCAGCACGGATTGCGGTTCCAGATATGCGCGTCGACATCGCACTTCGGATTGGAGGATTGATTATCGGTCTTGCAAGTATTGGCGCATGGCTATATGTTGCCTCAGCATACGCAGGATTTAGGTATCATCAGAGCACGATCAATCGCGCTCTGGCACTGGCGGTATATCTGGTTATTGTCATTGCAAAGATTACCAATCCGATTCACAATCTCTATTTTATCTCAGCGCAAAAGTCGCTTCCATTTTTACACCTTTCATTTAATCCAGGACCGTTGTATTGGTTTGTTGCGGGCATTGCATACACGGCTGTCTCAATCGGATTATACTGGTTATTTACCACGGCTCCACAAGCACGCGTTGACACCACCCGATTTCGAGCGGTGCTCGCGTTAACCGCCGCACCAGCGCTTCTTGATGTGCTTGTTTATGCAGATGCCATTCCAACAGTGCTTATTGAAGTGAGTTATGCACCACTTGGCATGGCTTTCTTTGCGCTTGGAACCGCAACTGTCACCAATAAAGAATTATATTCCGTTTCACAATCGTGGCGCCGGCAGGCACTTGATGATATTGCTGATGCAGTTGTCCTCACTGATGCAGAAGGGCGGATTAGATATCTTGGATCCAACGCTACTGCCGTATTTTCAACACTCGCTGAATCAGAAGGACAGTTATTTGAAACCGTCGCACCAGAATTATCTAATCTTACACATAACAGCGAATCATTCCAGTGGGATCAAGATGGCGCCACAAAATATTATAATATCATCAAACGTGATATCCGATCATCAGGCTCTCAATCGGGGACAGTATTTGCATACATTGACGTAACAGAGTCACGAGAAGCCAGATTACAGCTCGCTGAGACTGAAATTAAGCGTCAACGATTCCAGCAGGCTATTGAGGCAGTCGATCACTCTGTATTCATGACTGATGTCCGTGGGACAATTGAATACATTAACCCAGCGTTCGAGAAGAACACTGGGTATGACCGTTCAACACTCATCGGGCGCTCACCAGCAATCTTGAACGCCCCAGATGCCCCCAATGCGTATCCTGACGACCTCTGGGAACAGATACAAGATACCGATGGAAGAGAGACGGAGGTTATCCAACAGCGTCAGGATGGAACGACATACTATACACAACAGACGATTACACCAATTAATTCACAAGAGGCGTCGACGACATCATACGTGGTGATTCTCACAGATATTACAGAATTGAAAGAACATCAACAACATCTTGAATTATTAAGCCGCGTTCTTCGACATAACCTACGAAATGATATGAATATTGCTCGTGGATATGCAGAAACAATAATTAGTAATACGACTGACAGCAATGAGAATTATACTGCTAATATCGTTACGACAGCTAACGATGTCATAACGCTCGCTGAGCAATCAACAACAATTACTGATTTAATTATTGACCCGCCTGAGTCTCAAGAGATTAATCTGAGCGATGTTGCACAACAGACAGCCGAGCGTATCTCAGAAACATACACACGGGCGTCTATCGACATTGACTGTAAAGAGACACCACCGGTGCGAGCAATTCCACAGGTCCGTACCGCAATAGAGGAGTTAATCAATAATGCTATCATTCATTCTACCAGTGACACTGTCTCAATGACTGATGAATTCAACAGAGACACCACAGTAACTCATAGTGCAGATGATGAATCGATGCAATCGTTATCACTAGTATCGTTACCGCGATCACCTGACGCTGCTAAGACACAGGTGTCAATCACGGTTGAGAGACTTCCAACGGAGAATGAGGTGGTAGTACGCGTCGAAGATGAAAATCAGCCAATTCCAGGCATGGATAGACAAATACTCCAGCGTGGGACCGAGATTCGATCTGTCTATCATGGAAGTGGGCTTGGATTGTGGCTCGTATACTGGGTTGTGATGCGGTCTAATGGGACGGTTGACGTTGAGACACGCGACCCATCTGGAAATCGAATTGAGATGCGATTCAACCAGTGCTGAGATACGAGCTCACATATGAGCGAGTGTTTTTATTTGTGCCTATGATTATCATTGTTGATCGGTGTAAGTACCACTTGCAACATAACCGATGAACACCGCGTGACAGCAATCATGATTTGAGCATCCGGTTCAATAATAAAGATATGGAATGGCATCGGCGTCGAGATCTTGAGGGTGGAAAAGAACTGGGAGTCTGGCTTTGTCAGGATGAAACAGGAACTATCACAGAGGAACTCTATGTTGAGTCACACGAATATCGTGGTGATGATTTTGATACGTACACAGCGACGCCAACTGGTGAATGGACGCATCTTGGCTCATTTAAAACGCCAAAAGAAGCGTTCGCTGCTGCTCGTGAGCATATTGACTCAACTGCTGGCTCTCTTGTGACAGAACCGTAGTGCGACAACGTCCACGCTGATCATCAGTGGGTGCTGTGTCGCGATGATTTACGCAGAGCATGAACTATATGAAGTACCCCGCGCACGGTAGTGCAATGCGTCCGTGTTTAATCTTGCATCACTGACGCAACGGATTTTAATTCCTCTCGTGCTCCCTGTGACAGTTGCGCCGACATTCCGTGTCGGTCAACACCCGAATCCAAAGATGTGTGAGAGTCGGGGTCTCCACTAGCCCTCGATACCGCCCGTCTCACCGTCTTCACGCGAGAGAGGACTTCGAGAGACGGCACATTTTCATTGTCCTATTGCTCGAACCAGTTCTGTATCACGCACACCGCCACCTTTCTGTCGCTATGGTCTTGGAACTTGCACTGCTGGCATTTGAACCGCTTCTTGTCTCGATTCCCCCGTTCTGTGTGCTGGCACTCCGTTCTCGGGCATCGCTGGCTCGTGTATTCTGGGTCAACCTCATCTGACGGGATCCCGTTCCACGCAGGCTTGTACTCCACCATCTCTCTGAGGGAATGAAATGCGAGTGAGTGGAGGCAATAATTAATCCGCGTACCGTAGTCGATGGACTCCCGCATATCTTTGAGGTATTCAAAGACGATGACCGGACTCGAAAACTGCGAGACTTTGTGTAGGCAGTCATGAACGTAGTCGGGTTCTACGGTTGCACGACTGTCTCGAACGCAGTCTGTTTGGCTTTCTGCATCCGCTTACGTTTGGTGAAGAACTCGTGGCGTTGTTCTTTCACCGAGACGTTTCGACTCATCGCAGCGAGTGCGATGCAATCCTCGTTCACATTCACACCAACAATTGTGTCTGCATCGTTCTTGCTGGCGACTTGATGAGACTCATGTGTGACCATGACGTGGAGTCGCCACTCGGTGTAGTTGTGAACGACTTCAGCGGTACCAACCCGCTACTTCATCGTTGAACGCAGTCCGTAGACGGTCGAAGTGGTCGAGGCTACCACGGAGTTCAGCTTTGAGGTGCCTGCCTCTCGTGGCAGTGATACGGAACCGAACCGTCCCGTCGTCTTCGAGGAACAGGTGGTAGCCTTCGCCATGGTTCATTACCACCGGGTACGACTGTCAATGTACGAATAGGACCATCCTCAGCCGTCATCTTTGTTGTCGTGATACGTTTCGATTTCACCGAGTGCTCTGTCAGCGATGAGTTGACTGGTGTTTTTGACGTGATTGGCGTTGTCAACGACACTTGATTTGATCTTACTCCAGTCCCAACCAGCTCGACCGAGTCGGTTGGTTTCGTTGCGGATGCGTCGGGCTTCGAGACAACCGGTTAGCAAGTTGTCGTCACTCCCTGTGTAGATGTCTAGTCCGAACAACATTGTCTGGGTGAGCTTGGACGATTGCACTGGATTTTGTTATGCTTCGCTACCTCTCAGAAGTTCGTGTTTTGACGCGCTTCACCCCGCCCACGGTGAGTCGGGGCACTTGCGCTATTCTTTTTTATAGATGGTTTTGATAGATATTGTTCAAGAATCATCAGCATATATACATACAAAACGGATACCGACACCGGTATTTCCTTGCGGTCGAATTGAGACATGTATGAGTGCGAATGATGATACTCCAGTCGAGCAGACAAACAACTGGCCTGAACTCGTTGCAATGGTGTACGAAGAGATGAGCGGTGGTGACGGGTCGACCACACTCCGACTCCGCAATATGGAGATTCAGGTTCCGAGTAAGACTGGACCCGATGCAGACCATGCACATTGGACTGTTGACGGAACAATTGATCTTAATCCCGAAGAGTAGTTCAAACCAAAGTCAAACCCAGAAATATTGGACTCTGTTCGACTCGGATCTGAATCGACATTTGATATCAATATCAAATATCAAATATCAAACACCGATTACAGAGCTGAAGTCTCTCTCACGACCAATGGGAGGAATAACAGATGAATCCTGGCTCGACATTTTTTACGTGTATGATTGGATGAAAACAACTATTACTATGAGTTACGTGTCGGTGTCTGATATAATATATCATACCGATGACCAACATAACTGAGTAGTCCATCGGATATCTGCTGACGTCGCGATGTAATCCATTCATTAATTTCAGGAACGACATCACTTGTCACAGTCTCCTCAACAAACGCGAGTAACTGCTGAAGATAATACTGTTCATCACCTGGATATGTGTTCCCTTGCGGATAGACGATTGCATCAGCAGCATCAACCGCACGCACCGTTCCAGGTCGATCGCGGAGTGCATCTAAGAGGTGTCGTCCTGCATGGCTATCTCGATCCGGGATAGCATCAATCGCATCGTGATACGCTGTCTCAACCGCATTATCTGCGGGATGGTCTGGCTGAAAAACAGTCGTCCCATCAAATGTGAGCGGAAAGTACGCCAACCCGCCCGGACGAAGTGCATCTAAGAACACATCTAGTGCATCTTCAATCGAAACAAGATCCATGAATTGCTGCGCCATCAGAAGGTCGATATCATTAGTATTCGTCACAGCAGTGAGTGCATCAGCCGTTTCAAAGGCAACAGTAAGCGTTGATTCAGCATCAGATTGAGTATCAGTGTCTATATTTGATGTGTCATTAACAGTAAACATCCCATCGGGGCTTGTTGTGACATCATATCCCCGAAACCGGAGTTCACGAGAGCGAACAGCGCGGGCATATGCAGTCAATCGCTCAGATGAGTCAATACCGCGGTATGATCCACCGATTCCAGAGTCGAGTAACCGTGGAACCGTCGCCCCTGTCCCAGCACCAACATCAATGATTTCTGGTTCTGAAGGGAGCAATTCATGAAGTGTTTCTCTCACCCGTCGTGAGAACGACCGATTGTCGACGGTTCGTTTTGCTTCGAGATATCGAACGAGTGCATGATCAACAGCCATTGTTATACTGTCCGTGTATGGCTCGCCCATGCTGCATCGTCTTCCCAGATTTGCACTCGGAGTTGATCAGGCGTGGTTTCACCAGCAGCACTCAGCCTCTCTGCGACATGATCGCCGAATATCCGTGAGAAATTCTCAACACTTGGGTTTAATCCTTCAAACTCAGGAAGGTCATTAAGTACTGAATCACGATATCGCTCAACGAGATCTTCAAGTATTGATTCAACAGTAACGATATTTAACAGATATCCATACTCGCCGAGTGAGTCACCTGCAAAGTGAAGTTCAACCTCAAAATGGTGACTATGTATCTGTCCCTCTGGAGGCTCCGGATCTGGCACTGTGAGAACGTGTTGTGCGATGAAGTCACGCTGGACAGCAAGTTCATATGAGTACGCTGTTGTCATTATTTATTTTCACGCTCTATCGGCTTATTATCATTTGTTTCTGCTGATAGTCCTCTGTTAATCATATCGTAGTTTTTCTGATTTTGTCTTTTGATTGTGTCTCAAAGCCACTGTCACACAGTTTGAGTGTATACTGCGAGTGCGCTGGTTACGACTATGAATCTGCGTCTGCGTCCGCGTCTGCGTCCGAGTCCGGATCATAACCACTGCCAGTGTAGTTTCGTGTATTGTGTGCTACGCATTGCATGTAGTATGCTCACTCATTGATACGTCAGTAATACTTGAAGTGTTGACTCAGGTGTTTCTGTCAGTCGGTTGTATGCACTTGGGGCGTCAGTAAATGGAACTCGATCAGTAATGAGTGCTTCAACGTCAATGGTATTGAGTTGCTCAATTGCGACGGATAATCGACGGTCAGTCGTCCATCGCCCTCGGAGGTCAGGGTCAATCGTACTCACTTGACTCGATGTAATTGTAATGCGGTCACGGTGGAAATCACCACCAAGTCCAAGCTCTGTTGGTTTATTACCGTACCATGAGCCGACGATGATCCGACCATCATACCCGACAAGATCAATTGCAGCATTCAGCGCGGCTGGCTGACCCGATACCTCATAAATGAGGTCTGCACCGGGTGGGTCATGAGAACTAAATATATCCTCACTTGCTGATGGGTCAAGCGCACGATCTGCACCAAATGAGCGTGCTAACTCTCTCCGAGCAGGGATTGGCTCAACGACAACAAGTTCGCTGATTGGAAGATCGGCGAGTAACTGTATTGTACACAGCCCAATAACACCAGCTCCGAACACAACAACGCGTTCACCAACACGAGGTGATCCATCAAGTAGAAAATTCGTTGCTGTTTCAGCGGTCGGTAATAATGCTGCAGTCTCAGCGTCTAAGTTATCTGGGACCGCAATAAGTGCATCTGAATCAACAGAAAACCGATTTTGATGCGGATGGAATGCAAAGACCTGCTCGCCAAGTCGGTCAGTTGCTTGTGTCCCCGTTTTGACAACATCACCAACAGCAGCATACCCATATGCTGTCGGATATGACAAATCACCATTGAGTGTTTCGAGTGTTGCGTCAGCAGCCATCTGCTCAGGAACCTCTCCGTTATATACGAGTAATTCTGTTCCAGGGCTGATTGCTGAGACGGTCGTCTCAACGATAACACCGTTTGGGTCAAGATCTTCTATTGAAACTGACTGTAGACTGACATCACGGACGTCAGTAAAAACAAGTTTGTCTGCCGTATCCGTCTCAATACCTGCATTCACATCTGAGTGCACGCGCGTACCGGAGTCTACATCAGAGCTATCAGTCATATTTTTGTCCGATTTCTGTCTGTGTCGTCTGATTGTTAGCCGTATTAGACAGCGCGCTGTGCATGCTCAGATATACGCGTGTATCCATACCGGATTGAGTTATATCAGTATCCATATCTGATGTACGTGTTTATTACACTGTTCGTCTCAACACCACTGGCGGCAGTTACATCACTGAGAGATACTGATTGTCTCATCGTCACTACTCGCCAACCCACTCAGACTCAACCGTGTCACGGCCATGACCGCTTTTCATACTGTCAGTCTCATCGTCTGCGGTATGATCTGTGCTATCGACTTCATATGCGGAGATACCCGATTCGCGACACACCTCAAGTGCATGTTTTGCATCACTTCCAGCATCGTGTGCTGTCTGCCCCCGCCCAATGCCAACTTGATACTCAACGCCAGCTTCTGCGCTAACATGTTCAAGAATCGTCTCAAACGTATCATATGATAGCTGTGGGCAGACTGCAATGACATTGTCACCACCAACAAATTGTGCAACACTATCGTGTTCTGATCGGAGATGCTTTCTGAGCGTCATAGCGGAATCACGGATTGCTAACTCAGTATCAACAGCATTGGTATCATCAGTGTATGTCCCCGTCACATCGATAATATCAAAATGCGCAACTGTCATCTGTGGCGATGTTGTTGTTCCTGAGACCCCACCATACCGAAGTGCTTCGCGCCGATTAGAGTCTTGAGCGCTACCAGCCTGTTGTAGCTGTTCACTTGCCCGGCGAACCGCCTCAACAGGTGTCGTTGCTTCGCCAATACCAACACTAGCAGTGACAGGATATCGATTCCGGATCCGTTCTTGAAACCGAGCGAATTCCTCTGGTGAAATATCATTGACAACCCCGAGCATATTATCAAATCGATTATAAAATGCATATCCATCGCTTCGACCGACAAAGTCGGCAAAGTCGGCATAAATTCGAGCCTGTAATGCCTGGAGATCTGTCTCTCGGCGTGGAGCCGGTGTGACCGTCCATGGCCCGTAGTCATCGAGTTGCACAAGCGAAAATCGAACCGTCTCATCGAAGGTGTTCGACACAACATATTGACGATGTGCCCCTTCAGATTAAATCCTCACATTTAGTTACGGGTATAAATATATATACGTCAATTGAATGCACAGAAGACGAAATGAGCATAATCTAACATTTAATAAACACATCGAACTGTGCTCCCTCGCCTAGTCGGTAACATCACTTTTTGTTTCATCTCACCTAGATGTTCTATTTTGCTACCGCGACGATCAAAGCGGTAATAATAATCAGACAGACGCAATCATATAACATATGAAAAATATGCTCAGAGTTTCAAGAGATATATCCGGCACCACCACATTCACTATATGAGTATCTAATAATCTTATGAGTAATATTGCAGTCGTCGTTCTTGACACGGTGCGAGCGGACGCATTTGATCGACATTTCGAATGGCTTCCTGGATCGCGATTTACACACGCATGGTCAACGAGTCACTGGACCGGTGCTGCCCATGCATCGCTCTTTACTGGGCGATACCCGAGTGAAGTGGGCGTGACAGTTCATGATTGGACATTGTCAACGTCAGTCCCAACGCTCGCTGAGCGACTGCAAGCAGCTGGCTATGATACGAACGCATTTTCTGCAAATATCAATGTCTCGCCGGCGTACGATTATGATCGGGGGTTTAATTCATTTGAGGGAACATGGCGTCTTTCACTCCCTGAACCAGAGATATTCAATTGGTTTCGACATATGGAGGAGAACGATTCATCAGCATCAATAGCGTATGCAGATGGTGTACGTCAGATACTGTCTGGTAAGTATGATGTTCAGCAGTCACTCCAACTTGGCGTCAAACATGCACGCCACGCATATGACATTGGAGACGTTGACAGCGGTGCTACAGCATTTCAAGACTATATCAACCGTGATGGGGCGAATGTTACCGATACCGATGAGCACTCTACATTTTTGTTTGCAAATCTCATGGAAGCTCATCAACCATATCGTGTCCCATCATCACATCGCTCGGTTAAGCCGTATGCAATGGGTCCAGCATTTGAGGCAACATTCCGGACAAGATTCACTGATCCGGCAGATGCGGTCGCTGCTGGGATCGATCCGAATGAACTTGACACACCTGAGATAACTCTCGATAGCGATCATGCAACCGCAGCATACGATGATTCAGTCTCATATCTCGCGGATATCTATCGTGATGTCTTTGAAACGTTACGCGAGGATTTCGATTACGTGATTACAATCGCTGACCATGGTGAATTATTCGGGACATATGACGTATGGGAGCACGGATATGGGGTCTATCCCGAACTGCTTCAAATTCCATTGGTGATTACAGGTCCAGGGTTTCCCACCACCTCACGTGATGATCTGGTATCATTACTTGATGTGCATCAGACGATATTATCAATCGCAACTGGGAGTGATGGCACTGACATGAGCGCAAGCCGTGGTCGAGATCTTCGGACATACGGTAGTAGTGCACCTGTGCGAACTGAGTATCATGGGATTGCAACGATGCGGCGTGACACGCTGCTCGAGCGTGGATATGACCCATCAGCTATCGATACCGTTGACACAGATTACTGTGGTGTTGTGACAGACACTGCGTATGGATATGAAACAGATGAGGGATTCCGTATCGCAGGTGATGAGACAGGTGTCACTGCTGATGAGCTGAAATCAGTACTACAGTCTCTTGACGATCAGATTCCAGATAACCGATCAGACAGCAATGCTGTTGAGGTGACAGCAGCAACACGAAGTCAGCTTGAAGATCTTGGCTATACCTAGTGATTTGAGTTATTTTGCGGTGACACTCGAGCAATCACGCGTATTCAACGGGCATCTTCGTATCAACTATGAGACGGTCAAGCCCCGACTACTGAGAATATGTCGCCAACTATTATTTCAGTCGTCTGTGAAAGCAATCTCATCAATTTCGTGACGAGGGTTTTCGTCATCGTCATCCTCATATTTATAACTCACATCTTCCTCTTCATCTGCCGTTGCATTATGTGACCCATCGCAGTACGGCTTGTTATTTGAGAGACCGCAAGCACAAAGATATGCAGTTCCGCCCTGCTCTTCAAGATCATCTTCATCAAGCGGTGTCGGTCCATTTGCCTCGTGTGTGACTTCTCGTGACATATATTATATATCGACATCAAGACACAAGAGTCCTCCGCGGCATATAATCTATGGTTATAATATCAATATATAACACACCCGTAATGAGATTCGAAATGATACTATCTATACAATAGTTCGGTATCTTAGCATTCTCCTTGCCCTGGAGAGCGAGGTTTTCGGCTTGCATCCCCGATAATGGAGATTACGACAGGATTCAACAGCGATAGGCGCAGTTATGTATCAGTATGATCAAGATGCTCAGCGACAATTTCAAGCACTTCATATCCGTCATGCCCGGCGATTAACGGAATTGTCGTCACTGGTTGGTCGAACTGCTCTTGAGTCCGTTGTAACACCTTTTGTTGGCTTTCTCGGCGGGTACTACAAAGCGTACATGATGTATCAATATCGGTGAGCACTTTATTGACGACAATTTGATCAACATGGACCGAAGCACTCTCAAGTCGTTCGAGTAACCGTTCAGTCTCAAGTCGTGAGAGTCGTTCAGGTTCCATGACGACTCGAAAGCGGGTCTGATCTGGGTTCTGAAGAACTGTAGCAACACGCTCAATACGGGATTTTGTTGAGTCAACATCGATATCTGAGAGTCCACGCTCTCGGTCGTCACTCCCACCGGTAAAAAATCCGCTCACCGCGTTTGTCACACTTTCAACCTGCGATTTTACCTGCAATGCTTTGCCGAATGTTGAATCAAGGATATCGGGAAGTTGGAGAAGTTTAAGTGTATGTCCGGTTGGAGCTGTATCGAAGACAACGTGATCCCATGTATCATCGCCAATATACTGACTGAATGCGTCGACGACAGCAAGTTCATCGCTGCCAATAACATCACCAGCGTCAATTCCAAATGTATCACCAATATCGACGCCGAGATTCTCAATCTCATTTGTCAACGCATCAATCGTATCTGCATAATTATCATCAAGTCGCTGTTGAGGGTCAATCTCAGCAGCATACAGCGGGTACGTGTCGTGAACCGATGTTGGTGTAGCACCGACACTCATCTCAAATCGGTCTCCGACTGAATGGGCAGGGTCTGTTGAAACCACAAGCGTCCGCTTCCCATGGCGGGCGTCGGCGAGTGCTGTTGCCGACGCACAAGTGGTCTTGCCGACACCGCCCTTTCCACCATATAAAGTAAATTCGGGCATTATCATCACATGGACCCCGGTGTGTATATGTCACGCGGACCAGCCGTGATGACATATTTAGAATATGATACGATGTAATCAAATATAGTACTACGTAGTATATTCTACTTTTTACGCCAAACCGTGAATTGAATCATAGATATATGCCACAAATGCCTGAGAGTATACTCATATTCACGTTCCACACACGGGATAAAGTACCTCTACTTCTGGGACGCTTGCCGTATTTTATCTACAGAATCCTCACAGGCGAATTGATACTCCCACTATCGTTAATATCAGAATATGCACCTAGATATCCGGTTATCGGGATAGTCAGAAGTTATAGCGTCCCTGCGCGTTCCATTTCGCGAAGATCCGAAACACGTTCTCTGATATTCTCCATCTCGCCATCCTCGCGTTTGTTATCCACATGGCTGTACATCAGCCCCATCCGATGGTTGCTTCGAAGGGTCTCCTCATTTCGATCAAGGAAGTCCCAATATAGTGCATTAAACGGACAGGCACCATCGCCCGTATCTTTTGTCTTATAATACTCACATTCACCACAGTAATCACTCATTTTATCGATATAATTCGCTGAGGAGACATACGGCTTGGTCGCAAAGACTCCCTCTCCGTATTGTCCCATTTCAACGACATTTGGCGTCGTAACCCAATGGTATGCATCAACATATGTTGCGTTAAACCATTCATTCAATTCGCTTGGGTCAGCACCCCACAGCGTTGCAAAGTTTGCAAGCACCATCAGTCGCTGTATGTGATGTGAGTATCCGCGCTGTTTGACATCATCAACCGTTTCGCCAAGACAAGCCATGTTTGTTTCTCCTGACCAATATGCTGATGGAAGATCATGCTGCGCATCAAGTTGATTTGCTGAGCCAAGTTCAGGCATTGTATGGCGGTAAACATGTCGCATGAATTCTCGCCATCCAAGCATTTGTCTGATGACGCCTTCAACCGAATTCAGTGGAATATCGTCGCGATTATGATATGCAGTTTCGATTTCTTGGATTACCTCAACAGGATGGAGCAATCCAAGGTTTATTGAACTGCCTAATAATGCATGTGACATTGCCCAATCTTCACGTCGCATTGCATCCTGATACGGACCAAATGATGGAATCCGCTCAGAGATAAAATGATGCAGTTTCTCAAGTGCCTGTTCGCGAGTAACTGGCCAGATGAGTGAGTCTGTGTCTCCCCATGTATCAAACGTTGATTCGACCCATGACATGGTTTCTGTTGTGAGCTCATCATGCTCTGGGTCATATACTGGCGGTGACTCCCAATCATCTGGAGGGAAGTCCCTGTTTTCATCATCATAATTCCACTCGCCGCCAACGGGATCTCCATCATTCATCAACACACCGCTTTTCCCTCGCATCCATCGATAGAATGTCTCGTGTCTGAATGGATCGGTATCTGAATTATTCGCCCACTCATCAAAAGCTGTTGTTGTCCCAACAAAGAGTTCGTTCTCGACAGATCGATACTGCCCACCAACGTCTTCAACGAGTTCATCAAACCGCATCGCGCTATTATAGCTTGGTGAGCGCATCTGTATGAGTTCATCATCAGGATACCGTTCAAAATACTCCGCAAGAGCATCGCTGAACGTGGGTGCTTTGAGATAAACGACATCATATCCCGCATCCTCAAGTTCATCTCTGAAATGTCGCATCCCACTAAACATGATTGCGAGTTTATCATGATGATACGATTTTCGTCGTGCAAAATCATGTGCCTCAATCAACAAAACACGGGATCCAGAAGGTGCCCGTGCNAGCGGACCAACATCAGGATGGAGTTGGGTGCCAAGAATCCACGGCACTGTTGTCTTACCATCCACCTCATATGTCGGAGTCTCCCCGACCAGTGGTTGTATCATTATATCTTATACTGGCTAGACAGCAATATCAGTTATCCAATCTTGCATTTGCGTACTGCAATTCTTACTTTAATATGAAACAGTCATGAACTAAATTGAGCACTACCCGAGTTGATGAACTGACGCAAGATCATATCCGCCTTGTACTGCGCATGAGTGTGGAGTAGCTCATACCATCAGGTAACGTATCTTCTCAAATATCATTATTCTTTGATTCGTATTCTGATAGATACTATCCAGTTTTCAAATAACAGAAAGTTATTATCGATGTTTCAGTTTATGCCCCAGGACCAAGTCCGGCAATATCAGCACTCACTGTTGCAAGCGCATCGGCAGGATTTCGCTCAGCGTCTACAACATGCGTCCAGTGATGATCTGGAAATTCATCAAGTAACGTATTAATCACACGTCGGTAGTCTGTGAATTCTTCCCGAGTCGCATCCTGCCAGATGTCACCAATGACTGTCATCGAATCAATCCGAATCTCAAGCGGCGATACCCCATATCGTGTGAGAACACAGGCAAGTCCAAGATGAAGTGCAGCGTACTCAGCGGTGTTATTCCCTGTTCGTGACCCAACTGGTCGCCCAACTCGACATAACACCGTTTCATCCGGCGTTTCAACGACAGCCCCTGCTCCTGCTGGTCCTGGGTTCCCCCGAGAACTGCCGTCTGTATACAGTATGAGCTTCTCAAAATCATGATCACCTAACTGATGAGACGTTTGGATATCGACGGTCGTCTCAAGAACGGTGTCGATTGCATTTCGTCGCTCATCCATCGTTGTTCCTGGATCAAAAAGTCCACCAAATCCAGGAATCGCATCATCAATGGCATTAATCGCTGTTGTGATGTCGTATGAATACTGTGTGATGACTTCTGCTGTTGCTGTGGCAAGTGGTGAGAGCGACTCAGTTGGGGGTTCGGGAATTGTGTCTCGCATCAATATCTAATATGCGTGCTTGTAACCATGTACATGTTAGCACATTGGTTATCTACGTTTTTATGCCATGCATATTGCCGAATCCTTGAAACAACAGATAGTATATGATATTCCATATATTGCGGATTGTGTCTATTTGACTGAAACATCGCTATTGTGGTTAAAATACACAGCGAATACAGTGTATTATATCACGGTGACATAAGCTTAATCATGAGTAATGATGTGACAACATTTGAGTGCTCACACTGTGGAAATCTTGGGATTGGTGATGGAGAGATCAGATGCTGTGAGGAGACAATGGAGGTGATAGAAGATGATCCTATTTCAAGCACTCCAACACTCTCTGAACTTTTGAAAAGTGTCCTTGATATGTCAGAAACAGAATTAGAACTCTGTTTATGTGTAATGGAAGGCGGTTCGGTGACCGTAGCAACACTTGCAGAGCAAACTGAGTATGATCGGAGTTTAATTAATCGGCATCTCAATCATCTTGCATCAATTGGTGTCGTCAAAAAACAACGACGATTACTTGATAGTGGCGGTGAGGTGTATATTTATACGCCGGTATCACCAGAAACAGTCCGGGTGCAATTACGTCGTGAATTCCACCAGTGGACTGCAATGGCAACAGCACAGTTGAATGCACTTCAACGTGAAAAGGTCGAATCCATCGCTGATCCTGACGACGGGGAGCCAACTTGGGAGGTATTTTACTCAGAATAATAATGACTCGCTGGAGTACGCAATCATACTCGATTGCTACGGGAGTGATTTGATTTCTGAGGAGGGTGTGAGCTTGCAGTAACTGGATTCTACTATCAAAAATCTGCAGTGTTATGATTAACTCTGATATAATCTCATAGTCATCAGTGCAAGTCTCTACCGCCGTGATTATCCGTGTCGGTGATGCGAGCCACTGAATCCGCGTCATTCGACACCGTCGGTGAAACTATTCAAATTAATCACTATCAGAGGTGAGGCATCATGGCATTGAGAGGGGTGCGGTATTTAACAATGAGAGAATGACAGCTGGTACAGTGATTGTGAGTAGTCCCGTCCTGCGTATCAACTGATTGTATATCAGTTGTTGATACTGCGACTTTCCTGACTCGAGATGAAACACGCAAGTTGGTGTTCCAGTTCTGGTATATATGGATTCATACAGAAAACGCATCTTATCATCACAGTGCCAACCACTGATATACGCACAATACGAATAGAGAAATATGCAGCTGCGTTCAACATCACAACCACTGAACTGCTCAGTGTGTAATGATGAGATCACAGATATTGGATATCTTGCAGCAACAGTGAGTAAAGATGAGTACAAACCAAACCCACAGGATGCAGTCTGTAATGCGTGCGGGTTCAATCAGATTGGAATGATGGGATGCGCTCCCGAGCTCGCTGATGTAACCGATTTTGACTCCGATTCGGACTCCGGTTCTGATCAGACACTCGAGCAAACCTTGCTACATGTCCGCATGACAGATAATGGAATCAGTGTGATTAGTGATAAGCAATAGCATACGATATATTGAATAAGGTCTCTTATTTTGGGCGTTTATCAGGAGGTACTCACCAGCAACTTATCGATGAAGATCATCATCTGGTAACTTGATACTATCGTTGCAGGGAACTCACTCTCGTGAACAGCACCGGTTGAGTTGTCGATGCTATTAATAAATTTATAATACTCATTAGAGTCGAGAAAACTATATTAATCAACTGTCGGTTATCAGTATTGTTATTTTTTCACAACCGCCTGAAGAGAGTAGCCATCAATCAAACAAGTGAGAGATATTATCTTCGGCGAGCCCAGTCATAGTGTTTCATCAAGAATCAAGCCGGATACCTCGGGGCTTGACCCCGAGGAGGAACCTGACACTCCATGACACATTCCACGTTTGGTAGTTAACCGACTCCCGATGTGTTATATCAATTCAATATCTTCAGATATACTCATGAAATATGGAGATTGTCCGAAACATCCAAATAAAACTCAATGTTCCCGAGGACAAACACAGTGTTCTCGATGAGACGCCCGAGCAATTCCGTCACGCGGCCCAACGTCGCTGACCACGGATGGAGCGGAAACCCCTCCGAAATCACGGAGAAAAAACACACTCCACGCTCCACGACAAAATGTATTCTGACGTTCGTGAGGCCCTCTCACTATAATCCAGTCTCGTCCAGAGCGCCCGCAAGCATGAGGCGTTCGAGTGTCTGAAATACGGGTACGAGAGTCATTCGGACCCTAACGCCGTGAAAACCGACGGATTGTAGCCTTTCCGTCACAGCCAAACTGAAGCGACAGCGGCGTACGATTAACCAGCGGGATGTTGGATCTAATCTGATCGGTGGATACTCCTTCTGACGGCTAGTGGTCAAAACAGAGGTTTATGTCGAATTCCACGGTTTAAGCAATATCCTCGGAGACATCATAGATAACACCGAGCACGACACCATAGAGAAGATGCCACAGCAATGATGGTGGTGCAAAGTTTGGTAATGGTGGACTGGCGGGGGACCC
>P_A23_Liq_2_FmtDRAFT_1000106_pt1 | contig 18872 bp, 16 predicted proteins | sample PonA232FremontCA_FD_10599 | JGI IMG/M metagenome (IMG submission 10599) | reverse complement strand
GGCGAGCCAGTCGGCGAACGTCCACTTCTCGACCGGCTCGTCGTCGACGACCGTCACCACCTCTCCGCGGGCGTGATCGGCTGGTGACGACCGTGGTGAGTCGGCCGAGCCGTCGACCGGTGACGACGGGTCGTCGGCCTGCGACTCCGGTGGTGGGGAGTCGTCCGACGGCGACCCTCCGGTGAGCAGGAACCGCACCGCGCCGGCAGCGTCGTCGCGGTGGACCATGTTGAGATAACCCTGTGTGACCGGCCCGTCGACGTACCGCTCCAACCGGTAGCGGTCGGGACCGTACAGTCCGGCGAAGCGGGCCACGGTGCCGTCGATCCCCGCCTCGCCCGCCGTCTCGATCGCGACGCGTTCTGCTTCGGCCAACACTGCGGTCTTCTCCGTCTGCGGGTCCAGCGGCGTCTCCTCGTCGACCCACGCGCCGTCGTGGTCGCCGTACACCCCGGTACTGGAGGTGTAGACGAGCCGGTCCGGTGGAGACGCACGGTCGGCGTACGCGTCGATCGTGTTCTGGAGTCCCTCGACGAACACACGCCGTGCCGGCTCCGGCCCACGGCCACCGCTGCTGGCGGCGAACACGACCGCGTCCGCGTCCGGGAGTGGCGACAGTGTTTCGGGATCTGTCACGTCGGCCGCGACGGCGTCGATTCCCGCGTCACGGACGGGCTGTGGGGACCGCCGGACACCGGTCACCGCGTGGCCCGCGGCGTCGAGTTGTCGACACAGCGCCAGGCCGACGTAGCCGGCACCGACGACTGTCACCCGCACGGCTAGCTCCGCGAGCGGATCAACGACTGGACGGCCGCGAGTTCGTCCAGCCGGAGTCTGATCTCTCCTTCCAGTGCCTGTCGGACCTCCCGGGCGTCCAACTCCGTGTCGATCTCCAGTGCGACCGTGTCGACATCCAGAATCGCGGTCGACAGTCCCATCATCAACCCGTCGCGGACCTCGCTGGTCACCGCGTCCGGGTCGGTGCCGTCGACCGCGAACACGGTTGCGGCGTCCGACAGTGTCGCGTCACCCACCTCGCCGTCGGTGAACGCGGCGAGTGTCTCCGGGGCGACCCCACTGTCGGCCGCGACCGTCTCGCGACCGTGATCCGTCACGACTGCCGCGAGTTCACTCGCGTACGCCGACTCGAGTTCGGCGGCAGTCGGCGTCTCCGTCTCTGGCAGTACGTCGTACAACATACGAACTGCTCGGTCCCGTGTCTGCAAAACCGTTGTCACTCCCACAGCGACCGTGTCGCCCGAACCGGGCGTCGCGGCGAGACGCGTCAGGCGGACGCGAGCCGGTCGGCCGTGACGACCCGGACGGAGGCCGGGCGCTTGACGAACTCGTCGCTGGCGGCGGCGACGATCTGTTCGACCCCGCGCTGGGCGGCCACGTCGAGTAGCCGTTGGTCGACCCGCCCGTCGAGCACGAGCAGGAACCCGGTGGTCTCACTGTCCGCGAGTGTGTCGAACGCCTCCCCTGCGGGCACCTCACACACGACGGTCAGCTCTCGGTCGAGCAGTCGAGCGGTGTTCGTCTCGGCGTCGATCACGTCTCTGACGTGTCCCCGGAGTGTCGCCGGTGTGTCGCCGTCGTCCGACTCGTCTGCCGCCGGGTCGTCTGTCGCCGCACTCGCTGCGGCGTCCGTCTCGTCGGCCTCGGAGCTCGTCTCGTCGGCTTCGAGAGCCGCCCCGTCACTGTCCGACTCCGACGGGTCGGTCTCCGTGCCGTCCGCTCCGTCTGCGCCGTCGTCGGCTGTGGTCGACTCGTCGTCGGCCGCTCCGGAGCGTCCACTCGACGCCGCGTCGGCCGACTCGGTGTCGCTCCCGTCTGTCTCCGCCGTGCTCGGATCTGCCGCCTCCGCACCGTTCGTGACCGCGGCGGTTGCGACGGCGTCGTCGGCCGCCGCGGCCGCCGACTGGCCCACCGGAGTGTCGTCGGACCCCCCGTTCGGGTCGTTCTCCCCGTCGGAACGTGTCGTCTCGTCGGCCGACCCGGACGACTCGTCGCCCGTCTCGTCTGCAGTGGTCGCCGACTCGTCGGAGTCGGAGTGTGACCCGTCGACGGCACGGTCGTCGCTCCCCGCGATCTCGTCGACGACCGCCGTGGGGTCGACTGTCACCGAGTCGTCGGTACTGCCGACCCCACCGACCGCCTCGCGGTCGTCGTCGGCACTCGTCCGAACGGTACCGGTCGTCCGGTTGGTCTCGCCACCGTCGGACTGGTCGGCCGCCCGCGACTGGGTCGTCGCCGAACGGTCTCCCGCTCGCGGACTCTCGTCCCCGTCGAGCGTCTCGAAGGGGACCTTCTCTCGGAGTGCGTCCATCACGTCCTCTCGCGAGAGGTCCTCCACGGAGACGTTCTCAGGCGCGTAGGCGACGTAGTCGACATCACCGACCTGCGCGAGTTCGCGCAAGATCAGGTCGCCGCCGCGATCGCCGTCGAGAAACGCCGTGACGGTGCGCTCGTGGGTGAGCTCCGCCACCGCGTCGGGCACGTCCGTCCCCTCGACGGCGATGGCGTTCTTGATCCCGTACTCCAGCAACGTCGACACGTCCGCGCGTCCCTCGACGACGATCACCGCGTCGGAGTCGCTCACCCGCGGACCGGCTGGGTAGTCGGCGAACTCGTCGACCTGCTCGACGCGTTGGGCGTCCCGGACCTCCTCGAGAATCTCGCTGGAGTCCATCACACCCTCGTCGAACGACTCCGTGAGCAGTTCCTTGGCGCGTTCGACCACCTCCCGGCGCTTGGCAGCGCGCATGTCCTCGATGTCGGCGACCTCGACGCGCGCCTCACACGGGCCGACCCGCGTGATCGACTCCAACGAGGCCGCCAGAATCGCCGTCTCGACCTTGTCGAGACTGGAGGTGATCGTGATCTCGCCGAACGACTGGCCGTGTTCGCTGTCGATCTCGACGTCGATCCGCCCGACCTTCGAGGACCGTTGGAGGTCCCGGAGGTCCAGCTCGTCGCCTAACAGTCCTTCCGTCTGTCCGAACACCGCGCCGACGACGTCCGACCGTTCGACGACGCCGTCTGCGGTGATCCGCGCGTGAATGAGATACTTGGCTGTGTCGTCCATGAGTGTGCCCTCCCGAGCGTGAAGCTGACGTGGTGAACTGCCGTCGTGGTGCGGCTGTTCGTGTCACCGGGCGATTCAAACCGTCCGCGTCGGATATAGTTGTCGTACCGAGAGAACAGACGCGCCGTCGGACAGATTTCTCCGACACGCGAGAGAGACGAAGCCGTCGAGACCACCCGAACGCGACCGTCTCGTCGGTGATCGCCCGACGACACCCGTCTGTCCTACTGCTGGTCGTCGTCTGCGCCGGTGTCCGTCCCGTCGTCCGCGTTCTCGTTTCCGTCTCCCCCGTACATCTCGGCAGTGAGCTGTCGTGCCTCTGCGACGACATCCTGGACCACCGACTCGTCGGCCGTCTCGTCGTAGCCGCGACCGCTGGGGTTCGGTCGGCCCGTCGCTGCCTGCTCGCGGCCACTCGCGCGCCCGTCGCCCCGTCCGTGGTCGTGTCCGTCGGTCGTGTCCTCGAACACCTCGTCGTACTCCGCCTCCGAGGCGTGGTCGACGACCGCGTCGGCGAGCGTCTCGGGCGCGACCGTCTCCCACTCCGGGACGGTCTCCGACAGCCACGCCTCGTGGTCGCCGCCGCGCAACATCGCGGTGAACGCGAGGTGGTTGGCGAGGTGTTCGCCGTCTCGCTGCGGCGTCTCACACACCGGACACGCGTAGCCCATACCGGAACTGGCGGCTGGACGGCTGTAGGGGTGTCGGACGAGCGAGACGAGCACTCACCAGTTGAGGCGGACGAGACGGATCACCCCCGTTCCGTCCTGATCCAGTCGCCCAACTCCACCGCCATCACGTACGCCGCCTCGCCGTCGCCGTAGTACCGCGGCTCCGTCCGGACCGGCTCGAACCCTTCGGAGTCGTACAGTCGCTGTGCGCGGGTGTTCGAGGCACGCACCTCCAGTTTCACTACGCTGGCACCACCCGCGGCGAGGTGGTGGAGTGCCCGGCGGAGGAGCCGCCGCCCCAGGCCCTGTCCTTGTGCGTCCGGGCGGACGGCGACGTCTTTGATGTGGCCGATGTCGCGGCCGTGGTTCGGAGTGACGTCGCCGACGACGTAGCCGACGATCCCCGAATCGTCCGTGTGTTTCGCCGCGGCGGGGTCGACGGTCGGTCCGTCCGTCGGCCGCTCGGCGACCAGAAACGCCGGTGCGTCCAACAACCGCTCGAAGGCGGCGTACGGCCACGGCTGTTGGAACACGTCCTTCTCGATACGGTAGACGGACAACAGGTCCGTCTGTCGTGCCTCCCGGAGACGCGTCTCGTCCCGACTGCCGGGGTCGACCGTCGTCACGGGTGTCACTACAGCGTCACGGGAGATAAACCACACGCGAGCCCGGGACCTCGCCGAGCCAGGCGATTCAAATACCGCGACGGCCAACTGTCCGTACTGACCGATGAGCGAGGACTTCTACGAGGCTCTGGGTGTCTCCAAGGACGCCAGCGAAGAGGAGATACAGCAGGCGTACCGCCAGAAGGCGACCGAGTACCACCCGGACGTGAGCGACGACCCGGACGCCGAAGAGAAGTTCAAGCGGATCAAGAAGGCCAAAGAGGTTCTCACGGACGAGGAGAAACGGCAGGCGTACGACCGGATGGGCCACGAACGGTTCGAACAGGCCGAGAAGCGTGGCGGCTTCGAGGACGGCCCCGGCGGCCCGGGTGGGCCGGGCCAGGGGCCGTTCGGTGGTGCCGGTGGTGGTTCTTTCGGCGGCGGCGGCGGAATGGGCGGGATCGGCGACATCTTCGAGGAGTTCTTCGGCGGCGGCGGCCGCGGCGGCCGTCGTGCGGGCAAGGATCTCCGGACACAGATGGAGATCACGCTCCAAGAGGCCTACGAGGGGACGACAAAGGAGTTCACTGCCGCCCGTCCGACCCGGTGTAGCGAGTGTGCCGGCCGTGGCCACCCGCGTGACGCCGACATCGGCACCTGTCGGCAGTGTAACGGCCGTGGACAGGTACGACAGGTCCAACAGACTCCGCTGGGACGAGTCCAACAGACGACGACCTGTCCGGAGTGTGGCGGCGACGGCGAGGTACCGGAACGTGAGTGTGCCGTCTGTGACGGGTCGGGGATCACTCGCGAGGAGGCCTCGCTCACTGTCGACGTGCCGGCCGGGATCGAGGACGGCCAGACCCTCCGGATGGACGGGGAGGGTGCTCCCGGGGAGCGTGGGGCACCCGACGGCGACCTCCTGATCGACGTGTCGATCCAGTCGTCGGAACGGTACGACCGCGACGGCAGCGACCTCCACGTCACGGAGGCGATCTCGTTCCCACAGGCCGTCTTCGGCGACACGATCCGCGTCGACCACCTCGGCGGCGAGGTGGAACTGGAGATTCCCGCCGGGACACAGAGCGGCGAGACGTTCCGGCTGAGCGGGAAGGGGATGCCGAAGCTCCGCGGTCGTCGCAACGGTGACCTCCACGTCCAAGCCCGGGTCGTCACCCCCGAGAACCTCAACGCCGAACAGAAGGAGTCGCTCCAACAGTTCGCGGAGGCCGGCGGCGAGGAGGTCGACGTGAGTGAGGGGTTCTTCGAGAAACTGAACGAACTGTTCTGACGGCGCTCGCCGTCGACTCCCGCGTCCTCAGTCGGCCGTCGTGGGCCGGGCGTCGTCGTCCGACTCGGCGACCGACTCGTCGTCCGTCTCGTCGTCGGCCTGCGAGATGCCGACACAGGCGACGGCGTCGTCCGACTCCGTCTCCATCACCTTCACGCCCATCGTGTTGCGGCCGACCGTCGACACCTCCTCGACGGGTGTCCGTGTGATCTGGCCGCACTCGCTGACCGCGAACAGGTGGTCACCCGGTCCGACCGTCTCGATCCCGCGGACGGGGCCGTTGCGCTCCCCGGTGTCGATGTCGATCAACCCCTTCCCGTTGCGGCTCTGCCGGCGGTAGGCGTCGATCTCCGTCCGCTTGCCGTAGCCGTTCGCGGTGACTGTCAGCGTCCAGGTGGAGTCGTCTGCGACTGCCGCCAACCCGGCGACGGCGTCGTCGTCGAGACTGATCCCTCGGACACCACGTGCGCCCCGACCCATCGGCCGGACATCGGTCTCGTGGAACCGAATCGCCATTCCACCGGTGGTACCGAGCACCACGTCCTGGTCCCCCTGCGTCACGGTCACGTCTGCCAACTCGTCGCCGTCGCCCAACGAGATCGCTCTGATCCCCGTCGAGAGGATGTTGGCGAACTCCTCGCCGGCCGTCCGCTTGAGGTACCCCTGCCGAGTCACCATCGTCACGTAGTTGTCGTCCGTGAAGTCACCACAGGAGAGAACGGCCGTGATCTGCTCGCCGTCGTCGAGATCGAGCACGTTCACCATCGAGGTGCCACGCGCCGTCCGCCCGTACTCCGGCACCTCGTAGGTCTGCAGTTGGTACACCTGCCCTTCGTCGGTGAAACACAGCAGGGTGTCGTGTGTGCTGGCGACGAACGCCGACGCGACCCGGTCGCCGTCTTTCGGGTTCGCGCCGATCACACCCTTCCCGCCGCGCCGCTGGGCACGGAACTCCTCGGCGGGCACCCGTTTGACGTAGTCGTCCTCTGTGACGACGACCACCATCTCCTCTTCGGGGATCAGATCCGCGCGGGTCACGTTGCCCGCGTCCCGGACGAACCCGGTGCGGCGGGCGTCGTCGTACTCCGCCTGCACCGCCCGGAGTTCGCGTTTGATCACGCCGAGTAGTTCGGACTCGTCGGCGAGAATCTCCTCCAACCGTTCGATCCGGGCTGTCAGTTCCTCGTACTCGGACTCGATGTCGGCCGCCTCCATCGACGTGAGCGACCCCAACTGCATCCGGACGATGTGGGCCGCCTGCTCCGTCGAGAGGTCGAACCCCGCCTGGAGTGCCGCCTTCGCGGCGTCTCGGTCCTCGCTGTCCTGGATCGTCTCGACCACGTCGTCGACCTGTTCGAGCGCACGGAGCCGCCCCTCCAGAATGTGAGCACGGTCGCGTGCCTCGCCGAGTTCGTGGCGTGTGCGCCGGGTGACGACCTCCTTCCGGTGGTCGACGTAGTGGGCCAGCGTCTCCTTCAGTGTGAGTACCTGGGGTTGGCCGTCCACCAACGCGAGGTTGATGACGCCGAACGTCGACTCCAGGTGGTGTTCCAACAGCTGGTTCTTCACCACGTCGACCGAGGCCCCGCGCTTGAGGTCGATCACGATCCGGACCCCGTCGCGGTCGGACTCGTCGCGGAGGTCGGCAATTCCCTCGATCGTCCCCTCGTTCACGTCCTCGGCGATCCGCTCGACGATCCGCGCCTTGTTCTCCTGGTACGGGAGCTCGGTGACGACGATCTGGTCGCGTCCGTTCGGCCCCTCCTCGGTCTCGAAGGTGGCCCGCACCCGGAGACGACCGCGACCGGTCGTGTACGCGTCCAACACGCCGTCGCTGCCGACGATGTTCGCGCCCGTCGGGAAGTCCGGCCCCTGGATCGGCCCGTCGGTCCCGCCGTCGCCCGGCAACAGTGTCGCGGTGTCGATCAACTCGCGTACGTCACAGTCGGGGTCGTCGATCAGTTTGATCGTCGCGTCGATCACCTCGCCGAGGTTGTGTGGGGGGATCTTCGTCGACATCCCGACGGCGATTCCCGTCGAGCCATTCACGAGGAGGTTCGGGTACGACGCCGGCAACACCGCCGGCTCCTCCAGCCGGTCGTCGTAGTTGGACTGGAAGTCGACGGTGTCCCGGTCGATGTCCTCCAACAACTCCTCTGCGATCGGCGACATCCGGGCCTCGGTGTACCGCATCGCCGCCGCCGGGTCGCCGTCCATCGACCCGAAGTTCCCCTGCCCGTCGACCAACGGGGACCGCATGGAGAACTCCTGGGCCATGTTGACCAGCGTGTCGTAGATGGCCTGGTCGCCGTGCGGGTGGTAGTTCCCCATCGTCTCCCCGACGACCGAGGACGACTTCCGGTGTCCGGACCCCGAGGACACCCCCATCTCGTACATCGCGTAGAGGATGCGCCGGTGGACCGGCTTCAGCCCGTCGCGCACGTCGGGCAACGCCCGGCCGGCGATGACGGACATCGCGTAGTCGATGTACGACTGTTCCATCTCGTCTTCGATCCGGACCTGCTCGATCCGGGCGGCCTGTCCGTCGTCGGCGTGTCTGTCTGAACTCATGTGTCGTCTCTCTCGTGTCTCAGTCTGGTCGGGTCACTCCGGTACCGTCTCGTCACCCACGTGCCGCCGCCGTGGGTCAGATGTCCACCCAGTCGGCTTCGGGCGCGTGCTCCTTGATGAACTGCTTCCGCGGTTCGACGGCGTCTCCCATCAACACGTTGAACATCCGGTCGGCCTCGGCGGCGTCCTCGACGGTGACCTGCTTGAGGACGCGCTTCTCCGGGTCCATCGTCGTGTCCCACAGTTGTTCGGGGTTCATCTCCCCGAGCCCCTTGAACCGCTGGACCTGGTCCGGCGTCCCGTCACACTGCTCGGCGACGATCCGGTCGCGTTCCGCTTCCGTCATCGCGTCGTACGTGTCGCCGCCGTCCCGAACTCGGTACAACGGCGGCTGTGCCGCGTACACGTACCCCGCCTCGATCAGCGGCTTCATGTGGCGGTACAGGAGGGTCAACAGAAGCGTTCGGATGTGTGCCCCGTCGATGTCCGCGTCCGTCATCATGATGATCCGCTCGTAGCGAGCCTCCTCGATGTCGAACTCGTCGCCGATCCCCGTCCCGATGGCGGTGATCATGTTGCGGATCTCGTCGTTCTCCAACACTCGGTCGAGGCGGTGTTTCTCCACGTTGAGGATCTTCCCGCCCAACGGGAGAATCGCCTGGAACTCCGGGTTGCGACCCTGCTTGGCCGACCCGCCTGCGGAGTCACCCTCGACGACGAACAACTCCGAGTCCTCGGGCTCGCGAGACTGGCAGTCCGAGAGCTTCCCCGGGAGCGCCGTCGACTCCAACGCCGACTTCCGGCGTGTCAACTGCTCGGCCTTCTTCGCGGCCTTCCGGGCACGCGCCGCCTCCGCCGCCTTCTGGACGACCGCCTCGGCCGTGTCTGGGTTCTCCTCGAAGAACGTGCCGAGGTGGTCGTGGATCGTCGACTCCACCGCCCCGCGCACCTCGCTGTTGCCCAACTTCGTCTTCGTCTGCCCCTCGAACTGCGGGTCCGGGTGTTTCACCGACACGACCGCGGTCAACCCCTCGCGAACGTCCTCCCCGCGGAGGTTGTCGTCGAGGTCGGACAGGAGTCCGTGAGCGTCCGCGTAGTCGTTGACCAGCCGCGTCAGCGCCGTCTTGAACCCGGTGAGGTGGGTCCCACCCTCGCGGGTGTTGATGTTGTTCGCGAAGGCGTGGACCGACCCCTGGAGCTCGTCCGTCGCCTGCATCGCCACCTCGATGGCGATCTCGCCGTCGTCGACGGGGACGGCGTCCTCGACGTAGATCACGTCCTCGTGGAGCGGTGTCCGCGTCTCGTTGAGGTACGCGACGAACTCCCTGATCCCGCCGGAGTAGTGGAACGACTCGGTCGCACCGTCGCGCTCGTCGGCCAACGTGATCTCGACACCGGAGTTGAGGAAGGCGAGCTCGCGTAGACGGGTCGCGAGCGTGTCGAAGGAGAACTGCCCGGTCTCGAAGATCTCGTCGTCCGGCCAGAACTTGATCTCCGTCCCGGTCGACTCCTCGTCTCCGAGTGGTCGGTGTCGTTCGAACCCGTCCTCTGTCGGCTCGCCGTGGTCGAACTGGTGTCGCCAGACGTAGCCGTCGCGGCGCACCTCGACTTCCAACCACTTCGAGAGCGCGTTGACGACACTCACGCCGACGCCGTGGAGCCCACCGGAGACCTGGTAGGACTTGTTGTCGAACTTCCCGCCGGCGTGGAGCACCGTCATGATGACCTCGAGTGCGGGCCGGTCGTGATCCTCGTGGGTGTCGACCGGGATGCCGCGGCCGTCGTCTGCCACCGAGACAGCGCCGTCTTCGTGGATCGTCACAGAGATCTCGTCGCAGTACCCCGCCAGCGCCTCGTCGATGGAGTTGTCGACGACTTCGTAGACGAGATGGTGGAGGCCACGCGAGTCCGTAGAGCCGATGTACATGGCCGGACGCTTCCGGACGGCCTGGAGTCCCTCCAGCACCTGGATCTGGCCGGCTCCGTACTCGCTTTCGCCTGAACCTGACATAGGAACCTACGGTAGATTGGTGCTCTTCCATTAAAAACCCCTCGCACGCGTGCGGGCGGGCAACTCATAAATCCACGGCAGTGATCACAGGCGGAGAGAACGCAGACGACGTTCACTTCCGGTCCGGTGACCACACGCTTTTCACCGAAGCCGAGGTAGCACGTTCAGATGACGTCGTTCCAGTCGGCACTCGGCGAGGAGGAGGGGATCGCCGACGAGCTGGCGGCCAACCAGCGACAGATCTCCATCGCCGAGTTCTTCGAGAAGAACAAACACATGCTGGGGTTCGACTCCGGTGCCCGCGGTCTCGTCACCGCGGTCAAGGAGGGGGTCGACAACGCACTGGACGCCTGTGAGGAGGCGGAGATCGCGCCCGACGTTCTGGTCGACATCTCCGAGGTCGGCGACTACTACAAGCTCGTGATCGAGGACAACGGCCCCGGGATCACGAAAGAACAGGTGCCAAAAGTATTCGGGAAGCTTTTATACGGTTCAAGGTTTCACGCACGTGAACAAAACCGCGGTCAGCAAGGTATCGGAATCTCTGCCGCCGTACTCTACTCTCAGATGACGTCGGGGAAGCCGGCGAGAGTCACCTCCCGGCCGAAGGGGGAGTCGACCGCCCAGGAGTTCGAGTTGATCATCGACACGGACACGAACGCCCCGGAGATCAAGAGCGAACGCGAGCGGTCGTGGGACCGACCCCACGGCACCCGGATCGAGTTGGAGATGGAGGCGAACATGCGGGCACGCTCACAGCTCCACGACTACGTCGAGGAGACGGCGGTGGTCAACCCACACGCCCGCGTCGAGCTCCGCGAGCCGGGGTTGGACGAGCCGCTCAAGTTCGAGCGGGCGACCGAGCAGTTGCCCGACGAGACGGAAGAGATCAAACCCCACCCGCACGGCGTGGAGTTGGGGACGCTGATCAAGATGTTGGAGACGACGGAGTCGTACTCGTTGTCCGGGTTCCTCCAGGGGGAGTTCACTCGGGTCGGCACCAAGAGTGCGGCGTCGATCGTCGACGGGTTCCGCGACCGGTTCTACGGTCGTGAACTCGCCTGGAGCGCGCCGGCGGCTCACGACCCGATCGACCTCGAACGCGCGGTGGGGGAGGCGGTCGCCAACAAGGGCCGGGAGGCGACCGACGACTTCGCCACTCGGGTCGCCGACACACTGGGGAGCCGGGACCGGACGACCCACGCCGAGTTGGTGGAGATCGTCGGCACGGTCGCCGACGAGATCGCGACGGAGTACGACACCACCTTCGGCGACACCGTCCGCGAGAACGCCGTCGGCGCGGCGTGGGCGTGTCTGACGGCCTACGGGACGGAACTGGCCGTGCCGGCCGCAGCGGACGGACGGGCGGCGGGAGACGACAGTGACGAGCCGAGCGAGGTGGACCTCCTCACGCCGGACCTGTACACGGTCGTCGACGAGGCGACGACCACACAGAAGGACGACGCGGTCGTGAACGGCGTCGCAGAACGGCTCGCGCGCCGACTCGACGGAGTCGGCGGGAGCCACCGGGTCACTCGCGACCGGCTGCGGGCGTTGGTCGGTGACGCGGCCGACGACACCGAAGAGTACGACGACGCCACGTTCGGCGGGACGGCCAGAGAGAACGTCACCGAGGCCGTCTGGGAGCGGACACGGACGGTTCCGGACGACCCGCCGAAGGTGCGGGCAGTGGCGGGAGACCGCGACACCGCCTCGGAGCTGTTGGCGGCGATGCGGGCGGCAGACGTGATTTCGCCGCCGACGAACTGTCTGGCACCGATCACGGAGGATCTCGTCGCGGCGGGGTTGAAGAAGGAGTTCGACGCCGACTTCTACGCGTCCGCCACCCGGGACGCAGAGGTGAGCGGTGGCGACCCGTTCATCGTCGAGGCCGGCATCGCCTACGGCGGGGCGTTGGAGGACGGCGGCCAGGTCGACGTGTTGCGGTTCGCCAACCGCGTCCCGTTGGTGTACCAACGGGGAGCGTGTGCGACGACGGACGTAGTCAAACGGATCGGGTGGCGCAACTACGGGCTCAGCCAGTCCGGCGGGAGCGGCGTCCCGCAGGGGCCGGCGGTGATCATGGTCCACGTCGCCTCCACCAACGTCCCGTTCACGAGCGAGTCGAAAGACGCGGTCGCGAACGTCCCGGAGATCGAAGACGAGATCGAGTTGGCGATCCGCGAAGCGGCCCGCGAACTGAAGTCGTTCCTCAGCGAGCGGCGGTCGCTCCGGAAACGCCGCCAGAAACAGGACGTGTTGGGGCGTATCCTGCCGGAGATGGCCGAGAAGGTCGCCGAGGTGACCGACCGCGCGGAGCCGGAGATCGGCGGCGCGCTCGCTCGGATCATGAACAACGTGGCCGTCGAGACGGACCGCGACGGCGCGGAGACGACCGTCGCCGTCCGCAACTACACCGACACCACGGAGTCACCAGAAGTGACCGCGATCTGCGCCGCCGAGCCGGCGGCGACGCCAGCCGAGGCGACTGCCGTCGAAGTGGACGGGGAGTGGTTCCTGCAGTGGGAGCCGACGGTCGCGGGCGGGGAGACCGAGCAGGTGACGGTCGAACTACCGGCCGACGCCGACGTGACGCTGAGCGTCGACGGTGTCGCCGAGGAGAAACTCACCCTGGAGGGAGACGAATGAGCACAGACGAACCAGAGACAGACGAGACGAGCCTGAACGAGGAACGCGCCCGCGAGGAACTGTTGGAGCTCGCGTCGGAACTGTACGAGCAGTTCGAGTCGGGGGACGTGCCGACGCTGACGCTGCCGACGCGGACCAAGAGCAACATCGAGTACGACGAGGAGTCGAACGTGTGGGTGTACGGCGACCGCACCTCCACCCGGTCGGCGAACTCGGTCCGTGGCGCACGGAAGCTGTTGAAGTCGATCTACACGGTGGAGTTCCTCAGCCAGCAGTTGGCGGAGGGCCGCTCCTCGACGCTGCGGGAGCTCTACTACCTCTCGGAGTCGTGGGACACCGAGGAGGCACAGTTCGACAGCCAAGACGAGTCGAACCAGTTGGTCGAGGACTTGGAAGTCGTCTCCGGGGTCACTCGGGAGGACTTCCACATGCGCCCCGAAGAGTCGGGGGCGACGCTGATGGGCCCGCTGGAGATCAGAGAACAGACTCGCCGAGGTGAACGGGTGATCCACTGTCAGGAGGACGTGGGCGAGGGTGGCTACCAGATCCCGAACAACCCGGACATGATCGACTTTCTGGACGACGACATCGAGTTCGCGCTCGCGGTCGAGACCGGCGGGATGCGCGACCGACTGATCGAGAACGGGTTCGACGAGGCCCACGACTGTCTGGTCGTCCACCTCAAGGGCCAGCCCGCCCGGGCGACCCGCCGAATTACCAAACGGATTCACGACGAACTCGCCGTGCCCGTGGTGGTGTTCACGGACAGTGATCCGTGGTCGTACCGCATCTACAGCTCCGTCGCGTACGGGTCGATCAAGTCCGCCCACCTCTCGGAGTACCTCGCCACCCCCGAGGCGGAGTTCGTCGGGATCCGCCCACAGGACATCGTCGACTACGACCTGCCGACGGACCCGTTGTCGGACTCGGACGTGAACGCCTTGGAGTCGGAGTTGGAGGACCCCCGGTTCCAGACGGAGTTCTGGGAAGAACAGATCCGACTCCAACTCGACTTGGAGAAGAAGGCCGAACAACAGTCGCTGGCCGCCCAGGGGCTGGACTTCGTCACCGAGACGTACCTCCCCGAACGGCTCGAGGAGATGGGTGTGGTGTAGGTCACACAGCCGGCGCTGTGACCGCCTCTCGGCAGCGTGCCGAATCGAACGGCTCTCCGACCGCCCAGACCGGACGAAGCGGTTCTCGCGACGACGGTTTGTATTTTGAACTAACTTCAAGAGTGTGCGAAAACAGCTCAATCTCAGTAGTGAGATTCTCTACCACGGTCGAAGAAGTAGACCGACGGACGGTGTTGAAGTGGGCCGGAGCCGCGGGCGCAGTCGGTGCGGGGCTCGCGACGGGGACCGCCAGCGCGAACGAGGGGAACGAACTGATCGAGATGCCCCCGGCCGAGATGGCGGCAACAGTCGAGGAACGAGCACCGGAGTTGCTAGAGAACCTCCACGACAACGAGGTCATGAATCCGTTGTGTGCCTGTGAGGACGCGTGGAACTGTCTGCCCTGGGAACGGGGTCCGGTCTGCTGACACACGACAGCAACGCGGTCTGACTGTCTCGTCTATCGGGTCTCGTCGGCTATCGAGCGTCTCACGGTGGATGTCTACGTCCACTCGACGGTGGTGTGTGTCTCGGAGGCTGTCGTCGGCGAAGGTGCGACGACACGACACGTCTCCGACCGAGTGATCGAGACATCGGCAACCCAGACGGCGACTGCGTATCGAAATCCGAGGCGGGAGACGCGTCGGAACCACCGACGTTGAAGCCGTCGCGGGCCCGAACCGCGCGATGTGAACCTCGCTGAGGCGACCTGGACGGACGTACGTGAGACGACACCCGACATCGCGCTCGTCCCCGTCGGCAGCACGGAACAACACGGTCCACACGCCCCGTTGGGGACGGACAGCATCGCGGCCGAGGCGGTCGCGAACGCGGCCGACGGCCGACTCGACGGGATGTCGGGGCCGACGACACTCGTCACGCCGCCGATCCACATCGGAGTGAGCGAGGAACACCGAACGTTCGACGGGACGCTCTGGGTGTCGCCGGAGACGTTCCGGGCGTACGTCCGTGAGACCGTCGAGAGCCTGTTCGGTCACGGGGTCGAGCGTGCGGTGTTGGTGAACGGCCACGGCGGCAACGTCGAGGCGCTCGCGGAGGTCGCACGCCAACTCTCGCGTGCGGGAGCGAGTGCAGTGGGTGGAGCGGACACGGACGATCACGATCCACACGCGGTCGCGTTCACGTGGTTCGAGGCAGTCGGCGACCACGCGGGCGACATGGGACACGCCGGCCCGTTGGAGACGGCGATGTTGCGACACGTCGCGCCGGGGCTCGTCCGCGAGGACCGGATCGACGAGGCAGTCGACGGGGCTGCCGACGGCTGGGGGGAGTGGGTACGGGGGGTCAACCTCGCACACGACAGTCACGAGTTCACCGACAACGGCGTGATCGGCGATCCACGCGAAGGTGACGCCGACCGCGGAGCGGAGCTGTTGGAACTGGCTACCGACGCGTTGTGTGAGGTGGTTCGGGCGGTCGCCGACCGGTGAGCCGTCGCCGCTCGCGACGGCACCACAGTCGCGTCACACTTGTGTCGCCACCCCTTCTGACGAGGTGTGCGAACACTCGCTTTCGACGGCCGGGCAGGTGCCGCCGGCGACGTACTCCTCGGGACGCTCGTCGCCGCCGGCGCGGACCCGGCCGTGCTCGCGCCCGTCACCGAGGCACTGCCCGTCGACTACGAGTTCGAATCGGTCTCCGAACAGGGGATCGCCGCGACACGCGCCCACGTGGTGACGACTCGCGACGACGAGACGGACGGTCGGAGTCACGGTCACCACGACCACACCGACGACGATCACCACGACCACGACCACACCGACGACGATCACCACGACCACGACCACACCGACGACGATCACCACGACCACGCAGAGGGGACCGGCCCGGCGCGGACGTACGACGACGTGGTGGCGGTACTCGACGGGGTGGAACTGTCGGCGTCGGTCACCGAGACGTCACGAGAGGCGTTCAGACTGCTCGGCGAGGCGGAGGCGGCAGTCCACGACACGGAGCTCGGTGCGACACCGTTCCACGAGGTCGGGGCCGACGACGCCATCGCGGACGTGGTCGGCGCGGCGTTGTTGCTCGACGATCTCGCACCAGACCGGGTCGTCACGACACCCGTCGCCGCCGGCGGCGGGGAGGCGACGTTCAGCCACGGCACCTACCCCGTCCCGACCCCCGCGGTGACGGAGATCGCGGCGGCGGCCGACTGGCGACTCTACGGCGGACCAGTCGACCGGGAGCTGTTGACACCGACCGGGGCGGCGATTCTGGCGGCCGTCGCGGACGGTGTCGAGCGGCTCCCGGCACTCCGCGTCGAGACCAGCGGCTACGGCGCGGGTGGCTACGATCTCGGCGACCGACCCAACGTCCTCAGAGCGACCGTCGGGAGTCGGCCCGTGGAGACGGACGCCGACAGACACGGTGGAGAGGGCCACGACGACAACCACGGAGACCACCCTCACGGACACGCAGGCGGCCACGGAGACAGCCAGTCGCACGGCGGCACACCGCGACACGGCGACGGACTCCGCGGGGACGACGTGGCGGTGTTGGAGACGAACCTCGACGACGCCACTCCAGAGGTGCTCGGGAGTCTCCAAGAGACGCTCCCGGCCGCCGGAGCGTACGACGTGACGGTTCTGCCGACGGCGGGCAAGAAGTCTCGTCCCGGCCACCTCGTGAGGGTCGTGTGTGACCCGGGCGACGCCGACCGGCTCGCGCGCCGACTCGCCGAGGAGACCGGAACACTCGGCGTGCGGGAGTCTGGGGCCCGACACCGGTGGGTCGCCGAACGTGAGACGACGGAGACGACACTCACCGTCGACGGCGAGACGCACACCGTCGCGGTGAAGCGCGCACGGACGACCGACGGGGAAGTGTACGACACGAGCGGGGAGTACGACGACGCGCTGGCGGTCGCGGAGGCGACTGGGCTCCCAGTGCGGGCCGTGCTGCGCCGTGCGGCGGCAGCAGCCCGAGACGGCGAGTGAGCCGCCGCACGTCTTCGAGCAGCGAGACGGACCGGAGCTATCAACTGTCGGAGCGACAGAGTAGGCGACGTGTCCGACGCCGTCTCCGAGCCCGGATTCGTCCAGATTCTCGGCGCGGCGGTGGTCGGCGTCTGCGTCGCCGGCGTCGCGGAGGAACTCGTCGGCGCAGAGCCGTTCACGACGGCGACGCTGGTGTTGTTGCTCGTGTTGGCCGCCGACGGCTACCGGCGTGTCGACTGACCGGCCACGCGGCCGAGTCCGAACGGTTCAGGGGGGCGCGGCACGACGGGTCGGGTGATGGTCACAGAGACGCTCTCCCCGGTCGCCCGGTTCCCGTTGGGGCTGGCGGCGGGTGTGCTCGCGACACTGGCGATGGATCTAGTGATGACGCGGCTGCCGGAGGGTGAGACGCCGCCGACGGTCGCTGCGGGCGTGTTGACGCTCACGCACCCGGACCGTGCGCCCGGCCGGCTCGCCTCCGTCGTCCACTATCTCGCCGGACTGCTGACCGGGCCGTTGTTCGTCTACACACTGTACCTCGCCGAGTCGGTGGTCGGTCCGTCGACGCTCGCGACGGCTGCCGCGGCAGTCTTCCTGTTGGTCGTGATGATCGCGTTCTTCGTCGTGGTCGTGCTCCCGCGACCAGACGGCCTGAGCCCCGACCGACGGGCACAGACCGGCCGGGACTGGGCGGTGTGTGCGGCGGTGTACGTCGTCGTGTTGGTGCCGGTCGTCGCAGTCGTTCCCGGGTTGTTGTGAGCGGCTCGCGGCGACCGCCGACGACACGACCCCGGTCGTCGACCACACCACACAACAGGCTGGGGTGTGGAGTCGTAGTATGGACGCAGCCGACAACACACCGGCGGGTGTCGAGACGGAGGGGTACCTCGCGCCGGAGACGGTCGCGGCGGCACGCGACCGCTACGCGGAGACGGTGCCGACGGCGAAGACGGCGACCCGCGAGGCCGCGAAGGCGATGGAGTTCGACCGTGCGGAGTACGAACGCCGGGTGACGAACGACGTGGTCGCGGCGGTGCGTGACGCGGTGTTCGCCTCCTCGCTGCGGGTCGAAGTCGCCGACCGAGACAGTTTCGAGGCGTGGCGTGCCGAGACGGACGCCGAGGTCGTTCTCGTCGGCAACGAGTCGGCCCCGCGAGTCGTCTGGCACGCACCGGAGTTCGCCGACCGCGCCGTCGCGGCGACGTTCGCCGAGGAACGCGAGGCCGCCGTCGGCACACTCCGCCGACAGGCGTTCGGGCGACTCTACCGAGAAGTGCTCGACGAGGCGGACGCGACAGACACGGGGAGCGACGGAGACGACGCAGGTGACACGACCAGTAGTGGAGACGACGCAGGCGACGCCGACGTGTCGTAATCTGTTAATCGGCTCCGGCCGAACGGCCGGTGTGCGACCGATCACGCGGAAGTTCGCCTACGGGGTGGTCGGGCTCGGCGTCCTCCTGCTCGCGTTGGGAGCGGTCCCGTCGCTGCTGGGGAGCGGCGACCCCTACTACCTCCTCGCGGAGCCGACCGCCGACGACGGCCCCGCCTACAACCTCACCGCAGAGGGGACCGACGACCTCACACAGCGTCGGTTCCAGTACTTCGTCTCGGCCACGAACGCGACCGACGGCCGCTCGGAGCCATACCGCGAGGGGCCGATCGGCCTCAAGGAGTCGTTCAGCCACTCCCCGTTCGACGAACTGGAGTCGTTCCGCGGGTTCGCCCCGGAGAACGCGACGACAGACGAGACCGTCTTCGTCGAGTTCGAGGGGGAACGGTACCGGGTCGAGGTGGTTCGGGGGGACAGCAGTTAGAGCTGTTCGACGGCGTCGACGAGCCGCTCGCTGCCGGCGTCTCCGGTCACGAGGACTGGATCGGAGAGCTCCGACACTGGTGTCCGTGGCTCCC
>P_A23_Liq_2_FmtDRAFT_1000105_pt1 | contig 18954 bp, 16 predicted proteins | sample PonA232FremontCA_FD_10599 | JGI IMG/M metagenome (IMG submission 10599) | reverse complement strand
GGGTGGCGTCGAGAGCCGACTGCCANCCCGCCGTGGTCGGCGACCGGGGCGATCACGTCCGCCAGCGACGCGGCGGGTGTCGCCCCGTCCGCGTCGGCGAAGGCCAACACGTCCGTCGACAACGCCTCGAACCCGTCCGTGATCGCACCACCCTTCCCGCGGCGTCTGTGGACGACGTTTCGGTCGACCCAGTCGGGCAACGACGGCGTGTCGGCAGTCGCCGGGGCGTCCAGTTCCACCCGGACACTCGCCGGGGCGACCGTGTCGCGGAGCGCTCGGAGGTACGACCGGAGTCTGTCGGGGTCCGGTCGGTACGCCGGCACGACAACCCCGACACTCGTCGACATGAACCGTCGTTCTCCGGGGGTGGGCAAAAACCGTACGACTCGGCGGAGCGGCGACCGCGGGGCGCAGTTTCACGACCCTTTTGTACTGGCGCGTCGAACCGTGTCGTATGACTGACTTCGAAGAGGACGACCGTGTGGAGCTGTCCGACGAACACAGCGAGTTCGACGGCGAGACGGGGACCATCACGCAGGTGATGGAGACGATGTTCGGCGACGCCACGTACACTGTCTCCTTCGAGGAGGGCCAAGAACAGGGGATTCCCGCCGACCAACTCGAACTCGTCGAGCGGGGCGGCGAGGACGACGAGTAGTCGTCGGCCACGCCCACTGGACGAGACGACCGCGGAGACCACCCTTTTCAGTCGGAGTCGACTACCGAACGACATGGCTCGTGTGCCGTTCCACTACGTCGACCTCCGGGCGTTCTCCTACGCGACGGAGAGCGACCGCCGCGTCGAAGACGCGCTGCGGACGTTCCTCCCGGAGGAGTTCACCGTCGACCGTCAGTCCGTCGAGGGACACAACGGCGACCGGATCGTCACGCTGTCGGCGCGTGTCGAGAACGCCGACGACGTGCGACACGTTCTCCGGCGGCTGACGGGGCTCTCGGCGATCGACCGGGTGCTCGCCGAGTTGGACGACCGGGTCGACGACAACTGTTCGTTGTTCCTCCGGTTGGACAAGCAGGCGGCCTTCGGGGGGCGTGCACGACTCGGCGAGGGACTCACCCTGCGCGCGAAGGTCGAGGCGTACCCCGCCAAACGGGAACACGCCGTCGACAACGCTCACGAGGTGTTGTCGCGGCTGCGCGACGAACGCGAGGCCGCCTGATCGGCGTTCGGGGCGTCGCGGGCCGGCCGTCTCAGTCTGCCGTTCCGGTCGACTCGACGGCGTCGTCCGTCGTCGACTGCTCGGCCAGTGTCGTCTCCGCCAACACGTCGTCGGCCGTCCCGCCGGGGAGTCGCTCGCGGAGGCGACCGGCGACGGTGCGTGCCTCCGCGAGTTCGACCTCGGCGACTGCCTGCACCAGTGCGGCCGCACGCTCGCGTCGGGCTCGTCGCCAGGACTCCTCGCGCGCCTCGTAGGTGCGGATCGCCCGGAGGAAGTCGACCTTCGAGAACTCCGGCCAGTAGGGTGTACAGAAGTAGACGGCCGCCTCGTTCCCGTTGGCGTGCCACGGGAGGAAGTTCGACGTCCGTTCGTCGCCGCCGGTTCGGACGATCAGGTCCACGTCTCTGACCGGGCTGTCGTACAGCCGCGACTCCACCTCGGCGGTGTCGATGTCGGCCGGGTCGAGGTCGCCGGCGGCCACGTCGCGTGCGACTGCCGTCACCGCCGACAACAGTTCGTTGCGACCGCCGTACGCCAGTGCGATGTTGAGTGTGAACTGGTCGTGTCCGCGAGTGCGCCGCTGTGCGTAGTCGGCCGCGTCGCGGACCCGCGGCGGCAACATCGCCACGTCACCCAGCGCGCGAATCTGGACCCCCTGGTCGTGGACCCGGTCGGCGTCTGCGAACTCCCGGAGCTTCCGTTCCAACAGGTCGAACAACGGCTCCAACTCCTCGTCCGGGCGAGCGAAGTTCTCGGTCGAGAAGGCGTACAGCGTCAGCTCCTCGACACCCAACTCCGCACACCAGTCCAACACTGCCTCCGTCGTCTCCGCGCCGGCCCGGTGCCCGTCGGGTGCGTCACCGCCGTTGGAGCGAGCGTAACGTCGGTTCCCGTCCTGGATGATGGCGACGTGTTCCGGGACGCCGTCGACCTCCCGGCGCAGGAGGCGTTCGTACACGCCGTCGAACAACCCACGCAGCCGGCTCCCGTCGATCACTGACGACTGCTCGGTGCGGACAGGTAATGTGTTTTGTGAGACTCGACTCGTGTGTGAGTCGATCACAGAGACGGGCAGGGGGTGTGTCCCGTCGGGCGTCAGACCGGGTCCTCTCCGGTCGCCCGGTCGAGCACCTCCACGTCGCCGGTGAGCTCGCGGTGGACGTACGGCATGTCGATCCCCTCGGCGTCGAACCGTTGTTTGACCGCCGTGACCAGCTCCGACCGTGCCCGGACGAAGTCGCCTTTGGTCGGGTTCTCGATCCAGAACCGGGCCTGGAGCCCGACCGAGGAGTCACCCAGTTCAGTCACCCGGACAGACGGAGCGGGATCGGCGAGCACGCTGTCGACGCCGCGAGCCTCCGCGAGGATACAGTCGGTGGCGTGGTCGATGTCGTCGTCGTAGCCGATCCCGAAGGTGAACTTCCCACGGAGCGTGCGGTACGCGACCGGGTTGACGATGGCGTCGTCCGCCAGATCGGAGTTGGGGACGGTGATCCGTTCGTTGTCGAACGTCTGGATCCGGGTCACCCGGAGGTCGATGTCGCGGACCCGGCCGGCACCGTCCGACCACTCGATCCAGTCGTCCACCTCGAAGGGTTTGTCTTTCAGGATGAAGATCCCCGCGACGAAGTTGCCGATGATGTCCTGGGCGGCGAACCCGACCGCCAGCGCGATGGCGGAGCCGAACGTCGCGAACGCCCGGAGGAACGAGCCGAAGCCGGCGACGGTGAACGCGACTGCGACCGCCGCGAACACGATCGCCGCACCGAGCACGCTCTCACCGAGACTCTGGACCGTGTCGTCGAACCCCTGTGTCGACAACGCCCGCGAGGCCAGCGGTGCGACCACCCGCGAGCCGGCGAGGTACACCGCCAGAAACGCCGCCACGAACGTCACCGCGTCCGTCAGCAACTGGAGCGCCAGTCGTGTCAACGCTGGCTGTGAGACGCCGAACAGTTGGAACACCGCGTCGTCCCCCTGCGCCAGCACGCCGTCCGCGACCTCCACCCCGGCGGCCGCGACGTGTGATTCGATCACAAGACGCGAGACAGCCGCCGAGGTGGAAAAACCACGGGGCCGTGTGGCCGTACGGCTGGCAGCTCAGAACTCGTCGACGATCTCTGCGACTTCGGCGGGCGTGTCGCCGACCGGGACACCCGCCTCGGAGAGCGCGTCGATCTTCGACTGTGCGGTCCCGGTGCCGGAGCCGGAGACGATCGCACCGGCGTGGCCCATCCGTTTACCCGGCGGGGCCGTCCGACCGGCGACGAACCCCGCGACCGGCGTGTCGACGTGGTCGTCGACGAACGCCGCGGCGCGTTCTTCGTCTTCGCCGCCGATCTCCCCACACATGACGATCGCGTCCGTGTCGGGGTCTGCCTCGAACAGTTCGAGTGCGTCGACGAACGAGGTGCCGATGATCGGGTCGCCGCCGATCCCGACGGCCGTCGACTGGCCGAGTCCACGGTCGGTCAGGTTCGACACCACCTGGTAGGTGAGCGTCCCCGACCGGGAGACCAGCCCCACGTTACCGGGCTCGAAGATGTTGCCGGGGAGAATCCCGAGTTTGGCCGCGCCGGGCGTGATGAGCCCCGGACAGTTCGGGCCGACCAGTGTCGTCTCCGAGTCCGACAGCGCCGCGTTCACCGCGGCCACGTCCTGAGTCGGGATCCCCTCGGTGATCGCCACCGCGAGGTCGACCGACGCGTCGAGCGCCTCGAAGATCGCGTCGGCGGCGAACGCCGGCGGGACGAAGATCACGCTGGCGTCGGCGTCTTCGGCCTCGGCAGCCCGCTCGACGGTGTCGTACACCGGGACGCCGGCGACCGTCTGGCCCCCCCGCCCCGGCACCGCGCCGGCGACGACGTTCGTCCCGTAGTCGATCATCTGTTCGGTGTGGAACTTCCCCTCCCCGCCGGTGATCCCCTGGACCACCACGCGGGTGTCGTCGTCGACGAGAATACTCATTGAGTCACCTCGCTGGCGTTGTCGACCGCACGCTCGACGGCACCTTCCAGCGTCGCCTCTACCTCGACGAGATCCGTGTTCAGGATCTCCATCCCCGCCTCGGCGTTCGTCCCGGCGAGCCGCACGACCACCGGGTTCGGGATCTCGTCGAACTGTTCGAGCGCGGTGTTGATCCCCTCGGCGACCTCGTCGCCGCGAGTGATCCCACCGAAGATGTTGAACACGACGCTGTCGACGTTGTCGTCTGCGAACACCACGTCGAGCGCGTTCGCGACCCGTTCGGCCTTCGCGCCGCCGCCGATGTCGAGGAAGTTAGCGGGCGTGCCGTCGAAGTAGTCGACCAGATCCAACGTCGTCATCACCAGCCCCGCACCGTTGCCGATGATCCCGACGTTGCCGTCCAGCCGGACGTAGTCGAAGCCGTACTCGCCGGCCGTCCGTTCGATGTCGTCCGTGTACGACTCCTCTTCGGACGCCGCCAGTTCCTCCTGACGGAACAACGCGTCGTCGTCGACGTTCATCACGGCGTCGGCGGCGACGACCTCGCGGTCGCTCGTCACCATCACCGGGTTGATCTCGATCTCGGAGGCGTCGCGCTCGTCGAACAGGTCGTACAGCGTCGAGAGGACACTCGCCACGTCCAGGGCCACGTCGTCCGGGACGCCCGCCCGGTAGGCCGCCTGTCGGGCCTGGAACGGCCGGAGTCCGGCGACCGGGTCGACGTGGACCCGCGCGATCGCCTCGGGAGTCTCCGCGGCGACCGACTCGATGTCGACACCGCCCTCCGTCGACACCATCAACACCGGTTCGCCGGCGTCGCGGTCCATCGTGATCCCGACGTACAGTTCGTTCACGAAGTCGACCGCGGCTTCGACGAGCACCCTCTCGACGGTGTACCCCTTGAGGTCCATGCCGAGGATGCGGTCGGCCGCCGCGCGTGCCTCGTCGGCGCTCTCGACGAGTTCGATCCCGCCGGCCTTGCCGCGGCCCCCGACGTGGACCTGCGCCTTGACCGCGACCGGGAACCCGATCTCCTCGGCGGCGTCGACCACTTCCTCGGTGGTCGTCGCCAACGCCGAGTCCGGGATCGGAACCCCAGCCTCGGAGAAGACGTCTTTCGCCTGGTGTTCGTGGAGTCGCATGCGTCTGGTGTGGAGGGAAGCCACATTTTAAATCCAGCCGATTCGTCCCGCCCGGGGTCTCGGGTGTGTCACTCGTCTGTTAGGAACCCATCGGTCCCGAGAGAGTCGGTCGGCTCGTCGGATTCCTAACAGTCACTTGACGATTCCGCCGGGACGCGAGCGGCCGCGAACGGCCGGGAGACGGCGGGTCGGTGCAGTTTCGGTGAAACGCGGCGGTATGTTTATTTCTGTTCGACACGAACGGGTCGACAGAGAGAACGGATGTACGACCTGACAGCCTTCCAGCGAGATCTGCTGTACGTCGTGGCCGGGCTCGACGAGCCCCACGGGCTGGCGATCAAAGAGGAGCTGGAGGAGTACTACGAGAAGGAGATCCACCACGGTCGGCTCTACCCGAACCTCGACACCCTCGTCGACAAGGGGCTCGTCGAGAAGGGGAAACGCGACCGCCGGACCAACTTCTACACCCTGACGCGTCGGGGCAGCCGGGAGCTCGACGCTCGCCGCGACTGGGAGCGGGAGTACGTCGACGACTGACCGGACCGCGCCGGGCGACCTGTCGTTCTCGTCTGTCCGTCCGTGCCCCTCTACCCTCGGGTCAGTGGTTCGTCCCGTCGCTACCGGTCGTCGACCCGTTCTCGTCGCCGGGTGCGTCGGTCGGTGCCGGGTCGGCACCACCGTCTGGGTGTGGGTCGGGTCCCGCTACGTCGGGAGCTCCGCCGGTGGGGTCGGCTGGAACCGACTCCAGGTAGGTCGGGTCGACGCTGTACGGCTGGAGTCGGGTGCCCGCCACCAGCTCCGGGAGGACGATCCGGACGAACTGGACGATCAACACGAGCAACATCGGCATCAGGAAGATCCCGTACCAGCCGAACAACAACGGACCGAGCGTGTACGCCAACATCACCGCGCCGACGTGGAGCGAGCCGCCAGAGACGTACGGGCGGAGCACCAGATCCGGGATCGTGTCGACGACGACGAAGGAGACGGCCGCGAAGGCGGCGACGAACCACAGCGTCTCGGTGATCCCGTCGATCACCGCCACACCGACCATTCCGGCGGCGATCGGGACGTAGACGAGCTTCATCCCGACGACAGGGATCAGGCTGGCGACACCCGCGAGCAGCCCGACGAGCGCCGCCGCGGGAACACGGAGCCCTGGCGGTGCCACGAGGTTCAGCGCCGAGTAGGCGAGAACACCGATGGTCCCGGTGAGCGCCGCGTTGAGGATGTTGCCGAAGAACACGTTACGGTAGTCCCGGTCGACCTGTTCGGCGTACGCCAGCAGCACACCCCGGTCGTCGGTGAAGCTGGCGAACCACCGACGGAGCCGGTTGCCGTCCCGCAGGAGGTAGAAGGCGAGCGCGAACATCGCGAACAGGTGGACGAAGCCGGTCCCGAAGAACGCGACCGTGTCGAGGGCACCGCCGGCACCCGACAACACCGACCCGACGGTGTCGGTCGACAGGTACGACCCCCAGTCGAGTGTCGCCAACGCGTCGGGGTCCGACAGGAGTGCCAGCGTCTGCTCGTCGACACCGGGAATCGTGCTCACGTCGACCACCTCGACGGAGCCGAGCAACTGCTGTGCCTGCGCCACGACGATCAACAGCGTGTACGAGACGAGCAGCAACGCCGGTGCAGCCAACGCCACTAAGGCGACGCCGGCTGCGATGGTCGGCTGTCTCACCCGCCGGCGAATCCTGACGAACACCGGTCGGGTGGCGTAGTAGAGGAACACCCCGAAGACGACCGTCCCGACGAACGAGTAGACGACGAACATCGACGCCCCGGCCAACGCGAGCCCGAACAGAGACCACGCGAGCCGACTCCGGTCCTCCCAGGGAGACATACTGTCACAGGGCCACTCCGTCGGCAAAAAGCTACCCGTCGGGTCACTCCAGCGCGGACTGTCGACCGTCGTCGTGCTGGAGGGAGACGGTCTCGCGGTGGCGGTACCCCTGTACCGCGACCCCGACGGTCAGCGTGACGGCGACCCACCCGATTTACGAGACGGCCCACGAGGTCGTGGCCGAACGACACGAACACCCCGCCGACGAACGGGACGGCTGTCAGTGCTGCCGGAGTCTCTGTCGCGACCGCACGGCGCGTACAGAGCGGGCCGGCTCGAACGTTCTCACCGCCGCAGTCCCCGATCGACCACCCGCCAGACCGACCCCGTCGGACGGACAGCTATTTGTGACTGTGTCGGGTACAGTGGGCCGATGAGACGGCTCCCGCTCTCAGTTCTGATTCTGGTCGTGTTGTGCGGGGCCACCGTGGTGGTCTCGGGTGGGGCCACCGGACAGACGGGGGGAGTCGGGATCGACGTGGCGGTCGACGGGGAGTCGGTCGGTGACGGCGATCGAGTCGTCTCGGCGGCACGGCCGACTCTCTCCGTGTCGGCCACGGCCGACCGGGAGATCCGAGCGGTGTTCGTCCAGGTAGACGGCGAAGACAGGTACCGGAACCTCTCCGTCGGCAGCGAGAACGCCTCGTTGGACCGGGAGTTGGCGATCGGTCCCGGCCGTCACAGCGTGACCGTGATCGTCTCGACGGACGAACAGACGGAGAGCTTCCGCTTCCAGTACCTACGCGACCTCCAAGGGCCGGTGATCCAGTTCGACCGGCCCGCGAACGTCTCTCTGAGCGAGATAAGAGAAGTCGAGGCCAACGAGTCTCGGTATCGGGTCGCGTTCCGGACACGCGACTTCGGCGCGATCAGTCGAGTCGACCTCACTACCAGGTACTTCGGAGACCGGTCGACCAACGGGAGTCGGCTGAACCAGGGTGAAGACAACGGAACCACTTTCGACGGCCGTCCGATCGAGACGGACAGCTACAGTCTGAACAGTTCCCGGCGGGTGTTCGACCGCGAGGTGTTGGTCGGTCCCGGGACGACACTCGTCACCGTCGAGACCGAAGACGAGTTCGGAAACGTCCGACGGAAGATAGTCAGGGTGACGCTCCCGGACGACGGGACAGCACCGTCGGTGGAATCGGTGTCGAGGAACTACACGCGTGTCAACGGGACGCGACGGACGACGGTCGAGCAGCCACAGTTCACCTGGCGAGCGACCGTCGAGGACCCCGTCGGGGTCCGGCGGGTGTCTGGCGTCGCACGGGTCGCCACCGGCAGTGGTCGGTTCGTCAGGCTCCTGAGTCCGCCCGTCTCCAACCGGACCGACAACCGACGACAGGCCACGCTGAGGGAGGAACTAGCGTTGGAGCCGGGTGCCAACTACTTCAACGTCACCACCGTAGACCTGTTCGGGAACGACAACCAGACGATCTATCAGATCACGTACGACCCGATCACGCTCGCGGAGCGTGTCGAACCGGAGATTCGGTTCTATCGGAACCGTTCACAGGTCGCCGGAGACGAGACGGAGCTGTTCGTCGAGGTGACTGACGGGAGCGTGCGGTCGGTCGTGGTCGAGGTACAGGGGTTGACCACCCGAGAGACGGCGTTCGTCGACGTCGTCCACAACGGTGAGAATCGGAGCCGGGTCGTCTCCGACCGGCCGTTACCGATCACCGAGGAACGTACCCAGATCGACGTGAAGGTCGTCGACGCAGTCGGGAACGAGCACGTCGCGACGCTCGTCGTCGACCGCGATCGGGGGCAGTTCGTCGTGGGCAACCGCACCGAGAGCGGGTTCGTCGTCTACGGTGGTCCACAGACCGTCACGCCGACTCCGACCGCGACGCCCGCCGGGGTGACACCGACCGTCGAGACGGGGGAGTCGTCGACGGTCGCCTCGGAGACCCCCGAGACTCGAACGGAGTCGGCGAACGACACCAGCGAACCGGGGGCGACGACCGCACCGGGTTCGGAGACGCCTCCCAGAGTCACCCCAGCGACGGCGACGCTCGGAGTCGGTGGGACGGCCGCGAGCTCGTCCGGGTTCCTCGCGCCGACCGGCGGCGTCCTCGGTGGGACGGTGGCGTTGGTCGCGCTGGTCGCCGCACTCGCTGCCGGGCTGTTCGTCCGGTTCCGCGAGTGAACCGAACGATCCCTCTCTAGAACGTTCGAGCTCGACCGCCCTCTGTGGTCGGTGTTTCGTTCTACTCGTTCTCGAATAGCGACCGCTGTCACGGAGACGACACGGTGTGTCGGCCCCCGGACCGTTCGGCGTCGTCGAGACAGTGTCGACGCGTCACCGAAGTGCTCGTGGTGTAACGTCGACAGACCGGACTACCGTCCGTCGACCGAGCCAGGCACGTCCGTGACCCGGGCGGTCACGCTGGGAGAACGAACAGTGTGTCGGACCCACGCGGTGGTACGGAGCGGCCCCTTCGTCGCCCGGCAGGGGGAAGAGTACACGCAGTCGGGGGGGGAACGCCGGACACGGCGACTCGGGGTGCGCGTCGGGCGTGGACGAGACGCATCACGCTGGCACCGGGCCCGACAGGTCGGTGGCGTGGCTTGGACTTGTCGGAGAAGGACGGAGCGAGTAGTGGGAGACGGGGGGTTGGTGGCCGGTGAAGAACGGAGAGAACGCGGCTGTGGCCAGTCAGAGCCCGACTGCCTCTTCGTTGGCCAGTGAGTCCGGGACGCGGAGTTGGAGCACCCGTTTGGCACCGGAACTGGTGGTGATGGTCAGTTCGAGCGTCTCGCCGGCCTCGACCGTTCCGGGGTCGATCACCAACTCGAACCGATCGCCCGAGGAGAGCACCGGCAGCGTGTCGTCCTCGTCTTTGACGCCGTTCAGTCCGAAGGTGGTGTCCTCCGTCGCGCCACCGGGCGCGTACGTCAGGGTGAACGAGCCGTCCGGCGCGCGCATCGAGATCACCGTGCCGCTCATGTCGATGTCGTCCGAGCCGGCACCACGGCCGATGACGAGTTGGATCTCGGTGATCCCCGTACTGGTCGTGAGGGCACGCTCGAAGACGTACCGACTGGCGGCTTCCGTCTGGAAGTCGACGCTGTTGGCACCGTTATCGCCGGTCGTGACGACGACATTCTGCTCGTCTGGGTCAGTCAACTCGACCTCGTCTGTCGCACCGAAGTTCTGGTCGTCCCCGTCGAAGGTGATCGACGCACCGCTCTCCTCGTTCGTCACGACGACACTCTCGTCGTCTCGAATGTCGAACGTGAGGCTGTCACCTTCTGACAGGTCTAGGGTGTTTCCGTCACTGTCCTCCAAGTCGGCGTCGGAGGAGACGGTGGCGACATCGATAGTCTCGTCGTCGTTGACGAGCAGGCTCGTCGAGGAGAGTGTTCCCGCGTTCGTCCCGTTGTCCAACTGGAGGAAGGACGATGTCCGCCTGTCGAGCCGGACAGAGATGTCACCCAGAGTGTTGTCCCCGCTGAGGTCCTCGCTGTTCACGACTGTAGTCGAGACTGTCGTCTCCCCGGCGTTGGCGTCGTCGAAGGTGTAGTCGACGGTCACGGTTGTAGTCGCGCTAGCAGTGAGGTCAAGATACTCCTCAGAAGGGTCAAATTGGATCGACGATCCCGATTCGGTGTTCGTGATCCGCAGTTCGCTGCCGTTACCTCCGACCGTCTCGAACCGGATCGTGTCGGCGTTGCCGTCGGCAGCGACGGTGAAGCTCCCGCCACTATCCGAGGAACTGAACGTCACTTCCGATCCACCGTTCGGCACTGTCACATCGACAGTGTCACCGTCGTCGATCGGGATCGACCCGGCCTCCTGGCCGGAGCTGTTGAGTACGATCAAATCCGCCGACGAGGACGACGACGATCCGCCGGCGACGATCCCGGTCCGACTCAGGATCTGCAGTTGGTTGGTGACCTGCGAACTACTCTCCTCGCCCGTCTGTTGTGCCTTCGACTGGAGGAACCCGGCCGTGTTGATCAGGACGCCCGCCGCGATCGCCGCCACCAGCACCATGGCGATGAACACGATCAGCGTTCCGATTCCGACCTGGCCCCTGTCTTCGGGCCGGTCCGGTCCGATGTCGGTAAGTGTGTCTCCGAGCATGTGTCGTCCCAAGCGCGTCCCCCGCGCTCGTTGCGAACCCTTTGATCAGGTGGGCATAAAACTGTTACCACGGACAAATCACTTGCGATAACGGGTCGTGGAATCGGCCGAGAGCGACGGTCTCGCCGGATCTGAGAGAATCAGTCTCTGATAACGCAGTCGCTCCGGGTCGTCGCGTCGAGAGAAAGTGAGTCGCGCCGCGAAGAGCCAGTCGGTCCGTTACAGGCCGACGGCTTCCTTGTTCGCCAGCGAATCCGGCACACGCAACTGGACGACCTTCGTCGCGCCCGAGCCCGTGGTGATCCGGAGTTCGACCGTGTCACCGCCCTCCAGTGCGCCCAGATCGAGGTTCAGCTCGAACCGGTCGCCGGAGGTCAGGACGGGGGCCGTATTGTCCTCGTCCTGCACTGCGGTGATGGTGAACTGTTCGTTCTCGATGGTCGTCTGCCCGTAGTTCAGGGTGAACGACCCTTCCGGCGTCCGCGCCGAGATGACCGTCTGGCGAATGTCGATGTCGCCCGCCCCTGCACTAGAGGCGACTAACAGGTCAACCTGCGTCACTGCGTTACCCGAGACGAGGCCTCGCGAGACCACGTAACGGTTACTCGACTTGAGGTTCGCGGTGAATGTCTCTGCATCGGCAGCCGTATCGATCTGCTCGCCGGTCTGACGATCCTCAAGCGTAATACTACCAGACGAGTCCTGTCCGAGGTTCTCTCCTGTTCCGTCGACGGAGATAGATGCTCCACTACGTTCGTTTGTCACGACCACATTCCGGTCGTCTTGGATATCGAACGTTAGGTTGTCACCCTGCACCAGATCGATAGTGTTTCCACTCCCGTCTTCGAGGGCAGCGCCGCCACTGACAGTCACAGCTTCGAGCGCTTCACCGTCGTTGACCCGAAGGCTTGAGCTGTCTCTACTCCCCGCTGCGTCGTCGAAGGCTAGGAACTTCGAGGTTCTATCCTCGACGGACCCAGCGATAATGGAGTTGGCAGGGTTGGATACGCCACTACCAGCAGCACTATCTGCATGCAGTGACCCAGCAAACAGGACCTTCTCTTCGAACGTATCACCCGCCTCTGAGTCAGAGAAGGTGAGCGATGCGTTGACACGGATTAGGCTCGCACCTGCACCTCCAGTCGAGCCGTTGGTCGCCACGAGTCGGAGTGCATCAGCAGTCGGGTCGAAGTTGAGTGCCGCACCTGTGTCCGCGTTTGTAAGGCGAACGGTTGTGTTATCGACTGTCTGAACTTCCACTGTGGTGTTTCCGCTGCCACCTAGGACCGCCAGCTCTCCCTCGTCGGTGCTGAGAGCGAGGTTGTTGAAGTCACTCTTGTTAGTTGACAGGGTGATTGAGTCACCAGAGTCAACAGTCAAGTTCCCCAACCCGTCAGGACCGAAAGCGGTGGCCGACGATGCGCCTCCACTGTTATTGAACGTGACCACATCAGTCGACGAGGACCCGCCGTTGTTGACGATCCCCGTCTCACTGACGACCTGCAGTTGGTTGGTGACTTGCGCGCTACTCTCCTCGCCGGTCTGTTGTGACTTCGACTGGAGGAAGCCGGCCGTGTTGATCAGAACGCCCGCCGCGATCGCCGCCACCAGCACCATGGCGATGAACACGATCAGCGTTCCGATCCCGACCTGCCCCCGCTCCGTACTGGGGAGACGCTCGCCGAGAGCGTCCACCCGTTCGCGTAGTGTGTCGCGGATCATTTGTTGTTGTCCGGGCACCGTAGGGGTGCCTCGCGTAACTGGCTCTGTCGAGACGGCATAAATAGGCTACGTCGCCAACATTAGAACTGATAACGCGCGTTTCAGTACGGGAACACATCGTCTGTCCGGCTTGCCCCGTTCGAACCGGTGTGTGTTCCACACCACGACGCGTCGGGGCGTGGGCTCGGCAGGACGGCCGTCGGACGGGGTGGTGAGTGGGGAAGTCGGGAGTCACGCTCGTGTACGGAGCGGGCCGACGGACCAACAACCAGTCCGGCGGTCTCCGGCGACACGGCAGCGGGAGCGAGACCGTGTCGACCCGCCGGGGCGTGCGGACGAACTGGACACCCGTCGGACGTGTCGGAGCCGCCGCCGACGCGTCCGTCCGGTCGGTAGAGCGCACCAACCCCCGGAGTGTCCGGTCGTCGTCGAGTGTGGTCAAGGCGACGAGCAGTCCGGCCGCCCAGACGACCCCCCAGCCGAGACCCAGCGCGTGGACCGCGACGGCGGGCGACGGTCCGCCCGGGCCCAGCGGCGACCCGGGGAGCAACGCCCGCGCGAGAGTCGGGAGCGACACTGTCGACGCCACGAGCGCCGCCTGCGTGGCGAGTCGTTCGCCCGCGACACCACGCCAGACTGCCGTCGCGACGACGACGACACCACCGACACCGACGACCGGGAGCAGCGTCACAACCGGAATCCCGGCGACGACCGCGACGACCGTGGTCCCGATCACACTCAGGGTTCCGACCGCCGTCGTCCGCCACCCGCCGTACCGTTGCCAGCCGACGACCGTCACCACCGACAGGAGGCCGGCGACACCCCCGACCAGCCCGGAGGCACCGAGCGAACTCCCGACGGTCAGCGGGGAGACGACACGGTACCAGAGAATCGAGGAGACCGACAACGGCACCGGGAGCACGACGGCCCCGGCGAGCAGCGCAGTCCAGAAGAACTGTCGGCAGCCGAGTCGGCGGGCGAGTGCCAGTGCTGGCACCGCCGCCAACAGGAACCCGATCGCGTTGCCGAGCGCGTGTCTCCGTGTGGCGTGGACCACGTGGGTCGTCCACAGCGTCGACGTCCGCGGGTCGGTGTGCGAGAGAACCAACGACGCCCGCACGTCGGGCGGCACCGACTCGTGGACGGCGAGCAGTCCGCCAGCCAACAGACACAACAGGCCAACTTCGAACGCGACCACCCCGACTCGGCGGAGTCGCGCCGTCGACAGACCGACCGTCGGATCGGGGGAGGCGTCGTCTGGTGGTCGCACACCGCTCACCTCAGTCCGTGACCACTCGGTCCCAGCCGACGCCACGGCGGGCGACGATCAGGACGGTCACGCCGGCGACAACTGCCAGCGCGACGGCGAGGTAGCTCCGGGGTGCCGGGCTGCCGATGGCGAGCCGTGCGACGGCGTTCAGTGGGGACAGTGGCGTGAGCCCCACGAGCCCGAACGTCCCGAGCGTGCCCAGCGAGTACAGTGTCTGTGCGACCCGTCGATCTGGGGCGAGTACCGCCAGCGCCGCGCCGCCGACGACGACGATCAGCGTCGCCCCGATCACGACGGCGAGCAACGACGGGAGGTGTCGGACGGTCGTCCCGTTGAGCCGGAGGAGGAGCATCCACGCCAGTGCCTGCGCCGGCGTGATCGCCGACGCCGCAAGCAGCTTCCCTTCGACGATCTCCGTCGCGGTGACTGGTGCCACCCGCAACAGCTCCATCGTCCCGCGGTCGAGCTCCTCCGTCAGCGAGTCGACCGTGATCGACCCCCCGATGAACACCGGGAGGAACAACAACAACGGCACGAGGACGGTGTAGGTGAACCCGAAGTAGGAGCTCCCACCCCCACCGGACGGCACGTCGAGCGTGGCTCGCTGGAGGAACTCACTCCGTTGTGTCCGTTCGCCCTCCTCGTAGCTCCGTAGGGCCTGTCGGACCTGCGTGACGACCACGGTCGTCTTGATGTTCGAGTCGGGGGCGAGCACCGTCACACCGACTCGTCCGCCATCTCGTTCGGCCAGCAGCGCGGCGTCGACGACGTTCGTCTGGAAGTCGAGGCGTGCGTCCGCCGAGTCGTCGTACCGCCGCACGTCGACGGCGGGTGTCTCTGCGAGCACGACCTGGAGGTCGTCGGCGTCGTCTCCCGCGACCGCGACATCGACACTGGCGGCCGGCCCGTCGCCCGGGCTGTACAACGACACCAGCCCGACCACGAGGAACGAGGAGAACGCCGCGATGAACAGTTGGATCACGAGCGCGAGCACGATCGTCTTCTCGGAGACGAGCGACCGGAGTTCGCGGCGGGCCACCACGACCCGCGGATCAGTCTCAACCAAGGAGCACCACCACCACTACGAAGTCGTAGACGTAGTGAACTACGATCGCGCCCCCTAGCCCGGCGAGGTACCCCCGGCCGCCGCGGCTGGCACCGACGGCGGCGACGGCCGCGGCGACCGTGTGTAACGCGAGTGGGGCAAACAGGAGCCCGAGCGTCTCGCCGGCACCGATTCCGGCGGTCGCGACGACCGTCTCACCCAGCGGGAGTTGGTCGAGTCCGACCAGTTGGGCGATCGCGGTCGCCTTCTCGCCGACGAAGAAGCCGACGCCGGAGACGACGCCCAACACGGCCGCGGCGGCTGTCGTCGCCGCGAACCGGTCGCGTTGGAACGCGGCGAACAACCCGACACTCTTTGCGGTCTCCTCAACGACCGCCACCACGAGCAACAACACCGGCACCGCAAGCTCCTGCGGGAACGCGACGAGTAACGCGATCCCCAACAGTTCGGCGACGAACACGAACGGGATCAGCGCCACCGACAACACGCCGACAGAGACCCGGCCACGGAGTTGGGCGTCGAGCGCGTCGAGGAACTTCGACGGGACCGCTCGCTGGGTGAACATGTCCTCCTCGCGGTAGATCCCCACGCCCAACAGGAACAACACCACGGCGGCGACGACGAACGGCCCCGTCGAGAAGAGGAACTCGCCGGCGGTCGTCGCCACGCCGTCGGGTTGGATGTCCCGGACGACGATCGTGAGCGGCGAGATCAACGCCACCGGGATGACGGTCGTGAAGATCGCCGGGACGAACACGTACGTCGTCACGAACACGGTGATCGCCACCGTGACGAAGGTGAGTTCCTTGAACGATCGGGCGAACATCGCACCCAAGAACGTCGCCGCGAGGTAGACGAGTGCGACCGGCAACACCGCCGCCACGGACAACAGGCTCCCGCCGACGCCGACCGCGACCACCGTCGTCGCGACCACGAGCGCCGCGAGGTACGGCAGTGTCTTGCCGGCGACGATGTCCAGTCGCGACACCGGCGCGACCAACAACAGCTCACCCCGGCGGTCGATCCGCTCGTCGAGGATCGTCGATCCGTACGCCTGGACGACGAAGTTCATCGGGACGAGGAAGGCAAAGGCCAGAATCAACGACGCGAACGGGAACGGCGGCGAGATCGACGCCGGCGAACCCGTCGACTGCCCCCCGAGCACTCCGGAGACGGCTCCAGGACCACCACCGATCTCCGGCAGACTGAACTCGCCGTCGAACCCCGGGAGTCCGAACCCCCCAGAGCCGTCGTCCGTCTCGCCGGTGGCGCTCGTCTGCTCGGTCCTGTCAGTTCTCGCCGCACCGTCGGCAGGTGGCGTATCCGTCGCGGCGTCACCGCCCGGGGTCGTCGGCGTCGTCTCTCTCTCGCCGGTCGTGTCGCCGGTGTCGGTCGCGCCCGCGTCCGTGCCGCCGTCGGTCGCCCCGTCGTCGGTACTGCCCGCGTCGGTGCTCGTGTCACCCGTCTCGCCGCCCCCGTTGGCGGTGTCGTCAGCCGCTCCGCCGGTCGGGTCGGCCACCTCCTGTGGCGTGTACTCGACGGTGACGAGTACGGGGAACGCGGCGGTCTCGTTCGGCTCCGCCTGCATCAGTGCGTTGTTGTAGCGTCGGACACCACGGCGGTAGACGGCCAGTGCGGCCTCGCCCTTCTGGCCGTCGGCGGCAGTGACACTCGCTCGGCGGTCGGTCGGGTCCGGATCGACGACAGTCACCACTGCCTCGGAGCCCGGCGGCACTGGCTCCAACGCGGTCGTCGCCTCGACCGGTTCGGCGAACGGACTCCCGTCGTCGACCGCGACGGCGTAGATGTCGTCGTTCGGCGGGGTGCCGAAGCCGAGCGCGGCACCACCCCCGGCCGCGACCGCCACCGCCAGAGCTGCTAGTCCGAGCATCACCGTCCGACGGTCGAGCGTGCCGGCCGTCCGAGACGCCTCCCAGCGGGCGATCCGGAGGAGTTTTCGGAGGTTCACTGTCGCGACCCACGGCCACGTCCAGTCGGATCACGGGCCGTCGTCGTGTCACAGGCCGTCGTGTGGCTCCCGTCCATGTCGCTCTCACTCCGATTCCGTACGGAGGCGTACAAAAGAGTTTGTCCCGCGGTGGTCGCCGCGTCCCCGTTCGGCGAGCCGTCAGAGTCTTCTCGCCCGACAGAGAACGACCTGGAGATGACACAGGAGGACGGGCGAGACCCCGTGTGGCGACTGTTGAACGCACTCGCGGTACTCGTCGGGCTGCTCGTCGTCGGCATGGTCGTCGTCGTGATCGTCACCTCGGTTTGAGGGAGTGAGAGACGCGACGTGTTCGGTGTCGACCACGACGTTGAAATCCGGGGGTGCCGTACTGCTCGCATGGAGTTCGACACGACAACCACCGCGGGCGTGTTCCTGGCCGTCGTCGCTCTGGCGACGGGCGGGATGACGTTCACTCCGATGCAGACGAGTACGGTGTTCATGATGGTCGTGCCGTCGGTCGTGGTGTTCGGCCTCCTGATGATCGGACTGGGCGTCAAACACGGGGAGTACCGGGCGGGGAACTGAGTCGGCCGACCGGAGCCGACAGGCCCGGACCACGACAACCGTTCTCGACCGGACGCAATTCCTGCCAGTTTATACCCCGGGAGTCGAAGCGACACGCACGATGGTCGTCGGAGACATCTCGACGGGAACGGACGTGGCCGTGATCGGTGCCGGGCCGGGCGGCTACGTGGCGGCGATCCGGGCGGCACAGCGCGGGCTCGACACCACCCTCATCGAGCGAGACGCGTACGGTGGCACCTGTCTCAACTACGGTTGTATCCCCTCGAAGGCGTTCGTCCACGGGTCGAGTCTGGCCTGGGAGGTCGAACACGCCGAGGAGTTGGGGATCCACGCCGACCCCGCAGTCGACATGGCACAGATGCAGTCGTGGAAGTCGGACGTGGTCGACCAGCTCACCGGCGGCGTCGAGAAGCTGTGTAAGGCCAACGGCGTCAACCTGATGGAGGGGACCGCGAAGTTCACCGACGACACCACGCTCCGAGTGGAACACGACGGCGACGGGCAGGGGAGCGAGACGCTGGAGTTCGAACGGGCCATCGTCGCCACCGGCTCCCGCCCGATCGAGGTGCCCGGGTTCTCCTTTTCGGACGAGCCGGTCGTCTCCTCGCGGGGTGCGTTGGCGTTCGACACGCTGCCGGACCGCCTGGTGATCGTCGGCGCGGGCTACATCGGGATGGAGCTGTCGACGACGTTCACCAAGCTCGGGGTCGACGTGACCGTCGTGGAGATGCTCGACGACGTGCTCCCGGCCTACGAGGACGACGTGCGCCGGGTGATCCGGAAGCGTGCGACGGAGCTGGGCGTCGAGTTCCAGTTCGGCGAGGGGGCCTCCGAGTGGCGCGAGCAGGGTGACGGGATCGTCGTCGAGACCGAGACCGAGGACGGCGAGCGCTCGACGTACTCCGCAGACAAGGTGCTCGTCGCGGTCGGGCGTCGGCCGGTGACGGACACGCTCGATCTCGATCAGGCCGGGGTGGAGCCGGACGAGAACGGGTTCCTCCAGACGGACAGTCGCGCACGGACGGAGAAGGACCACATCTTCGCCGTCGGCGACGTGGCCGGCGAGCCGATGTTGGCACACGCCGCCAGCAAGGAGGGGATCGTCGCCGCCGAGGTGGCCGCCGG